>LNFM01005041.1_pt1 | contig 23399 bp, 18 predicted proteins | sample 596031 | NCBI WGS metagenome assembly LNFM01 (sample SAMN04254537, study PRJNA301005) | activated carbon metagenome | isolation source: dual media filters at the Ann Arbor, Michigan drinking water treatment plant | place: USA: Ann Arbor | reverse complement strand
CCCCCCGCCGATCGATTGCGCGAAAATACCAGCAGATCCCGTGCCCGACGTTCCGATCGCGGCTTGGCTCGTCACCGTGACGTCGCCTGCCGCACTCCCGGTGCCGCCGGCGCCGCCGAAGCTTGCCGCGCCGGAAGCGCCGCTGAGCGAGAACGAACCGGCCACGGCAAAGCCGCCACTACCGCCACCGCCGCCCACGGACTGTGCGAGAATACCGCTCGATAAAGCGCCCACCGTCGTGATGGAGTCCGCCGCGGCCGCTGAACCGACTGTAACCTCGACGACGCCACCAGTGCCGCCAGCGCCACCCGCGTTGCCCATCGCGAGCCCGCCGCCGGCATACTGTCCGCCACCGGCCGCGACCGCAAATCCACCCGAACCGCCGCCGCCGCCGACGGACTGAGCGAACACCGCATCTGCGTGCTCGCCGCGCGTGCCAATCGATCCGAGGCTCGTCACCTCGACCGCGCCTGCGTTTCCACCGGTGCCGCCGGCGCCGCCGAAGCTCAAGCCGACGCCAGCCGTTCCTGCTGCGCCGACTGCGATGGAGAACCCGCCGTTGCCGCCGCCGCCGCCAATCGACTGGGCCATCACGCCGCGCGAGTATGCGCCTTGCGTGGAAATGGCAGTGTAACTCGTGACGGTCACCGTATCGGCATGTGACCCGGCCCCGCCGCTACCGCCGAGCGAGACGCCGACCGCGCCCCTCAGTCCACCGGCACCTGCTGCGGCTATGCCACCGTTGCCGCCGCCGCCACCGATCGACTGGGCGAGTAGGCCCGACGAGAAACTGCCGGATGTCGAAATGACGCCGGCATGTGCGGCCGCGTTCGCAAAGACGTTGACCTCGCCGCCGGTATTGCCTGCGCCGCCGCTGCCACCCAGCGCTACGGCACCGGCAAATTGGCCGGCACTCAAGTTGGCACTGATGCCTCCGTTGCCGCCGCCGCCGCCAATCGACTGGGCGACAATGGCGCTTGAGTTGTCGAACGCCGTCGAGAAGTTTCCGGTGCTGGTGACGTTGACGGCACCGCCCGAGCCACCTGCGCCGCCGCTACCGCCGAGCGAGAGGCCGAGCGATACCGTGCCGCTCGCTGAAAGCGATCCGGCAAAACCGCCATTGCCGCCACCGCCGCCGATCGATTGGGCGAGAATTCCGAATGCATTGTTGCCGCTCGTGCCCGAGACGTACCCGACACCTGTCGCCACGTCTCCTGTCGAGGTCACCGTCACGGTGCTAGCGCTTCCACCAGCGGCGCCATTGCCACCGATGGCGAGAGAGGCGCTTCCCGATGCACCCAGCGAAAGCGCGATCGTGGAACCGCCGCTACCGCCACCGCCACCGATCGACTGAGCGACGATTCCGCTCGACTGGCTGCCGGCGGTGCCGATGGCGCCTGTGCTGGTGACGTCCACGGACGAGGCATTTCCGCCGCCGGCACCACTTCCGCCGATGCCTACGGCGGCTGAAGCCCCCCCGACCGACAATCCACCCGAGCCAGCAAAGCCGCCGCTGCCGCCGCCGCCGCCTATCGATTGCGCCATCAGGCCGTGGGCCTGCTGGCCGAACGTCCTGACATCGCCTTCGCTGCTCAGCGTGGCCGACGACGCATGCGCGCCGACGCCGCCGTTGCCGCCGATGGCGACCGCGCCCGCGAAGCTGCCGGTCGAGACGCCCATCGCAACGCTGAAGCCGCCGCTGCCGCCGCCGCCGCCGATCGATTGCACCAGCATGCCGTGAGACATGTTGCCGATCGTCGTGATGTTGCCGACGCTGTTGGCTTCCGCCGTCGAGCCTGTGCCACCGTAGCCGCCGCGACCGCCGAGCGTGACGGCCGCTGCCCCGCTTACACCGGCCGAGCCGCTGATCGAGCCCGCGAATCCGCCGTTGCCACCGCCGCCGCCGATCGATTGCGCGACGATGCCCGAGGCGTTGTCACCACCGGTAATGACGTTGTTGGCGTTCGCCCGGCCGAAGCCGCTGTGGATCAGCGCTGCGCCGGCATTGCCGCCGCCTGCGCCCGAACCGCCCAGCGCAACTCCGGCGCTCGCACCAGCCGAAAGCGCCAGTGTACCGGCGAACCCGCCATTACCACCGCCGCCGCCGATCGACTGGGCGACGATGCCCGAGGAATTGCTGCCCGCGGTCACCACCGTCCAGCCGCTGCCATAGCCGGTCACAGTCAAAGACTGCCCGCCGCCATCCGTCATGATGGATGCCGTGCCGGCAGTTTGCCCCGCACCGCCCGAACCACCGACCCCCACGGATACTGCGCCTTGGCTCGCCAGTGAACCGACTACGGCGAAACCGCCATTGCCGCCACCACCGCCGAGCGATTGGGCGAGAAGGCCGATCGAGTTCTGACCTGTCGTCGAGATGCTTCCGGTGCTGTCGATGCTGGCCAGAGCGGCCGTGCCGCCGGCCGCCCCTGCACCGCCGATGCCAATGCTGACGCCTGCCGCGCCGATAGATCCGCCGACGGCAAATCCACCGTTGCCGCCGCCGCCGCCGATCGACTGCGCAGTAATACCGGCCGAGTTATTGCCGAGCGTCGACAGGTTACCGTCGAAGCTTACGACTGCGTTGTTTGCCGCGCCGCCCGATCCACCGCGGCCGCCGACACTGGCATTGAGCGCGGCCGCGCCGATCGCTACCGACGCCGAGAAGCCGCCGTTGCCGCCGCCCCCGCCGATCGACTGCGCGACGAGGCCGCCGGACATGTCGCCACGAGTTGCAATCAGGCCGCCGCTGTCCACCGTAACGACGCCACCAGCGCCCCCCTCGCCGGCCGTTCCGCCGATACCGACGGCCACCGAGTAACCCGTGCTCAGCGCGGCAGCGACCGCCATGCCACCATTACCGCCACCACCGCCGACACTTTGGGCGAGGATACCGCTGGAATAGGCGCCCTGCGTCAGGATCGTCGCATGGCCATCGATATCTACGGTTCCGCCCCGTCCACCATCGCCGCCGGATCCGCCGACGCCGACCGAGAGGCTGGCGCCGATGCCGACCGTCGCCTGAACTGCATACCCGCCGTTGCCGCCGCCGCCGCCGATCGATTGAGCGAGAACGCCGTGCGACCGGTCGCCTTGCGTCTGGATCTGCGGGGCGATGCTCTGAGGGATGCCGGCAATCACCGCGGTGAAATTGGAGAAATCGACAGTAACCGCACTGCCGAAGCCGCCGCCGCCGCCCTTGCCGCCAAGCGCCAAGCCGACGATCGCGGAGCCCGACGTACTGTTGCCACCGTTACCGCCACCGCCACCGACGCTCTGAGCGAAGATACCAATGGAATCGTCGCCCGTCGTCGACAGCAGGCGGTTGTTGGCGACGTTGACCACGCCGCCGTTGCCGCCACCACCACCACTACCACCGATGCTGAACGCGCCCCCGCTCGAGCCGCCGTCGCCACCGCCGCCACCGATCGATTGCGCTTGAATGGCGTGCGCAGCCGCACCCTCCGTCGATATCGAGCCGTTATTGGTGACCGTGACGATGTTGCCGTTGCTGGCAACGCTGCCGCTACCGCCGATGGACACCAAGCCGCCGCTGTCGCCGCCGTCTCCGCCGCCACCGCCGATGCTCTGCACAAAGATGCCGCGCGCCCGCACCCCCGAGGTGCTGATGCTGCCGGCGTTCGTGACAGTGACGACGCCGGACGCACCGCCTGTGCTGCCGCTGCCACCGATCGCAAGCACGCCGCTGGAGGCCGCGCCCGTGCCGCCGCCGCCGCCGATCGATTGCGCCACGATCCCGTGCGAGCCGATGCCTGAGGTGGTGATGCCACTTCCCGCCTCGGTCGTGACGGTGACTGCGCCGCCGTCGCCACCGGCCGAGCCGGCCCCCCCGAATCCGGCGATACCGACAGCATAGCCGCCGTTGCCGCCACCGCCGCCGATCGACTGGGCGAGGATACCGAAGGCGCCGTTGCCTTCCGTCTGGATCATACCGCCAGCGCGGTTGTTGACGGTGACCGCACTTCCGTAACCGCCGCCGGCACCTGCACTACCGCCGAAGGATACGATGCCGACCGCATCGCCTGCGTTGCCGCCGCTGCCACCGATCGACTGGGCCAGGATGCCATGCGCGTCCTGCCCGTGCGTGAGTATGCTGCCGCTGTTCGTGACGACAACCGTGCCGCCGTTGCCGCCCGTGCTGCCCGAACTCGCGTCGCCGACGAGGCCATAACCGCTGCCGCCCGTTCCGCCGTTGCCACCGATCGACTGCGCGAAAATGCCGATGGCACCGATACCGTACGTGACGATGTTGCCGGAATTGGTGACATTGACCTGGCCGCCCGCGCTCGCCGGTCCAGCTCCGCCGCCACTGCCGCCGATGCCGTAGCTGTTGCCGCCGTCGCCGCCCTTGCCGCCCTGACTTTGCGCGAGGATGCCGTGCGCCTTTGCCCCACCTGTCTCGATTGCGACCGATGTGTTGAGGGTGACGGTTCCGCCGATGCCGCCTTTGCCACCTTGGTATCCGCTGATCCCGATGCCGGCGCCGCTGCCGCCATTGCCGCCATTGCCGCCGAAACTGCCGACGCTGATGCCGGGCAATCCAGCGGACGCGGTGGTGATGTTGCCCCCGTTTACGGCAGCGGCGGAGGGTGTGACGATCCGGGAGACCTCAGGACCAGGGCCGCCCGGTTGTCCAGCCGAGCCGCCGAACTTGATGGTCAGACAGCCGAAAATCCCGAAGCAGATTTCAAAACCGTAGGCGTTGCTCCCGCCGGCGCCTTGCGTTCCGACCCGCCGGTCCGAGATCCAGTTTTGATTGGTGGTCGGGGGACTGCCGGGCGAAATGTTCCCTTCGGCGCCGCCTGGAGTGCCGGACGCCCCCGTCGCGGCATTGGTGAGCTGGGTCGTGACGTCCATCACGGTGTCGACGATCTTCTGCAGCGGCGGATCGCCCGGCTGGGCTCCCGGCGCCTCGTACAGGATCTGCGTCACACCGTACGGTCCAGTCGTGTACGACATGGCCGTGTAGGTGACATTCGTGGCAGCGTCGATGCTCGTCGACCCGATCGCGGGAAGGGTGGTGATGATCGCGTTGTTCGCGCTGGTCAACACCTTGCCGGGATTGGTGGGATCGACTTGGACGACGCTTTCTTGCGCACCGGTCAGCGGATTGGTGACGATCGAGCCGACCGCCTGAGCGAACACCGGTGTGCTCCTCACGAGCGTTGCTCCGATGAGGAGGTACGCCAGGGCAGCGCCCCCCCTCGAGCGTCCCGAGAAATGGCGCTTCGCCGAAGGCGCAGGCTCGCTTCCGCCACGTCGATCCGGTAATCGCGTCATACTGTTTTACTCTCGATATCGCATCATTGGCGCTTTAAGCAGATGCGATATCTCAACGCCGACAGCGTCGTGTTCTCCTGAAATTCACGGGTGCCAGGCGGGCGCAGACAGGCAGCAGTCGGGCCGAAGTGGAAACGGCATCATGTGGCGATGTGAACGCTGATAACATCATGTTTACTCAACTCTTTAGCGTGCCACTCACTGAACTGCCCGTCACTTTCGATCGGGAAACAATCATCCTGCCGTAAGGCAATTCGTTCACAGCAGGCCTCGGATTCCCCTGACGCCGGTTCTGCAGCTTGCACACCGATATGCGATCTCGGGATGCGGATAATCCACGATCAACTATCCATTGTTCATAGGCATCTGGCCTTCGTCGAATCGCGATACGAGAACAGAAGGAGGATATTCAAATAGATCTGTGGATAAGTTGTTCTTCGTCGATTGAGCTTTCTGTGCAACACGACGCTGCCGACCCGAACGTCAGTTCGTTGCCTGGCCCCTGCAAGCGAGCGCACCGGTCTTACTGGCTGTGGGGCGGCGGCTGAGGATCAGCACAGATGGCCCCATCGAGTAACTGCAGGTAAACACGTCGAGTGGCGCCCTTCGGGCAACGCGGTTCGATGCTCTGAAAACTTTGCGTTTTTCGATGCGACGACCGAGATGCATCGTCCCCGCACAGGGCAGGTTCCTGTCGCATTCCAAATGCAAGTATCCCGACCACCACTGGTGGCTACACTCATCCTTCTCGCAACATCCGCTTCTTTTGCAGCGGAGGTCACAGTGGCGCCTTTGCTGCAATTGCTCAGGGCAGGTTTGGCCACTTTCAGTGCTCAGCGAACCTTCGGTACGACTCGCATTCATTGTGTGGCGGACATGCCGGTCGCGGCGAGAGAGCCGATCTGTTCGCGCCCGATGCGGAATATTACTCCATCCGACCCGAAGCCGCTGAAGGGCTTGGGCGAAACGCTTGCCCTTGGGCTCGTCCCGAGGGTCCTCAATCGGGCCAATCTTGCCAGGGTTTGGCCGAGGCCCGCTCGCGCAGCGAATTTACGCGCTCTCATTGCGTGATGCCGGCGAAGATCACCCCCTCCAGGGTGAGGGGGCGCGTCGCCATAACTCCCTGCTCGCCACTCACCACTCACCAGTCTCATCCCCGGCCATCTCCACCGCCCGCATACTCCCTCGCAGCTTTCCTCATCGAACAGGGCGTGGTCGGCCGCGCTGCCATGCTGGGAGAGCGCGATGTGTGGAAAAGTGGAGTTTACCTGTCCATGACTTCGGCGCTCCCCCGCCGCTCGTCATGAACAGGCAGTGCCCACACCCGTTCAGCACGACAGCGATCCGGCGCACAAGCGCCGCGACCGCTCCACTGGCGGCTGTCGTGGAATTGACACGGGCGAGGACCAGCGCCATGTGTCCATCGCGATTTGCAGCAGAGAACCTATGCTTTCCGGAGCCTCCTCATGTCCGTACCACGCCCTGTCATGCTGGTAGTTCTCGACGGCTGGGGCTGGCGTGACGACAGCTCGGACAATGCGGTCCGTCTCGCGAAGACGCCCACGTTCGACCGGCTCTGGGCGTCGTGCCCGCATTCGTTCCTGCGCACCTCCGGCAAGGATGTCGGCCTGCCCGACGGGCAGATGGGGAACTCCGAGGTCGGTCATCTCAACATCGGCGCGGGGCGCGTCGTGATGCAGGATCTCCCGCGCATCTCCGACGCTGTCGCCTCAGGCGAGATCGAGAAGGCACCTGCTCTGCAGGAACTCATCGCCACGCTGAAGAAGAACGGCGGAACCTGCCACCTCGTCGGGCTGATCTCGCCCGGCGGCGTGCACTCCCATCAGGACCATGCCGTGGCGCTGGCGCGGATCATGGTCAAAGCCGGCGTACCCACGGTGTTGCACGCTTTCACTGACGGCCGGGATTGTCCGCCGAGGTCGGCTGCCGAGTTTTTCGCCGAGGTCGCCAAGGCCCTGCCGAAGGACGTACCGATCGCCACCGTCTGCGGCCGCTATTTCGCGATGGACCGCGACAATCGCTGGGAACGCGTGTCGATGGCTTACGACCTACTGGTAGACGGAACCGGCGAGAAGGCCGCGGGACCGCTCGGCGCGATCGAAGCGGCTTACGCCAAGGACCAGAACGACGAGTTCGTGCTGCCGGCCGTCATCGGCGCCTATAAGGGCATGAAGGACGGCGACGCCATCTTGTCGTTCAACTTCCGCGCAGACCGCATGCGGGAACTGCTTGGCGCGATGCTATATCCGGACTTCACGGGCTTTGCGCGGCGGCGCGTGGTCGCTTTCTCGTCTGCGGTGTGCATGACCGAATACAGCGCCGCGTTGAACAAGTACATGAAGGCGATGTTCCCGCCGCAGAACCTCGATCACGTGCTGGGTCAGGTTGTATCACAAGCCGGCCGCGCGCAGGTTCGCATGGCAGAGACCGAGAAGTATCCGCACGTCACGTATTTCCTCAACGGCGGCGAAGAGGCGAACTACGAGCGCGAGGACCGGATCATGGTTCCCTCGCCGAAAGTGGCGACCTACGACCTGCAGCCGGAAATGTCGGCGCCAGAATTGACCGACAAGGCGGTCGCGGCAATCGGGTCGGGGAAGTACGATCTGATCGTTCTGAATTTCGCCAATCCGGACATGGTCGGTCATACCGGCAGCCTCAGCGCGGCGATCAAAGCTGTCGAGACCGTCGACACCGGCCTCGGGCGGATCGCCGAAGCGATCGAGAAGGCGGGCGGCGCTCTCGTCGTCACTGCCGACCACGGCAACTGCGAGACGATGAAGGACCCGGAGACGGGAGGCCCGCACACCTCGCATACGACGAACCCCGTGCCCGTCATCGTAGTGGGAAGTGGCGCGGCCTCGATCGCGGAAGGCCGGCTCGCCGATCTCGCGCCGACGCTGCTGCAGTTGATGGGGGTGGCTCAGCCCACCGAAATGACAGGACGATCGCTGCTCCGCTGACGCCGACCGGCAGATTTGCAGGTCGGGGGCGGGGACCGAGTGAAAGCGCATTTGCAGGCGGCGCCGAGATCGGGTAATCAGTCGGCTCCTGGGGGCCAGCCGCCCAGCGCCACGTCGGCGTATGCACCCGTAGCTCAGCTGGATAGAGCGCTGCCCTCCGAAGGCAGAGGTCGCAGGTTCGAATCCTGCCGGGTGCGCCATTTGCGAACAAAACTGCGAACCCAGTGTCTGGCGTTTTTCTCTGAGCGCGACTGGCGCTCGGACCGAAGCCTGCCAGTTCTGGCCGCGTTTCTGTAAGCACAATCACAAAGTCGATTCAACTCGACCCGTCGATCGGACCGCATCGCGTCGAAGTCCCAACCCTGCCATTCTGCCGATTGCCTCCGGCCTTTGCGTGACCTAGACAAAGCTTGTGTGAGGCGGCAGCAGCGGACGCAGGTGGATCTTCCGTTTCCGATCAACTGAGACCGACATGCCGCGGGCCACGTTCACGCGTGGCCCGTGGCACGACTGGGAGGGGCAATGCGGCATTTGAGCCTTGGCGTGCTGTTATTCGTGTTCTGGCTGGCGCTGTCGGGACACTACACGCCGTTCCTGATCGCAGTCGGGGTCGTATGCAGCATCCTGTGCGTGGTCGCGGCGGCTCGCCTCGAAGTGATCGACTCAGAGGGGCACCCGACTCATCTACTCGGTCGGGCGTTGACCTACTATCCCTGGCTGATCTGGGAGATCGTCAAGTCCGCCTGGGCGGTGACGAAGGTCATCCTCCACCCCAGGCTGCCGATCTCACCGACAATGACGGTGGTGGACGCCAGTCAGCGCACGTCGGCAGGAATCGTCACGTTCGGCAACTCGATCACGCTCACGCCAGGGACCATCACCACCGAGATCAAAGGCAACCGGCTGACGGTGCATGCGCTGGTGCGTGACGGCGCTCTGGATGTAGAGACTGGCGGTATGAACGCGCGGGTCAAGCAGTTCGAGGGGGGCACCTGATGTTCGTCGCAGCGACTATTGCGATTCTCGTTGCTCTCGTCCTTGCCGTGGTGCGGGCGATCCGCGGTCCGACCGTATTCGACAGGGTGCTGGCCGGCAACTCGGTCGGAACGCTGGCGATCCTGCTGCTGTCTGTCCTCGGCTTCCTCACAGGACGCCCCGAGTGGCTCGACATCGGTATCACCTACGGCCTGCTCAACATCATCTCGACGCTCGCCGTTCTGAAGTTCTTCCGGCACGGCGACTTGGCCCACGACGCTGAGGAGGATCGGCGCACATGAGAAATCTCGTCGTCAATTTCCTGAGCTGGGGTTTCATCCTATCGGGAAGCTTTTTCGTGCTGGTCGGCGCCATCGGGCTATTGCGAATGCCCGATCTCTACACGCGCATGCATGCGGCCAGTGTGATGGAGACACTGGGCGCTGGGCTGCTGTTCGTCGGCTTAATGATCCAGGCAGGCCCGACGCTGATCACACTGAAGCTGTTTTTTCTTCTCGCGCTGTTCTTCTTCGCCGGACCTGTTGCCTCGCACGCGCTGGCACAAGCGGCGCTGCACGAGGGTTTAGAGCCCATCCTGCATGAGGATCGTCGCAATCGCCTCGATGGCGGCGGTGCGGACGCAGAGGAACGCACGTCATGATGGAAACTGTCGTCAACGCCGTGTTGCTGACCCTGCTTGCGATCATCACGATCGCAATCGCCCGCCAGCGCAGCCTGTTCGGCGTCGTTATCCTTGCCGGCGTCTACAGCTTCGTGATGGCGAGTGTGCTGATCGCGCTAGACGCGGTCGACGTGGCCATGACCGAGGCATCAGTCGGCGCCGGCATCTCGACGGTCGTTCTGTTGGCGACGCTCCATCTCACGAAGTCGCGCGAGTATCCTCGGCCGCGCAATGTCGCGCTGCCGCTCTTCGTCTCGGCCATGGTCGGGGCTGCGCTGCTTTTCGGTACCTACACGCTTCCCCCCTTCGGTACGGCCGATGCACCGATCCACAAGCACACGACGCCGCACTATCTGGCCTATGCTTACAAGGAGACGCACTCGCCGAACGTGGTAACAGCCGTACTGGCTGACTATCGCGGATACGACACGTTGGGGGAAACGACGGTCATCTTCACCGCAGGTATCGGGGTCATGATGCTGTTGCGAGGACGCCGGCGGCGCAAGGTGGAAGGCAAAGGGGACAGCGCTGCATGAAGTTCGATCTGATCCCGAGGGTCATCGTCAAGCTGATCCTCCCCTTCATTCCGCTGTTCGCGCTCTATGTGCAGTTTCATGGCGAGTACGGGCCCGGTGGGGGCTTCCAAGCCGGGGTGATAACCGCCTGCACGGTCATTCTTTACGCGCTCATCTTTGGCGTCGAAGCGGCCAAGAAAGTAGCGCCCCACGGTCTCGTCGAGCGATTGGTGCCGCTGGGCGTGCTCATCTATCTGGGCACCGGTCTGCCGGCCATGTTCAACGGGCGCAACTTTCTCGATTACGGTGTGCTTGCCACGGATTCGGCCACCGGACACGGCTGGGGCATCATGTTCGTCGAAATCGGCGTGCTCGTCACCGTGGCTTCGACCATGATCGCGATCTTCTACGCATTCGCAGAGCGAGGGCGAGCATGAACATCGGCACGACCACGCTGCGCAACCTGTTCGAGCACTACAACTACTTCATCACCATCTTCCTGATGGTGGCAGGCCTCTACATCGTCATCGCCCGCGGCAACATGATCAAGAAACTGGTCGGCCTCTCGCTGTTCCAGACCTCCGTCTATTTGCTCTATGTGACGCCAGGCAAAATCATCGGCGGCACGGCACCGATCCTCGATCCGGCATTCAAGGTCTACTCGAACCCGTTGCCGCACGTTCTCATCCTGACCGCGATCGTGGTCGGCGTGGCGACATTGGCATTGGGGTTGGCCCTGGTCGTGCGCATCCACGAGGCGTACGGCACGATCGAGGAAGACGAGATCTTCGCAAAGGACGGGGAGATATGACAGCCATCGAGCTTCATCTGCCCATCCTGCAGGTGCTTGTGCCGCTGGTTGCCGCGCTGTTGTCGGCGTTTTGCCGGCGGGGCACGACGGCGTGGGCTGTGGCGCTTCTGGCCACCTGGGCGGCTGCCGTGATTGCATGGTGGCTCGTCGTCAAAGTGACGGGGACGGGCCAGCCCATCTCTTACCTGCTCGGCGGATGGAAGGTGCCGATCGGCATCGAGTACCGTGTCGATGCGCTCAATGCTTTCGTTCTGGCGCTGGTCACGTCAGTCGGCTCAATTTTGATGCCGTACGCGAAGAAGAGCGTGGCGCACGAGATCGACTCGCACAATCAGCCATGGTTCTACACCATGTACTTGCTGTGTCTGGCGGGCTTGCTCGGCATCACGGTGACGGGCGATGCCTTCAACGTGTTCGTGTTCATGGAGATCTCATCGCTCGCGACCTACGTGCTGATTGCGATGGGCCGGCATCGCCGGGCTCTGCTCGCCGCCTACCAGTATCTGATCGTCGGCACGATCGGGGCGACGTTCTATGTCATCGGCGTGGGTCTACTGTACCTCGTCACGGGCAGCCTCAACCTCTACGACATCGCGGCAAGGCTCGGCACCGCATCTCCGGAGTTGTTCCGGCCGCTGCTCGTCGGCCTCGGCTTCCTGACCATCGGCATCTGCCTCAAGCTGGCGCTCTTCCCGCTGCACCTGTGGCTACCCAATGCCTACGCCTATGCACCTTCACTCGCCTCGGCCTTCCTCGCGGGAACCGCGACCAAAGTCGCTGTCTACCTGTTGATCCGGATCTTTTTCTCGGTGTTCGGTGTCGCCTTCAGCTTGAACTCGCTGCCGGTGCCCGAAGTACTGTTCGTCTTCTCCATTGCGGCGATGGTCATCGCATCGTTGAGCGCGGCGTTCGAGGGGAACGCCAAGCGTCTGTTGGCCTACTCGTCGGTGGCGCAGATCGGCTACATCACCCTCGGCATTGCGCTGGCGAACCAGAGCGGGCTGACAGGCGGCATCGTCCATTTGATGAACCACGCAGCAATCAAGGCGGCACTGTTCATGACGCTCGGGGCCGTGCTTTATCGGATCGGCTCAGTCGAGATCGCGGACATGGCCGGCATCGGGCGGCGCATGCCCTTGACGATGGCGGCTTTCGTAGTGGCCGGTCTCGGCATCATCGGCGTGCCCGGCACCGCTGGTTTCATTTCGAAGTGGTACTTGGCAGTCGGTGCGCTGGAGAAGGGCTACTGGCCGCTGGTGTTCCTGATCGTGGCCAGCTCGCTGATTGCCGTCGTCTACATCGGACGCGTCGTCGAGGTTGCCTACTTCCGCGAGCCGGGACCGGCCGCCCAGGGGGCGCATGAGCCGCCCGTGTCGATGCTCGTGCCGATCATCGTGATGACGGCACTGACGATCTGGCTGGGTATCGACACGCGCTTCAGCGCCGATATTGCAGCACAAGCGGCCAAGCTCGTGCTCGGGGGCCTCAAATGATCCCGAACCTGACAGCCGAGAGCCTGCTCCTGCTTGCGCTCGTCCTGCCACTGGGCGGAGCGCTTCTCATCCCGCTGTTCCACCGATCGCCCAACCTGCGAGAGGCCGTGACGCTCGCGACGGCGGCCAAACTCGCCTTCGTCGTCTGGAGCTTGCTCCCGCACGTGCTGGCGGGTGCGCGTCCGGAGATCACAGTCTGGCGTGTCGTTCCCGGCCTGGAACTGGCCTTCAAGGTCGAACCTCTGGGCATGCTGTTTGCGCTGGTCGCAGGCTCTTTGTGGATCGTGAACTCGATCTATTCGATCGGCTATATGCGCGGCAACGACGAGCCGCGGCAGACGACATTCTACGTCTGCTTTGCCGTCGCGATCGCCTGCACGATGGGCATCGCGTTTGCAAAAAACCTGTTCACGCTGTTCGTGTTCTACGAGATCCTGACGCTTTCGACCTATCCGCTCGTCACCCACAAGGCGACGCCGGAAGCGATGCGCGCCGGCCGCGTCTACCTCATGCTGCTTCTCGGTACGTCGATGCTGCTGCTGTTGCCGGCCATCGTGGTGACCGGTGTGCTTGCGGGCACGCTGGAGTTCACACCCGGTGGCATTCTCTCCGGCAAGGTCGGCGCTGGTGTGATGGGGATCTTGCTGGCGCTGTACGTGTTCGGCATCGGCAAGGCCGCCATGATGCCGTTCCACTTCTGGCTGCCGTCCGCGATGGTCGCGCCGACGCCGGTCAGCGCGCTGCTGCACGCCGTCGCCGTCGTTAAGGCAGGTGTGTTCACCGTGCTCAAGGTCGTCGTCTACATTTTCGGGATCGAGACGCTGGCAGCCAGCGGCGCCAACTGGTGGCTGACGGTTGCGGCATCGACGACGTTGCTGCTCGCCTCCGCCATCGCGATGACGAAGGACAACCTGAAAGCTCGGCTCGCCTATTCCACGGTATCCCAGCTCGCCTATGTCGTACTCGGCGCGAGCCTCGCCGTATCGGCGGGCATCATCGGCGGTGCGATGCAGATCGCGATGCATGCCCTCGGCAAGATCACGCTGTTCTTCTGTGCGGGTGCGATCTATGTCGCCACCCACAAGACCGAGATCAGCGAGATGGAAGGTCTCGGCCGCAAGATGCCGCTTACCTTCTGCGCTTTCCTGGTTGGCGCCTTGTCGATCATCGGCCTTCCCCCGCTCGGTGGCTCCTGGGTCAAGTGGTGGCTCATGCTCGGCGCTTTCGATGCCGGACAGATCGCCGTGGTCTTCGTGCTCATGCTGTCTTCCCTGCTGAGCATTCTCTATCTGTTACCGGTCTTCGTGCGCGGCATGTTCACGTTCACCCCGCGTGCAGCAAGCGTCGGTGCCGCCGCTGCGCACGACGGCCATCAAGTGCCCGATGGTCTCGAGCGACGGCATTGGCTCGTCGTGCTCGCGCCTTGCCTGACGGCCGCAGGCTGCGTCGTCGTGTTCGCCTACGCCGACAGGATAGCCGCCTTGATCGCTCCGATCGTCACCCGCTGAGGCCTCCCATGAATGAACCCGACAAAGAGCCGCCGGGCTGGTTCGAGCGCAAGGAGAACCAGAACAAGCTCTGGTATGGGCTGCTGGTCGTCGGCGGCGCTCTCACCATTTCCGAGTTTCTCTACGAGCATCACCCACACTTCGAGATCGAGAAGATTCCTGAATTCTTCGAGATCTTCGGGTTTCTCGCGTTCGTGATGATCGTCTTCGCCGGGCGTGCGCTGCGCACGCTAATCATGCGTGACGAGGACTACTATGAGCGCGACTGATTTGAACCCCGCTCTTCTGATGATCCTCGCCGGGGTGCTGTGCGGTATCCTTCCGCGCTTTTCCCGGCAGGCGCTCACGCTTGCCGCGCCGGCCGCAGGGATCGCCGTGCTCCTGTCCACGCCGATCGGCGCGAGCGTGGTCGTCCCGTTTGCGGGTCTCGAGCTGACGATTCTGCGCCTGGATGCGCTGGCGTTCCCCTTCGCGCTGATCTTCCTCATCGCGGCGCTGTTGAACTCGATCTACGCGTTGCACCAGGATGACCGCCTGCACGATGCGATGGCGCTGATCTATGCCGGCGCGGCCATTGGCGGCACGCTCGCCGGCGATTTCGCCACGCTTTTCATCTATTGGGAGATTACCGCTCTCTCCTCGGTGTTCCTGATCCTTGCCGCCGGGACCGAGCGCGCTTATCGCGCCTCCATGCGCTATCTCGTCTGGCAGATCGGCTCGGGCGTTCTGCTTCTGGCGGGTCTCCTCCTGCACTGGCGAATGACGGGCTCGCTGGCCTTCACCTCGATGACGCTCTCGGGTATGGCGTCCTGGTTGATCTTCATCGCTTTCGGCATCAAGTGCGCCTTTCCCTTCTTGCATAACTGGCTGCAGGACGCCTATCCCGAGGCGACGGTGACGGGCACGGTCGTGCTTTCCGCTTTCACGACGAAGCTCGCCATTTATGCCTTCGCGCGCGCTTTCCCCGGCGAAGGCCTGCTGATCCCGATCGGCGCGGCGATGACCTGTTTTCCCGTTTTCTTCGCCGTCATCGAAAACGACTTACGGCGGGTTCTGTCGTTCTCGCTGAACAACCAGCTCGGCTTCATGCTGGTCGGCATAGGCATCGGCACGGAGATCGCCATCAACGGCGCGGTCAGCCACGCTTTCGCGCATATTCTCTACAAGGCGCTACTCTTCATGAGCATGGGCGCGGTGCTCTATCGCGTCGGTACCGTGAAGGCCACCGAGCTCGGCGGGCTCTACAAATCCATGCCGATTACTTGCGTGCTCTGCATCATCGGGGCGATCTCGATCGCTGGCTTCCCGCTCACGTCCGGCTTCGTCACGAAGAACCTGACGCTCACGGCCGCAGAACAGCTCGGCTACTTCTGGATATGGCTGATATTGATCTTCGCATCGGCCGGCGTGATGGAGCATTCGGGGATCAAGATCCCCTACTTCGCCTTCTTCAGCCACGATGCCGGCCACCGCGTCGATGAGGCCCCCGCCAACATGATTCTGGCGATGGGCATCGCTGCGGTTGCTTGCATATTCATCGGGATCTACCCGAGCACGCTCTACTCGATCCTGCCGTACCCGGTCGAGAAGAACCCATACACGGCTGCGAGCGTCATCACGAAGACGCAGCTGCTCGTCTTCTCGGTCATCGCGTTCGCCGTGTTGATCCGCAACGGCTGGTATCCCACCGAGATGCGCTCGACCAATCTCAACACCGATTGGTTCTATCGCAAGCCCGGCGCCGCCATGGTTCGAGGACTGGCGGCATTATCGGGGAGCATCGGCGGCGCCACCGCGAAAGTCTTCGTCGGTAGTGCGTCGAAGCTCTTGAGCTTGGCGCATCGTCATCACGGCCCAAACGGGATCTTCGGCCGCGCTTGGCCCACGGGCAGCATGGCGTTCTGGATGACCGTCATGCTGGGCGCCTATCTCGCGTTGGCGTATGCGCGGTAAGCGATCTGTGGCGACACGCATGAAGTGCGCTCTGTCCTGAGCTGGGCGGTGTAGCACGGCACCACATCGTGAGAGTCTCGCCTCTCGCGAATGCTCAGGAACCGAGATGGCGGAATTTCAGGTGGCCAGCCGAGGTACCGGGGCCACCATCTGAACGGGAACGCTCCTCGCACAACGACGCCGGTTTCGTGTCGATGTTCACACCGCTGGCCTCGTCAATGTTCCTCGATGTTGTCGTATCCGGACAACTCGGCGAGGCCGGCGGCGTTGTGGAGGGTCACGCTGTGTTCCTGGAACGTCAGGAGATCCAACTGACGCAGCTGCCTGAGCACGCGGTTGACGTGGATCGAGCTCAAACCCAGCGCGTCCGCGATCGCATATTGGCTCAGGGGACACTCGTATTCGCTATCACTGGACAGCCCGACCAGTTGAAGCCGATCGCGCAGTTCGAGAAAGAAGTGCGCCGTTCTCTCGAGCGCCGTTCGCCGACCGACACTGGCCAGATGCTCGACCGTGACGGCCTCGTCGCGAGACGTCGCCCACATGATGGCTGTCGACAGACGTGGGAATTCATCGATCAATGTATTCAAGCGTGACACGCTGATACGGCTCACCTGCGCGTCGGTGATGGCGGAAAAGGCATGATCTGACGTCTTGAGCAGGATGCTGCGCACACCAATCATGTCGCCTGGAATCGGAAACGTGATGACCTGCCGACCACCGTCGCGCAGAATCTTGAAACTGCAGCCCCATCCGGAGTGCAGAATGTAGGCGGCCTGCCCCGCCTCTCCCTGGCGCAGCAACTCTTTGCCGCGCGTCACATCGAACGGAGCGGACTGTAGTTCGGCCAATCCTGCCAGTTCGACTGTCGAGAGCTTTACGAAGTAAGTCAGCTTTCTGGCCAGATAATCGTCGGCTGATGGCATGTCGACAGACCTCGCGAATGCAACGTTCGCACTGCGGCCAATGGATCGCCGAGCTTCACATGGGCCGCCAGGCTGCCCGGTGGGCTCGACCGCCTCCATCTCCACCAATTCAGTCGATCTTGTCGCCCACAATAAGATCGCCCGCGCTAGCCCAGGTTAGCCCACCGACGCCGCGCATAGGTTACTCGTGCGCATCGAAAACGATCAGGAAATCCAAAAGACCTCCGACCGAGTACCACGATGCCCACTGACATCCACCAGACCGCGTCCGGCCTCGCAGCGCTCTCCATCTGCGAGTCACTGCTGCTGGCTCTGGGCGACCTCAAGATCATGGGCGAGACCGACGCCATCGGCGTCATCAGCGACGCAGCCGAGGCCCATCGAGGCGCCGGCAACACGGCGGAAGAAAAGGCGATGCACCTTGCGGCCGCCGCGATCCTCGACCGTATCATCTCCGGCGGAAACTCGATCCGGCGACCATAAACTGGCTGTTGCGAACGCAGACCCATCTGCTGTGGCGAGGCGCGAAGCATGCCGGTCGAGTGGCTCTCGACCGTCGTGGAAGGACGGGGCGTGTGCAGCACCTGCACTGCCCGTACCCAGAACAGGGAGTTATCTGATGAGTACGTCGAAATTGGCTCATGCGACACTTCGAGAAGCGACGGGCTATGCGGGCCGGTATTGGTCCAAGACGGCGCCTGCCGCTGGAACGACGGAGCAAATGGTTCCCGTCGTCTTCGTGATCGACGGCAACGACGAGAGAAGGGAAACCCTGCGCCGCACGCTCGACGCCCATGCTTTCGAAGTCAGAGCCTTCAGCGACAGCCAGGCATTTTCGGGGAGCCAGCAGTCGGTAAGGCGAGGGTGCCTGCTCGTTGATGTCTCGACGCCGGGTGCCGGCGGCATCGAGTTCATCGGGAAAGTGAAAGCCGGCAGCTGCGGCCTCTCCGTGATTGCCATGGCTACCCGGTTTTCCCCGGCAAGAGTCGTCAGGGCCATGAAGGCCGGTGCGAGCGATTGCCTCGAAAGGCCGATGACCGACGATGATCTCTTGAGTGCGCTCGAGCGCGTCATCGGCGAGACCGATGCTATGGTCGATACCGCCGCATTTCGCTCACTGGCCATTCAAAGGGTGGCCACGCTCACCGCGCGTCAGCGGGAAGTGCTCGACCTCATAACGACGGGTCATCCCAGCAAGAACATCGCCGCCGATCTCCAGATCAGCCAGCGCACGGTCGAAAACCATCGCGCAGCCATCGCCAAGAAAACCTGCTCCAAGTCTCTCTCGGAAGTCGTCCACACCGCCATCTGCGCGAACTGCAGCCTCATGAAGGTCCGGCACTGACATTCGCGACGTGCCATGCCGATCGCAGAGGTGGCACGGGCGATGTCCAGAGAAGCGCAGCTGCGGGGCGACCTCTTCGAGGGCGCACCTCCAGCCACAATTCACGCCCCGCGGCCGCTGCTTCGACACCGACGGGCCTAGACTGCAGCACCGAACAGCTTGCCGATACCAGCCGTAGCTGCCATCGCGAGCGCACCCCAGAACGTGACGCGCGCTGTGGCCGTCACGAGATCTGCACCGCCGGCTTTGGCACCGACCGCGCCCAGCAGGGCCAGGAAGCCCAACGACGCTATAGAGACGACCGGGATCAAGAATTGCGTCGGCGATAGGAGCACCATGAGGAGCGGCATTGCGGCACCGACCGCGAATGTTGCCGCTGACGTGAGGGCCGCCTGCACGGGCCTTGCCGTCGACATATCGGATATCCCCAGTTCGTCGCGAGCGTGGGCGCCGAGAGCATCCTTGGCCATGAGCTGATCGGCGACGCGAAGCGCCAGGTCCTCGTCGACTCCGCGCTTGACGTAGATCTGCGCCAATTCCTCTCTCTCGAATGGATAATTGTCCCGCAACTCCGCTGCCTCCCGCGCCAGATCCGCGCGTTCGGTGTCCGATTGCGAACTGACCGAGACATACTCGCCGGCCGCCATCGACATCGCGCCCGCGACCAGACCTGCGACGCCTGTCAGAAGAACATCACTCGGCTTTGCAGCCGCCGCCGCTACGCCGACGATCAGGCTCGACGTCGAGATGATCCCATCGTTGGCGCCCAGCACTGCGGCGCGCAACCAGCCGACCCGATCGATGAAGTGGCCCTCGGCATGCATGCTCGATCTGCTCATCGCGACTGCCCCTTCGCACCGCCGATCGCATACTGGCAATCGCGCAGCCGATAGCTGTGAGTACTCGCACGTTCTCCTGGGCACAGCGCTGCAGCGCATTGACCAGCGTCATTTTCGTAGCTCGATTGAGACGATATGAAAACTCTCCTCAGCGAACTCCGGCGTTCTCCATCGTGTCGATCCCATCCGCATTCCAAGGATGTCGCATGGGTATTTCCCGAGGCTCGCCCCGATCGTCTTCATGCGCCTATCTAGCAGCAGACCGTCGCGGCCCCTCACGAGCGGTCTGAAGGATCGGCATGTCGAGCCTGCACCAGCAAAACAAGACCTTCTGGAGCCGGCAACTCGTCGCTCGGCTTCGCGAAGTCGGTTCGTCCGCTCCCGGCAAGATCGAGCTGACGCCCTGGCTGGCGCAAGCTTGGCATTGGCGAATGCCTGCAGCAGGTGCTGCGGGGCTCGCAGGACTGCTCTGGTACTTCGGCCTGCCCTTTCTGCTTGGCCCGGTCGTTCCCGTCGACCCCGTCATTCGTGCCGACCTCGTACAGTCGGTTGTCGCCAGCGGCCGTGTCGAGGCGGAATTCCGGGTCAACATCGGTAGTCAAATCACCGGGGTGGTGAAGGACATCCCCGTCGCCGAGGGCCAGTCGGTCAAGGCTGGCGACGTCCTGATCGTACTCGACGATCGCGAGGCACGCGCAGCGGTCCTGCAGAATGAAGGTATCGTGGCACAGGCCGAAGCACGGCTCCGACAATTGCGCGAGATCACCTTGCCGTCCGCAGTCGAAGCACTGAAACAGGCCAGAGCGACCCTCACGAACGCAGAGCAGACCCATGACCGGGCGGCAAAGCTCGCGGCAGATGGCTTTGCCACCAAGGCGGCACTCGGCGAGGCGCAGAAATCCCTCGACATCGCACGCGCCCAGGTCCGAAGCGCAGAGCTGCAGGTCTTCACGAGCCAGATCGGTGGCAGCGACTACGTGACGGCAGAAACGCAGCTCAATCAAGCTCGCGCCAGCCTCACTGCCGCCCAGTCGCGCTCGAGCTACACCGTCATCACAGCGCCGCGAGACGGCGTCCTGATCTCCCGGGACGTCGAGCGCGGCAATATCGTGCAGCCGTCCAATGTGCTCATGAAGCTTTCTCCTGCGGGAGCGACACTGCTCGTCGTGCAGATCGACGAGAAAAATCTTGGTCTCATCGAAATCGGGCAAGCGGCGCTTGCCTCGTCGGATGCGTTCCCCAAGGACACGTTCACCACGCGCGTGGTTTATATCAATCCCGGAATTGACCTTCAGCGGGCGTCGGTCGAGGTGAAGTTGCTCGTCCCATCGCCGCCGCCGTATCTGCGGCAGGACATGACGGTGTCCGTCGACATCGAAGTTGCCCGCAGACCGAAGGCGCTCGTCGTTCCGACAGCGAGCATAAAAGGTCTAACCAGTACCAATCCGACGGTGCTGAAATCCGCAGATGGCCGCGTTGTTCGCCAGCCGGTCAAGGTCGGCGTGTCGAGTGCAGGACAGTCCGAAATCGTCGATGGCCTGAAGGCTGGTGATCTCGTGCTGTCGGGAACTGTCGGTGTGAAAGACGGTGCCCGCATCAGGGCCCGGCCGACGCCGGCGCGTGCGCCATGAACCCTTGGGCACCCTTCGAGTGGATCACCGCCTTTCGGTTTCTCAAGGAGGGCCGGATGCAGACGATATTCATCGTCACCGCCGTGGCCATCGGTGTCGCCGTGATCGTTTTCATGTCTGCAATGCTGTCGAGCCTACAGGCGAACTTCCTCAAGCGCGTGCTGACGACCCAGCCCCACATCCAACTCATCCCGGCCGACGAAATTGCTCGCACATTGCGCCGCAGCGAACCGGGAAGCATCGTCATCTCGATCGTGCAGCGGCCGGCACAGAGAATTCGGTCCATCGACCAGTGGCAGAAGATCAGAGCGCAACTCGCGGAGTGGCCGGAGATCGTGACGGTTTCGCCGACGATGAGTGCGTCGGCGCTCGCAGTCCGCGGCGACGCCAGCCGATCGATCACGCTGACCGGCATAGATCCGGACGTCTACTTCAAGATCGTCCGTATTCCCGATTACATCGTTTCCGGCCAGGCCCGGGTATCGACCGAGGACATCCTGGTCGGCCAAGAACTCGCCAGGGATCTCGGTGTAACCTTGGGGGACAAGCTGACGGTGACGGCTGCCAACGGCGCCTCCCGCGTTCTCACGATCACCGGCATCTTCGACCTCGGCAACAAAGGAGCCAACCAACGCTCGACTTTCGTCGCGCTGAGAACAGCCCAAACGCTCGCCAAACTCGTGGGCGGCGTGACCTCGATCGATCTGACGGTCACCGACATTTATGCCGCCGAAACGATCGCTCAGAGAGTTCAGGCCGCCACGGGAATCGAGGCGGACAGTTGGATCAAGACCAACGCTCAGTTCTTCACGGCTGTAGCGGCCCAACAGTCCTCGAATACCCTGATCCGCCTATTCGTTGCCTTGTCCGTCGCGTTCGGTATAGCCAGCGTACTGGTCGTCTCCGTGATCCAGCGCTCGAAGGATATCGGCATCCTCCGCGCGATGGGCGCGTCCCAGGGCCAGATCCTGCGCGTGTTTTTGCTGCAGGGTGGCCTACTGGGGCTCGCAGGATCGATCGTCGGCGCATTTACGGGCGGTGCGGGACTGGCCGTGTGGCACGCCTATATGCGTCAAGCCGACGGCAGCGAGATTTTTCCGCTGGTCCTCGAGCCGTCGTTGTTCGCGACGGCTGTGCTGTTGGCGGCCGTAACCGGCGTTGCCGCTGCCGCGTTTCCGGCACTGAGCGCGGCAAGACTCGATCCCGTGGTGGCAATCCGTGGATGATCGCCAGACGGTCCTGAAGCTAGAGGGCGTGTGCAAGTCCTACAACGTGGGGACGCCGATCGAGGTCGAGGTGCTCCACGATATCGATCTCGAACTCCGTCGGGGCGAGTTCATCGCCCTCACGGGACCGTCCGGTTCGGGAAAGAGCACACTGCTCAATCTGATCGGTCTACTGGATCGACCGACGAAGGGGCGCCTCGTGATCGACGGGCGCGATACCGGAACGCTGGACGACACCGCGATCACGAAGCTGAGAGGGCACAGCATCGGCTTCGTGTTCCAATACCACTGCCTCATCTCCGCGTTCACGGCGCTGGAGAACGTGATGATGCCGTTGCTCGTCGAGAACGCTTTCCCGAACGACGCGATGGTGACGAGGGCGCGCGGCCTCCTCGCCGAAGTCGGACTGACGCAATGGGAGAACAACCTGGCGAACAATCTTTCGGGCGGCCAGCAACAGCGCGTGGCGATCGCGCGTGGCCTCGCCATGAACCCCGCATTGATCCTCGCCGACGAACCGACCGGAAATCTCGATACGAAATCGGCCGATACTGTTTTCGACATGATGCAGCACGTCAACGAGACCAACGGCACCACCTTCTTGATCGTCACACACAACATGGACCTGGCGCGCCGGTGCCAACGCATCGTCGAGGTCGTCGACGGACGGGTAGCTCCCCCTCCCACATCACTTGCCGCTGGACTGCCTAAAGCGCCGTAGACGTGCCAAGGAGGCGCGACCCCATGCCCACCAGAAACCAATCCGCAGCCGGTGGCCACGATCGCATCGAATCGAACATTCCCGGTCAAGTTGCAACCGCACTCGCCAGAGCACTGGACAGAACGCTGGACAGAGCGCCGCTCGTCGAGCATCGGTGGCCGGGAAGCAGAATGCGGTACATTGCCGACAAGGCCCATCTCTACAGCGACGGCGATCCGAGGTCCCATGTCTACAAGGTCATGTCGGGGGCAGTCTGCCTCTATCGGATGCTCGAAGACGGACGCCGACAGGTCATCGATTTCGCATTCGCCGGCGATCTGATCGGTCTGGGGTCCGGACGGTTGGAAACCTGCAATGCTCAGGCCCTGGGTGAAACGCAACTCAGCGGGCTCCCGATCAGCACGCTGATGGCCGCGGCCAAATCCGATACCCGGATCGCACTGGGACTGTACGAGGCATTATCTCGCGAGCTTGTCGCCACGCGCGAGC
>LNFM01005040.1_pt1 | contig 23401 bp, 24 predicted proteins | sample 596031 | NCBI WGS metagenome assembly LNFM01 (sample SAMN04254537, study PRJNA301005) | activated carbon metagenome | isolation source: dual media filters at the Ann Arbor, Michigan drinking water treatment plant | place: USA: Ann Arbor | reverse complement strand
CGAACATCCAAACGCGATGCGGGCCGGCCGACCATCTTTCCGGAAAGCCCGCCGGCTCGCGGGATGTGAACGTGACAAGCGGCGCCGCTACGTGGCGCAACAAGGCGGGCGTCTGCACATGCTCCCAGACTTCGCTAGGACGCGCGGCGAGATGCGTGGAGACATGCACAATCATTGGCCGAGAAGTGGGCGAGCGCCCACGGCGCCGCAAGGCTCGGACACTCGGAGCCACCGGCAGTTTCCGGCGAACTTGAGCCGATCACGCGGGCAGGGTGCCGCCGGCAGCTTTGGATCGACTAGGTCAGTCGCTAAAATCGCCGCTACGTCCTACACTCGCCCATTGGAGACACTTGTCTATCCAAGGTCAGAGCAACTCGCCTCCGATATAGCGTTGGACGCCCAAATGCGCGTCCCGCTTAGAACTGCTTGCGGAAGCTCACTTGCACCACGCGGCCTAGCGGGTTCTGGTAGCCTTCCTGGTACGCTGCGGGCGTTGCGCCCGAGCTGTCGCGCACCTCGACGAAGCTGTCGGTGAGGTTATCGACGCTTAGCGCAAGACGCGAACCTCTCAGCAGTGGCGCAGCGCGCAGCATGTCGGGGCGGGCGTCGAAGGAGAGGAATACGCGCATGTTAAGCGTCAAACGATCGGCGAAATCGAGCGCGCCGCCGCTCGCAACTGGCAGCGTGTAGCCGTTCGTCCAGCCGCCGCTGAAGCGCAGGCCGAGCCCGTTGTGGAAGACGCCGCCTTCGAACTCGATTGCGCTGGCGGCGTCGTCTGCGCCGAAGAGACCGCCGCGATCCAGTACGTCGATGGGCGCAAGGCCCGCCGCGAGCGTCACCTCGTCGGAGAGGCGCTGCTTGTAGAAGACCGAGAGGTTCCACCGCCCGCCCGCGCGCGCTCCGCTGCCCATGCCGATGCGTCGTTCCAACGCCGAGGGCGCGCCGTCTGCTGATGGCAGAGTCTGCCCGGCATCGCCCGCCGCCGCCTGTGGTTGGGGACGAGCGTCCTGCCCGGGTCCACTCTGCGCAGCGCCCTGCTGATCGCCACGTTGCCCCAAAGGCGGCCGCTCGCCGATCGACTGCGAGAAGTTGAAGCCCACCCGCAGTGTGTAGATGTCGCGCGCCGCCAGATTGATCGGTCGAGCATCGACGCCCACGAGCGCGCCGCTCACGTTGCGCGTGAAGCGGGACGGAAACGCGGTCTGTGTCTCGGCGAGCGCGGTCGGCAGCGCGACGATCACGTCACTGGAATCGTTGCGCGCCCAACTGGCCGACAGCGAGAGCCCCGACACCGCCCTCGGCGACCAGTTGGCGTTAAACGTAATGTCGTCGCGGCCTTCAGCCCCGAGCGCGCCGTTGCCGCCGCTGGTACGCGTGACGCGCACGGTCTGCCCGGAGACGGCGTCGAAGAACGGCACGTCCGGCGTCGTCTGCGCGGGATCGCCAAGCTGTTCGAGCGTCGGCGCCGCCTCACTGTTTTCAGCCTGCAACGTGAAGCGCAGCGTGGTCGTCGGCGCCCACGCTGCGCCATAGCCGATGCTGAAGAGCGTGCTGAAGTCGCTCGGCTCGCTGAAGGAAGCCGTCGCGTTGAGCGTGATGTCGCCGAGCGAAGCGCCGAATTCGCGGCGGCGGCTGGTGATTGGCGCGGTGATTGTCGCGCGGCCCGAGGGTGTCGTGCGGTCTAGGTTTGCGCTGCTCAGCCCGAATGCGTCGATCGCGAAGCTGTCGACCTCGCGCTGTTCTACGCCGAGCCGCAGCGCCGCGCGCACGCGCCCGCCGGGCAAGTCCATGAACGCGCCGTTTACGTTGGCCACAAGGTCGATTAGCTGCTCGTCAGTTGATGTGCGCGCAGGCGAGAGAGTGTCGGTCGTGCGGCTATCCTCTTGCGTCAGATCGCCCGTGGCCGTCGCGGTCCATTGCCAGCCGGCAAGAGCGCCGTCGAGGCCCACCGTCGCACGCAGCGTCTCAGATTCGGTCTCGCGCTGGCGCACCGCCGATGACGCGTCGAGGCCCAACATCGCGCGCTGTTCCTGTTGCGACACGCGCAGCGAGGCGTTGCCGGTAACGCGCTCGTTGAGCGCGCGCGACAACGACATGTTGGCGTTCCACGCGTCCGTATCCGGCGCGAGCGTGCGCACGGCGCGCGCATCCTGCCCGCTCATCGGCGCAGCGATTCCGCGTTCAAGTTCGGTGACTGACGTTGCGTCCTCGAGCGTCACGCCGCCGGCGATCCTGTCGCCATCGTCGATGCGGGTATAGCGCGCGTCGGTGCGCGTGGTTGCGCGCGCATCGCCATCTGCGCGTCCGCCGCCCGCTTCGACAGCGCGTCCCTCGAACTCGCGCGCGAGCACGAGGTTCACCACGCGCTGGTTCGGCGAAAAGCCATATTGCAACGCGAGTTGCTCGTCGAAGACGTCGACGCGGGTGATCACGTCCGGTGGCAGGTCGCGGATTTCCTGGAAGCCGCTGATGCGGCGGCCGTTGACAAGGACAATCGGAAAGCCTTCGCCTCGGATCGAGGCCGAGCCCGTCTGCGGCGCGAGCGCGCCGAGGATCTGGAAGATCGACGTAGCGCCGAAGGAGCGGACATCGGCGGCGTTGAGAGTGCTTTCGGGAACGACGTCGCCGGGCACGCTACCGCGCGGCCGTTCGACGGTGACCACGATCTCGTCCTCGCCCGGACGGGTCGGCGCCTGCGCGAGCGCTGCGGGAGCGGCTGAGAGAGCCAGGAGGAAAGTGGCGATCGAACGTGTGTGCATAATGCGGCCCGGCACAAGTTGTTGCTACGGCATGTCTTGCCGCAGGGGCTTTCGCCTCAGTTGTCGCCGCCTCGACTCCGTTCAACGCGACGGCGGCTCTATTGAACCTAAAGTAACGATCTTTACGCGGAAACGTCGGTCGCAGATCAGTGGTCAGTCACGGGACGAATCCAAGTCTTTGGCTCGACTGATCAAATTGGAGCGCGCATCATGACCAATGTCGCGAGTGGACTTAGCCGGGCGTGAGAAATGTGCGGGTGGCATGCGATGCCCATTCGCGCCAGTCGCGGCCCATCAATCTTTAAGCGACGATGCGCACTGCCTGAGACAAGATGACAGCTGCGACTGGTACAAACAAAGCGCATGCGAGTGCGATCGTAGCGATTTTTATCATAGTGGTTCACTTCCTCGTCTTTGCATTTCATTGCGGAACGCGATGGGCTATTAACGTTAGCTCTTGCGTCGTCGTCGGGTATACGGGCGTTCGCGAGTTTGGATTTGCGAGATAGGCAAAGCAGGTCAAGCATCCACTTCTGCAGAGCCAACGGTCTAGAAACGTTGAGTCGTTGGACCCTTTATGATTGTCGCGGCTGCGAGCGGTTGGTGACCTTTGGGCGTTTGCCTTGCTGCCTTGCTGGTCTGGAGCCGCTCGTCCCCGCGCGACGATGGCTCGCAAACTTGCAGGGCGAGGTGCATTCATCGGACGGAGGTGAACCGGCTGGTTTGGAGAAGCGTACAATGATACATGAGTATGCTCGCGCTAAACGATGGACCTTCGCGTATTTTGACGCTGCCGCGGCGCAAGAGCGTATTCGTCGTGGTTAATTCATCAGAACTCAGCGATGAAGACTTGCTTGTGCGCATTGGCGCTGGCGACCGCACAGCGTTTGAAGCGATTTTCAATCGGTACGCGCCGAGGGTGAAGTCTTATCTGATGCGCTTAGGCGCGGGCGCCGCTGCCGCTGAGGATTTAGCGCAAGAAGCCATGATCTCGGTTTGGCGGCGGGCGGCATCCTATGACGCGGCCAAGGCTAAACCATCAACATGGGTCTTCGTGATTGCACGTAACGCCTGGATCGATCGGCTGCGTCGAGAAAAAGTTGCGCTGGCCTATCAGTTGGCAAATCCGCCGATCGAGGAAAGTCAGGAAGAGGCGCCTGATGCCGCGGTGGTGCGCAGAGGAGACGAGTCTCGTGTCGCGGACGCCCTGGCGGAGCTGTCCGAAGAGCAGCGGCAGGTCGTGCGATTATCATTCTTCGAAGATAACTCGCATTCCGAAATCGCCGCGCGGCTCTCTTTGCCGCTCGGCACAGTGAAGTCACGGCTGCGGCTTGCGCTGACCAAGCTGCGCGCGCATTGGGAGCAATATTCGTGAGCCCCCGCCATCACCCATCGGCTGATATCCTTGCCTCGTATGCTACCGGAACCCTTGATCCGGGCTTTGGCCTCGTCGTCGGTGTACACGTTGGCTCCTGCGCGAAGTGTCGCGCTCAGGTAAGCGCGTTTGAGGCGACGTCTGGCGCGGCGCTTAATGATTTGCCGCAAGCGCAACTGGCGTCTGGCGCGCTGGCGCAGACGCTCGCGCGGCTTGATCAAATACGTTTTCGGCCTGTGGCGCCGGATACTCGCCCGTTGCTTGAGCGGTTGCCGCTGGAACCCAAACGTTGGGTCGCGCCTGGTGTTTGGGTAGCGGCTGTGAATACGCCCCGCTCGGCCGAAGATCGCGTGTATGTTTTATCCGTCGGTAAAAGCGCGCTTACCGCACGCCACGAACACTCAGGCGCGGAATTCTGCGTCGTGTTGAAAGGTGCATATCGCGACGAACTCGGCGTGTTCGCAGCCGGCGATTTCGCCTTCGCTGATAGCGACGTGAATCACCAGCCTGTCGTGGAGGGCGATCAAGACTGTATCTGCCTCTTTGCCACCGAAGGCCGTTTGAAGCCCCACGGCCTGATCGGTCGCCTTGCGTTCGAGCTCGCCGATGTGTGAGCTGTTGCTTAGGATGCACAGCATCCGCGTCTAATTAGCGTCGCGTCGTCGAGGCGCGACCCGGCAATGCCGAGATTCCTAATCCCGCGCTTGCAGCTTACGCGATTTCGTGTCGGGCCGGGGTCCTGCTGCCGATGAAATGATCAACGGTGAAGGTTTCCGCCCCTAGCGCAGGGCCTCGCCATGCCGCTCCTGGTAGTGTTTGTCACATTTTAACCGGCTTTCACTGAGGTGGCGGCATATTTTCCTGAGACGGCGAGGAAGCGCCGCCTTAGGCTGCCGCCGCGTACCGGGACACCAGAAATTCTGACCGGCGAACGAGAGAAGATCGGTATGGACAAGCCCACGAAGCCACCCAAACCGCCTGAATCAGTCTCTGCGCGGATTCGTTCGCGCCTACTGAACGCCAAGAAGCGGTTTCATGCGAATGACAACATCGCAGCGTTCCTCGAAGCAGGCGAACTCGACGAATTGCTGACGGAGGTCGAAGGCAAATTCAAAAGCGTCCTTGAAAGCCTGGTGATTGACACCGACAGCGACCACAATACGGAGGGGACGGCACGCCGTGTCGCCAAGATGTATTTGACGGAAGTTTTCCGTGGTCGTTACGTGGCGCCGCCGGCGGTAACCGAGTTTCCCAACGCCGAAGCCCTCAACGAATTGATGATTGTGGGCCCCATCAAGGTTCGCAGCGCATGCAGCCATCACTTCTGCCCGATCATGGGGCGGTTGTGGATCGGGGTGATGCCCAATGAGCATTCAAATCTGATCGGGTTGTCGAAGTACTCGCGACTGGCGGAGTGGATCATGTCTCGCCCTCAAATTCAGGAAGAAGCGATAACGCAAATGGCTGAGCTCCTAATGGACAAGGTGCGCCCAGACGGCCTCGCAGTTGTCATGGAAGCGGATCACTTCTGCATGCATTGGCGCGGGGTTAAAGATGACGCGACGATGATGGTCAATAGCGTCATGCGTGGCTCTTTTCTCAAGGACCACACGCTGCGAAGCGAATTCTTGTCTCTCTTGAACATCAGGACCTGAGCCAATGCTTGTTCGCTGTCTCTACGCAAGCCGACCCGCCAAGCCCCTAGATGGTGCGTTCCTCGACGACATTCTGGAACGATCGCGGAAGAACAATCCGAAGTTAGGCATCACTGGCTTGTTGTGCGTGTCAGACGACCTTTTCATCCAGGTGATCGAAGGTGGTCGCGACGAAGTGTGCGAGCTGTTCAACGCAATTGTCCGAGACGAGAGGCACCAGCAGGTCCGCTTGCTGAGTTACGCTGAGATAGGTGAGCGGCAATTCGGCAGCTGGACCATGGGCCAAGTGAATATCGCCAAGTTAAATCCCGCTCTGCTGCTGAAGTACTTTAAGCGCGCTGAGCTCGATCCATTCGATTGTTCGGGGCAGGCGACCATGGCTCTGCTCGGCGAGTTGGTCGCGACCGCCTCGATACTTAATCGCGGCGATTGAACTGACCTTTTGACCGAGGGACACAGCAAAGTGTGCACGATGACGCCGTTCTGAATGCAGCTATGTCATTTTCTAACCGGGGCGAATTGGTCGCAGCGAGGTCTTGCTCCGCCTTCCATTGCTGTTCGTAACCTTCACATGAGCAGCACCGACCTATTGATCGTGGACGATGATATCGTCTTCGCAAACCGGATGAGCATCGCCCTGTCGGAACGCGGTTTCCAGGTGCGTAAGGCGGCTACCAAGAACGAGGCGTTGGTTGCGATTGAGGATGCGCCGCCGGGGTGCGCTGTCATCGATTTGCGCCTTGGTGACGGCTCGGGCTTGGATGTTTTGGCGGCGCTGCATGCGGCGCGACCGGAGGCTCGCGCCATTATCCTCTCCGGCTACGGAAATCTGCCGTGCACTGTCGCCGCAATTCGTTCCGGCGCGTTTGATTGTCTCTCTAAACCGGCGGATGCAGATGAGGTGGCTCAGGCTCTGTTGGCTGCGCCCGGATCGTTGCCGCAGCCGCCCGTGAAAGCGATTTCTCCAGCGGACGCAAGATGGCTGCACATTGAGCGCGTATACAATGATTGCGGCGGTAACATTAGCGCGACATCACGGCGCCTCAATATGCATCGGAGGACGCTGCAACGCATTCTTGCGCGGCGCGCCGTTGGTCAGGTGACTGTTCCGCTAGAGAATTAGATCGCCTGTCGTTAGCTGCTCAACCTCAGCTCGTTCCCGGTCTTAATTTACAAGCACAGGCGCTTGGCGGAGGTAGGTGTCTTCAGTCAGCTGCCTGACTATGAAGTCTGCAACATTAGAGCGTGAGATGAGGCCATTTCTCCAGTCCTGTGGCCGGGTCAATATCTGATAGCGCCCGGTTCTGCGACCTTTGGTGAGGACGCCTGGCCGAACGATGGTCCAGTCAAGCCCGCTCTGGACGATCGATTTTTCCTGGATATCTTTGTCGGCATAGGCGCGGCCAAAAACGAGATCGAATCCCAGCCGTTGCAGCGGTGTTATCGCAGATCTGCTTTCGCCGGCGCCAAAACCTGTCACGCTGATTAAGCGCCGGATCCCGGCTTCTTTCATCAAAGGCAGAAGCGTTGCGGTGGCGCTGGAAAACAAGTCGATCGGACCGGTCAACATGCGCGCGTTTGCTGGAACGCCGAGTGCTTGGACGACGACGTCAGCGCCGCTGATGGCGCGCCGCACGTCATCGGATTTGCGCGCGTCGCCGACAACTTTGCGGAGTTTGTCGTGCTGAAGTGGAATGCTATCGGCCGATCGCGAAAACGCGATAACCGAGTGATCGCGCTGCAGCGCTAATTTGGTTGTCGCAAGCCCAATCCCGCTGCTGGCGCCAATGATCAGCAGTGTTGTCATTTTGTCCGTGTCACTTTTGAAAATTGGAGCCCCTGGCGCGGGGTGGGGAGAGCGATGCCAGGGGCTCCTGATGGTTGCCAGCCCAAGGGCAAGGCCGCAACACTGGTGGTTACGTGGACTAGCGCACCGCGGATCAGCGCTTATGCCGTGGGTTCGTCTAGGCGAAGCGAAGAAGCCGTTTCAGCGTCGCTCACTTACTTGCGCTTTAGCCGAACGCACTCCGCATTGCTGCGCCGAGCCTATCACCTGAGCGCCATGCCGCCTCGACACGGGCGCCGATGCGCCAATCGCCGCACAAACCAAGACGCAGGTCGTCATCCCAGGCGAATGGCGAAGACGCGGGTGTTTCTACGAAAGCGTAGCGCCAACGATGGGCCTGCAGCCATATCGGCTGAGGCGCTTCAGGAACCACAACTCGAAACGCGCTGAAGAGTGCGTCTGCCGCTTGCTGCGGTGTCAGATCGAGGTTCGCGCGTGACCATGCAGAGCTTGCATGAACGACCCATGCCTCGGATCCGGTTCGCCCCGGCTTGCCTGTTTCGCGCACCACCCACGCGAGAGCTTCGTCGGCGCCAAAGCGGCGTGCCTCGAAGGGCGTGTTGAAACGCCGGTCAAACGCGAAAAGTCCCGCCCAGCAGGGTGCTGTCCTCGCCGCTGTCGCTTCGACAGCTAATGCCGCCGCGACCGGCGCCAGTAGCGGCGCAGCCTGCTCGGCGGGTAGAGCCAGCACGAGGGCGTCAAATGGGCCCTCGCTCGCGGACTGATCTTGATCTGGGCTGTCCATATCAAGGCGCCACCCGTCGCCCTTATTGCGAACGCGGGTGACAAGCACCGATGTCTTAATGGCGAGCCCCCCGGCCATATGGCGCGCGAGTGCGCTCATCCCAGGCGTGCCTACCCAACGCTGCAGTTGCGTCCGGGCTGGATCAGTCATGCCATCATCGAACTCCCAGAGCGCTGCCGCGCCCGTCGGTGCGAAATCTTCCATCACTCGAGCAAAGGCCGAATCTCGCACTGAGATGTATTGCGCGCCGTGGTCAAACGACACTTCCCCGATAGGTGTCTTAGTGCGCCGCGTGGCGAGACGTCCGCCGGGCGATCTGCCTTTGTCGAATAGGCGTACATCAAGGTGAGCCTCGGTGAGGTGTCGTGCGCAGGCAAGACCAGCGACGCCTGCGCCCACTATGGCGATAGAAGGCTGTTTCATGCACTTAAGTACGACGGAGACTCGCGATCAGCCTTCTGCGGACGCGGGGCATTTTATGGAAAGGTCAGAGCTCACAGTCTGGTTCGATGGCGGCTGTCCGCTTTGCACGCGGGAGATCGCCTTGTTTCGGCGGCTCGACCGGGGCGCTTTCATCCATTTTGAGGACATCAGCCAGTCTGAATCAGTGTGTCCCATCGATCGTGCGCAAATGCTCGCCCGCTTCCATGCGCAGGAAAGAGGCAAGCCCATCGTTTCTGGGGGCGCGGCTTTCGCCGCGATGTGGCGTGCAATTCCGATCTTGCGGCCGTTTGGAGAGCTAGCCCGAATCCCGGCGTTGCTTTGGGCGCTTGAGCGCCTCTATCTCGGCTTCTTAAAGATCAGGCCGCGACTGCAGCGCCTGTTTCGCTAGCTCGAGCCCCTGTGGCTCCTTGTGCGGGAGTGACGTAGCGAGAAAGTAGGACGATCGCTGTGCTTTGACTGGGCGGAGGAGCTTGTCTGAACTGCTTTTGATCCGATTGCGGCCCAAAGGCGTAACCTCAAAGCTCGGGCAGGCTACAGTTCTTTGGACTGCTGCAAACGAGTTGTGATTGATGGATCACGCAGTCGAAGAAGAGGGGCGCAACATTATGCGCGTATGCATATGAGACGAATGATCGTGTTCGCCTGGAATTTCATCTTCAACGCTGAAGTGAGTCCACTCCGCCATATTCCTGATATCTCGACGAGGCACTACGTTCTGCAGGCTCTTGGGCTTATGTGGGCGGTGGCTTCGTGCGTGGCGCTCGGAAGCTACACAGTGGTGGCGGCGAGCGTTTTTGGGCACGTTGTCTTGATCGGCGCTGCAGCGATTACTGTCGCCACTTACACCGCAGCGACAGTCACTCCCAGGGTATTTCAATCGAATTCAGGTCGTCGCCGTGATGGTGAGCATGAGTGAGTTTCTCACTCGTATTCTCGCTGGCATGCAGATCGCTTGATCATCATCTTGGCCCGATAGCCATTGGGGGCGACAATGAGCGTTGTGGCAATGTTCGCCCACTTGTCGGACCGGTTTTGATCCGACAAACGGGCGCGGAGCCATCCGCGCCCATCCTGCTTTCCGTTCGCCATCTTGAGCGTGATCTTCCGGCTTAGCCGCTTGGCCTTCCAATAGTCCGCGCGAACGTGTTGCTGCAGTCAGCAGCGAAGCGCGGCCACGATCAAGGCGGTGGCGCCAGCACATGAAAGCGGCCATCGCAATTGCGTAAACCATGCTGGCGCCAGACCGGAGCGTGCTGCGATGGAGTCAGCCCCCAAGATCACCAGCAAGCCTGCTGCAGTAAGCACATGTCCTAACGGAGACGGGGCCAACAATGCGGCCCAGCCGAGTAATTGCGGCACGACGCCTAAGCCTAGATGGAGCGCACGCGATCGGGGCGTCAGTGACGGTGACGCAATCGCCAACCCCCAATGAATGCCGCCAAGGAAAGATAGGATTGTGGCGCCATAAGCTAGCAAGCCGTAAGACGCGGAAGCGCGCATGGGTTCTGGCGCGAGGCACACGAGTGCTGCGAGCGCAATAAATGGGATGAGACCGAGATAACCGAGGCTTGAAGCTGCTAACGGCGGTCGTTCACGTGCGGGCATCGCTACTTCAACTCCAAATGATCTTGCAGCGCGCCAGCGTTCACGCGAGCCGGTGCTTGATGGCGGTCGAGGGTTCCTAGACGTGACGCGCGACTTTTACTGCGACGGCCGAGCCTGCTCGCACCAGTCTTGTCCAAACAGCTAGCGCAAACCCCGGTGCGTTTTTCTGTCGGTGGGCTGCGTCGTCCCGATGCGCCACCTCGTCATTGCGCCAGCCATCAAGCAGCGACAGCAGAGCAGCGTCGCCAGCCTCTGCCCGAAGCCGGTCTATTTGCTCCTGATAGTGTTGATCCACGAACGTCTCTACCGCCTCGATGGTGGCGAACACCGCATCTCGGCCAAGTAGTCCAGGGATTACGCCGGTCACCCATCCTAGGATACGCCACAACCACACCAACCGCGATCGCATTGCGCGTGGCAGGATTGCGCTTACTTCGCGAAGGTGACGGCTTTCTGTCTCGATGTGGGCGCGCGCGAACGCCCGGGTCTCATCATCACGCGTAGTGGCGAGCACACCTCTATAAATCCATACCGCACCGGTCTCGCCCGCGTGGTCGGTGCGTAGCGAAGCCCAAACCCAATCAGGCCAGTTGGAAGCCAAGCCAAGGCGTGATGGCCCCGCTAGAGCCTGCGATCCAACGTCCCAACTGGGCTCGGCGGTGGTCATGCCTGCGCTCCACCCAAATGGCTGCCCGTTGAGCCGTTGCAATCGCCGCGGCGTGCCCGGCGCGGCGCCGACAATTGGTCGGCAAACTGGTGGTTGACGTCGCGATGCCCAACTTCGTCGGTGCGTACGGCCAAGATAACATCACGAAGGCGCGCATCCGCAGCTAGGTCCCAGTAGCGGATGGCAATCGCAGGTGCAGGAGGGTTGTCTACGCGGCCGCAATCAATTTCTGCGAGGTAAGCGGTGTAACTCACGACCGCTTCTTCTTCGAAGTAGCCGACCAATCGATGTGCAGTTCGCGGCGCAAAAAGATAGAGCACGAAGAAGGCATTGAAGAATAAGCCTTGCGCCAGCAGCACGAGCGCTCGTTCGAATGCGTTCGGTTGGGCGACAGCGATGAATGTCATCAGGTGCATGCGCTCGTTCTCAGCCTCGTCGAGAAGCGTTTTGATCCAACCCCTGTCGTCTTGCATGCGGCGCAGACTTTTTAGGTGGTTCAGCATCCCGCCGACCATGCCGGGCACAGCGGCTACGGTTTCCAAGATCACAGCGCGATGACCGTATCGCTTCCTGAAGAAAGCGTCGGCGAAGAAGCGCAAGACACGCGTAAGCATTAGCGCAATGTGGTCGGACCAATCGGCAGGGCTGCGATGCGACCTAAGTTCGACTTCATCAGCACGGGGGGACACGACTCGCTCCTTGGTGTTGCGGATGGCGCAGCGACAGGTCAGCCGCAGCGTGCCCCTGCGCGCCAGAGGGGCCTATCAGGCTATGAGATAGGCGCTGGCGACACCGCGGCTCGAAGGCGCATTGCCGCACCAGGGTGCTCGCCCGAACTGTGTTCGACGGCCGTGCCTTCTGCAGCCGAGTCGGCGCGCCCTGAGATGGAAGAACGTGCTGGCAGTCAGAACCGCTTCCGCTTCAGCAGAATGCTGCGCGACCGCGCTCAGCGCTGCTTGCAACACCCATTCAAGCCCCCCTGAAAGTCGCCAGATCCCAAATCTCCGCCCGTTGCGCGGGTGAATAATAGATGCGGCGGCGTTGCTTCATGGGCTCTCACTCCAGTCTTCTCAAAGAGACTAAAGTGTTGCGTCGACCGGTTCAGGTCCCAGCGAACTTAGGCCGGTCGCCAGCTGCCGAAGCGGGCGTCACCAATTCAGCGACCAAGCCATTCGTGATTTTGTACGCTACGGCGCACGTTGGCCCTAAGCTGCCTGTTGTCATCGAGCCCCGGTCCAGTCGGTGTGTTTCCGGAAACCAAACTCGCTTGCCCCGCGCGACGCGCTGGTCGTGATCCGACAAGTCACATCCACCGTAACGCGCCTAGCAGGGCTGAGTGTCCGCTCGCCCAGAAGGGGAATGAGAGATGTCAAAATTACCTTCAGCCATTCAGCTAGCCGTGGTCGCGGTTGTGCTCATGGCCACACCTGCAGCGGCGCAGGACTATTATGGCTCGGTTAGCGTCGGCGGCGTCTTCTTGAATGACTCCGACAACAGCGGATCGTTCAGTAGCGACTTTCTGACCGGCACAGGCACGACAATCCCGAACAATACGCCGCTTCCAGCGGGAACTGGCGTCGGCTGGACCACCGAATTCGACACCGGTTACACCGTGAGCGCGGCGCTAGGCAGACGCTTCAACAACGGCCTGCGTGGCGAAATAGAATTTGCGTATCAGAGCAACGACGTCGACACGCACCGCAATGTGCAGGCGGCAGGCATTCCGCTCGATAATGAGGATGTAGGCGTCTTGATCAGCGGCGCCCCGCTACAGGGCGCAACCGTTGGCGCTGTTGTAGCCGACGGTCGAGGCTCGGTCGACACAACGTTCTTGATGGCCAACGTATACTATGACTTTGCCGAGTATGGCGCGTTTACGCCGTATGTTGGCGGCGGCGTTGGCGTAGGCTTTGTGAATGTCGATTACTCGCCCTCAGGCGTTGGCATCGTGGATGATGACGATACCGTGTTCGCGTACCAGCTGATCGCCGGCGGTTCCTATGCGGTCAATGACAGCACATCTGTGTTCGCTCAATACCGTTATCGCGCCACCGAGGACGTGGAGACGTCCGTTGATCTGTTCCCGGCTTCGCTTGACGTTGAGAACAGGGCGTCGGCGTTTGAAGTCGGTGTGCGGTTTAACTTCTGACCTAAGCTAGACGGCAGTGTAGTTGGCGGGGGCGTGCATCGACGGCCCCGCCAACAATTTTTTTGGAGCGGTGACCCTGGGGTTGTGAGCTGCAGCCTTCGGCGATCTCCCGCCAGATGGGGCGGGCAGGCGGGAGCGGCAGGTCTTTAGCGGCGCTGCCGTCCGTCACGATATGGCGGTGGACGGCAGCTTCGATCCGTTAGCGATCGGCGAGCGTACTTCCTGTCATGGCTGTACGTATCATCGCGTTACTCACTGCGTTAATCTATGCTGGTCCAGCAATGACCAGCTCAGCTACGCCACAAGAAACAGCCATCGCACCACTGATTTCTTTTGAATCGCCAGCTGAGGCGCGCGCCTGGCGAGCCGTCAATGACGATGTCATGGGTGGGCGCTCTCTGGGCGGAAGCGTTGTCGAGGAAGACCAACTGGTCTTCACTGGGTCGATTAACACGAACGGCGGTGGGTTTTCTTCGGTTCGCCGCGAAATGGAGCCCGGTGCGCTGGAAGGTACGCGGGCCTTTATTCTTTCGATAAGATCTGATGGCCGCGCCTATCAGCTGATCGCGCGCACAAACGCCCGTTTTGGAGGTAGGTACGTTTCGTATCAGGCGGCTATCCCGATGAGCCCAGAGGGGGAGTGGTCGAATGTGCGCGTAGCCATTAGCGATTTCGTCCCAAGCGTTTTCGGCCGCACCGTCCCGGCCAGCGCGATTTTGCCAGGGGAGGTCACCGAGCTTGGCTTCATCATTGCCGATAGTGTCGATGGCGATTTTGCTTTGAGCGTTAGATCGATCAGCATTGAGCGCTAGAGACATTGTGTTGTGCGACGCCCGCCTTGCGCCACGATGGCCTAGTTCGTCGCTCTCTGCGATTATGAATCGGCGCCCTCCGATGACCCCCGCCCCGAAACAGGTTCATGCGATAACGCGCCAATCGGCATCCTCTACCCCATGCCTGTTCACAGGAATGACCAGAACCGGCGAGATCGGGCCGGCTATCGGCGCCTCACGCGAGGGTCAGTTATTGAGCGACATCGCCAGTCGTAACCTTGGACGTAGAGGGGGCCGTGGCCCATGGCAGCCGCGCGATGCTCGATCCCGATCGATCGGAACGCTGCCCGTGTCCGCGGCGGTGACTGCGCATCCGGTCTATTATTTCGCGCCGGCGTCCGGGCAAACCAGTGTCGTGCACATTGTTTTTGAAGGGGCGCCGTTGGCTGACATCAACGTGGTGACTGGCCAATAGCTCAGAACCGGCGCCAGAATGCGAGAGCGATGAAGATGGGCTTCAACGGAGCAGGGGCCATGAAGCGTGCAAGGTTTGGACTACTGTCGCTCGCTGCCGCACTGGTAGCGTGTGGGCCAAGTTACGCCCCGCCCAATGCGCCTGCCATTGCGTGTCCGCAGATCAGCGCGGCTGACTACGACGCCGCGGTCGCAGCGGGCGCCGCGCGCGCGAGCGCGACGATAAACCAGAGCGGCATGGTCTCGATGGAGACGGGGCCAGGTAGCGTGCATTGCGCGACCTTTAGAACTTCGATGCGCCCGTGCAGGCGCCCGGTCGATTTCGTGATCCGCTACACGTTAGCGAGCGGCGATGCGCTTCACGTCCGCGTGCCTGCCGGCGAGCAATACCGGTTCCGCGTGCAAGCCCAGCCGACGCCCTGCGAGATCGTGAACTTTTAGCGGCGCGTAGCTTTGCTTGGGCAGCGGTGAGCGTGCGTGATCTGGCGCGTAACCGGCATGGAAGCGTCCCGGGAAGAGGACGCCGGGGCCTTCGCGTGGACGTTGCTTTCTGTAGCTCTTTTCGCTGTCGCCATCCAAGCTAGCGCTGGAGGCTGCATTTGGAGAGTGGTGAAGGCCTCGATACTCGTTTGGGAATCGAAGGGCAGCACGTTCACGTCGCCGCCTGTGAAGCGGCAATGCTGGGCAGATCTGAAGGCGCGCGTTAAAAAGTTGGGCTGCGGAGGTCTTGTAGGCTCATGGATTGGGACACAGAAACTATTGTTGCGGTGGTCTCCGCCGGCTTGGCGGTGATTTCTGCGCTGGTGAGTTGGCGGAATGCAGCGCGCCAGGCGGCGGTGCAGTATGAAGCGCTCAAGGCTGGACTCGACGCCGACGTGGTGCGCTGGTCGAGCGAAGCGCTTGATGTCTTATCGCGCGCCAGCGGCCTTGCGCGGAGCAGGAGCATTTACGAGCCAGCGAGCTTTGAAATCAAATTGACGGAAGTTTCGTGCCAGCTATCGGCGCTTGCGGACAGGGGGCGGCTCTTCTTCCCGAACGAAGCGCACGACAAAATCGGAACGGATCGGACGCATGCGTTTCGGGGCATTCGTCCGCCCATCCTCGACGCATTGGTATTTGCCTGCTGCCAGATGGAGCAGATGCGGACAGATCCAAGCGGCGATCACAGCGCGTCCGAGTTCATAATCGGCTGTCGACGGCTATTAGTTTCTGAGACTCAGAACACGGTCAATCCACGCCGTCGAAAGGCCATGCTGCAGCAATTGGCGGTTGGTCGAAAAGATGATGAGGTGTCTGCGTTTGATGAAGCCCATCGATTGGCGGTCTCATTGGATGAACGCTACCCAGGTTTGCCCGCTGTAGTGGCGTTTTTTAAAACCTCAAACCCACAACGATCGAGTGCAGATTTATCGCACCGCGGTCCCTAAAGCGAAGCTACTTCGCTAGCGGCTGCGTTTGGTGCACCCCGCAGCGCGAGTTAGTCTCGGGCCAGCCGTTTTTGCTAACGGGAGCTGGCGCCCACATAGCGGATCAGTTCATCGCGAAGGCTCGGACCTACGAGGAAGCGGCCGCTCGGCGCGCTATCAAGCTGGATGCCTCCGACGCGTTCCACGATCACGTCATCGTCGTAAATGAGAATGACGTGATCTCCGCGCGCTTCGTGGACTACACGCGGCACATTCCCACGGCGTCCGAGTACGGCCACCAGACCACCGCCGCTGCTCTCCAACAGCTGGACTGTGCCGTCCGACATTGGGGCAAGCACCATGCGTCCGCCCGCGACGAACCGCGGTCCCGGCGTTCGGCTTAGCGGGGAGGGGATTCGGATTTCGGCGCCGTCGTTGGGCGTAGCCAGTGTCGTGCCGTCGAGGCGGGAAAGAAGGACGCTTCCGTCGCTCGGATTCACTGCGCCGCCGATGACGACATTGTCAATCGCGCCAGCTTGGCGCGCTATGGTGTTTGCGGTGCTTGTCGCGATGCCGCCCTGCTGTCCCACTGCGACGACTTCATTGTCGAACGTGAAGCCGATCACCTCTACAGGCTGTCCATCCGCTAGCGAAAAACGTTCGTTTGTGTTGCAAGCATCAAGCGTCTCGTTCGCGGGGCGGCCGAGCTGCCTTAACTGCCAGACGCAGATTTCCCCGCTTGTACTGCCTGTCGCGATAGCCGTTCCATCAGGTGAAAGGTTTGCGACGTGGAGGTTGGTTTGACGCGCGACCCCGGTCTCCGTGAGACTACCGCCTTCGACCGACCACACGCGAATGTAACCATCACCGGTTGCCATCACGATGCGATTTTCGGAGGCAAAGCGAAGGAAGCGGATCTGGCTAGCGCCGATCGAGGCTGCGGCAATCTCGGATTGGTCTGCCCCCCAGATGCGCAAATATTGATCCTCGCCATAGGAAGCGACAAGGCTACCATCGTCGCTAACCGCCAAGTGAGAGACTTCGCCATTTCGTGGCGCATCTCTGGGCAAGTCATAGCGCGGCGTGAGCGCATGATCTTGGCGCGCCATCACCAATGCCGCACTTCCGACCAACACATTCCCGTTGTCAGCAAATACCCTGGCGCCTGGCGTTGCCGACGCCCAGGGCGTGGTCCCAATGATGCTTCGCGTCCCCAAATCCCAGCTTTGTACGAACGGAAGCTCGTTGTCTCCACAATCGATCACCACGGCATCAGGCGTACGTCGTTCCATGCGAAGCTCAGTCAGAGTCCCGGCGCAGACGCCACCGATGTCGCTAAAGCTTCGGCCTCGCGTGAGTTCAAACACTCGTAAACGCTGATCGTCGAGGAAAGCCCCGTAGGTCAAATTGCTGTCGAATAGGAAACCCGGCGATAGGCGTGCTTCCGACAGGTTATCACGCACTACGCTAGACGTTCTGCCGTCCACGCTGAAACGCGTAATCGCGCCGCGGATCCCTACAGTGACGAAATGATTTGAGTCCGATCCGAACTGCCCATGGAGCTGTGGCTCGGTCAACTCGGGCTCATAAATAGCTGAGAGGCCGCCGTTAGCATCCGCTTGAAATACACGCACCCGCGTAGGCTGGGTCACTGCAATGCGTTGGTCGCTAGGAGACACAAACAGCGATGACGCTGGCCCGCCAGGGAGCTCGCTTCGAATGTCGCGGAATAAGTCGAGTACGATTGGGGTCCTGGTGCTTCCTGCCGTCAGAGCCAATCCCCATCGGCTCCCTGAGGAAAAGGGATCGGTGAGAAGAGGCTCGCCAATTTGGAATCGTCCGTTGTTGAGCGCGCGCAGACCGCGTGTTGCGCCGAATACAGAGTCGTTTTGGCCATCGACTGCGAGCAAGAAGTACTCGCCGTTGGAAGATGTCCAAAGGCCTCTGAAATCTCCGTCGAAGGTCGATTGAGAGAGTAGGGCGCCATAACGACTGTACGCAGCCAAGCGAACTTCCGGCGCCGTCGAGCCAGAAGTGCGAGACGCGACAAGTATGCCATTGTCTGTGCCCTCTGCGATCCCCAACACATCGCCGCCGGGATCGAAGTCGACACCAACACCGTCCGATGCCCGAGCGATCAGGACTCTATTATCGGGTCTAACTGAGTAAACGAGCGTCCCGTTCCGGCTGAACTCGCTGATCCGCCATCCGCCTGCATGTCCGGGCAGTCTGCGAACGACGTCTCCGCTCTCGGTGTTGATCACGCGTATCTCGCTGGATCGCGAAACGCCGCGACCGCGAACAGCCAACGCCACGAATTGCCCATTCCCACTTATGGCCGTTGCAGTAATTTGTTCGTTGCTAAGGCCGGCTAGAATGCGGGAGCTCGACTCAGGCCTGTATACGCCGATGACGCCGCGTTCTTGCTCTCCAATGACGACGTTCCATCTGGACCCGCTTGGACCCGCAGCAGTTGTTGTGAGGGTGCGAAGATTGGCGATATTGGCGGGTGTGACGATAGGACTGAGTGTGTCGTTCGCAAGCGTTAGCGCCTGTAGGCTTCGCTCGCCGGCGATGAGTAGCTGAGCATTGTCTACAGAGAAGGAGAGAGCTGTTACACGGCCTGGTGGCGTAATGTAGCGCGCGCGCGGCCCACGCAAATCCCAAATCTGGATGCCCTCAGGATCGACGACCGCTGCCATCGAACCATCGGGGCTGATATCGGCCGGCCCATGCCCGCCACGCAATCGCAACTCACGCAAGACAGTTGGTTTTGGTTCGATCGCTATGCGCATGGCGATTGCACCAGTATTGGGGCCGGAGACGAAGAGTGTTTCGCTCTGCACGCCGGCGCTGGCGTCGACGTCCGGTGCTACCGCGATGCGCCAGGATGGCGGGTACTCGTTCTCGCCCGCTTGAACAACGGCGCCGAGCCGTCTGAATCTCAGCGTTTCGACTGGGGCGGTAATCCGTGGGTTTTCGGCTATGGCGGTGGTGCTGTAGACATCGACAGAACCGTCGTCTCGAAGCACGTAAAGGCGAGCGCTATCGGGCGAAAATGTCGCCGCGCGCGCGGATGGACTGCTGAGGACAGCCAACGGTGTTCTGCTAGCAATAGACCATAGGCGGGCAACGCCCGCGGCATCGGTGGACGCGAGCCAATGATTGTCGCCAATTGGAGCGTCAGAGACCGCTATGTCTACGACTTCGACGAGGTTTGGGTGCGCCCAGGCGCCCATCCGTTCCGAAGTGCCGAGGTTCCACAAGCGAGCAAAACCGTCTGCGGAGGCCGTGGCCATGACGCGTTCGCGCTCGGCGACGTCTGCCGCGTTTATTGCGCCGCGGTGCCCTGGCAAAACCCATTGGGAACGAAGAGCGTCCAGAGTGAGATAAAGTGCTGCTTCCGCGCGAGGTTCATACGGCCAAAGGAAATGCTCGCCGCCGAGCGAACGCGGCAGCACTTCTTGAATGATCTCCAGCGCTTCAAATGGCAAACCATCGTGGACCAATTGCGTGGCCCGATCAGCCGCCGCGATGCTGCGTGAGATCTTGGATTGACGGTCTAGGCTGTAGAGCAAAAATCCGAGGCCCAGCACCAGCGCCGCCGCGGTGGCTCCTATGTACAGACCAAACTGTCTAAACATCGCGCGCCAGCGCTGCTTCTTAAGTATCTCGGCCTCTATAGCCTTGCGCTCATTTTCACGCCGTTCGTTGCGCCTAGCGATGCTCTGTCGGTAAAAGTCAAAAGCTTCCTCGTGGCTGGATCCATAACGGGCGGCCCAGGCCGCCGTCGGTTCTGTTTCTTCCCACCACGGCTCGAACACGTGGAGCTGGCGGTCGCTCAACAAATCCCCGCTATTGTCTGCTGCGGTGCGAGCATGGTTCTCAAGTTGACGATAAATCTCGGCGGAGCGCTGTTCCTCGCGGACCCATTCTTGAAGGCGTTCCCATTGCCGGATTAGACTTTCATGGCTGATGTCTATGATGGTGGCGCCGTTGAGGGGGGTGGCGGGCGGAGGCATAAGAAAGTTTCGGCCTTCGGCGCGAAACTCGTCGACTACACGCCTAACGGCCGCGATATCGGCGCCCGTAGCTGTCACGATGTCCGCAACGGAGGCGGGGCGTCGCACATCCCGAGCACGATGGGTGGATTCCGGCTGAACGAGAAACTTGAATATACGCTCGGCCAGTTTTTTCTCAGTCGGGTTGAGGGCGTTGTAGATTCCATTCAACGCCGCATTGAGCGCGCCGGACAGTCGACCCACGTTATCGTAGTGAGCCATCGTAAGTTTGACGCCTTGGCGGCCTTGCGCTTGGCGCCACATGCGCGCGAGTACATTTTGAAGCAGGGGCAGCAAGTCAGGGTTTGTCCATGCAGCCGAGCCCGCAACGCCATCGACCAAAGCAAGGTCGTTGAGCATGCCGGTGACGAGCTTGTCGTCGACCTCTCCTCCAAAGACCCGCGCGGGTTCACGAATAGCCTCGCCGCATTGCAGTCGCGTCATTCGTGGCGTTAGAAAGTGTGAATCGTTGATGGCTTCAATCAATCCAGGCACAGTTGCGCAGTCGCCGAGGAAGTCGATGCGCATGGTAATGACGACATAGACTTTGCGCGCCTGCGATTCCGTCGCTCGTAGCAACGTATCGACGAATTCCTCGACTTCCTCTCGCTGTGACGCTTCGGAACGCTCATCGTTAGTGTCCGTGTCTTCAAAGCGAAAAATCTCCTCAAACTGGTCGACGACCAAGAAGAGCGTCTCGTCCTCAGCGCCGATAAAGTCGAGCCAACCCACGAGGGCGTTTTCTTGGGTTGAAAGTCGCGCTTCCAGCAGCTCGGGGCTGTCCTGACCGACGCCGTAGCTTTGGGTAAGCGCCTCGGCCATTGCTCTTAGTGGGCGGTTGCCAGGCCTGAACATCACTGTCCGCCAAGGGCCTTCTCCGCTTAAGAAGCCGCTGTTCAGCTCTTCGAGCAGTCCTGCCTTGATGAGTGAAGACTTGCCGCAGCCTGAAGGTCCGGTGACCGCAAGAAATCTGTGGCGACGAAGCTTCTCGATCATGTCGCTGAGAGCTTGTTCGCGTCCGAAGAACAGATGTGACTCGGATTGTTCGAATGCTCGCAGGCCGGGATAAGGGCTATCTGCCATCGCACGCCTCACTAACAAGCTTTGCTAGCTGTTGTACGGTCTGCTTGCGATCCATTGCAGCGTCGTGAAACTGGATAGATCTGCCCATAAAGCCGATGTCGCTGGCGGTGAGGTCGTGAGGCTTGATGACACGAGCCGGAGCGGAGCCCGTAGCGTTTCGACGGGCGCGCACATAGAATCGTACCTGGCGAGGCAGCCAACCGGCAGATGCTTGCGCACCGATGATGAAGGATCGATCAGCTTCAGCATAATGCTGTTCGGTCAGGGAGTCGTATTCACGTTTATCGAAGCCATCTGGTTTCGGCATCAAGAACGCGTCAAAAGCATCAGCGCGACCGGAGGCCTCGATCGCCTCCTGCGCGAGCTCGCGATCAGCGCCGATGGCATTGAAAAAGAGCAGTGTGTTGTTGCCTTTGATTGGGTTATCGACCCTTTTGCTAGCTTCCGCGATGCTTTGAATTTTGCTGTTGACCAGGTCGCGAAACTCACGAGTTGTCACCCGTTCTACGCCGCCGCGCTTGAGGATTTCGCGTTCATGCGGAGCAAAATCTTCATCCGCCGTGTCCTTTGACGCCCAGATGAGAGTCGTTAGTCCGCGTCGTTGGGCTTCATCGAGTTGCGCTAAAGTAAACGCAGCCGTGGGAGCGTCGCCTTCATCGGCGCCCGCGCCCAAGAGTTGTACAAACAATTTAGACTGGCCAATGAGCTCAGAGGATCGACGCTGCGCGATCTCATGATTTCCGAGGTCGTATAATAGCCCGTTCGGTTCGCTGGGGAGCACGGAGACATCTCGTCGGTGGGACAGATGTACGCGCAGTCTGTCCCGCTCGAAACGGGCGTTCTCGCTGGCGTCACCGAGCATCACCTTGATGGTGTCCTGCGACAACGGAGGCTCGGGCGGTGGCGGCGTAGTTCGAAGTCGCGGGGGCTGCCCCGAGATCTTTGAATGCTGGTTGCTTTGGAGGCGGTTAGCGAGTTGTTCTGAAAGGCGGACGACCAAGGTGAAGAAATCGCGCGGATTGCAGCTTTCCATTGAGGCGCCGGTGAGTGCGCGTCGGCGGCCTGCGACCCGAACAAGAGAGGGGATTTTGGCCTGCCGGCCGATGAAATCGATGAGCTGTGCCGACACCGTCGTCGGCAATTCGGTCAGATAGCCGTTGAAGCCCCCGTGAGGAATATTGTCGAGAATGAAGATGCGGTTCGCAGCTTCCGCCTCACCCCACTGCTCGATAAACACTTGCAGTTCGCGCATGCACCATCTGGAATGAAGGTAGCGGCGCGAGAGCAAGAGCACAAACAATTGCGAGGACCGAACGGCAGTGACGAGACGGTCATCGAGGTCGCCTGCTTCCAGACTGTCGACGTCGTAGTAAACCTCGGCCGGCCGGTGCGACGCGTAGGCCTGAGCCAGTTCATTGCGCAGCGTCTCGACGAGGCGGGTGACAACGCCGCGCTCATCGTCGGCATCTCCATTTGAGAGCCGGGCATAGCTGAAAAAAATATCGTAGCCCACCCCGACGCCACCCCCAATGCAGCCCGACGGGAATTACCCAATCTTCCAACCTTAGCACTGCTATTCTAGGCTGCAAGCCAATGCGGTTAGCGAGGGTAGTACGCCGTGGATCGCGGTATCGATCAACGCTGCAGAAGTCGCGCATTGCATGGAGCCTGCGCGCTCCAATCGAGTGCTGAGGCGAGATCCGACCCGGCTCCTTGAGTGATTGGCAATGGAGCAAAGTCGAAGTGCGACCAGGCTGGCGACGGTCGCGTAGCATGGCTCTCGCCGGAGGCTTCCAAGGCGCCGCAGCATTGGCTTGATCTGGCAAAGATAGAGGAGGGGCCGCTCTTTCGTGGGCTTTATCTCGGGCGGCCATCCGAGAGCGCCATGGATACCAGCTCAATCCGCCAGCTGATTAAACCGGTGGCGCGGAGCTGGAGTCGAAGTTGAGACCGCGCGCGGTCTCTCCGATCCGAAGCGCTGCTGACGACGCTCACTCAAGGCGTCATCAAATCAAGCGAGATCAAAGGTGAAGTCCTCAACCGCGATCCAGTTCGTTCGTGAATCGCGCGCCGCTTGAGCATGGATATTGGCGCGCTGACCGCGCTGACCGCAACGTCGAAGGCGTGCTGGAAATGATGCTCGACACGAACTTGACGGTAAGTCAGTCACTCCCGTCGCCCTGACGAGTTGGGACCCGCGCTCCAGGCGACCCAGGGCTAGAGCCGTCTGCCCATCGCCCGCTCATCCATTTTTTGAAGCGTGCCCAAGCTGACGATTGTGATCTTGCCCCGATCCAACTCGATCACACCCTCTTCTTTCAGGGCGTGAAGCTGACGCGAGACAGCCTCGCGCGTGGCG
>LNFM01005039.1_pt1 | contig 23403 bp, 16 predicted proteins | sample 596031 | NCBI WGS metagenome assembly LNFM01 (sample SAMN04254537, study PRJNA301005) | activated carbon metagenome | isolation source: dual media filters at the Ann Arbor, Michigan drinking water treatment plant | place: USA: Ann Arbor | reverse complement strand
CCATTTCAGGAGGAATTCATCCTCACAATTGAAGACACAAAATATCCTGCAGCAGGCGCTTCAGATTTGACTCGCGAATTGGAAGGTCTTTTGCAAAACAGTCCTTTGATCAATGTTTCCCACTATACTCCGGGCGGCGATACGACTTTGGTGGTTTTTCTGGGTGTAAAATGGAGTGAGGTGAGCCTTCTTCCGGTCAACGAACAGTACCGCTATACTCCAAGAATCGTGAATGAACTTTTTGTGAATCAAGTTGATAAGGCAATGCAAGCCAGCAGCCTTAAAGACAAAAAATATACATTGTCTTGTCGTATGGAAAGTGGAAACGCGGATATGCTTCCAAGATTGTTTTCTACAGACAAAACCATGTTGGACTAAAAATTAGGGCAAGGAGAATTTTATGAAAATAATAAGCGGCGCATTGATTCTATTTTTTGCGATGACAGCAGGCGCATCTGACTGGACTTGCTATGAATTTCCGGGCCGAAATTTTAATTTTTTGGAAGTAAAAACTCGAGAAGGAAATATAAGAAAATACTTTATTGTTCCGTTACATGATCGAGTCAAGGATACTATCGCTCGCGAAAGAGCAGAGACTAACAGACACGGAGGCCTCTCATTGGGTCTTTGTGTCAAGGGGACAGAGGACTCAAGGACAGAGACCATTTATGTCTATGAAGCTCGAGTCGCAACTATTCACGATAAAATAAGCTCTTGGAATTAAACCAAGAGCTTATTGAATTTTCAGATTTCTTAATCTACTTTCCGCAAATCAAAATCACAATTGTGTGAAGCTTCAGAAATTCCGCGATGATTATACAAAAAGTATTCACTTTTCATTTTTAACTTCAAAGTGATTTCACTTTTTCCATTTACTGTTGCCGTGCTTTTTTCGATCGACTTGGTTGTCTTTGTCCAGCCATGTCCTTGACGGTCATACCATCTTGTACCACGCTCTTGAGACATCTGAGCGATGTTCGCATCACCTGAGACTTTCATACTATAATTGCCCGATCCATTTGAATACGGCGACCACGACGTCATGCCGCCGCCTTTTTCCATAATCATGGCAACGATTTGGTTCGGAACTGGATAATGATCCAAGCCCTCAGAAATTTCGAACTGCTCAAGGTAAGAAAAGCCATTCCAGTTGTTATCGTAATTGCTGGCGCAAGATTTATTGATGACTTCGTACTTCCCCACAAAATTCAACCATGGGTTGAGTTCTTCTTTTTGACTTGGAAGATGAAAATAAGGAAGTGGTTGATTAAAAGAAATCGCTCGAGCGTGAGATCCGAGATTGCGAACATAAACGATCACGTCTTTTAATCCTGAAGATAAATCATCTAAGGATTGCATCTTTCGAAATTTGTACTCTAAATATAGATTTTCTTTTCCAATATACACAGGACAGGTGTCATCGATTTCAGCTGCAGTTATTTCCGTTTTTCCGGCAAAGCATTTTTCATAAAGCTCTTTTGAATCTTCTTGATTCGGATAGTTCGCATCCATGCTTTCGACAAACCAAGTTGCAAGACGCAAGCGCGTGAAAATGAGTCGTTCAAATTCGTTAATGTGATAGTCAGTAAAACGAAGCTGCGTGCTCTGACCGAAATAATTTTCAAAATCAGCAAGGCCCTTTTCAGTTTTGACAAGATCATCACGAATGGATTTAAGATCCGCGGCATCCTCCAATTTTTTGATGCTATCTGCTAAGGACGGTAGTGATTCAATCATCATCGGGGCCTGCCAAAGCTGATTTTCAAGTTCGCCCAGTCGAATGCTCGACATCGATTGCAATTTCCAAGCGACAAGTCGCTGTAATTCTTGCGCTTCTTTTTCAGTGGATCCAAGGAAATGTGAAAGCTCGTGGACCAAAAGGGCCAAGATTTCCTTATTCGCATTTTCTTCGATCAGCTTCGGGGCAATTCGAAAGGCGCTAATGCAAATCGTATTCGGTCTAGACGCGTGCACACTGGCATCAACATCCTTTCCCAACTTATTTTTACAGGCCTTGTCTTGTAATATTTCGATATCTGTCTTTTCAAGAACGGTGGCGACATTGTCCGGCCCGAAAAAATACTTATAACTTTCAAGCTTCAAATCTGAATGATTGTACTGGCGAACGTAGTTGAAAAATAGTCTTAACGTTCTTTTGGCGCTATCGACGACTTCGACAACATCATGAACTGAAATCGGATCCGCTGGCAGCGTTCCACCGCCTCCGGCACTAATCCCGCCGTCTTCTTCTTCTTCGAAGGGATCGGTTTTATCTTTTGGCGTTTCGGGTTGAGCAAATGGAACGTAAACAGTTTGTATTTCTTTGTTGCACGCAGAGAGCGCAAACAAAGAAACCAGTATCAAAGGTAAATTTTTAAAAAGTTTCAAACTCATTTTCAGTCCTTTCAAGACCACATTTAAGAAAAGGTCGCAATTTAGTTTTTGCCGGCTTAAAGAAACCTTAAAATCATCCTATGTTGAGCAGTAGCTCGATTTGCTAAAATCGATCATTTGAATTATAGTATTGCTATAATTACTTAGTTAAACTATTGTAACTACTTAGATTATGACAGTTTCAGTTTTTGACTATCAAGACTACCGAATCTACCTTAAAGCCTATTTAAAGGCTCAACCAAAGGCTGGGCATGGCATTCGAAGCCACTGGGCAGCATCCATGGGATGCCAAGTGGCCTTTGTTTCCCACGTGCTCAACGGCCTTTATGATCTAAACCCAGAGCAGGCCGAGGCTCTTTCGCGGCATTTGGCCTTCAACAAGCAAGAGACCGAATATTTTCTTTTAGTTGTTCAATATGCAAAAGCCGGTAGCCATCATTTGAAATCACTCTTGAAAGAAATGATTTTAGAACGCCAGCAGAAACGAAAACAAATCCGCGAGCGCATGCAAATTCAATCAACGCTGACAGAAATGGATCAATTCGTTTACTATTCGAGTTGGCTGTATGGAGCCATTCACATTATTTTAACGATCCCGGAATTCCAAAATAGTCCGGAAAAAATCGCAAACTACTTTCATCAAGATTTGGTCCTCGTGCGACAAGTGCTTGAATTCCTCGAGACGCGAGGACTCATTGAAAGCAAAAGTGGAAAGTTTTTAGTAAAGGATAATTTTCTTTTTATCAACAAAGAGTCGCCGCTTTACCCTCATCAACAAAATTTCTGGCGACATAAGGCCATCGAAGCCATTTACCGCAAAAGGGAAGAGGAAATTCACTTTGCATCTATCTTTTCAGTCGCAGAAGACGATTTGGGAAAGATTCGTGAAATTTTACTGAAGTCCATTCAACAATCGACAGATGTCATCAAGCCATCGAAAGAGGAAAAACTTTATGCCATTTGCATGGATTTCTTCGAGGTTCGCTAGGAATTGGTTTGAATATTGAACCCGACTACAATGCGTGATTCAACCAAAGCACCTTTTGCAATTCTTAATTCTCTTTTTCCTCTCAGAGCTTTCCCATGCGTTCAATAATCGCTGGGATGCCTGGGTGGAATCGAAAGTGCAAAGCGAGAGTCAAAGTGACAACTGTCAAGAATTGGCACCTGGCAAAAGTTGGACAGTCTTTGATACGCCTCGAACGTCCCCAACAGGCCTGACTCGGAAGTATCGCGTTCACCGCACCTCCCCAACGGACTATGAAATTGAGCTTCCGATTGTTTGGGGAAACACCCAGTCCTGGAACATTTGGCCGCGAAATGAAAGTGAATCGAAGCTTCAAAAGCTTATTGAAACGTGCACGGACAAACAGAGTCTGATTTTAAAAGGTCCGAAGAATGAAAATGTTTTTTTAAAACCCATGTTTGGCTGGTCGCTGATGATTCACGATCGAATTCTACTTTCGCAAGAAATACAAATCCATCGAGAATCACGATCTTCCGTGGATAGTTATAAGGAAACAATCGATTGCGGCGAAATCGTTCATGAGCTCTTGCATCGAACTGGCCTTGTTGATGAGTACAAGGAAGAAATCTTTAAAGCTCCGAATTCTAGTACCGGACTAGCCTACGACTGTCGACATACCACCAGAGCGCCATCCATTATGCAAGATGCGGAATGGGCTTTGTATCAGCTTCAAAAAACCTATCAAAATTGCGAGGTCCATTACAAACTAAACGGTGCAGAGCTCGGAACTTGGGTGCGTTTAGATGGCTACAACGAAGATCGCCCACTGCAAGGTGAAGAACTTCAACGCATTGTGAAAGAAAAAGCGATCGCTCGCATTATGCGATCAAATCCGACTTCACAAAAAAACCAAATCGAAATATCAAAAATGATTTGCAAAGTTCCACCAAAACCAAAAAGTCCGATTGTTTTATTTCCCGCCCATTTTCGAATGATCACAAAGCCATTTTGCAAAACACAAAATCAAAACTATCTTAACTGTGCCGCGGACGCGTATCGCACGAGTGGGCCTTCACTTGATGGGCGCGTCTACACGTGTCAGTCAAAACCAGAATGTACAGATTCGCGTTGGCTCTATTAGAGCTTTTTCGGTCACAAAACGATTGACGGGTTTAACCAAGCAAACATAGCGTATTAAAGGACTCAACTATTCACACGGAGGGAATATGAGACACTTTTTTTGCGCGGCTATTTTTGCCGTTCTTGCAACACAAACCACACAAGCTGAATTTTTACCAAAAGCTGATTTAGCAAAATTAGCGATTCCAGCGGATGGAATTCAAACTAAAAATTTTAGCCAAGCTGAATTCAATACGATCATTGAACGAGTTCAAAAACTTTACGAACGTGAAGTTTCGCAATTTGGCGGAAAGTTACAAATACGCGGCGATTGGAATTCTGAAAAATTGAACGCAGGTGCCAATCAACTTTTTGGAAACTGGAGCGTCGTCATCACCGGTGGTCTTGCACGTCATCCAAAATTAACGCTGGATGGATTCACATTAATTCTTTGCCATGAAATGGGCCATCACCTTGGTGGTTATGCCTTTGCTCCGTCGCCTAATCCGATCATCCCAACTTGGGCTGCGAATGAAGGCCAAGCCGATTATTTTGCGACACAAAGCTGTGCACGAAGACTTTGGGAAGCTGAACTAGATCAGAATTCAAAAATTGCTTTAACAGCAACTGAGGAAATGCGAACTCAATGCGCCAAAGCTTGGTCGACTGAAAACGAAATGACTTTGTGCTTACGCTCGTTGATTGCAGTCGATTCACTGATTGCGACGATGGCAGCCATTAAAGAAATTCCAATGCCTTCTTTCGCGACCCCGGAGCCTAAGCAAGTGGACAAAATTGATTCGAATCATCCGCACCCACAATGCCGAATGGACACATCGCTACAGGCGGCTCTTTGCAAGCAGTCTTTCAACACAACGATTATTCCAGGTCGAAAGGCAACTGGCGGAGTCACTTCCGAAGCTGCTGAGCGCGAAGGTGCGGCGGTGTCTTGTACCCAGTTGTCTGGATATTCGCTTGGTTTAAGACCACGATGCTGGTTTTTCCCACGCATGTAAGTGAGTTAGGAAAAAAGCCCAAAACTAGAAAATTTGGGCTTTTTCTTTCGAATCCTTAGTATTCTGCTAATCCAACAAAAACCTGCAGTCGTCCGCGCGAACCAATCAGATTTGGTGAAGTCGCGTCAATTTCAATTCGCGAAATTCGAAGTGAACTGTAGCGATCCACCAAAGATCGAACTTGGCGATTCTCTCGTAAAGATCCCGTCAAATTTCGTAAATCGATTCTGCGGCCGTCGACCAAGTAGGCCACGACAGATCGAATTGAAACTCGGCCATCTAACGTGCGAACCAGCACTTCATTGACCAAACGACCATCTAATTCAAATACAGTTGTTGCAGATAGAATTTTTGGAATTTTGTTAATGCCTAAGCTGACCCATCGAACCGTGCGCTGCGGCCCGTAATCATAGCCCAAATAGCCAGGTTCGAGCCGGTCATCATAGGTCATGATGTCTAATGAAGTGGATTGGTAATTCATTTCTGAGCGTTCAGCTTGTAAGCCAGACGCGGTGGCGAACGAATTGCTCGGAACTAACCCGAACAAAAACAGTAAAGCAGTGACTTTCATTTTCATTTTTCCCCCTAGGTGTTGATTTAAAACACAAAAACTTTTTGTATTTTAAATCCCTAGAGGCAAGAAGCTTGCCGTTGGTTGAAATTGAATTTTATGACAAGAAAGTGGACTTTAATTTAAAATTCTTTTTGCGGAATTTTATAATTCCTTATTTTTTCAATTCTGAAATCCGAAGGCTTGCGAAATTCATCAATTCCATGAGCTCAGCGTCCGCTTGACATTCAACTAATGCGGCTTGTTGTTTAAGAGTATTCCGACCATCAACAGTCAGTGCACGCATCGTGATGTAATAAAACTTTTCATTCCCCTGATAATCTGGCGAACTTGGTCCCTGCGCCATGATTTCGCGAATTTGCTCATGTAAAAGACTTGCATTGAAAAGTCCCAATTCCTGAATCTGAGAAAAAAGACTTCGCAGTCTGTTCATAGTTCGCTCACACTTGCCGCTGGAATTTTCAATTTCAAATGAAGAAGCGATTTGAGTCGACCTAACTCTTGCCTCATAAGGGTTATAGGATCCATCGCTAGGGGCTAAACCCTCTGGCAGTCCTGCCTGAGCGTTCATTGCAAACAGAGTCATCATAAGCATTGTGAATCTTTTCATTGGGTCCTCCAGGACATGGGTTACTTATATGGAGTGCAAATCCATATCCTGAAATTTCAATCTTTGAAGGCGTGAATTCTTTTATGTTGCATTTGAAGTACTAAGTCTTGGCCTCAGCAAAAATTGTTGCTGAGGCGCCGACTGATTTTGCATATCAAATTGAGACACCTAATAGAGCGAGTCGCTCGATTAGGCCAAACGGGTCCACCAAAGCTTCAACCAATGTGCTACAGTTTCAAATAGTGTCGATTCAAAACTTGTTTTGACTGATTTTTTTTCTGTCACTTTTTGAATAAAATTGCAAACAAGCACAAAAGTCTCTGGCAATGCAAATTGAAGACATCTTTGGCAGAATGGTCTCCATTTCGCTACTAACATTCAGTTTCTGAAAATTTTAGATGAATACTTCTCGAAACAAGATGACGGTCAATTTCTATCGACCGTTATCTTCGCATAACATTCATTTATACTTCCAATTTGAAGAACTTAATTCCTACGAGGGAAAAATCACATCCCTTATGACAATTCGTGGACTACGCCTAAACGATAAACATACTTGCGAAGTAGAAATCAATAGATTCATTTTGACCTGAGATCATTTTGAACATTGTTTTGCAATGAAATTTCATCATGGTTGCTCTTGTTTTAGAACTCAGCTTAGGAATAGTTTTAGAATTGCATTGGTCTATCGCAAGGCTTTCAAGAAAATGTTGATTATTTGATGTCAATTACTTCGACACTCGCGCACTAGTAGCCATAGTTTGAGAATTCGCAAGGTGATTTTTTTGAGATTAAAATTTGAGGTTGAAAATGGATAATCGAATAAAAAGTGTCTTCAAAAATTTTGTTTTGTTTCTTCTTGTCTTTGAAATGATGCTCCCACAAACATTGGTCTTCAGTCAGCAACAATCTGCCGACGTCGCAGGTCAAGGGATAGCTCAATTTACCCAGAATCTATTAGACCAGGACTTGTCCCAAGAGCAAAGAAACCTGCTCATGCTTTCCCAGATGGCCCAATCCGGAAAGACAGAGCAGCTTGAAACCAGCATTTTTGGCCTCATGAATCAGAAGGTCATTTTGGACCCCCAGCAAAAGCCGCAAGTTTTTGATTTAAACAAGGGCGAAGCTCCTTTAGTTAAGCCAGCCTACACTCGACTAAATTTCAAGGCTGACAATGAAAGAAAACTTCTTGTCATCGAAGGCATTTCCGGAGCTGATCAGCACGGTCGCAATGGAAAAGTTATTGCCCAGCATGTGTTTGAAGGCTTGGATGTTGCTTCAATTAGCTCCGACAATCTTATGGTAACTATTATTGAAAAAAGCGGTCGTGTCAGCGCCATTTCAAAACATATGTTGATTCAATTGGGGTTTCAGGCACCGGTTGCCATTTTTAGAAATTTGAATGGTGGATCTAGCTTAATTTCATTGGACCCTGACCTGAAAACAGAATCTGAATTTGTTACGAGAGCGGCCCAACCGCTTTCGCAAGGCGAGTTAGCAAAAACAAAAAACGTAACGGAAAATGATGCACGAACTTTTCAAACCGGTGAACTTTTAATTTGGCAACGGAATCATGAAAACGAGCGTGTCAATATCACTCGTATGCCAACCTTACCAATTCTTAGTTTACTCAGTGTTGGTCTAAAATACATGTATGCAGCCTCGCAGCTTGTTTCTTACAATCCCGAAGCAGCTAAAGAACTCGAGCAAATCGTTAAGGAAATGTATGAACTAAAAGCTCAAGGTGGTTTAGATGAGCTCGCAAGTCGTTTGTCACCGCTAGAGGTTTCGATGCTTTCACGCTATTCTTCTGATCAAGTTATGTCAGCATTGGCATCTTCACAGCATCTATCGGCAAAAGATGCTGCAGAAAAACGTCATTTGATGAGTCTTGATGAGTGGCAAAAACTTAACGATGAACTCGTCAAAAATGCGGTTGCACAGAAGGCTGCTCGCGAAGCTCAAATAGCCAAAAGACAGCAACAATCCCAGCGTCTTGCTGTCCGGATCAAAAACTATTTCAAAAGATTTGATGTTTTAGATCCGCAAGATTACCAAGTTAACAGTCGCAACATGGACAAACTAACCTCCAAACAATCCGTACCCGATCTTACTTATGTATCCGCATCCCAATCAATCCAGCGCAAAGTTTTGCAAATACTAAGTGCGCCAAAAACAACGTTTTCATTGATTGGCGTTGCACTCACGGGAACCTATGCTGGTTCTTACGCTTACGAGGCCTCGCAAAACTTGAGAGATGCCCGAGTCGTTTCCTACTTTTACGAAAATGTTTTACCAGAAGTCGTTAAGGATCATGCCTATCGTGGACCATTGATTTTAAGCACCGTCATTCAATTAGCAATTATTCCGTTGGTGTATGTTTCGGCTTGGGCACTGAAATCAGGAGTGACGACGCTTGCTTTCGTCTACAAAGATTCAACTTCAAAATTTGGACTTTACGTTAAAGATTTCGTTGCTAAGTATAAAGACCTTACAACATCGCAGGTTCTATTAACAATGAATGTTCGCTTCTTTAGCTTGATTGTCGTTCCTTACTGGCGAGTGCTCATCGCCGGAGTAATGGGTCAAAAGAGCTTTTTTCCTGCAGTTGAAAATGGATTAAATCCTTTTACAAAAGTAAAGGCTGATTCACCAATCGGCCGTGCAGCAGGTCTAACACAAGATACTTTTATAGGTATTGGGAAGCCATCTTATCGAACTAAAAGCGATTCTAAGAAGTCTGATGAATCAGCGAAGCAACAACAAACACTTATCAAGCTTTTGAAGGAGCAAAAAAATAAAATAGAAACTCTAAGTTGGTATCTGGCAACTGCAGCTATTTCCGAAAAATACCAACTATCTCCTGGCGATCTGTTCGTTGCCGCGCAACGGAGTCGCATATCTGTCGCAACATATGCTGCGCTATTTAAAGATCCTAGCCTACGCGCGGAAGCAGAAATGATAAATGAACAAGTCCGCAAACTTTTAATGACATCTTCAGAGTTTGATTTAGAAAAACTACAGTCACAATTAACGGCTGAAGATTTTTCAAAGCTTACCCAACTTGCTCGCGAAGTAGCAGAAAAGATTTCTGAACAATCGGAGCTGAAGAGTTTGACACAACAACACTTCTTGAAATTCAAAGGGTCCCTTCACGATTTGTCGAATTGGGTTGTAAATCTAGGACAGCGACAACGCGCATTTCTAAGCCAGGTTTTCCCAAGTCTTTATACAGCAAAACAAGTCAATCAGGATTTCCCAGTGGATCAGGCCATGGTGAGTGTTCTTTCTGGGATTGCCGGCGATCAGGCAAATTTATCAAAGCCAAATTACTTAATGGCTGATCCTACTAGAATGATGCAGACATCTGATACTCAGATTAATTCTGTGTTTTCCAACGTCTATGGCCATCTAGTCGGGTCTGCCGCGGCGCAGACAATGCTGTACGATGATATACGTGTCGAAACTGAAAAATCATACCAGTCTCCTGAAAGTGGTCGTATCCAAGTTGCACCTCAGCAGCAGTCTCTGGTTGGATCTGCAGTTGACTGGTTTCAATTTGCTGTCCTATCTCCAACCAAAGCTGATATCGGTGGCTTGGCGGTGCAGCAGTACGTCAACCGCGTTAACACGATTTTTGCATCGATTACTTTCAGCGTCCTGACCAAAATCCTATTAACATCGCAAACACCACATGAGGCCATACTAAGTTTCGCTGCAGGATTTCTTCTTGGCCATTATGCATTTGCGTGGCCCTGGGGTTTTATCCAGGCTGGCAATCGCTTTATCGGGAAAAAAGCTGAAAGCAACAAGGAACTTGTTGTTTCACGACTAGCAGAAATTCAACGTGTACTTTCGTCAGAAAGCGCCAAAGAAGGTGAATTAAAAACTGCGACCAGCGACTTGGTTAAACTCTATATGGAAAACAATCCAGATCAAGTTCGTCAAATAATAGTCAGCCTAAAGCAAGTTGGTGATCCATACCTTGTTTCAAAAATCTCATCTCACTTTCAAAACCAAAAAATCACGGAGACTCATTTCAAAAAGGTTGGCCTCATCGCAAAATTAATTGATGCTCAGAAAAGTGGTGATATGACGACGTATCAAAGGGTCCGAGAAGCCTTGGTTGTTTCTATCTACGATGAAACACATTTAGAAAAAAGTGAGATCGAGAAATTGAATTCGGAGGGCTTGATTAAATTTGCACAAGCAATTTCACCAGTTCACACAGCAGAAAATGCAGCAATTACGTGGATAACCTCAATAGGATTCGGAGCAATCCTGACGACAGTTCTTTATTCAAATTTAGCTCCAGTACTTATGGACCCTAAACTAGTGAATGCACCGGGGTTTGTATTAGATGCACTCAAAACATGTTTAGAATTTACAGCAGCATTCTATTTGGCTTTTGGAAAAAGACCTTGGCTATTCTATCAATCTACTTTTGATAGGGCCAACGAGGCCTACTTTAAGTATTTGAACGGAATTCCAGTTTTCGAAAAAGGGATCCTTCAAACCCTTCGCGACACTGTTGGCGAAAAATTTAGCTCCGTCACTTCAAGTGCTATAAAGAAAAACGAAAGAAACTTCAAAGCGAATACTTCGATTCCAATGAGTATTGTAAGATGTGAATCACTGTTCTAGGTAAAGTTGCACTGAATGTTGGCCCAGCTTCAATATTCTGGGCCTCTTGAATCTTAATTGCAGCTGCGAATCGCTAACGACACTTTGCGAATCGTTCCATCATCTTCATCGTGATAATCATTTTCACGAGTGTAGTTCACTTCGACAAGGCTTTGTTCGGTGTCGGTCCACTCGTCCTGATATGTGATCACTCGGCACGAGTCCACAATAAATTTACCATGACCACCGCCGATATAGGCGCGATGACTTAATTGTTCTTGAACTTTAACTTCTTCGCAAACGTCTTCAATCTTTCCAACAAAACAAACTGAATCTGGACCGGTGAATCCATCTTCTTTTAATCCGCCATTTTGAAAGACTTCGATCTTCTTAGTTTCAGGGTTAGTCCATGCTGTAGCAGAAACAAGTTTCGCCGCCTGCACTTGAACGACAGTGATCGAAACTAACAGAATAATAAGAGAAGCTTTCATTTGAAAATCCTTTCAAAGATATAAAAAACGTAACGTACGCGGTCTTCAAGCTCCTGAACAGTGTCAAACCATTAGACAGAACATAATTCAAAGTCATTGCGAATAATTGGTCCAAAGTTGTCAGGATTGCTCAGTCCAAATTATTGAGGCTGTGATTTATCTTGTGGAAGTCAGCTTACAGAGCGTGATGGTCACGCTTGAAGCTCAACGAAAAATAAAAGGAGAATCACGAATGAAAAAACAATTACTGGCTTTAGCACTAACAGTCCTAAGCCTTTCCGGAATTGCAACAGCGCAATTTCATCAACCTAGCAATGGTCCTTATGATATTTCCGGAGGAGCTCCAGGATATCAGGATCTTTTAGATCGCTGCAGTACGATCGTTTCGAATTTGGAATCAGCGCAATCGCGAGCATTGATGATGTTAAATTCAGGAAGCTACGCGGCGGCTGCGCGAATTCTTCAGACAGCGATCGCAAGAGAGTCATTACTACTCCCGCCGCCTTTCGCATCCGAATACTACCCAAGAACAATGGAAGCCATTCGTGTTGCAAACTGGATCTCGAGCGAAGTTGAGCGAAATTCTGCAGTCTTGATTCACAAAGTCGGCTTACATATGTTTAACGAAATAAAATTTAATACATTGAATCATGCAGTCTATATCGCAATTCGTGCTTATTATGACTTGGATCAAACATACTACAGACCGGTTTTTGCTTCTTGTAAAGGTGGCTGTCTTTTCCAATCGCTTCCCGAACAATTTCAAACTGGTATGCAACAGCTAGGTTTAGATTATTTAAACTATGCGCAAACAACCGGGCGTCAAACTGGAATTGTTGAAATGGAATTGATGATTTCAAAGATTTCATTGAATGCTGCAAAAAACTTTTTTGCCCGTAACACCGGTCGATTAGAATTAGCTTGTGTTGTTACAAACTTAAATTCTGCCGAAGCGACAATCGACGATATGACGCGAATTGGTGGAGACCTTTATAACACATCGCTTGCCTACAAAGAAATGGTCACTCGTAACGTCGTCGACCAGGCTTCCGCGCACGCACGATCCGCATGGCCTGTATGCCCGAGCAAGTACAAGCACTACTAAACTTTTAACTTCGGAAAACAGAGGAATTTATGAAGCATTCAATGAATCACTTTTTAATTTTTAGCCTTATTCAGACTTGTGCATTTTTCTCAACGATCACTCTTGCGCAACAAGAAAAAACCTTTTTTAATAAAGATATTGAGGCTATCGAACGCCCAATGCCACTTCCAAGTTCTGTGATGCAAGTCGCACTGACACCTGGATTGTACTATGTTGGCGACGAATCGAATCGAAAGAACTGGTCTCATTTTATGCTTCTAGATTCGTACGTAAATGATTCCAGTCAAATGATTGGTTTCATCTTATCGCGTGATTCTTTTGGTGATGGTGCAAAGACCACGATGCGAGTCGTGCATGCGATACCCCTTGAACATGGAACGGTCATGTTATCACCGGTCGTGATCAACAGCGAAGGAATTGTTTCTACAGACTCCAAGCGAAATGCTCAAAGTAGTGTAATGGAAATCACAATGGATGGTTCAAGACCGAATGGCGATCACTTCAACTTGATTAGCCACAATGGTGCCGCTGCCGGAAGAACTCTTTCCATGAAAAAAGTTTCAGCCAGTCGGCCAGGATTTCAAAATTGGCCGACAGCGGGACTGTTCAATTCCTTGACCGCTGCCGGATCCATGGTCGTGAACGGAACCATCTTAACAGTTTCCAATGGAGAACAAACAAGTACTTCTAGCTTCAAAATTATGCCGATCAATTCAAATGATGGTCGAATTGCAGGACTTCGAAGTGCCACATTCAACGCTCAAAGACGGGGCTACATCGTGGATTCAAAAGTTAGAAAGCTGGCTTTTTTCTTGAAAGACAAAAGCAACGATGAAGTTTTCGTTATCGCAAGTCCGACTCATCGTTCCGACGTCTATTCTGCGGAATTCTACTGTCCGAAAAAACGAAGTCTCTTACAAATTATTGCCGACCTTATGAACTCGAAATAGAAATTGGAGAATTAAAATGAAGAATCAATTATTAATCACTTTTTTAATCGCAACTTTTACAATTCCAGCGCTTGCCCAAACTTCTCAGGTCACCGTCGAGCTAAAAACCGAATTGACCTTGAATATCAGTTCATATCATTTGTCTCAACAAAACGTCATGGGAGCTGTTAAAAGTGAGCCCATTTATTTTTCGGAAGAACGAAAGGTCATGTTAGGTTTCACAACCGGACAACCTGCAACCCAAGAAGGAATTCCCGGGACACAAAATGTTCCAGATCCATTTGATTTGATTCGACAAGCTTATTCGACTTCTGAACGCTTAGAGCGCGCACTGCAGTCTGCTGATCTGGCACGAGAAGAAGATCAAATTAAAATTTTACGCGAAGCTGCGAAAAGTATCGTGCTGTCTTCAGGCGAAGCAGAAACTGAAAGACCGGTCCGTATGGCTTTAAACAGAGCAGTTGATACTGCAGACAATGTCATTAAAATCATCGGGGATAATACCGAATATGCTCGAAACCTCTTGATTCGATTTTACCGAGCAAACTTTGAATTTGCCCTTGCTGCTGCTCACGAGAATTCTAAAATGATCTATATCGGACAGACAAATCAAAATCCGAATGATCGCATTACGCCGATCGCTGAGTTTGGGCGTCGTTACAATTTGCTGATGCGCAAATTCACAGCCGGCTTAACAACAGATCAAGCGACGGCGGTTATTTTGATGAAAAGCATGGGATACCTTGGTTGGGATTTGAATATAGATCTTGCACGAACAAGTTTTAAGAATTTGATTGCCGACATCTATTTTTTGCAAACGACTAATCCTGCCTATTTAAGAGTTTTGCGAAGTCTCGAAATGAGACAGCCCCCGTCTTCGCAAGATGTGGCGGATTTGACGGCATCGATTTCTCAAATTGAAGATCGCATTATTCCCTCATTCGATCAGACGTATCCAGGTCTTCATATGGCACGGTAGTTTGGCGCGGTAGTTTGTGAAGATTACGAATTAAAGACCTGTGACTAAAATTTTGACGACCTGAACTTATGAAATGCAATGAAATGACTTAGACTCGTTATTAGGTGGTACGAAGTTCGCAAATTAGAAAAAGTGAACTTTATGAATCTAATGACAGATTGGATTAAAAATGAAAACTTTGAATAAATTTACTTTGATCGCTTCCTTGATTTTATTGAATTCCTTGAGCGTCTCAGCCCAGAATGCTGGAACTATTTTGCTTCGCTTTCAACCCAAATCTGAACTGAATGTCCGCCAGCTAGATTTGGCTCAGATTGTTGATTCTGGAGATAAGAAAATTGTCGTTCCAAGCCTAGCTCGTGGAAGCGGTGCCGGCGGATGGGATCCACAATTTGGTGCTGGAAAATTTCAAATTCAGGAGACTGGAAACATCGTGCAAGTTATAATCGATTCGCATACGACTGCCAGTTGCGCTCATCAAGAGTTGGCTCAACGTTTGGGCTCGTTACTTCAAGATTCCAAAATTCCTGCTGACTTTATCCTAAACCCGATGAGCCCTGAGCAAGTTGCGTGCGTTGAACTTGCACTACAAAGCCTACGCTAGCAAGAATAGTTTAGCGAACGGAATAGACTGTTGCAGGTCCGCTTCCTTTTCGAAGTATGATTTCTTGCGACATGAGTTTTGAAATTTCACGTTTCAAAGTGCTTTCACTTGCCCCGGTTACTTCAAGAAGCTCGGACCGTGAAGCCCAAAGTCTGCCACTTTTTTTAAAGTTTTGTAGGGCCTGAACAATCAGAGTTTGCACTTTGTGCTGCGAACCGTTTCCCAGCCCATTTGATTTAACAAATGCAAAAGTGACCGTGGGGTTCCATTTATATCCCCCATCCCAGGCGATGATCGAACCATCCCCGATCAAATCCCGTAATCGCTGAACACTCGTGTAAATTCTGGAATCATGTATATCAGATGAATAGGATTCGCCCCAGACGGTTAGTGACATCTGCGATTTTGAAACTGAAGCGGGATAGCTTTCCAAAATCAAAGCTAAAATTTGCCTGATAACAGACTTTCTGTGAAACTCTTTAATCTCTTTTGCTTTGAAAAAAACCTGCCCGAGTTCTTCTATCAAAACAACCTTGTACCTCTTTTTAATTTCAGAAACGTCTGTTGCTTCAAGTTTATGAGCGTCAGTCGTGTGTTCCATTGTTCTTATAATATGAGTAGCAGTCGACTTTTCTGCTGTGGACTGAATCCACCGTGACCAGCGCTCTTGATCATTCAGTCGCGACTGCTTCCATTCAGATAGGTCCGTCACCTTCGCTCCTGAAGAAACGGACGTCAACCATGCCCGAAACGGATTTTTGAAGCGTTCATCGCACCCCCATCTTTTCAATTCAATTTCTACACGCGAAAGCCATTTGACCCGATCAGGACCTTGTGACAACTGAGCTTGAAGTAAGCCAAGTGCAATTCTTTCGCAGGACATTTCGCCGATGTTTGAAATTAAATTTTCAAGCTGACCGATGAGGGTCCAAACCTGATCTAAATCTCCGTTCTTCAAACTTTTTACAAGGGACGATTCTAGAATAAACCATCGGCCAGATTTTGAAAGCTTCAAGGAAATCATTTCTGATTCTGCTAGTGTGCCGCCGGCTTGAAGTGTCAAAACTTGATAATGGTCATTTTTTTCGAATTTCCACAAATCAAGAATTTCTTCTAGGTTGGATTCAATCAGATTTCCAAATAGTCGAGCTTTCAGTTGCAGATCTTTGTTTTCAAATAGAAGAACATGCTTTTCGGCTTCTTCAAGAAGACCCAAATGACTTAAGACCAATATCTTTTCAAAAATCAAATCTTGCCTGGCTTTTGGGGGAGCATTTTGAGGAAAAAGTTTTTCGGCCTCCAAGGTCTTTTCTAACGCCCGACCGAATTGCATTTCAGTGCGATCGACCTGCGCCGCCGCCAGCAAACAACCCGCCCGAATGTATTTGTAGCCATACTTTTGACTAAGATCCAAAATTGTTTGCTGAACAGCTTCATACGCAGCCAAATTCTTTAATTCCAGATAGGTCCATAAAAGATTCATTTGGGCGATAAGGAAAAAGTAGATTTGATCTAAACTTTTGTAAAGCCGACCCGCATGCTGATAAGCAAGTGCAGCCTTGTCGAAATCGTTCATAAAAAAATGTGAGCGGCCTTTTTGAAACCACACTTGCGCTGCGACTTTTGGAAACGCCTCAACTGATTGAATAATTTGATCTAAAGTTTGCAACGCCCTTTGAGGTTCTTTTTCAACAAAACAAAAGGCCTGTTCCAAACGAAAGAGCATCTTCATTTCACCCGCGGCAAGGTTAGATGCAATTCCCAAGACTGGTTCAACTTCCTGAAAATTTCCTGATCGATGGTGCCAATGAATGATATCGTAGATCAAGAGCAAGATTTCCGTTTCCCAGAGCTGTTGAGCAGGCAGCCGTTTGATCAAGTTTGAACCCATTTCCAGTGCTGAATTTCTGTTTCCTGCTAAAACTCTGATGTGCAAATGAATTCTGGATAAGCGTGCAAACTCATTTCCAAATACTTCTGAGGATCCGAAAAGATCGAGATCATTAAAGAGAGTTTCGAATATTTTCAATTCATTCGTGGGAAGTCCTTCGAAACTTTTTGGTTCGATGATCATGACAATGTCAGTTATCAACTCTTTTGACTTTGATTGAAGCGCAAGGCTAAAAATTGAAAGAGAATCTTTTGATCCGATTTTTTTAAGCTCGAGAGCTGCCATTTTTGAATAGCGTTCCAAAATTGGCGTCGAAATGGCCGAACGAACTAAATCTATCAAGCACGGCTGCACGACACAATTCGGACCTTGCATGACAATGTAGAGTTTTTTTTCCAGATCTCCGATGATGGACGAATCGATCAAACTAGAATTTTGTTGGGGATAACCCTGAGGAAAAATTGAAACGATTTGAAGGGCTTCAAGCTCTTTTTCGGAAAGTGAGGCTAATAGATTAAGACCGCTCCCTTTTCCGTCCTGCAATCCAGTTTTTAGAGATTGGGACCACATGTTCAGGTAGACCGGAAAGCCTCCGGTCTTCGCTTGCAAAAAATCTAAGTCAAAAGCATCCGAAATTCCCAAAAATTCTGTGACATACGAGGGGATTTCATCACGCTGCAAGGGATTCACATTAGAAATTGGGATGTCGACTTTAAAATCTTCCATGGATTCGTCACTGATAAGCACGTGCAAAGTCGTTGCAAACTGACTTTTTAAAAATGGGATCAGAGTCGCTTGAACTTTCGGAGCCAAGTGGTGAACGTCTTCCCAAATGACCACATCAATATCAGTAATTTGCTCAACAAGTGATTCGAGCGCAACTTCAGGAGGTTCGTTGCCTCTGCCTAATGTCTCTGAAAAATGTCCGAACCGATTGAATTGAATTATTTTTATTTTTTTATTATTCAAAAATGACCAGTGCCGAATCAACGAAGATTTGCCAGCACCCTTAAGACCCGTCAACCCAACAACGTTGGACCAATGACTGACTTGACTGAGCCAACTATGTTCTTTGACGCGAGCAAATGCCTTCATACATCTGACTTATCGGAGCCGATCCGAGTTTCCAAAAGGGCTCTTTTAAAGTGTCGATTTTTTTGACACTCGCGTGACCAAGCACCGCACCTGCGCGAATGAAACAGCTAGAATCACTGCAGTTCTTGTTGAAATGAAAGAAGAAGGCATCACTTTTGATCCCTTTATCCAATGAATGAAATATCAATTTGATTGGTTCAAATTTGTCAGGCTTTGTTCATTAAAAGTTTTGGGAACTTTTCGTAGAGTCATCAGCGGAGGTATCATTATGAAGCACTCGCTTGCGTTACTGCTGCTGCTCGTGTCGTCACAGTCGTTCGGTCAAACCACAGTGAACCAACGCCCAAAGAAACAAGCCCCACCCCCACAACTTGTTTCGACAAGAATCCAAACACCTGTAGCAGCAGTGCAAGCACCTCTTGTTTCCAATCGTTTACCCCTTGAATTTGTGCGTATGTTGAATCAAAAAAATTTAGCCATAGAGGGAATCGATGATCCCAACCATCCAGCAGGTCGTAGTCTGATTAATTTTATCGAACAATTGAAACGAGCTGATGCGACCGATAAAGCCGTGGATTCTCTATTCGGTTTTACTCAAGATGAACTACCTGAGGTCCGCCCCCTCTATGAAATTAAACTCGAATTAATGCGGTTTCTTTTAAGCCAGCCGACTGAATCATCTCGAATGGGAATTGCTTCGAAACAACTTATTACGGTGGAAACAAAGTGGAAAAAACAATACCTCAGATCCGTTGTAGCGTTGATCCGAGTTTTGAAAATTCAACGATTTGAAGCCATTTTAGATCAGTTTACTCAAGCTCTAGAGTCAAATTCACTTGAGCTAATTGACTTGAGTCCGGCAAACAGAATCAAGCTCGATACAGAATTGGGCTCAACTCATGGTGTTCGCATCACAGACCAAACAAATAATGTTTTTGTTGTTAAGGGCCTCTATTCCGATGACAAAAAACAATTTGCCGTGGATTTGTCTCAGAACTTTGAAGACTCCATCGTGACTCTTGCGCATGAAATTGTTCACGCAGCAGATCCTGAATTGCAAGTCTATCGAGCTGAAGCAAAAAGTCTTCTTCCAGAAGTTAAATTGGCCTTCCAAAAAGTTTCTCCGATCGAAGGCGATGATTTTGTTAGTGATTTACTTTCACAAGTCTTATTTGAGCTTGGTCGCGAAGAAATCTTTAAAATTATTTCAGATTCCAGACGTCATCTGCAAGAATCCCTAGAGAAAAATACGCGGGAAGTAACGGCAAGACTAACAGATGCAGATAAATCAACAGTTCGTCGCTGGATTCGAGCCATTCTGGGCTCTACAATTGAAAATGAATACAAAGCTTACGGCCTTTCAATTGTCGTTTATCGAAAACTACAAAATGTATTAGAAATCCTTCCCCCGTCTGCCAATATGGACTACTTCGTGCAACGAATTCTTGCAGGGGATGCGATGTTCGTGAACGATTTATCGGTTCGAATGAATCCTTTCCAAAATCGCTATGACAAATACCGAGGCTTTTTGCAAAAGCATAATTTGACCAACGAACGGAAAGTACAAGTTGATCAAATCTCAAATTTTATTCAAGCCACTTACTTGGAGCAACTACAGAAATTCATTGAAAGCCTCAACAATGAGTTCTCAGAAATGATCAAAACAGCCAGTCCTTTGAAAGCGACTTCACGACCTCCTTCGGCCTCAAGCACGGGACGCACAAAGACAGAGACTCGCAGTACCTATGAAACCCCCGATTGTGTGAAGCCTGGAATGTCAAATTCTCCAGTATGTCCTTACTCTATTATTGGAGCCCGAATTTCAACCTTACAAATCGTTAAGTTTCGTGAAAATTTAAACTTGATGCTTACAAATTTGCGATCAACGGCGGCCACGCTTTATACCTTGCGAGCCGGCATTTTGGACTTAAGTGACCTCAACATGGGTGATTTAAAGTTCTTAGGCGTCTTTTTCGACCAAACCACTGCAGATCAAGTTCGAATTAGTTATGACATTTACGGAAGGACAAACAACTTTATAAAAGACATATCTGATTTGCCATCGCTTGTTCGCATACATTCAAAGATTACTCCGTTTGATTTAAATCTAACTCGAAGTGACAATATGATTGCCGGAGATTTATTGATTCAAGAGCTTTTGAAACTTCGAATTTTACGAGGCATCACTTGGCTTGACGATGTCTTCCCAAATCTGCGCCTAGACATTCTGGGCATGAAAATGACCATCGAAAAACTTCGTACGCGCCTTTATAGCCCGACCGAATTAACAAAAGAGCGTGCTTTAGAGCTTGAAAATGAACTTGTGGAAAACTTAGAAACGGCAACTTTAACGCCGACCGAAATATCCAAGATCACAGCTTTGTTTGATATCTTGAGTGAAATGCATTCGACGTCTGTCGATTTCGAGTGGAAAGAAATTGCAAATGCTCTTCAAACGAAGGCGACGAGTGCCAAGTCTTCTCTAGAAAAGCTCGGTTTCAAAGATCAGTTTGTCATGAAAGATTTCAAGGCAGACTTATTTGAAACTTTGAAATCATTCAGGGCGCAAATTGAAAAAGATGTAAAAAGCTGCCGACCGATCGGACCAGCCGTTCCGCTCTATTTAGAAGGTCCTTATCAAATCAAGACTGAAAAATTTCCCTTAACGGCTGTTTGTTATCGGGGACAACTTCATCTGATCCGTCAACCGCTGGACACGAAAACTTCGGTCTCGCTGATGGTGAGAAGCGAACGGCTCGCAGTACGACTTTTTTCAACTGGCCGCATGATTCAAATTTTGCCGTTTGAATATCTTGGTGGTTATAAATGAGAAATTTAGGCTTGTTACTTTTTGCAATTTTAATTATGACCCTACCCAAAGCTCGTGCGAATAACGTTTTAATGAGGGACGTCAACGCCTCTGCCATCGAATCAGAGCATTTAGTGACTGAAGCTTTTTGGCTCAACGAAGAAGCACAACAAAAACACCTATTCTTCGCCGAAGCTGGCGGCGACAAGTTAGCTCTTAAAGAGCTTAACCTACGTGCTGTAGAAAATTGGAAACAACTTGGTGATTGTGTTGGACGGCCGGATGGAAAACAACTAGCGGAAGCACTTTTAAATCTGGAAACAACTTGTCCTGATTTACAAAAACCTTTTGAAGAGCTCAATCGAAACTACATTGAATTCCTTTCATCTGCTGAATTTAGTTTGCGTCCTATTGATTTAGATAAATCTCCGAAATACGGACGTATTCCTTTACACCCAGTCCTTCAGCAGTTTTCATTTAATTACTACGTTCAAGTTGTTTCCGTTTTACAATTCAAACGGGAAGATTTTGCTACTGGCAAATTATCAAAAATTTTAAGCTATGATCTTGAAGAACTCGTTCTAGAGCGCAAAAACAAAGAGGCTTTCATGGCAGAAGTTGCCGCAGCTTACAAAGCCTACGTTACGGCTACTTCGTTTTGGGATTCGCGCAAAGCAGCAGAAAGACTAGCTGAGGTTTCAAAAAGAGCAAATGTCACGATGGAATCCATCGATGCCATGGGTGATAAAGTGAGAGAGATGAATAGAAACTGGGACCAGACCTACAGATATAGACTAGTTCTAGAGAGATTCTTGAATAACAATTTTCTGCTTTCAGTCCAAAATATGATTTATCAATTTCCTACAACTAGTTGCAGAGGAATTGGGATTTACGAATATTCAAATTTAAGCGGCACACTTGTTTATAGACTAGAGCGGCGGGTTAACAATGCTAAATTTGCAGAGCAACAGTTTCGAAGTATGATACACAATTTTTGCAATCACAAGATTCATCACCAAATGAGCAATTGGCAAATTCCGTGGCAAAAAGAAGATTCAGATCCACTTCCCGAGGCGATTGAACTTTCAAGATTTCATCGAAAATTTCCGCTGGAGGCTGCGCCATGAGACTTTTTATTTTAGCGCCACTATTCGCATTCATACTTTCATCGACCCCAAGCTTTGCGAATGAAATCCTTATGAATGAAGTCAGCGCGACCTCGATTCAATCAGATCATGCTGCAGCCTTCATTTTTTGGGAAGATGAGCAACGATTTCAAAAACATCCATTTTTTGAAGAGGCCAGTGGTGACCGTCTGGCTCTAAAAGAACTCAATTTACGAGCCATTCAAATTTGGAGGACTTTAATTCTCTGCGCTAATACTGAAAACGGGGACGTTATCGCAAGATCACTACTACACATTGAACAAACTTGTCCTGAAGCGAAATCTACCATCGATGAACTCAATCGAAACTACATTGAATTTTTAGGTTCTGCAGGTTTTAGTCCCCACGTTGCGGTCCTGGACACATCCAGAAAATTTGGAAGAGTTCCACTTCATCCGCTTTTGAATCAATTTTCTTTCAATTATTATATTCAAATTATTTCTGCAATGTCATTTGAAGAAGGTTTACTCAATGGTCATCACTTACATCAAGTTCTTGGGATGGATCTTTCAACTTTAATCTCAGACAGGAATCAAAAAAGAGCAGCAGAAGAAAAAGCAGATGCAGACTGGCGGGCCTACACGAATGCCAGCACTTTCTGGGAACGCTATAGAACTGGGAAGAAGGCAATTGAGGCGCTTAACAATCCCAATTTAAGCATAAATCGTTCTGGCCTAAGAATCGAGAGGCTCGAAAAGTATTACGCATTGGTCAGGGAAAATAGGAAGTATCTTGAAGCTTACGACAACTTCCTAGTGAACAATTTTATTTTGATGATTCAAAATATGATTCATCAATTTCCTGGTCCTCGGTGTACTGGAGTGGGAATTTATGAATATTCGAATTTAACTGGGATCTTACAGCGAAGACTAGTTCACAAACACAAGACGTCCTACGCAGTCGAGGAACATTTTCGAAACATGCTGTTAAATTCTTGCAATGAAAGAACACATTTCAAAATGACGAATTGGCAGCAGGCGTGGCGAACCGAAGGCTCTGACCCACTGCCAGAA
>LNFM01008795.1_pt1 | contig 23408 bp, 35 predicted proteins | sample 596031 | NCBI WGS metagenome assembly LNFM01 (sample SAMN04254537, study PRJNA301005) | activated carbon metagenome | isolation source: dual media filters at the Ann Arbor, Michigan drinking water treatment plant | place: USA: Ann Arbor | reverse complement strand
GCCAGGCGCGGCCGGCGACATGCCCGGCTGCGATGTGGATCCCGGTGCCAGGGCTGCGCAGCGCCTGGCACTCGTCGAACACCACCAACTTCACCTGCCCGGCCAGTGTCTCGGCCCAGCCGCGGAGCTTGTGATACGACGTGATGATCACGTCGGGCAGCGGTGAGTCGATCAGCTCGATCTGCTTGCCGCGGCGCTTGGGCGCCAGGTCATACGGCGTGCCCTTCTTCAGCACGTGCACGGTCAGCGCGGGCGCGAAGCGCTTGATCATCTTCTTCCACTGGCGCGGCAGGTGCGCAGGGCACACCACCAGGGCCGGTAGATAGCCCGGGCGCACCATGCTGCAGATGGCGGTAACGGTCTTGCCCAGGCCCAGGTCATCGGCCAGCAGCAGGCCCTCGCGCACCTCCAGCATCTCGGCCGCGAAGGTCTGGTACTCGCGCGCCGGCTCCGCAAGGCGCACGTCAGCCGGTGGGATGTGCCCGGCCAGCAGGTCGGCCAGCCTCTGCTCGGTGCGGCGGTGCGTCTCGGCCAGGCCGTCCAGCAGCTCGGGCCTGTCCACCTGCATCGGATAGCGCTGCAAGAACCACTGCAGCTCGCGCGAGTTCTCGGCGCTGGCTGACAGGGTGATGGTGTCGGCCGCGTGCTGAGGCGCGCGAGGGAAGACGCGCTTCAAGCGCGCCCGCACGAAGGGCTCGCACTTGATGCGCCAGCCGGCGGGGGTGTGGGTGATGGTGCCGTAGGTGGACATCAGAAAGAGGCCCCGCGAAGGGTGACGATGCGGAAGGGTTTGCCGTGCAGAGCTGCATCGGCCTTGAGGGCGCGGGTGCGGCCCCATTGGCGAGTTGTGACCAGCACCACGGCCAGCACGTCGTCGCGTGCGGCGTAGCGGTCGCACTGGGCCAGGGCAGGGGACAGCGACCCCTTCACCTTGGCCTCGATCACGATGCCGGGCGGCAGGTAGAAGTCGAAGCGGTCTTTGGGCCCAGCCACGCGCTCGTGCTCGAACTCAAGCCCGGCTTCGGTCATGACCTGCGCCATGCCCTTGTGCAGCGCCACCTCGTCGCCGAAGCGATAGGTGAAGCGGGGCAGAAGGGTCGTGACAGCGCGCAGCAGCAGGGCGGCCTGACCGTCGCTCATCGCGACACCTCTGGGAATCCGTCATGGGCGACGCCATCCAGCAGACGGCCCGTGGTCTTCTTGCCGGCGCGGTTCATCCAGACGTGGTTGTCGCCTTCGCTTGCAAGGTCTTGCCCGTTCTGGCCCGCGTCCGTCAGGCGCACACGAGGCACGCCATCGACGAGCGGATACCCGAATGATTCAGGGCCACGAGGGCACCACTCACCCCATTGCTTGAATAGGTACGGCACGCCGGCCGCGGCGCAGTCGTCGCGCAGGCTGCGAGCCCAGTCGGGGTGCATGGGCCGCGCGCCGGGGCCGCTTTCGCCGCCGCAGATGACCCAGTGCAGTGCCGGCTCGCCATCCATCAGCTCAAGCTGACCGCGCTGCTGGTAGCCGCAATGGCAGTCGGCGTCGCGCGGGCAATCGGCGCACGGAGAGGCCTTTCCCCACAGGTGCCCGGTCAGGTCGATCGGCCCTAGCATCGGCTCGATGCTCAGGAACCGAACGCGCGCCGGCACGGCCAGCAGCTTCGGGATGTCGCGGTCGGCTTCCTCCTGGTTGACCACGGTGGCGCCGAGCCAGACGTTCGCAGGCGCCTCGCCATCGAGCCAAGCCTTGATCCAAAGCCACAGATCCCGCGTCGCGTGCGCAGTGCCGTCGACGTGCTGCTTCGCTTCGCTGAGCCGCTTGCGCCAGTTGCCGATGCGCTTGGACAGCAGCAGCCAGTCCAGGTCTGGCGTTAGCCGGATAAGGTCCAGAAGGTCGACCAGCCATTCGATCGGCGTCTCGTTGTCCAGCCAGTCGGCCAGCGACGCGCAGAACACGCGCTGTCGGCGGCCGTGCTGCGCGAAGAACTCGGCGTGCCGATCGTTCCAAGTCTTGGGCTGCTGCCAGGTGCTGGGCGCTGTGCGGTGCCGCGGCGCGCCCGGCTGCCACTCGATCTTCATGGCGCGCGCTGGCGTGCTGACGGCGGCATAACAGTTGTCGCACCCGCCGCCACCGCTGGCCGCGGTCGACACGCGAGTGCAGCCGATCCATGGGTTGAAGGTGTGGTCGGCCCACTCGATGGCGGTGTTCTCAGCCATGGGCCAGCTCCTTCGCCTTCTCGCCCATGTGCACCCGGCACCGCGACTGGTCGCTGAAGTGGGGCCACTTGTGATCCGGCCGCACCGCTGGCTTGCTGCACTTCGCACAGGTCTCGATGTAGCGCCGCTGCGCCTTGGCATCGGCCAGCAGCATCGGCTCCAGCGCATCGAAGGCCTCGTTCGCGGCCAGGCACTCGTCGGCCAGCAGCACGCGGAAGCCCTCGCGCACGCGCGGCGCTCCGTAGTAGTCGCCACGCGCCAGGGCCTCGATGCCGGCCTGCAGCACGGCCATGGCCTCGGCGTCGTTCGGCTCGGGCCAGGAGCCCACGAAGGCGGCCACGCGGTGCTCCCTGATCCGGTCCTCAGTCCAGTGCAGGCAGTAGTCGTTCAGCCGGATCACTGCGCCCTGCTCCAGGGGTGCCGTGACCATCTCCATGCCGGTGGAACTCTCGAACGCGAACAGCGTGCCCTTGCCGGGGTTCAGCAGGCAGAGGTACACGTAGCCGGTGCGGTCAGCGTGGGCGTCCACGTTGGGCGCCCAGCCGTACAGCTCGCACCTGCGCGTGTTGGCCGTTCCCACTACCTGCGCGAACGGGTCTTCCTTGCCGGCCATGAGCATCGCGCAGGCCTCAGCCTCGTGCATGAATCGGTGGCGCAGCGCGGCCTCGGGGATGGCAATTTGGCCGATGGTCTGGATGGCGCTCATCAGTCCACGCCCTCCGATGCGGCATCGGTGATGCGCGCCGCGGCTTGACCGGCGGCAATGGCCGCCTTGATCAGTGAGTAGGTCTTGGGCGCATCAAACTTGCCGCTGCGCCACTGGCCGCGGCTCTCGCGCTCGAACGAAGTGACCAGCGATGGCCAAGCGTCCACCAGCGCAGACCACACCGGGCTCACCTCGCGCATGCGTTCGAAGTCGGGCACGAGGTCCGGCACGACTTCCAGCAGCAGCAGGCAGCGGCGCAGGTCGTCGGGGTCGTGCGGATGCGCCTTGAGGTTGCTGATGCCGTGAACCATCCGCAGCTTCGCGACGATGGCGTCGCTACTCTCGCCGCGCTCTCCCACACGCAGCCACCGGTCCAGCGGCGTCATCCGCGGATTCGCGTCCACGATGCGCTTGGTCAGCAGCTCGCGCAGGGCCTGGGTGTCGGCGACGGACCCCATGGCGAACGTGGCGCCTGCGAGGCGGGCTAGGTGGGTGTCAAGCACGCCCTTGCGGCCGCCGGCCAGCTCGGTCAACTTGCCGAAGTGGCTGAGGGGGACGCTGCCGAACACCAGCACACAGTCAGCGACCACCTCAACCCGGTACGAACTCAGCTCGGGCGCCACACCCGCCAGCAGGCCGGCGCTCAAGCGGCCTCCAGCACGTTGGTGGTGGGCTGCGGAACCGTCTTGTCGAAGAGCTCGATGCCCCACTCCAGCGCATGGCAGCACCACAGGAACCGCTGGGTGTATTCGTCGGTGCTGCCCTCCCAGTCGCTGAAGTAGAAGCGCGTGCGAGCGTTGACCTGGTGGCTGAAGTCATGCAGTGCCACCTGCTTGCGGTCGCCCCTGTAGTCATCGGCGGCGTTCAGCACTTCGTCACTGATGGCATCCCACAGTTCGCGGCGCTCTTCGCGGGTGGTTTCTTCGCGGTGGTCGCGTATCCAGCCCTTGACGTAATCCAGAACTGCGCTGGTGAACTTCGCTTCGCTGAATTCAGTGATCCCATCGCACTTGTCGCTGGCCTCGCACTTCTCGGCCCAGTAGCGCAGGTCGATGCGGAATGCGGGGTCGTGCACGCCCTTGCGGAAGAACACCAGCATGTCCTCCAGGCGCTTGAACACGTAGGTGCCCATGTCGCCCGTGTAGCAGAGGTAGCCCGGCCAGGTGAGGATGTCGAAGTGCATGCACATCGTGCCCGGGCGCTTGAACCGCAGGTGCCGATACAGCCCCTCGTTGCGGTAGATCGTGAGCTGGTGCTGGGCAACGTCCTTCAGAAACGTGGCCTGAAACAGGGGAGGGGCGCGTCGGCTCATCGCTGGGCTCCAGTGCGGTTGCTGTCGGCGCGGTCATCGCGCTCGTGGGTGTGGTCGGCGGCGTGCTCGAAGTCGTCCTCGGGGTCGACGTCGGTGTCGTCGTCGTGCTCATCGCGGCTGTAGGCGTCGCCACGCTTGAGCTGCATGGCGAGAGAGCGCTGGCGGGCGCGGCGGCTCACGTCAGGCTCCCGCCGACACGGCACACGTACAGGGCCAAAAGCGAGCCGGCCTTCCCGGAGTTGCTGCGTTCGTAGATCGTCATCGGCTCCACGGGCTTGCCGTCGGGCCCCAACAGCAACAGCTCGCCGCGCGCCTGGCCGCAGCGCGTCACCACCAGCGTGTAAATCCTGGTGCTGGGCTTCCCGTCAAGCGTGACCTTGTGGGCCACGGTGGCGCTGTACGAACCGGCTTCACCGCTGGCCCGCTGCACGCTGCCCGGCTTCACGAGCCAGGCATCACCAGTCCCGCGCTGTGCAGAGACGGGCGCCCACAGATCGGTTTCGTCCTTGTCCATCGCGATGGCGCAGGTGCTGATCGCCAGCACCAGGAGTGCGGCGGCCTTCATGCGTCGCACCCCTTGCCGATGGCGCCCGGGTCATCCGCGGCGGTAAACCGCTTCCAGTGGATCCAGCCTTGCGCGGGGCAGTGAAAGCCCCACTCGCGGTACCGCGGCCCGGTGATGAACAAGGTCCAGCAGGGGCCATCGACCAGCTCCACGCGATGAGCGAACTTGCCGAAGAGCCGCACTCGGAAGTCGCCGGCCTGCAAGAACTCGCGCTTCTCAATGCCGCCGGCCGCGATGGAGTGCTCTACGTAGCAGCCGCGCAGCAAGATGCTGGCGTTGCTCCAAGGGTGATCGTGGAGCGCTCTGTCGTCGTCGCTGCGCATGAACTGGTGCAGGTGGACGTTGGGCAGCAGTTCGCCCAGCCTGCCAAGCATTCGAACCACCTTGCTGCGGCTCGTCTTGGCGCGCTCCACCGGTGCACGCCATGGCGTCAGCCACCAACGGCGTAGGTACGGGCGGACGTGGCCGCCGATGGTGAAATCGGGCGGGCGGCGTGTAACGCGCGCGATGATGAGTTCGGCGAGCTTCATGCTGGGGCCTGCTCAGCGGGTTCCAAGGCCTCGCGCACAGCCTCGACAGGCAAGGCCAGCGCTTGCGCGACGGCGGCCACGGCTGCGGCCTCGTCCGGCTCCAGGGCCATGGCGCGCTGCACGGCGGCGCGCACGGATTCGCGGGTGGTGATCATGCGGACACCCTTTTGGAAACCTTGCGCTTCTGCAACGGATACGCCTCGTCCTTGACCCCCTTGATCGTGGTGAGCTTCTTGCCGCGCATGAAATACATAACGGCGTTCTGCGCCTTCAAGAATGTGTCGCGCCACAAGCCTTGCGTCGTCAGAGAGGTCTTGGTCATCAGGTAGTTGCGCAGTGCTACAGCCGCCGTTTCACCTTCGCTGTCATACAAGCCGGAAGACAAAACGTCACTGAAAAGGTGCAGCCGATCGTGGTCAGATTCGACATACCAAGCGCGACCGATGGCGCCCAGCACCACGGCGTTGCGCACATTCCGGCCGCGCGGGCCATTAGCTCGCGCCCACTGCGCAGCATCTCGGTGGGCATCGACGTTGGCTAGGGTGGCTGCGTTAGATCGCATAAAGCGTCCGCCACTGGTCGCCACGTTAGCGTGGTTGCCGTCTCCGATGGCACGGCAAATGGCGATCAATTCGATCGATAAGTCTGCGTCCGTGCCGCTAATTCGAGCGTTGTCGATCAGCGATCGGCCTAAGCCTGTGTTCAGGTTTAGGCCGTCCTCCCGGGTCAGACCGCGCGCGATCGCGAATGTCTGAGTCGTGCCGGACATGACGACAGCCCATAGGCGATGTTGCCCATCGGCCATGCCACCGTCCTCATAGAAACTTATTGGCTCCGGGCAGGCAGTCCACCGGCCATTTCGCATGTCATCGGCATACTTCTCTGCGATGCCTTCACGCAACGCCCGATTGAACTTGTTGAAGTTTAGGAAGGACTCAGCCAGCTTGGGGCCAACGCGCTCAACGGTAACGATCATGCTCATGAGCCGGACCTTTCAAACATGCTTTTCACGGCAGGCAAATAGGGCGGCTTGTCTCGTAAATCGGTTATGCAGCGCAAATAGCCGCGCGCATCTGATTCCGAGCCGGCAAAGATGATGAAGTAGCCGCCGTAATCGTTGTCAATCTTTGTTGGCGATACGGTGTCCTGGCCTTCAAGCACCAGCTCGCTGAGTCTTGCCACGTGCGCAGCAGACTGAGAGTTAGACCAAAGAGCGACCCAAAGATCGTCGGCTGCCTCTCGAATGCACTGGCGCGAGATTGCAATTGAGTCCTGGGCCGCCACCGAACGCGCCACGGTTTCGCGCAGTGGCCAGCTAAATAACGGCCCGCTCACGCTGCGACCCCTTCAACCAAGTCTCGCGCGCCCTGGCCGTTCATCGCAGTCACCAGCCCCTCGGTCTCCATGCGCTCCAGCAGCCGCGCGGCGCGGTTGTAGCCAATGCGCAGGTGCCGCTGCACCATCGAGATGCTGGCCTTGCCCTCGGCCTTGACCACAGCCACCGCCTGCTCGTAGAGCGGGTCGGTCGCTGCATCGCCGTGATAGGTGGTGGCGTCATCGGCAGCGTCGTCGCTGGCGGCCGCTTCAATCGGCAGCACCACTTCGCCGCCCAGCTCGTGCACCACCGCATCCAGCAGCGGGCCCAGCTCGCCGGTGAGGATGGCGATGTCGGCATCGAACCCGTCGGCGTCTTCTTCGCGCTCTGCCGTGATCGTCACCACGTCCAGCACCTTGACGCCGCGCAGCGTGCCGTTGGCCAGCAGCGTGAAGGACACGCGGCTCTTGAACGTCATCGCCAGGGTGTGGGCCACCATGCCCTGCGAGATAAGGTCGCGCACATCGTCGGCGTCGACGTCGCGCTCGCTGATCTTGACCACCGGCGGGTGCTCTTCGGTGCCGCGCAGCTCGACCTCGCGGTCCAGGCTGAAGTCGGCGGGCGCCTCACCCTGCGACAGCCACAGCGTCATGGCCGTGCTGGCGCTGATCTTGGTGCGCAGGACGTGCAGGTTCATCTTCGGCCCGCAGGCGATCAGGGCCAGGATCACCAGGTCGGCGCGGCCGGCGCTGCCAGCATCGACCACCACGCGCTTGCGGCCTGGGTCGATCCAGAAGGGCACCTTGACCTGCTTCGTGAAGGCCTTGGGCAGCAGCTCCTGGACGACTTCCTCTTTCAGCTCCTTCAGCATCCGGCCCTTCGGCGCGCGGCCCGTCTGCTTCTCGATTTCCTTGGCCTTGGCGGTAACGCGGCGCTTGATTACCGGGCTGGGAAGGATGCGCGTTTCGATCATGAGCATGCCCACCCAGTGGCCGCCCACGACCTCGAGTAAGGCGCCGTGGTCTTCACCGCGCGGGGGCACGAAGCCCACGGACTGCGGCTGCGTGCGGCCGCAGGGCAGGAAAGCCGATGCGTGCATCGCTTCTTCCAGGCCGGCGGACTCGGGCAGATCGCCGCCCAGGGTGTAGGTGTAGAGGTTGCTGAACATGGCTCAGACCTCCTGATCGATGACGTCGGCCACGGCGCAGGCGTGCTCGATGAACTGCGCCACGACCCTGCGGCGCTGCGACTTGGTGAACATCACCGCACCGCGCTCGCTCTTGGTGAAGTCCACGCCCAGGGTGTCGCTCACGAAGGCAGAGGTCATCGTGAAGCCGGCACCGAAGAGGGCGTTGATGTCGCCCAGCTTGAACTCGGGCACTTCGGGTGCAGCAACGGGTGCGCTGCCAGGCAGCTCCGCCGAGTCACGCGCGGTGATGACGATGACGCCTTCGGTGGCTTCGGCCGCGGCAGGCGCCGGCGATGGCGAGGTCACCGGCTCGTCGTCCAGGTTCGCGAAACCGGTGGCCTCAGCGGGCGCCGGCGCGGGGCTTGCCACAGCGCGGCGCCCCATGTCGCCACCCCAGCCACCGCCGTAGACGCGTTTCACCTCGATCGCTGCGGCTTCCAGGACGGCGGGCGGCGCCGGTGGTGCCGGGACCTGCACCTGCTGTGCTTGTGCTTCGGCTGCGGCCGCATCTGCGGCAGCTTGCGTCGCGGCCTTCCACCGCCAGCATGCCGCGCAGCTCGGTGAGCACCTGGGTTTGCGTGCCCTTCGCTGCCATGAGCATGTTGCCCCACCGCTCTGCGGTCATCGGCCAGCCTTCAGCTTCGGTGATGGCCTCCTGCAGGCCTTCGACGGTGTTGACGGCTTCGGCCACGAACCCGCCCATGGCCGACAGGTCATCCATGACACGCTGAGCGGCGGCCTGTTTCGCGACTTCGGCGAGGCGGTTCTCTTCGGCTACGCGGGCCTCTTCCTCGCGCACCAGGGCGGCGGCGTGCAGGTCACGCAGGCCAGCCAGCGTGGCAGTGACGGCAGCAGCAGCAGTAGGTGCGAAATCCTCGCCCCACTTCTCCACCGACACGTCCAGCGCTTCGGTGTAGGCGATGCCCTTGGCGATGTCCTCGCTGCCCTTGTCCTTCGCCAGCGCCACGTAGCCCTTGATCGTGTCGATGGCTTCCTGCATGCGCCGCTTGCGGGCGCGGCGCTCTTCGATCGCAGCCTCTTCGGCCGTGATGGCATCGTGCGCGGCTTTCTCAGCGGCTTCGATGATCTTGATGAGGCGGGCGCCTTCCACCTTCACGTCGCCCTTCAGCTCGTTCAGCTCATCGGTGACGGCTTCGACCGTGTTCTGCACCAGGTAGCGGCCTTCCTGGCGCATCTCCAGGCGCGCGGCCTTGGCCTCGTTCAGGCCCTTCGTGGTGGTGCAGTCCCACGTGCGTTTGCCGTAGCGCGCGGCCATGTCCAGCAGGTGCGTCTCGGCCGCGGTGAAGCGGGCCAACGCGGCCTGGCGAACGGTCATCACGGCGCGCGCGGCTGCAGCGACGGGCGTGGGCGGGGAGGGTGGCTGTGCTGCCCTGTTGGCGGGCATAACTTCAACGGTGTCGGCTTCCATGGCGGGTCCTCGTCAGGCTTTGAAGGGGTCGGCGGCGACGGCCTGGGCCGGCTCGGCGCGGCCGCGGACGGGCGTGCGGGCCTGCTGCGCGGCGCCATCGCGCAGTTCAGCGGCGCGGCGCTCGTACACCTCGTTGAGATGGGCGCGCGCGCCGGCGTCGGCCACGCCGCGGATTTCGTCAGCCATCACGTCCAGCGCGTCGACGCTGGCGCAGGCTTGCAGGCGCCGCGCGAAGGCTTCTGCGTCGAACGGAGGCGACTCGGTGCGTTGCTGCTGGCCTGCGGTCTGCGAGTCGGCGTGCTCTTCGACATGCACAGCCTCGCGCTGCCCGCCCACGCTGGCGGCCCCAAAGTCGAAGACCTCGGCCGGCTGGTGCGTCAGGACTGGGGTCGCACGGCTGGCCTGCGCGGTGATGTCGGCGGGCCCAGCCGCTTCGTTGTCGTGGTCCAGCACGCGGTCAACGCTGGGCATCTTCGGCAGTTGCTTTTTGATGCGGTGGATGACGGACTTGATGCACTGCTGGTCCAGCCACTTCACCCACGGTGCGCTGGCGCCGTTGCCAGCCTTGCTCATGGCGCGCACGCGCTCAATGTCGCGCCACGGCATGACCTCACGCTTGAATTCGCCGTTGCGCAGCTTCACCACGCAGTAGGCGGCCACGATGTCGCCTGGGTCGTCGTCCAGCGTGGGCTCGTGCTCCAACCGCGGGTTGTCTCCGCGCACAAAGCGGAAGCGGCCTTGCTCAACTTCCTTGGAGAACACCACGGCGGCGTCCAGCGTCAGCACCTCGCCGCTGGCGTAAAGGTTCTTCACGACGCCGTGCACCATCGGCAGGTACTGCACCTGCTGCACCCAGCTCTCACGGCCGCGGTCGTCCTTCACCTTCACGCTGTAGACGTTCAATACCGACTCGTGGCTGTCGGGCATCAGCTTGTCTTCCGCCGCCTTCATGCAGGCCAGGATCAAGCTGCGGCGGTCGGCTTGCAGCAGGTCCGGGTTCGCCATGACGGCGTTCAGCGTCACGCGGATGAACTCGTCCACGGCTTGCGAAGTGCCCAGCAGCGGTCGGAATTCGTGCTTCTGGTTCTCCAACTGGCGCTTGAGCGTTTCGTAGGCGGTGCGGCCCTCCGGCTGCTGCTGGCCTGTGACGGCGGCTTTGAGTGCTTGGGTAGCGGACATCAGGTGCCTTTCTTGGCTTTGGCCAGACGCATCACGCGCACGACCTTGGTGTTGGTGAAGCGCGCGGCCACCTCGGGCATCTGGTCGCGCAGGGCGGTCACGTCGATGCGGCTGTCGTCCTGGCCCTTCCAGGTCAGGAGGTCGCGGCCTTCGTAGGTGAGACGCGCGTTCGGGCTCATGAAGTCGCCTATCTCGAAGACCAGGGCCTTCTCGGCTTCCTCGAAGTCCTTGATGCGGCTCTTGACGTCGCGGAGCTGCGCGACCTTCTCGGCGATGTCAGCCGTGGCCTCGATGGCTTGGCCGTTGTCGCCCGGGAAGAGCAACTTGATGTCGCTGAAGGTGTAGGGGTCAGGCGGCACGTCGGTGAGCACGTGGTCCACCCAGAAGCTGACCAACTTCGGGCGCATTGCGGCGATGGTTTCGTCATCGCGCACGGTCCAGAAGACATCCACGTCATCGAAGCTGCGCAGCGCGGCCACGAGGCAGTAGCGGCGGCCCGTCACCATGTGCCCGAACATGAACTGGCAGGCGTACTCGATGGGCACGTCCTCGGTGTCCTCAGCGCCCCACTTCTTCCGCGCAAAGCCGGTCACGCTCTTGGCATCCGCGCTCACGTGTTCGTGCAGGAAAGTGACGTATTCGTCGCCGATCAGCACCTCACCAGTGAGGCTCAGTTCGAAGTCGATTTCGCACGACATGAACAGGTGTTCGGGGTCGGTGTAGCGCTTGTTGCACGCCAGCAGCTCGACCTGCAGCCCCATGTCGATGAGCTTGTCGATCACCATGTCGCGGATGAACGGCTCCAGCTTGTGGCCGCGTGCGTAGCGGCGCATCTGGGCCTTCGTCGGCGGCGCCTTGGGCTTGCGGCCTGTCTTCTGCTGCCACAGCTCGATCGGCGTGGCCCACTGGCTCAAGCCCATGACGGCAGCCGCGTCGGAGCCGCCCAAAAAGCGCGTCCTGTCAATTTCTGTTGCTTGCGGCTGTTCAACCGCATCGATCACAGCGTCTTCCACGTTTTTCCCTTTCGGATGTTGCTGATCGTTGATTCCGCTACCCCGTAGCGCTGCATGAGCGCAGCAGCCGGCTCGCTCGACAGCTTTATGGCTAACGCTTGATCTGCTGTGAGCTTTGCGCTCGGGTTGAGCGCCCCTGACACCTTCGCGGCACGGCCCTTCAGGTCTCTGTCAAGGACATTCAGTGCTTGCGTGCCGAGAAAGAGATGCGACGGCTTGATGCAGCGCGGGTTGTCGCAGCGGTGCAGCACAAAGAGACCGTCCGGGATGGCGTGACAGAAGAGTGCGAACGACACGCGGGAGGCGGTCTCTGTCTTCTCGCCATCCCATACGGAGGCGTAGCCATTTGCATTGACTGCGCCCGTCCATTGCCAGCAGCCTTCCTTGCTGATTTCGCACTTCTCGATCAGCCGCTCAGCGAGCGGCTTGAACGAGTGCCCCAGCCCGGTGTTCACTTGGAGGCGCCTTTCTTGGTGGCGAGGTATTGCTCGCGGGTGATGAGGTCGACGCGGGCGTTGCGCGGCAGCGGCTCTGCGCGCGGGTCGTCCTTGACGTCGGCGTTGGCCTTGCGTGCGTCGGCCTGGCGCGCCGCGATCAAGCGATCGGCATCCCAGACGCGATGGCACTGCACGTAGCTGGCGCCGCTGGTGTCGGTGTGGCGCAGGTAGAGGTCGCTGGCGTTGCCGTTGCTCATCGCGCACCTCGCTGCAGTTCACGCTTGAGGGCGGCGGCGCGGGTGTAGTCGGCTTCCATGTCCGAGCGGAAGGCGGTCACGTTCAGCGCGAACTTGTCCAGGCCGTCAGGGCGGCAGGCATCCAGGTAGCGCTGGGTGCTGTTGGCCCGGAACATCAGGCAGCGCACTTCGATGCGCTGGGCCAGCCGGGCAATAGCCCCGGAGAGGCGCCAGGCCGCGCGGCGGATGGCGTGGCGCATCTCGCTGCGCCGCGGGATGCGCAGCCCGGGAAGGCTGGCGCGGGGACGCTGGTTCATCTGTCTTCTCCCGTTTACTGCGGCCCGATGGGGTGCGTTCAGCAACGGAAGTAAGATTAGCTACGCGCTAAGCGTCTGTCAATCGCGCAGCGCTAAGTATTTGCAGGACACCTGAAACAAGGGGGGTCTGCCGGCAACGTGCTGCAGGGGCCGCAGGTAACCGACGGGGGCAACCCGCGTCGAGGTGTGAAAGCATGCGGCATGGACCAAACCGCAACGCCCTCATGGCTCCCGCCAGTCCGACGCCGCTGGCAGTTAGCCCGACTGGTAGGCCGCGCTGCGACGGCCCGCGAGGCCTACCTAACCGCGGGCCTGAGTGAAAGCCAGGCCAATGCGGTCGGAGAGCGGTTTGACCTCACGCACGATGCCTGGGCCAGCCCGTGCCGCGCTGAGGCAGGCGCGGACGGCGGTGCTAACCCAGCATGGGTGAAAGGCGCCGCCGGGCCAGACCGCATCATGGTGGCCATGCAGGCTGCCGACAGCTTCAGCGTTTGGCTTTGCTTCGGGGCGAGTGCTTGCGATAGCGAAGCAGAGGCCGAAGCAAAAGGGCAACAGCTCCAGGAGTTAACTGGCCGGGCCTGGGCGGTCGTCGCAGTCGCAGAGATATTCCAGCGCGAGGCTATGGACTCATGACCACCAAAATCTTGTCTTCCAAGTGGGGCGGTCTCAACCGCGCACTTTTGGCGTCCATCTATCCCGTAACCGCGCAAGGTGAGCCCGACGCAGGGCCCGAGGTGCAGGCGCCACCGTCTGATGGCAACGTAGAGCTTTCAGCCAACTGGCAGAGCCCTTTCGAGAACACTGGGGCAGAGTCCAAGATTCCCGCTATTGCAGGGATGCTCCAGACCGGAACGCTTCAGTCCTACGTTGAGACGCTCATCGGCAAAGGCTCTGACGACGGGTACATCGCGCGCATCGCTCAGGAGATTGTGGAGTTCAGCAAAGAAGGCCAGGGCCGTAGCGGCATGACGAAGCTGAACAGCACGCAGGTCTTCACCGGTGCCGGCCCCGTCAAGATCCCGCTGACGCTGCACTTCCGGGCCTTCGATGACCCCGCCTCGGAAGTGCTGGCCCCAATCAACCAGCTCGCGCAGTGGACGCTGGCGCGTCAACTCGCTGCAAACGGTAGCCTGGTACAGGCGATCCAGAACTTCCGGCAAGGCCAGGGCTTCCTGAAGTCGTTGCTGCCCTCGCAGTCGCCGCAAATGGTCGCGTTCCGCTTCGGTGGCTACCTGCATGCCCCCATGGTGATCGAGAGCATGAACATGCCGATCAACGTGCCTCGAAGCGCCAAGGGCCAGCCCCTGAACGTCGCAGTTCAGTTGGTGCTTTCGACAATCTCGGCAATGGACTCAAACGACTGGTCCCGCGCCCAGCAGGGCCGCCCCATCCAGCTCTTCAACAACTGAGCGGCGTCCTACTCGCGGGTGACCTTGAACGTCAGGAGGTACGAGCCGTCCTGACGACCCTGCATGTCATAGCTCACGCCCACGTCTCGGCCGTTGTTCAGCGTCAGGTCTGCCCTACAGGAGCGCAGCATCGAATCCTTCGAATAGGACAACTGCCCGACTTGCTGGACTTCAATCGCCAGCAGAGACAGCAGGCGGGCCGATTGCGAGGTGTCGAAGGCCTGGCGCAGCAGGTCTTTCGCCTCAGTACTGCTGCACAGCGGAAGCTCGTCCGGTAGCAGAAACGCGGTCAGGGCCAGCCCAGAAACGACCAGCGCTCCGCCTATTTGGAAGGGGCGCCATTTGCTTGTCTTACGTTGCTCGGTAATTGCCATTGAGATTCCAGTGGTCTTCTAAAACAGGCCCCAAGAGCCGGTGATGCACTCAATGCTGGCAGGCTCGTCCTGCTTCGGCACCCCTAACTTCACCTTCCTACGTCCATTTGATGATGCGTAGCCGTGGCGGAAGGCATGAATGACCGCTGTATACGAATCCGCGTGCAAGCATTTAGCCGCGGGAGGTGCGGTCACGACGCTTTCCTAGACAAGGCCTGGGATTCGACCTCAACCCCCGCATCTGAGGGGCCTGAACGCCGCTGAGCCTCACGAACGAGGGCGCGAAGAGACCCGACGGCTTCGCTCAGCAGGTCGGGGGGCAGTGCGTTGAGCTCTTTCGGGGTCAGCCGCTCACCGAACGGCCACTGCACCTCATCAAAGGCGGGATCGGTGTCCATCCACCCGGTGTCTTTCTTGCACGCCTGTTCAAGCCTGCGGGCCACGGTAGAGCCCATCGCTTTAGGTGAGCCGCCCTTCGAGTTCTCGGACTTGTTCTTGTATTGGCTGAGCGTCGAGTCTGTGCGCGTGTAGCCGAGCAACTCGTTCAGATTCGCCAGCCCACCGAACTGGTCGATGAGCTGAGACAGCCGTTCACGGCGGACTTCCTCCACGGTTTTCATCCGCAGATTGCACAGTTCCGCGCGAAGTTCGTGGCGTAGCGCGGCGCGATTGACAAGACTTAGCGGCGCGCTAAGATACGGCGCATGCATCTTTCTCTCTACGTCGGAGCAGAGCGTGGTCGCGGGGTCGCGCTGGCCGCAAAGCTGGGCGTCACGCCAGTGATGGTGTCGCAGTGGGCCAGCGCAACGAAGCCGGTCCCCTTCGAGCGCTGCACGGCCATCGAGGTGGCCACCGACGGCGCCGTGACGCGCCGCGATCTACGCCCGCTGGACTGGCACGAGCACTGGCCCGAGCTGGTGGATGCCGACCATCCGGCCCCGCGTGCCCGCCTCAAGGCTTGAGAAGCAGCCATGCAAGCAGTTGTCTCCCTCGTGTCTTTGCTGGCTTCGGCCGGACGGCTCTGTTCCCTGGAGCTGCGACATGGGTTCATGGCCCGGCTGGCGTTCGCGCTGGCTGGGCCCTTTTTCTTCAAAACATCACCCCGCGAAGGATGGCCTGCACAACGCGCTCAAGGCAGCGGTGCATGGCAGTCCAGGCCCACGCCTCATCTTCGGCGCGGCGCAAGTCTGCGCGTGCTTGGGCAAGTGTCGGGCGCGGTGTTGGCCGGGCAGGCCGGCGGGGTTTTGGCTCCGGCTGATGGCCGGGCTCGGGTGTTTGCATGGTGGGGAATCTATATCCCAACACCTTAATGACGCCATGCCAACGATGAGCCGCAACTGACGAACGACACCCCAGGGAACAACGATGAATCCAACACTTGCAGCCTTCCACCTCGTGCGCGATTACCCCGGTGGCGCGGCCTCATTGGGCCCGCTGATGGGCAAGAACGCGGCGACGCTGAGCCACGAAGTTAGCCCGAATTACCCCACTGCCAAATTAGGCCTGGAGGATTCGGTCAGGCTAACTCTCATTACGGGCGATTTGCGAATTGCCAGCGCGTTTGCAGCCGAAGTGAATTGCATGCTGCTGCCGCTGCCCAATCAAGCGGCGGCGCCCACCAGCTTTATCGTGCTGGCGAAGATGGCCAAGGAATTCGCGGAGCTCGTGGCGCGCGTCACCGATGCGAGCACCGACGGCTGCACGGCCAACGAGGCGCGTGATGTCGAGCGTGAGGCCGGCGAGCTGATCGCGTGCGTGCAGGCCACGGTGCAGCACGTCAACGCACTAGCCAGCGCCACGCAGCGCGCCGGCCTGGCAGTGTCCAAGGCGGTGGAGCGAGCGTGATAAAGCTGCTGCGTGGTGACAACCTGACGCTGCTGCGCGGCATGGCTGACGCCAGCGTCGATTCCATCGTCACGGATCCACCCTACGAACTGACCAGTGCGCGGCCAGGAAGTCGCAGTGAAGCCACGCGAGGCAAGGTCACGGGCGGCTTCATGGGCCTCACCTGGGACAGCACCGGCGTTGCCCACAAGGTCGAGCTGTGGCAGGAATGCCTGCGCGTGCTGAAGCCGGGCGGCTACCTGCTGGCCTTCGGTGGCACTCGGACGTTTCATCGCTTGGCTGTGGCTATCGAGGACGCTGGGTTCGAGCTGCGCGACACCATCGGCATGCCACACGCTTCGGGCGAGTGGGGTGACTGTCCGTGGCTGATGGCGTGGGCCTTCGGCAGCGGGTTCCCAAAGTCGCTGGATGTGAGCAAGGCCATCGACAAGGCGGCTGGGGCAGAGCGCGAAGTTGTTGGACGCACGCAGTACAGCGGTGGGCACGTTCAGAACAGCACAGAGAGCATGGGCTACGGCGGGTGCGATCCGACAGCCGATCAGCGCACGTTGACCGCGCCGGCTACCGATACCGCTCGTCAGTGGCAAGGCTGGGGCACCGCGCTGAAGCCCGCATGGGAGCCCATCGTGCTCGCCCGCAAGCCGCTGATCGGCACGGTCGTGGAGAACGTGCTCAAGCACGGCACTGGGGCCTTGAACATCGACGGCTGCCGCGTGCCCTCAGAGCCCATGCCGCCAAACACTGGCAAGGGTGCCCTGCTGCGCCGCAGAGTCGATGAGGTGCGTGAAGCTCGCCCGCCAGCGCAGCCGCACGAGCTCGGCAGGTGGCCCGCCAACCTGATCACGGACGGTAGCGATGAGGTGGTCGCGGCATTCCCGGAAGCGCCCGGGCAGTGCGGCCCTGTGAAGTTTGACGCCGGGGCGCGAAAGACCGGCACGGTCTATGGCGCGATGAAGCGCGGGCACGAGCCCAGCGCGGACAGCGACAACACCGGGGCCGTCGGTTTCAAGATGAAGCCGGGTGCCCGACGCCTTGATTCGGGCAGCGCGGCGCGCTTCTTCTATTGCAGCAAGGCCAGCCGGACAGACCGCAACGAAGGCTGTGACGCCTTGCCAGCCAAGCCCCTGAACTGGTCCAGCGGCGACGCGAATCCAGGCTCATTCCAGTCTGAGAACACCGACAGAAGCGCGCGCAACCATCACGCCACTGTCAAGCCTACTGACCTCATGCGCTACCTGGTGCGCCTTGTGACACCACCCGGCGGCACTGTGTTGGACGTGTTCATGGGCAGCGGCAGCACCGGCAAGGCCGCAGTGCTCGAAGGTTTCAGCTTCATAGGCATGGAGCTTGACCAGGACGCGAATGGCGAACCGATGGGCTACATGCAGATCGCCGAGGCCCGCATTGCCCATGCGCAAGCCATCCGCACCCGCGAACTGAGAGAGGCGGAACTGAGAGCCGCCGAACCCAGAAACCTTGACCTCTTTGACCAGGAGACAGTGTGAAGAACCAATCCCAACTTGCCGATGCGCAGGCCCGCGTGAGCACGGCGCTGCGCAACGGTTTCAAGGGCACGGTGGCGGCTATCGCCGCCGAACTGAGCATCAAGGAACAGACCGTTTCTCGCGCGCTGCGGTTGCTGAAGGAACGCGGTGATGCACGGGCAACCGAGCAGGATGTTCACGACGAGTGGGGGCGCTGGCGCGCACGTTGCCACGTGTGGGCCGCCAGCGAGCAACTGCTGAGTGCGGGTCCGGTCAAGGTCCTGCCGATGGTTGAGGCGGCGCTGGCGCATCGCAGCCGCCACGACGCGATCAGCCTGGCCTGGTGGCCGCAGTGCGCGCCTCAGGGCCGTGTGCAGGCGAGGCTGTGATGCTGGCCGCTCCCGACATCGAACTCGCGCGGGCCCGCGGTGACGTGGGCGTCGAGCGTTCGGCGCGCAGGGCCGAGAAAGCCTCGCCCGAATGGGTGAAGAAGGCTGCCGACCTGCTGCGCGTCGGCTCGATCATCTTGAACGCGCAGGGCCCGCTGTTCGCCGAGTTCACCGTGGAGCAGGTGCGCTTGTTGGTCAACAAGGCCCTGCCGGCGCCGCCTGACGCCCGCGCGTGGGGTGCAGCGACGCGCGCAGCGGTCGCCTCGGGCTTCATCGAGCCCATCAAGGGCAAATACCGCGCGGCGGCCAGCTCCAACGGCGCGCCGAAGCAGGTGTACCGGAAGGGGCCGAAGGCGTGAGCGGCAACAGCAAGCGGAGGGCAGCTTGACAGCTACCGTCGCAATTGACACCGGCCGCCTGCGACTGGCTTTGCCGCCGCGGTCGACGATCGGTGCGTCAGATCGCATCGTCGCCACTACGTCGACGGTGGACGCCATGCTCAGCCGCGATGCCGTGGTCGCCGTGGGCGTCAGCGGTGGCAAAGACTCTGTGGCCGTTGCCCTGGCGGTGGCGCGCCATCTGGACGCCATCGGCCACCAAGGCCCGCGCTTGCTGATCCATTCGGACCTGGGCCGCGTGGAGTGGCTGGACAGCCTGCCCGCGTGCGAACGGCTGGCGGCGCACCTTGGGTGGGAGCTGGTTGTGGTCAAGCGCAAGGCCGGCGACACCCGCTATGGCGTGTCTCGCGTGTCGTGTGCGTTCTGCATCATGTCGGCGTGGGCCGACCTGCTGGCCGCCTGCACCTGCGAAGACAACCGCAGCCTGTACGTGAGCATGGTCGAGCTGGAGGCCGTGTCTACGTTCGGCTTCCAGGGCAATCGGTGGCTCGCTGAGGTGATGCCGGCCTGGTTGCCGGACGATCTGAAGATCCGGGTGGAGTGGGCCAGAGCCTGCGCCCAGGAGCGGCAACGGCTTGAGAAGCTGCTGCCAAAGCACCTGCACTACACGAAGGGCTGGCCCACGGTGCTGCCCACGGCTGAAGAGGCCGACCTGATCGCGCACGTGCGGCGAGGTGTCGCTGCGGTCATGCGCGTTGAGGTGAAGCACACCACCGGCGCCGAAGTGCGCGCCCGGTACCAGCAACTGCTGGACCTGAAGGCCGCGCGTGGAGCGCAAGACACGCCGTGCGAGACCCTATGACAAAGCCTTCCACGAAGCCTTCCGGTGAGGCTTCCCAACTTAAGCCCGTGGGCCGCTACCGCAAGGTCGAGGTCCGCACCTGGGGCGATGAGAAGTTCCGCGCGCTGAGCCCCATTCCGCCCTGTGGCGCGGGTCTGTGGCTCTACCTGATCACCGGACCGCACACCGGACCTATCCCTGGCCTGTTTCGGGCTGGCCGCGCCGGCATGGCCGAAGAGCTGGGCTGGGAACTGGAAGCCTTCGACGAAGCCTTCCGGGAAGTCTTGTCGCAGGGCATGGTGAAAGCCGACCTCAAAGCCCGCGTGATGTGGATCCCGAACGCCATCCGCTGCAACCGGCCAGAGTCGCCGAACGTGGTCAAGAGCTGGGCCACCGAGTTCGACCTGATACCCGAGTGCGACCTCAAGCGTGAGGCCTACGCCAGCCTGCGCGAGGCACTGCTGCTGCTGGATCACACCTATGTGGACGCCTTCGATCAGGCCCTGAAGAAGCCTTCGCCGAAGCCTTCCGCGAAGGCTATGGCGAATCAGGAGCAGGAACAGGAGCAGGACAGGGAGACAGGAACAGGAGCAGGAACGGTAGGCGCTGCGACGCCGCCGCCCGCTCCGACGCCAGCACCGCCAGCAAATGCCTCCGCTGCCGCTACGGCCGACACCAAGAGCGCACGAGGAACCCGCCTGGACCGTCAATGGCTGCTGCCCAAGGCGTGGGGCCTGTGGGCTCAAGCGAAGTACCCGCACTGGACTGCCGACACCGTGCGCGCCATCGCGTCGAAGTTCAGGAACCACTGGGTGGCGAAGAGCGGTAAGGACGCCACGAAGGTGGACTGGCAGGCGACCTGGGAGAACTGGTGCGACAGCGGCATCACCCAGGGCGAGCACCCGCCCCCCAAGACCGTCGGCGCTGGCGCTGTCGCCGCGCAGGCGCAGGCCGCCGAGTCGATCGCCAAGAGCGAACGCATCAAGACCGCGTTGCTGGCCGGTGGCGGCGCCGTGATGCCAGCCGCGACCCTCAACACCACCGTGGACATGCCCTCATGAGCCCCGACGACCTCACCGAGTTCACCGAGCTGCTGGACGGCACCTGCGCGCTGCTGACGGGCGGCAAATACAGCCCCAACGACAGCAGCACGACGATTTTCTTTCTGGCCCTGGCCGCGCATCCCATTGGGGCCGTGCGCGCTGCGTTCGCTGAGCACGTGCGCCGCAGCCGCTTCAGCCCGACGCCGGCGGACATCCTGGACCTGCTGGGCGGCAGCGATGGCCGGCCTGGTGCTGAAGAGGCCTGGGCCATCGCCGTGACCGCGTTCGATGAGAACGCCACGGTAGTGTGGACCCAGGAGATGGCGGACGCCTGCGCGCTGGCGCGGCCGATCATGCTTCTGGGTGACGAGGTGGGCGCGCGGATGGCGTTCAAAGAGGCCTACACCCGCATGGTGGCCGAGGCCCGCCAAGCCCCAGGGGTGCAGTGCGTGTGGTCGGTGACGGAAGGCCATGACGTGGATGGCCGCCGTGTTGCCATCGACCGGGCGCTGACACTCGGCCGCCGGGTGCAGGCGCCCGAGCACCTGCTGGCGCTGGAGTCGCCGCGTGCTGCACTGCCGCTGCTGGCCGCGCCAGACCCGGCCACCGTGAGCGAGCCGGAGGCGGCCGTGCGCGCGCGCCTCAGCGAACTGCGCGATCAACTCGCCGCGGCGAAGCCCGCGCCCAGCCCGGACGCTGCGGCCAAGGCTCAGACCGCGGAAGCGCGCTTGGCGACTGCAGCCCGCGCCATGGCCTACGCCGAAGAGCACGGCCTCGTGATGTCGCCCCTTCCGATGCCGGTGCCCGCGGCCATGCCGGGCGAGTGGCGCGAACCTGTTGGAGCCCAAGCATGAATTCCACCGTCTATATCGATGGCAAGGCCGTGCAGCAGGACGCTGAAGCGCCCGCGCGCCGCCGTCCGACACGCGAGCTCGCGCCCAGCAAGCGCTGCATGCGCGTCACGTTGGTGTGCGGCCGCGGCCTGGTCATCGAGGGCGAGGAAGTGCGCAGACTCACGCCGGCGCAGGCTGACGCGGTGATCCAGTTCGTCGACTCGCTGGGGGTGCAGGGGTGAAGACCTACCGCTTGTGCCTGCTGGCGCTCATCGCCTCAAGCACCTTCATGGGCATGGCCTTGGTCGGAACGACACGCGAAGCTCGGGTGATCGAGTGGTGGCACCCCTGGCTGCTGCTGTTGGTCGACGTGATCTTTGCAAACCTGGCCTGGATGGCCTGCAAAGAGCACCACGGCCTGCTGGATCGGAAGACGCCGAAGGACGGTGGCAAATGAGCAGGCCCGCCCGAAAGCCGCGCCAGCAGCGCACCGGCGACCCCATGACAGCCATGCGCCTGCTGATGCCGCCTGCCCGGTCGCGCATCGTGGACGAGTCTCTGCGCATGAACACGGCCCTGACCATGCTGGCCGTGCACAAGGACCCGGGGCAGGACGAGTGGATGGCCCTGGCCGATGCTGTGAACTGCCTGGAGACCCTGGCGGTGGAGATGCACCGGGTGAGCGAGGACGTGCTGCCCGCCATCAAGGCCGCCACCGAAGCCATGGCCGCGGCTGGCAAGCGCTGGAACGCCGGCAAGGGCATGCGCCTGGACGGGCCCGGGCTGCTGGCGGTGCGCGACGTGGTGGCCATGTACGAGGCAAGCCTCGGAGAGTTGACCGCGGCGGAGTTCGACCGCATGCGCCAGCTCACGGCAGAGCGCATGGCTGCGTTTCTGCTGGGCCGCAAGACCTGCCGCGAGGTCATCTCGGTATGAGCGGCGACTTGTTCGGCGATGCCACGCCGCCAGCACCACCGGCCGCGCCGGCGTGTCCGTCCTGCGCCCAGTGGGAGCAAGACCGCACCTCGGGCGCCTACGCCGTGGGTTGCGCCGACTGCAAGGCCCGCGGCATCGCCCGCAGCCCGGCCGCCTGGCGCGCGGTCAAGGGCATCACCGACGTCGACGTGCGCGCCTCCATCGTGGACTCGTTCGGCGAGGACAACTACCGCGAGGGCCGCCGGCTCGTGTGGACCTGGATCAACAAACTGAAGGGCAAGGGCGCATGACGACCGAGTTGAAACCCGCGCAGCAGGAAGCGCCACGTGTCCTGGATCCCTGCAGCGGCAGTCGCATGATGTGGTTCGACCGCGCGCACCCCGATGTGGTGTTCGGCGACAAGCGCAGCGAGACGCTGACCGTCACCGACCGCAGCCACGGCCGCGAGGACGGCACGCGCACGCTGACGGTGTGCCCCGATGCGCTGATGGACTTCCGCGCGCTGCCGTTCGAGGCCTCCACGTTTCGGCTGGTGGCCTTCGACCCGCCGCACCTGGTGCGCGCCGGCCCGCGCTCGTGGTTGGCTGCCAAGTACGGGAAGCTGGGCCAGGACTGGCGCGACGACCTGCGGCAAGGGTTCGCCGAGTGCTTCCGAGTGCTGCACCCCGATGGCGTGCTCGTCTTCAAGTGGAACGAAACGCAGGTGAAGCTGAGCGAGGTTCTGGCCCTGACGCCGCACCAGCCGCTGTTCGGCAACACCAGCGGCAAGAAGGCCGGCACGCATTGGCTGGTGTTCATGAGGCCCGCCCAATGACGCAGCTACGGATCGGGATAGACCCGGGGGTCAACACCGGTTTCGGCACGTGGGACCGGAAAGAGAAGCGCTTGATTGCGGTGTGCAGCCTGCCCATCCACAAGGCGATGCACGAGGTGAAGTGCATCGCCGAGTCGGGCCTGCTGTTCGACGTGGTGGTTGAGGACGCTCGCCAGCGCACCTGGTTCAGTGGCGCTGACGCCCGGGCCGAACGCAGCGGCGCCGGAATCCGTGAGGGTGTGGGCAGCGTCAAGCGCGACGCATCGATCTGGGAGGACTACCTGATCGACCTCGGGGTGAAGTTCACCATGCGCGCCCCGGCCAAGGGCGGGACGAAGTGGAGTGCCGACTATTTCCGCCGCGTTACGGGCTGGGAAGGCCGCACGAACCACAACGCCCGTGACGCCGCAGTGCTGGTTTTCGGGGGCACCTGAGCGATGGACGCGACCACCACCGCCCCGGCCAGCGCCCACAAGCGCAAGGTCAAGCACCGCGTCACCAAGCTCAGCCCGCGCGAGCTGGAGGTCCTGCAGCTCGCGAGCAAGGGTTTCAGAAGCGCCGGTGCCGGCGCTCACCTGGGCATTTCCGAGCGCACGGTCGAGCAGCACCTGCACACGATTCGCCGGAAGCTGGAAGTCGGCACAACCATCGAGGCGGCCTGCCGCGC
>LNFM01005036.1_pt1 | contig 23411 bp, 21 predicted proteins | sample 596031 | NCBI WGS metagenome assembly LNFM01 (sample SAMN04254537, study PRJNA301005) | activated carbon metagenome | isolation source: dual media filters at the Ann Arbor, Michigan drinking water treatment plant | place: USA: Ann Arbor | reverse complement strand
GGTTGTACTTCTGCGGGCAGTTGGAGATCCCAGCCAGCACATCGACCAGCGCCTCGACGTCCACGTAGGCCCCCGGCTTCGACGGACTGTCCGAGATCGCCATGTGTCCGTCGGCGCCGATCGGCACGCTCATGAACCAGTTCACGTTGGCGACGACATCGGGTTCGCCCATGCGGAACTTGCCCAGTTCGTGCAGGAAGTTCGACCGGCAGCTGTGGGTGCGCCGGCCGTAGCGCAGCTGGTTGATCTCGACGCTGCAGCAGCCGCCGATCGTGTCGTGGTTCGGGCAGTTGGACGCGACCACCTTCATCAGCGGCGTCGCATACTCGCCGTAGAGCACGGTGCCGGTGTTCAGGTACAGGTTCTCGGCCATCTTCATCGTGTTGGCCGCGTTGTAGCGGTCACGCGTGTCGTCCGCCTTGTAGCAGAGGAAGTCGACTGCCTGCTGGCCCTCGAGGTCGATGAAGCGCACCACCTGTCCCTTCAGGAGCTTCGCGCCCCAGGAGCCGCCCGCATCGACCAGGGTCGACGACACCTGCCGGTAACCGCGTGGCACGGCGATCTTCGGTACTGCCGGCGCCGGGAACGGACCTGCGCCGGGCGCCTTCTTCACGGATGCTGCCTTCGCCATCTGGGTTGTCCTCTTCGCTTGTCGTGTGTGCAGCCGCTACTCGGGCTTGATGCCGGCGGCCTGGATCAGCTTGATCCACTTGCGCTGCTCGGCGAGCACCAGCGCGGCGAACGCGGCCGGCGTGTTGCCGACCGGATCGAAGCCGAGTTCGGCCAGGCGCGCCTTCACGTCGGGTGCATTCAGGACCTTGATCGTCTCGTCGGCCAGCCGCTTGACCACCGGTGCGGGCGTACCGGCCGGCGCGAACAGGCCCTGCCAGTTCAACGCTTCATACGCGGGCAGCGAGAGCGCCTCGGCCACGGTCGGCACGTCGGGCATCGTCGCGCTGCGCTTCGGGCTGGTCACCGCGAGCGCGCGCGCCTTGCCGGTCTTGATGAACGGCAGCGCGCCCTGCGTGCCCGACACCATCACCGGCACCCGGCCGGCGAGCAGGTCGACCAGCGCCGGCCCACCGCCCTTGTACGGCACATGGGACAGCTCGATCTTCGCCAGCACGTTGAGCAGTTCGCCGCCGAGGTGCTGCATGCTGCCTATGCCGGACGACGCGTAGTCGATCGTCTTCGGCTTGGCGCGGGCCAGCTCGACCAGGTCGCGCATCGTCTTCGCCTGGAACGACGGGGTGACGAGGATCACGTTCGGTGACGTGGTGAGCTGGGTGATCGGCGCGAAGTGCTTCACCGGGTCGAACGGTGCGTTCTTCGTCACCAGCGGCGCGGTGATCGTGTCGATCGCCGACAGCAGGATGGTGTAGCCGTCCGGCGTCGACTGGCGCACCAGTTCGGCGCCGAGCATGCCGGCCGCACCCGGGCGGTTGTCGACCACGAAGCTCTGGCCGAAGTTCTCGGACAGCTTCTGTGCGGTGAGCCGGCCGATCGAATCGGAGCCGCCACCGGGCGACTGCGGAATCACCAGCCGGATCGGGCGGGTCGGGAACGGCGCCTCGGCAGCCTGTGCAGGCAGTGCACCGGCAAGCAGGACGGCGCAGAGCGCAGAAGCCGTAGCCGGCAGCGCGCGCGACGGACGCGCGGGATACGAAACGGGTGAGGCAGGTGCGGACACGCACGGATGAAGAGACACGGGCAAGGACGCAGGCGCGGACATCGGGGCTCCATGAATTCGGGACGGCTCGGGACTCGGTGGCCCGGACCGGTGGACTATACCGCCGCGACCGCCGCAACGAGCATCGGCAGGCGCGAGGCAACGCGCCTGCTCGCAGCAGGAATCATGCCGATCGGTTCATCGCCACGCAGTCGGCGGTGAGGGCGCCGATATGGTCGCGAAACGCGAAGAATCCCCGTGCGGCATGCGGCCATGCGGCGGCGTCCCATTGCCGCTGCCATTGCACCAGCGATATGCCATGGGCCTCGAGCGCCGTGCCGAGCACGCCCAGCAGCGAGGCCGTCGAACCGACGCGCCCATGGGGTGCCACCACCTGTCGCAGCGCATGGGTACGCGCCCAGTCCACCACCGTCGTGGCGTCGAGTCGCTCGACCTCGCCCTGGGCCCACGCCGACTGGCGCCGGGCGGCGTCGTCCAGTGCCGCCGCGCGGAACGCAGCCGCCACCGCGCCGGCCGGCAGCGAAGCACCGGGGTCGGTCGCGTCGAGCACCGCGCAGGCCATCCACTGCTGCGGCGACGGCGTCGGCGACCCGAACGCGGATTCCGGATGAAGATCGTCCAGCGTCAGCAGCAGCCCGCTGCGCACGCCCGGCAACGGCCGCGACGGCGCACGCAGTGGTTCGCGCACGTACGGCGCGTCCGCCGCCAGTGGGGCGGCCTGCTCGACCAGTTCGCCGCGCGGATCGAAGCGTCCACCGGTGTACTCGGCGATATTGGCGGCACGCGCCAGGTAATGCTTGCCGCGCGTCTGCAGTCCGCCGACCCAGCGCCACGACAACGTGTTCGAGGCGGGATCGCCATCGGCCAGGTGGCGCAGGAACCAGTCGGCGCCGAGTTCCCAGGGCAGCCCGAGCGTGAAGATCCAGATGCTGGCCGTCCACATCCGCGCATGGTTGTGCAGGTAGCCGGTATCGATCAGCCCGGCCGCCCAGGCATCGAAGCAGGCAATGCCGGTGCGGCCCTCGACCGCCGCCCGGTACCGGCCTGCGAGCGAGGCGTCGCGATCGAGCTGCAGCAGCAGCCGGTCGCGCCCGGCGCGATAGCGCGCCCATGCGCCGGGATGCTGCTCGAGCCAGCCGATCCAGTAGGTACGCCAGCACACCTCCTGTACGAACTTCGCGCACGCGGCGGGCGGATGCCGCGCGAGGACCGCTGCGGCGACCTCCGGCTCGGTGAGCAACCGGTGCCGGATCCAGGGCGACAGCAGCGACACGTTGCCTGCCCGCGCGCCATCCGCGTGGTTGCGGCCGCTGGCGTAGTCGAGCCCCGCCCGCGGCAGAAACCCCGCGAGCCGCGCCAGGCCCGCCGCGCGCGTCGCGGGCCCGGGCACCGCCGACGGCGCCGCGTCGATGCTCAGTTCGTGCCGAACAGGGTCGCCGGACGGAAGTTCAGCAGGATGCCGAGCGAGATGCCGGTCAGCACCATCAGCACCGTGCTGTTGCCGCTGAACATGTAGAAGCCGATGCCGACATACATCGGCAGGCTGCTCACCATCGCCCCGGTGGTCATCCACACCTGCGCGGACTGCAGGTCGTTGTCGCTTTCCGGGTCCGGGCGCGGGGTGCGGTAACGGAACTGGTTCCACTTCTGGTAGACGAAGATCGTGGGCAGGGCCAGCGCGCCCCCGGCAATCAGCGCCATCGTGGCGTAGCGCTGGTAGGACTCGTCCAGGTTCGTCGGGCCGATCCAGATGACCAGCATGGCGGTGATCACGTTGCCGAGCAGCATCAGCAACCACATCCACTCGACCTTGTTCACGTTGCGCTGCGCTTCTTCACTCATGTGTCGCCCTCGATGGCTTCCGTGCGCCCGCCGGGTCCGATGGGCCCGCTGCGGGCAGCTTTCCGATGTCCGATATCCGATGTCCTGAATCGCCCCGGGTTGCAGGGGCGTTCCCGGTTTTTGGCTGGTCGCGGGCGAGATTGTAATCACGTGCACCGCGCGGGTCCGCGCACTATTACGCCTGCCAGGCGGTAAATCGCGCCAGAGCCGGCGTGCGGCGGTGCGCAAACGCCGGACCCCGCATGCCGGGGCACTTGTTACACTGCGGACACCGCGCCGCACGCGCCTGGAGCAGTGATCGATGAGCGAGACGGCCCCGAACCCGCCCCCGAACGAGACGGGTTCGCAAAAGACATCCCTGCAGGCCGGTGCGCTGACCGTGCTGGTCTGTGGCGCGATCGTGATCACCCTGGGGATGGGCATCCGGCAGTCGTTCGGGATCTTCCTGAAGCCGGTGACCGCCGACCTGGAAGTCGGACGGCAGGTCTTCGGGCTGGCGATCGCGTTGCAGACGCTGCTGACCGGCCTGCTCGGACCCGTGGCCGGCATGATGTCCGACCGTTTCGGCCCGAACCGCGTGATCGCCGCCGGCACGCTGATCTACGGGCTGGGCCTGGTGCTGTCCGGGTTCGCGCAGGGGCCGAACAGCCTGGTGTTGACGCTGGGGGGCGTCGTGGGCCTGGGCATGAGCCTGCTCACCCTCCCCGTGGTACTGGGCGCCGTCGGGCGCGTGGTCACGCCGGCACAGCGCGGCACGGCCTTCGGCCTGGTCACGGCCGGGGGGTCCTTCGGCCAGTTCGCGATGGTGCCGGGCGCGCAGGCGCTGGTGTCCACCTTCGACTGGCAGTGGGCGTTCATCCTGCTGTCCATCGGCATGGCCGTCGCCTTCGCGGTATCGTTCGGCCTCGCGCACAAGGCCAACGCGGGCGGCACGGCCCCCGCCGCAGGCGAGGACAGCAGTGCCTGGGCGGCCCTCGCCCGGGCGGGCAGGCATCCCGGCTACTGGCTGCTGACCCTGTCCTTCTTCGTCTGCGGGTTCCATGTGTCGTTCGTGGCCACCCACCTGCCTGCCTATCTTGCGGACCGGGGCATCTCCGCGGCGGTCGCGGCGAACTCCCTCGCCCTGATTGGCCTGTGCAACATCTTCGGGTCCTACCTGTTCGGCGCCGCCTGCTCGCGCTACGCAAAGAAGCACTTACTATCGGCGATATACGCCAGCAGGGCCGTTCTCTTCGTGCTGGTCCTGCTCCTCCCCATGACGCCGACGCTCGCCCTGGCATTCGGGGCGATCATCGGATTCCTGTGGCTGGGTACCGTGCCGCCCACCTCCGGACTGGTGGCGCAACTGTTCGGCACGCGCTACCTGGCCACGCTGTTCGGCGTGGTGTTCATGAGCCACCAGATCGGCGGCTTCCTCGGCGCCTGGTTCGCGGGCTACCTGTTCGACACCACCGGTTCGTACAACATCGCGTGGATGATCTCGATCGGCCTGGGCGTGTTCGGCGCGCTGGTGCTGCTGCCGGTCGCCGAGGCGCCGCCCGCCCGCCTGCGCAGCGCGTCGGCCACCTGAACCACCACAACCCGGCTGTATACTAGTTGGATGGACAGGGTCGCAGATTCCGCCATGGCTCCGGTCGTGCCGCACCGCACGGCCCTGTTGCTGCTCGCGGTCGGCGGGCTCGCGGCATTCGTCGCCTGGCAGTACACGGGGGCGGCCCTGTTCCTCGACGCAATCGGCGGATTCTGCCTGTAGCCCGGGCCGATTCGCCGGCCGGGCCATGCCGGCCGACGGGACGCGTCTGCGGTGCTGCATGCACGCCGTGCTGCAGGCAGCCTCGTTCCGTCACACGATCGGCGTCTGTACTTCCAAATTGACACGGAGATGTGTTAACTTCTCCTGACACGACGTTCGCACTGCTTCCCTCGCCCTACGGGTTCCCGATTCATGCAACTCTACGCAGTCGGCATCAACCACCAGAGCGCCCCGGTCAAGGTGCGCGAACGGGTCGCCTTCGCCGGCGAAACGATGCCCGAAGCGTTGCGCAACCTCGTGCAGACCGGCCCCGTGACCGAAGCCGCGATCCTGTCCACCTGCAACCGGACGGAGATCTACTGCAGCACGAACGACCCGCAGTATGCGACCGGGTGGCTGGCCGACTACCACAAGCTCGAGCGCGACGCGCTCAAGCCGTACATCTATACGCTGCCGTCGCAGGACGCCGCGCGCCATGCGTTCCGCGTCGCTGCCGGACTCGATTCGATGGTGCTGGGCGAGCCGCAGATCCTCGGCCAGCTCAAGCAGGCCGTGCGTTCGGCCGAGAACGCCGGCACGCTCGGCTCGCTGCTGCACAAGCTGTTCCAGCGCACCTTCTCGATCGCCAAGCGCGTGCGTTCCGAGACCGAGATCGGCGGCAGTTCGGTGTCGATGGCTGCCGCGGCGGTCGCGCTCGCCGAAAGGCTGTTCCCGTCCATCGCCGAACAGCGCGTGCTGTTCATCGGCGCCGGCGAGATGATCGAACTCTGCGCAGCGCACTTCTGCGCGCGCAAGCCGCGCATGGTGAGCTTCGCCAACCGTACCCAGGCGCGTGGCCAGTTGCTGGCCGAACGCCATGGCGGCAATGCGATGGGCCTGGCCGACCTGCCCGACCGGCTGCCGGAATACGACATCATCATCACCTGCACCGCGAGCCAGCTGCCGATCATCGGCAAGGGCCTGCTCGAGCGCACGCTGAAGGCACGGCGGCGCAAGCCGGTGTTCATCGTCGACCTGGCCGTGCCGCGCGACGTGGAAGCCGAAGCCGCGCGCATGGACGACGTGTTCCTGTACACGGTCGACGACCTCGGCGAGATCGTCAAGCTCGGCCGCGAGTCGCGCGCCGGTGCCGTGCACGATGCCGAGGCGATCATCTCGCTCGGCGTGTCCGACTTCATGCACTGGGTGTCGACCCGCGAACTGGTGCCGACGATCCGCGCGCTGCGCGACGAGGCCGAGCGCTCGCGCCAGCGCGAGGTCGAGCAGGCCATCCGCCGGCTGACCCTGGGCGACGATCCGAAGCTGGTGATCGACCGCCTGTCGCGCTCGCTGACCAACAAGCTGCTGCATGCGCCCTCGCATGCACTGAACCATCTCGGCGAAGGCAGCCGGGACGAACTCGCCCAACTGCTGTCGGGACGCGTGCGCGCCGGCGACCGCTCGTAGCGGCGCGTCGATGAACCCGAGCATCGCTGCCAAGCTCGCGCAGCTCGCCGAGCGTCTGGACGAAGTCAACGCCATCCTCGGCCGCGCGGATGCCACCGACAACCTCGACCAGTACCGGCGCCTGACCCGCGAACGTTCCGAACTCGAGACGGTGGTCGACCTGTACCGCCAGCATGGCGCGGTCGAGCAGTCTCTGCGCGAGGCCGACGCGCTGCTGTCCGACCCGGACATGCGCGAACTGGCCGAGATCGAACTGCGCGAGGGCCGGGAACGCCTGGCCGTGCTCGAGGTCGACCTGCAGCAGGCGCTGCTGCCGAAGGACCCGAACGACGAGCGCAACCTGTTCCTCGAAGTGCGCGCCGGCACAGGCGGCGACGAGTCGGCGCTGTTCGCCGGCGACCTGTTCCGGATGTACGTGCGCTATGCCGAGCGCAACGGCTGGAAGGTCGAGGTCATCTCGCAGAACGCGGCGGAACTCGGCGGATACAAGGAAGTGATCGCCAAGGTCGTCGGCCACGGCGCCTATTCGAAGCTGAAGTTCGAATCGGGCGGCCATCGCGTGCAGCGCGTGCCCGCGACCGAGACCCAGGGCCGGATCCATACGTCCGCCTGCACCGTGGCCGTGCTGCCCGAGGCGGACGAGGTGAGCGATGTCGTGCTCAACCCGGCCGAACTGCGCATCGACACCTACCGCGCATCGGGTGCGGGAGGCCAGCACATCAACAAGACCGATTCCGCGGTGCGCATCACCCACCTGCCCACCGGCATCGTGGTCGAATGCCAGGACGACCGCTCGCAGCATCGCAACAAGGCACAGGCAATGTCGGTGCTCGCCGCGCGCATCAAGGACGTGCAGGTGCGTTCGCAGCAGGCGAAGCAGGCCGCCGAGCGAAAGTCGCTGGTCGGCAGCGGCGACCGCTCCGAACGCATTCGCACGTACAATTTCCCGCAGGGCCGGGTCACCGACCACCGCATCAACCTTACCCTTTACAAGATCGACCAGATCATGGATGGCGACATCGCACCGCTGGTCTCCGCGCTGGTCGCCGAGCACCAGGCCGAGCAGCTCGCAACCCTGTCGGAAGCCGCCTGAACGATGTCCGCCTCTCCCGCATCTTCCTCGTTTCCCGTGCTGACCTACACCGATGCGCTGACCCTCGCCTCGCGCGGCCATTCGCTGGCTGCGGTCGACGCACGCCTGCTGCTGCAGCACGTGACCGGGGCCACCGTCGCGCAGATCGTGTCGTACCCCGGGCGGCAACTGGGCCCGGTCGACCGGATGCGCTTCGAATCCCTGGTCGCACGCCGTGCGTCGGGCGAGCCGATCGCCTACCTGCTGGGCGAGCGCGAGTTCTACAGCCGCGCGTTCGCGGTGACCCCCGGGGTGCTCATCCCGCGCCCCGAGACCGAGGGCCTGGTCGACGCGGCGCTCGCGCGGCTGCCGGCCGAAGGCAGGCCGGACGTGGTGGACCTCGGCACCGGCAGCGGCTGCGTCGGCATCACGCTCGCGCTCGAGCGCCCGGATACACGCGTGCTGGCGATCGATGCCTCGGCCGATGCGATCACGGTCGCGCGGCGCAATGCGGCTTCGCTCGAATGCACGAACATCGATTTCGTGATCGGCGACTGGCTGAAAGGCATCGAAGGCCGCCGCCTGTCGATGATCGTCGCCAACCCGCCGTACATCGCGGCTGCCGACTTCCACCTCGGACAAGGCGACCTGCGCTTCGAGCCGCGCTCGGCGCTCACGCCTGGCGACGATGCGCTGGCTGCGATCCGCGAGATCGTCAAGCAGGCCCCTGGGGCCCTGGCAGGTGGCGGATGGCTGATCCTGGAACACGGCCACGACCAGGGGGCAGCCGTACGCACGCTGCTCGCGGGCCAGGGCTTCACGGACGTCTTCAGCGATCGTGACCTGGCAGGCCACGACCGCATCACCGGCGGCCGGATGCCGGACTGATCCATCGCGCTGGGTACGACAGGCAGCCCGCGACAAGATGCGCCCGACGCGCACGGCAGCGGGTCAACCGGGGGAGACCATGGCAAGGACGCGGGCTGGGGGAAAGGCGGCAACGAAGAAGGCGTCATCGAAGAAGGCGGCGCCGCGAAACACCGCACGCAAGGCCGGCAGCAGGAGGGCTCCGTCCGTGGCCGCACGCGGGACTGCGCGGAACGCATCGCCTGCCCCGGCTGCGCCTCCCGCTGCATCCCATGCGCCGTCCCTCGGTTACGCAGACCTGATCTCGATGGTCGAACTGATCGAGCGCGCCAATGCGTTCAGCGAATTCCGGCTGAAGGTCGGCTCGATCGAGATCGAGTTCAGGCGCAGGAGTGACCGCACCGGCAGCCTTCCGCAGGCACCGCCCCCCGCCACGGCCGCAACGGCGGCAGCCGCGCCGGCCGTGACGCCCGCGGCGGCTGCCGACGCCACCGGCCCGGCCGCGACCGAACGCACGTCGGCGACCGACACCGACGGCAGGGCGAGGACTGCCCCTGCCGGCGCGCGGCTGCCGCCCGGGACGATCGCGATCACCGCACCGATGGTCGGCACCTTCTACCGCGCACCGGCCCCGGGCGCGAAGCCGTTCGTGGAAGCCGGCCAGCGGGTGGAGGCCGGCACCACCCTGTGCATCATCGAGGTGATGAAGCTGATGAACACGGTCGATGCGGCCACTGCCGGCAACGTGGTCGAGATCCGCGCGCAGGACGCGGCGCCGGTCGCGCACGACGAGGTGCTGATCGTGTTCCGGCCGGAGGACTGACATGGCGCGTCCGGTGAAATCACCTCCCGTGCGATTCGTCGACGTCACGCTGCGCGATGCGCACCAGTGCCTGTGGTCGACCCGGATGACCACGGCGATGATGACGCCGATCCTGCCCGCGATCGACCGGGCGGGATACGCGTTCATCAACATCCTCGGCGGCGCGGTGTTCGATGTCTGCGTGCGCTTCCTGCGGGAAAGTCCGTGGGAGCGGATGGCGGCACTCACCACGCGCCTCGATACGCCCTGCGACGCGCTGACCCGCGGCCAGAGCCTGTACACCTTCGAGCTGTTCCCGGACGACGTCGTCGAGCTGAACATGCAACGCCTCGCGGCCCACGGCATCCGCCGGGCCACCGTCTACGACGCCCTGAACGACAACCGCAACCTGGAATCGTCGATCCGCGCCGCGCATGCCTGCGGCATGACGGTGAACGCGATGGTGGTCTACGCGGTAAGCCCGGTGCACGACGACGCCTACTTCGCCGCGCGCGTGAAGGAACTGGTCGCGCTCGGCGCGGACACGATATCGCTGAAGGATCCGAGCGGGCTGCTGCTGCCCGCGCGCGCCGCGACCCTGCTGCCGGTGTTCCGCAAGGCGGCCGGGCGGGTGCCGGTCGAACTGCATTCGCACTGCCAGTCGGGCCGGACGGTCGACGTGTATGCCCATGCGATCGCCGCCGGCTTCGACTACCTGCAGACGGCCGCGACGCCGCTGGCCAACGGCGCGTCGCTGCCGTCGGTCGACGATGTGTCCGCCCGCGCCGCGGCGCTCGGCCGGTCGCACGGGCTCGATGCCGACGCACTGCGCGAGGCCCGCGAATGGTTCCACTGGCTGTGCCTGCGCGAGGGCAAGCCGATGGGCAAGGTGGCGACGTTCGACCCGGCGCAGTGGGAGCACCAGATTCCCGGCGGCATGGTCAGCAACCTGCATTCGCAGCTCGCGCAGATGGGACTGTCGGAAAAGCTGCCGCAGATCCTGGAAGAGACGGCCGTGGTGCGCGAGGACCTCGGATACCCGATCCTGGTCAGCCCGTTCGCGCAGTACATCGTCACCCAGGCCGTGCTCAACGTGGTGCAGGGCGAACGCTACCGGACCATCCCGGACGAAGTGAAGAAGTATGCGAGCGGTGCCTATGGCCGCCTCGCCGCGCGCCCGTCCGACCGTTTCCTGGCGCGTGCCAACCTCGATCCGGGTGCCCTTGCCCGCGAACGCGCGGGCTCACGCATCGAGCCCTGGCTGCCGCGGCTGCGGCGCGAGCATGGCCCGCATGTCGACGACGACACGCTGCTGCTGCACGCGTTCTACCCACGCGACCTGGTCGCCGCGATCCAGCCGCTGCCTTCGCCGCTGCCGGCGCGCAGCACGCCGCTGCATGAACTCGTCGCCTGGCTCGCCACGCGCAGGGACGTCGGATACGGCCGCATCCGCTTCGCCGACGTCGAGATGACCTTCGGCAACTAGCCCGGCCGGGCTTCGGTCGCCGCGAGGCGGTCGGCCTGCGCCGGTTCGAAGGTGGGGCCATGCGCGATGCGCCGCCAGTAGGAGCGGTGCGCATCGCTGCCCTCCGGCCAATCGTGGAGGAACCGCTGCATCCATGGATCCGCGGGCCACTGCAGGTCGACCGCATGGACATGGACGTCCTCGAACGCCTCGCCGCCCCCGTGCGCGGCGCCGGACATGCGCATGCCGTGGCGCACCGCGAACGGCGGTGGCTGCACCGAGATGCGCGTGACCAGCCCGCCGGATTCGCCACGGAAGTTCGGCATGCCGGCGGCGCCGTTGTTGATCGCCAGCACCGGCGCGCCGGACTGCGGGTGCAACCACTGCACCACCGGCAGGCAGGTGTGGGTGCTGGCGACGATGTCGATCGCGGCGCTGCGCGCGATGTCGGCCATCGCGCGGCAGTTCAGCGGATCGCGCAGGCTGTCTTCGGACAGCGACCAGCCGGAGAGCGATTGCAGGTCGCCATGCACGATCGCGATGCGCCGCCCGCCGACCTCCGCGACTGCGAACCTCGGCAATGCCGCGAGCCGTTCGCGAACGTGCGGAAACCCGAGGGCGGTGCCGCGCAACCGCTGCAGGATGCGGTTCGATCGCTCGACGTCCTCGGCATCGACCGAGTCCGGGTAAGCACATCCGCAGCCTGCGCCCTCATCATCGCCGGCCAGTTCCGTCTCGACGTTGCCGCGCAGGGCGCGATGGCGGGCGACCCGCTGGTCGATCGAGGCGAACAGGGCGGGGTCCGTGTCGAACCAGTGGAAATCGCCGTTGAACAGCAGCCACGTCGGTTCCGCCTCGGCCGCGGCCAGCGCCTCGACCGCATCGAGCGCGAACGGATTGCCGTACAGGCCGCCGATCACGTAGAGCACCCGGGCGCGGATGCTCGCCGCTTCGGCGAACACCGCCGGCGGATAGCCATAGGCGAGCGGGCAGGTGCGTCCTGGCAAGGGCGCCCCGGAGGGGCTGGCGGCTGCGGTATCCATCGCCCGGGCATCGTAACCGATGCATCCGCCCGCCGGGGTGGCACGTATCATCTTGCAGCGCAGGCCGTGCCTGCGCATCCAGGCTGCATCCCCATCCGACAGACGAGCCGTTTTCGCAGACGATGATCGATTCCTGCGGCAATCGCCGCCGCTTCCTGCACACCCTCGCCATCCTGGGCGCGGGCCCGGCCGCCGCACTGCCAGGGCGCATATCCGCGCAGCCGCGGCGGCGCCTGCGCTTCGGGGTGGGGCCTTTCCTGCCCACGCCCGATGACTCGCGCCGCGCCTTCGCACCTCTGTTCGCGCACCTCGCGCAGCAGCTCGGTGCCACGGAGCACACGCTGGACGTCACCACCGACTGGGCAGGCCTCGCCGTGGCGATGGCCACCGGCAACCTGGACGCGGCATGGATGGGTCCGTGGGGCTACGTGCTGGCACACCATGCGTCCGGCTGCCAGGCGATCGCCACCGTGCGCTACGACGACCGTCCGGTCTACAACGCGATCATCGTCGCACGGCCCAGCCTGCCGATCGCGAAGTTCCCGGATGACACGCGCGGCATGTCGATGTCGTTCGCCGACTCGGGTTCCACCTCCGGCTGGCTGGTGCCGACCTACTTTGCACGCGAGGTCTGGAAGATCGACCCGAAGACGTTCTGGAAGTACAACGAAGGCGCATCCCACCCCGGCAACCAGATCGCCGTCGCCTCGGGGCAGGTCGACCTCGCCACCGACTTCGACCGCAACCGCAACGCGATGATCGCCGCGGGCCGCATCCGGCCCGACCAGACGCGCATCGTCTGGACCTCGCCCGACCTGCCGAACGATGCGATCGCGGTGTCGAAGGCGCTGCCGGCCGCCGATGTCGAACGCATGCGCGCAGCGCTCTCGGCGATCGGTCCTGAACAGGCGAAGGCGCTGCTGCCGGCACGCTATACCGGTTTCAGTCCGGCCACGCATGCGAGCTATGCCACCATCGAGCGCGCAGGCGTCGCGGTCGGGCGCCTGAAGAAGCTGGCGGCCTGAAGCGGCCATGCATTCCCCGCAGCCGGCGACACCACCTGCACGTGCCGTCTCCCCCGACGTGGCCACCGCCTGCGATGCACTGGAGGCACGGTCGCGCGGCCACTGGCGCTGGCTGAAGCGCGGCCTGCTGGCGGCCGGCATCCTCGCCTTCTATTGGCTATGTGCATGGCTCGCGCGGGTCGACCTGGTCCGGCTCGTCGAAGGCCTGCCGAAGCTCGCGTTCTGGATCGGCCAGGCCTGGCCGCCCGCGATCGGCGAACTGCCGGTGATCCTGCTGCGTACCGCCGAGACGATCGCCATCGCGGCACTGGGCACCACGATCGCCGTGCTGCTGGCGCTGCCCACCGCGGTGTTCGCCAGCCGCAATGTCACGCCGCTGCGCTGGGCCTACCATCCGGTGCGCTGGGCACTGAACGGGCTGCGCGGCATCGATTCGTTCGTGTTCGCGCTGATCCTGGTCGCGGCGGTGGGCCTGGGTCCGTTCGCCGGCATGCTCGGCGTCGCACTCCATACCTGGGGCAGCGCCGCCAAGCTGTTCGCCGACCAGGTGGAGAGCGCATCGCTCGACACGGTCGATGCGATGCGCACCACCGGTGCGACCCGGTCGACCGCGCTGGCCTATGCGCTGGTGCCGCAACTTGCCCCGGTGACCGCCTCGACCGCGCTCTACCTGTTCGAGTTCAACGTGCGCGCGTCGATGGTGCTTGGCGTGGTCGGTGCCGGCGGCATCGGCCAGGAACTGAAGAACAGCATGGACCTGCTCGACTTCGCGCGGCTCGCCACCATCCTGGCGGTGATGCTGCTGGTGGTCACCGTGATCGACCAGGCCAGCGGCGCGTTGCGGGCGCGTCTGAAATGAGGACGCCGATGAGCCACCGTCGATGAGCGACCGTCGATGAACGACCGCTACCTCGCCCCGGCCCTCGCTTTCGACAGGGTCGGCCACCGCTACGGCGACCGTGTCGCGCTCGACGACGTGAGCTTCACCTGTGCGCCGGGCGAGTTCATCGCGCTGCTCGGTGCCAGCGGATCCGGGAAGACCACGCTGCTGCGCGGCGCGGCCGGCCTGCTCGCCTTCGACCAGGGCGAGGTGCGCTCCCCCGGCAGCGGCGACCGGCGCACGATCGCGATGGTGTTCCAGTCGCATGTGCTGATCGATCGTCTGTCGACGCTGGACAACGTGCTGGCCGGCCGCCTCGGCTACAACCCGCGCTGGCGCGGCTGGCTGCGCCGCTTCACGCGCGACGACCGGCTGCTCGCATTCGACTGCCTCGACCGGGTGGGGCTGCTGTCGCATGCCGGGCAGCGCGTGGACACGATGTCCGGCGGCGAACGCCAGCGGATCGCGCTGGCCCGTGCGCTCGCCCAGCAACCGGTCGTGCTGCTGGCCGACGAACCGGTCGCCAGCCTCGACCCGGAGGCCGGCGCGACCGTGCTGCGGCTGCTGCGCGACTGCTGCCGCGAGCGGCAGGCTGCGGTGGTCTGCAGCCTGCACCAGCCCGCACTGGCGCTCGAGCACGCCGACCGGGTGGTGGCGCTGCGCGGCGGGCGCGTGGTGCTCGATGCGCCGGCTGCCGCGCTGGATGCCGCGACGCTGGCCGCGGTCTACCGCTGATCAGATCCGGTTGCGTGCCGCGGCCAGCGCAGCACGTACCGCCGAAGGCGCGGTGCCACCGGCGTGGCTGCGGCTGGCCATCGAGCCCTCGACGGTGAGCACCGCATAGACGTCGTCGCCGATCGCCGGCGAGAACGCCTGCAGTTCGGCCAGCGGCAGGTCAGGCAGGTCGCAGCCAGCCTGCTCCGCATGGCGCACCGCACGCGCGACCGCCTCGTGCGCATCGCGGAACGGCACGCCCTTGCGCACCAGGTAGTCGGCGAGGTCGGTGGCGGTGGCGAACCCCTGCTTCAGCGCCTCGCGCATCGCATCGGCCTTGACCCGGATGCCGCCGACCATGTCGGCATAGATGGTCAGCGTCATCAGCAGCGTGTCGACGGTGTCGAACAACGGCTCCTTGTCTTCCTGGTTGTCCTTGTTGTACGCGAGCGGCTGGCCCTTCATCAGGGTGAGCAGCCCGACCAGGTGGCCGTTGACCCGGCCGACCTTGCCGCGCACCAGTTCCGGCACGTCCGGGTTCTTCTTCTGCGGCATGATCGACGAGCCGGTGCAGAAGCGGTCGGCGAGGTCGATGAAGCCGAAGCGCGGGCTCATCCAGAGGATCAGCTCTTCCGAGAAGCGCGACAGGTGGGTCATGGTCAGCGCGGCGGCCGCGCAGAACTCGATCGCGAAGTCGCGGTCGGACACCGCGTCGAGCGAATTCGCGCAGATCGCGTCGAAGCCGAGTTCGCGCGCGACCCGTTCACGGTCGATCGGGAAGCTGGTGCCGGCCAGCGCCGCGGCACCCAGCGGCAGCCGGTTGACCCGCTTGCGGCAGTCGGCGAAGCGCTCGCGGTCGCGCACCAGCATCTCGAAATAGGCCATCAGGTGGTGCGCGAACGACACCGGCTGCGCGACCTGCAGGTGGGTGAAGCCGGGCATCGCGGTCTCGACATGCTGTTCCGCGAGCTTGAGCAACGCCTGCTGCATCGTGCGCAGCGCCGTATCGATGCCGTCGATGGCGGCGCGCAGCCACAGCCGCACGTCGGTCGCGACCTGGTCGTTGCGCGAGCGGCCGGTATGCAGCCGCTTGCCTGCGTCACCGACCAGGTCGGTGAGCCGGCGTTCGATGTTCAGGTGTACATCCTCGAGGTCGAGGCGCCAGGTGAACGTGCCGGCGTGCACTTCCTGCAGGATCTGGCCCATCCCGCGCTCGATGTCGGCGAGGTCCTGCGCCGACAGGATGCCGCAGGCGGTGAGCATGCGTGCATGGGCGAGCGAGCCCTGGATGTCGTAGGGTGCCAGCCGCTTGTCGAAATCGACCGATGCGGTATAGCGCTTGACGAGCTCGGAAACCGGCTCGTCGAAGCGGCCGGACCAGGCGCTGCCGCCGCTGATGCCGCCGGTCGCGCCGGAGGTCGGTGTCTTCGGATTCTCGGGTTGCATCAGGCGCAGTCTGGCGTCGACAATGGGGGATGAACGGCGGACCGAGTATAGGCGAAAACCCCGCAGCCTCCGCCCGCACGGAGGCTGCACGCGGGGCACATGCAGGCTCGCTGCGCAGCGCAGCCCGGTTGCCCGATTTCCGGAACCTCGGCGTGCTGCTGCGCATCCTGCTTGCAGTGAACGCGGCCTCGCTGGTCGCCGCCGTGCTCAAGACCGCGTCGCTGCGCGCGATCGGCGAAGTGCTGATCGAGATTTCCGCGCTGGTGCAACCGGTGATGTTCCTCACGCTGCTGATCCTTGCGGCCGCGCGGCCGTTGCTCGATCGCATGCGGTATGAAGCGGGCGTGGCGGCGGTGCTGCTCACCGCCATGGCGGTCACCGCCGCGTTCGACCTGGTGGGGGGCGGCCCGATGGGCGCGACCGGCGATGCGCTGCCCAGGCACCTGTTCTTCACCATCATCATGGGTGGCACGCTCCTCGCGTGGTTCGACCTGCGCAGCCGCGCGCTGTCGCCGGCGCTGGTCGAAGCCCGCCTGCAGGCACTTCAGGCGCGCATCCGGCCGCACTTCCTGTTCAACAGCCTGAACGCGGTCCTGTCGCTGATCCGTGCCGATCCGAAGCGGGCGGAACACGTGCTGGAGGACCTCGCCGACCTGTTCCGCGCGCTGATGGCCGACAGCCGCGCGCTGTCGACCTTCGCCAGCGAGGTGGAGCTCGCCCGCCAGTACCTTGCGATCGAGGCGGTGCGCCTCGGCGACCGGCTGCAGGTCGAATGGGACATCGAACAGATGCCGGGGGAGGCGCGCATCCCCGCGCTGATCCTGCAGCCCCTGCTCGAGAACGCGGTCTACCACGGCATCGAACCGTCGATGGCGAAGGGCACGGTGGTGGTCCGGATCTTCCGCGTCGGCAGCGAAGTGCATGCGCTGCTGTCCAACCCGGTGCCGGTCGGTGGCGAGCGGCGGCAGGGCAACCGGATCGCGGTCGACAACATCCGCGAGCGCCTGCAACTGTTCTTCGATGCCGAGGCACGCATGCGCACCCGCGAACACGAGGGCCGCTATGAAGTGAGCATCCGCGTGCCCTATACCGACACCGACCGCAGGGCCTGGACCGGTAGCGAGTCCCGGTAGATTCTCCGGTAACCTTCCCGCCCACCGAGGATGCTGATGAGCCTGCCTGCCGATCCCCTGCTGCGAGTCGTGATCGTCGATGACGAGGCACCGGCGCGCAACCGCCTGCGCGACCTGCTGGTCGACTGCGCGGCGAAGGTGCCGCTGGAGGTGACCGGCGAGGCGTCCACCGGGCGCGAAGCGCTGGAACTGCTGCAGGGGCAGGATGCCGACCTGGTGCTCCTGGACATCCGGATGCCCGAGATGGACGGGGTCGAACTCGCCGAGCACCTGCTCAAGCTGCCCGACCCGCCGGCGGTGATCTTCATCACCGCCTACGACGAGTATGCGGTCAAGGCCTTCGAGCTCAACGCGATCGACTACCTGCTGAAGCCGATCCGCGCCTCGCGCCTGGCCGACGCGCTCGCCAGGGCACGCGCCATCGCACCGCTGCGCGCCGACCTGCTGCGCGGGCTGTCCGACGCGCCGCGCCACCACCTGTCGGTGACCGAAGGCGGCAAGGTCTACCTGGTACCGATCGCCGACATCCTGTACTTCAAGGCCGAGCTGAAGTACGTGACGATCCGCACCGCACAGCGCGAATACCTGATCGAGGAATCGCTGACCCGGCTCGAGCAGGAATACGCGAAGCGCTTCGTGCGCATCCACCGCAACTGCCTCGTCGCGCGCGATGCCATCGTCGGCTTCGAGCGCCTGTCGAGCGCGGAAGTCGATGCACACTGGGTGGTCATGCTGCGCGGCCTGGCCGAGAAGCTGGCGATCTCACGCCGGCAGCAGCACATCGTGCGCGACCTGGCGCGGTAAACCATTGGGGGTCAGGTCTTGCCTTTTGCCCCCACCTAGCACGACAGCTGCACCGCCTCCGGCAGTGAGCGGTAGTAGCGCGCGATGTCGCGCGGCAGCGGCCACCACACGCCTTCGCTGTTCGCGCGCATGTGCTCGAGCGCGCGGCGAAGGTGCACGATGCGGAACGGCTGGCCGACGATGAAGGTATGCAGCGACATGCCGAACACCAGCGGCGCCTTGCGCGAGCGGCGCTTCATCTCGTCGAACTGGTCGACCAGCATGTCGGCATACTGCTCGGCGGTATGGCGCCGGCCGACGATCGCCGGCTGGTCGTTCAGCTCGATCGGGTACGGCATCGACAGCAGGCGTCCCTGGCGCCCTTCGCTGCCGCCCTTCATCCAGAACGGCTGTTCGTCGCAGGTGCCCCAGTCGAGCACGTAGGAATAGCCGTTGTCGACGAGGTAGTCGGGCGTCTGCAGGCTGGGCGTGAGGTAGGGTGACAGCCAGCCTTCCGGGCGTACGCCGTCGGCGCGGGTCATCATCTCGGTGACCTCGCGCGTCATGCGTGCCTCGGTCTCTGGCGACATGTCGATCGGACGCTCGGTGCCGTTCGAGATGCCGTGGCCGATCATCTCGTCGCCGCGGTCGCGGAAACGGGCGACCAGCGCCGGGCTGTGTTCGTAGTTCTCGGCGTTGACGATGACCCCGACGTTGATGCCGAGCTCGTCGAACAGTTCGGCCAGGCGCCAGCCGCCGACCCGGTTGCCGTACTCGCGCCACATCCAGCTGCGCTGGCTCCACGGCTTCGTCTCGCGGTCGAGATCGATGCCACCGCCCGCACCGAACGGGAAGTGCTCGACGTTCACCGCGATGTAGACGGCGAGGCGCCTGCCGTCCGGCCATTCGTAGGCGGGCCGGGTGTCGATGCCGGAGTAGGGATAACGGTCGTGCGAGGGCAGCATTGCGGCGGATCCTGGAGATCGGGGGAGGGTGGGATCGAAGGTGGGGTCAGGTCTTGCCTTTTGCCCCCCAAGGGGCAAAAGGCAAGACCTGACCCCACCTTGTTCAGCCGGTGCGCGGCATGCGCCAGGGCAGCATCAGCTGCACCGCAGTCGACGTGAGGCGCGGCACGTTCAGTGTCTCGTGCATCGACACCACGGTCTCGCCGAGCAGCCCCGAGGACAGCACCGAGCGCACATAGAACGGCGTGTCCTCGAGCGTCTGCGCCACCGTCGCCGGCGTCCCGGCGTCGGTGCGCATCGTGCGGTCGATGCGCCAAGCGGTGCGCGGCAGCGGCTGGCGTGCCGGCGGCTCGAAGGTATCCACCTTCGCATCGCGGTCGAAGCGCAGGGCAAGCACCCGGTCGTCGCCGGCCTTCTGCCGTACGTCGTAGATCACCGCGGTGCTGCCATCGCGCAGGCTGGCGCGAGACCAGTCCCATTCGCGGAACGGACGATCGATCGGTTCATCGCCCTCGTTGCTGTCGAGGTAACCATGGCCGGACCAGTCCATGCCCGGGCGGTCGAAGCGGGCCTCGACCGTCGCAGCCGGCGCGATCGGGCCCCAGCGATGGCGGCCACCGTCATCGAGCGCCGTGAAGAACGGAGACAGCGCATGCGGATGCACCTTGACCTGCCCGCGTACCCGGTGCGGCAGCGGCACGCAGACCTCGTCGATGTCGATGGTCAGGCAGGCGCCGTCCCATCGAAGGCTGCTGGGCCCGACGCTGAACGAACGCTGGCTGCGCTGCATCGACGGGCGGCGCCGCTCGGTCATCGTCCAGCGCTTTCCGGCATCGCCGTACAGCGCCACGTTGATCGAGCAGAAGTCCTCGGGATCGGCCGGGCCCTTCGACAGCGCGCGCCGGTAGTACGGCGAGAACACGCTGCCGACGAACGCGATGATGGTCAGGCCGTGGCGGCCGTCGTCACTGAGCGCGTCGACATACCACCAGAGATAACCACCCGTGCCGACCGGCTGGTCGAAGCGAGGTGCCCCAGCAGCGTCGCGGCCGCCAGCCGGCCCGACATGGCGGCCATCGGAACCCCCGGCCCCGGGTGCACGCTGCCCCCCGCGAGGTAGAGCCCCGGCAGGCGGCTGCTCGACGACGACCGCTTGAACAGGGCCATCCAGCCCTGCGTCGCCCTTCCATAGAGCGAACCCCCGGTCGCCGGGAACAGCCGTTCGAAGTCGTTGGGACTGGTCCGCACCGTCGTGGCCGGGTCGATCTCCATCTCCAGGCCACAGTGCGAAAGCAGCGCCTGCATCCGTCGTTCGCATGCATCGATCTCCAGAGGTTCCAGCGGGCGGCTGTCGCCGCTGGCCGGTGCATTCACCAGGCAGAGCAGGCGCTCGCGGCCGTCGCTGCGCACTGCCGGCCCGCCGCCACTGATCGCGTCGCTGCCTTCCCCGCCGCGGTCCTGGGCACAGACATAGACCGTCGGCTTCGAAGGCAGCCGGCCGGCACCGAAGATGTCCCGGAACTCCGAGGCATAGTCGTCATCGAAGAACACGTTGTGGCTCTCGAGCGGGAACCCCCGGGTGCGTGCATGCATCGACCAGGTGACTGCCGACAGCGAACGCGCGGCGTGCGGCACCCGGTCCACCGACGCGGCCGCCGCATCGCCGAGGCGGCCGCTGGCCAGCGCGTGCGCATCGCCGTTGAACACGACGGTATCGGATTCGACCCGCTCGCCACCGGCCAGCACCACGCCGCAGGCCCGGCCACCGCGAACGAGGATCTCGTCGACTGCCGTGCCGTAGCGGAACGTGGCGCCGCGCTCGGCAGCCAGCGTGGCGATCGCGCAGGCCAGGCCATGCATGCCGCCGTCGACGGACCAGACGCCGTCCATCTCGACCTGCGCGACCAGCAGCAGGGTGGCGGGTGCGCTCCAGGGGGAACTGCCACAGTAGGTCGCATACCGCCCGAACAGCTGGCGCAACCGTGGATCGTTGAACTGGCGGACCAGGTTGGATGCCAGCGAGGTGAACGGACCGAGCTTCACCAGCTCCTTCATGCCGCGCATGCCGAGCGACGTGCCCATGCCGACCAGGCTGGGCCGCGACGAACGGATGTACGGCCCCTCCAGCGCATCGTACACATCGCGGGCCTGGCTGCAGAAGGCGCGGAAGCGCTTCGCTTCGGCGGCGCCGGCGAAATCGCCGATCGCGTCGACCGAACGCTCATGGTCCGCGAACAGGTCGAGCCGGCTGCCGTCGCGCCAGGCATGGCGCGCCAGGACCGGCAGCGGCGTAAGCCGGAGCCTTTCTTCGAGCGAGGCACCGGCCGCGGCGAAGATCTGCTCGAACACCCAGCGCATCGTGAACACGGTGGGCCCGGAATCGATCGAGGCGCCTCCCGCCTCGACCCGACGCATCTTGCCGCCAGGTGTCGCCGCACGCTCGACCACGGTCACCTCGACGCCGGCACACGCGAGTTGCAGCGCCGTGACCAGGCCTCCGATGCCGGCGCCGACGACCACCGTGCGGTGGCCCTTCAGGGCGCGGCCACGTGCGATGCCGCGAGCACCGGAAAGCGGCGGGCCGTCAGGCATAGGTGCGTCCCTTCCAGGTGCCGCGCAGCCCTTCGGGCACGAAGCGCACGAACATCGATTCGGAGAAATAGTCGCCCTCGCGCGATGCACGGATCGCTTCCATGTGCGCACCGGTGCGCGCATACCCGTCCATCGACGCGATGCTGTCCCAGATCGTGAACGTCGCCTGTCGCAGCAGCGGCGCTTCGCCCAGCCCCGCCGCAAGCAGGCAGCCCTTCGCATCGGCGAGCGAGCGCTCCGCGGGTGGTGCCTTGTCCCAGAACTCGCGGGCATGGCGCGGGCGGATCGACGCACGCGTCAGGCCGGCGATCGGTCCGTCCTGCGGCGGCGATGCCGCGGGCTCGAACCGGATGCCGTCCCAGCTGCCGCGGCAGGAGAACGGACGCAGCCGGACTTCGAGATATTCACGGGCATGGTCACGGTAGGCCTGCACCAGCGCGGAATGCTCGAGGAAGTCCTGCGCGGCAGCCGCGCCGTCGAACAGGCAGAGCAGCCCCTGGCGCGACGCACTCGGCTTCAGGCCGAAGCCGCCTTCGAAGCCGCTGCCCAGTACCTTGGCGAAACGCACGCCCGGCTGGCGCCGCACGGCTGCGCGCCCGAACACGAAGCGGCCGTAGCCCCAGAGCCGCGACGAGGGCCGGATGTCGGCCAGCACGACCACCACGGCGTGGCCGGCGGATTCCGCGGCACCCGAGGCGTGCGTGGAATCCCCTGGCGAGGCAGACGCCGCGCCGGGACACCCATTGGCATTGGCCCCGCGTACCGCTGCACCGGCCACCGCCGAGGGCAGCGACCGGTGCAGCGATCCGGGGTTCACCTTGCGGCGACCAGGTCCACGCGCCGCGAGTTCGCATCGGCGCCGCCGATCACGAACTCCGGCTTGCGCATGTCGATGCGTGCCACCGGCACGCCGGCCGAGGTCAGCGCATCGCGCACCGCCACTGCCCGATTGCGCGCGAGGTCGAGGTTGGCCTGCGGATTGCCGGTGCGGTCGGTGAAGCCCGAGAGTGCGATCTTCACCGAGCCGTCGGCCATCGCGGCCTTCACCGCCTTGTCGATCTCGGCCTTCGCCGCCGCCGACAGGTCGAACTTGCCGGTCTCGAACAGCACGCGGCCGAGTACGCCCGGCGGGGGCGCCGAAGCCGCCGCCTTGCCCGTCGGGCCGGTCGCGCCCGTGATGCGCCCGAGTTCCGGGTAGTCACGCAGCATGCTCACGCCGTACAGCGGCTTGTACGCACCCTGGTGGCAGGTCGCGCAGTTCACCTTCGCGACATCGCCCGTCGGCCCGAGCCGGGCGAGCGGGAACGACGGTGTCAGCGGCTCGATGTAGGTGGCATTGATGTCGCGCGCCATCCGGATGCCATGCCACGCCGTCACGCGCTGGGGCGGGCCACCTTCCCACTGCGCGAAGTTCTGGGTGTTGTGGCAGTAGGTGCAGTTCACGCCGAGCCCATCCGACATGTGCATCATCAGCGAGTAGGTGAACTCGGCCTGCTTGATCGACGCGCGGTTGCCGGTGGGCAGTGCGGTCGTGCCGTTGTTGCGGATCTCCTTCGGATCGGTCGACAGGTAGTCGCGCAGCGCGTCGTAGGGCAGCGAGGCCAGGCCCACGTTCGGCGCCGCCTTGTTCTGTCCTGCGTCGTTGCCGAGCCCGCGCGTGGCCTGCGGATGCTGCGGCGACCGGTACCAGACTTCCGCCGGGTTGTGGTTCCCACGGTGGCAGGTGTAGCAGGTGACCCCGGTCTGCGCGACGTGCGACGTCCACCGGCTGTTGATCGCCTGCGTCATCTGGATCATCCGGCGCGCAACCACCTTCGTGTACATCGAGTCCGACGAGAAGTCCTCGCCCGGCGCATGGCAGTAGCTGCACTGTTCGTTCGGCGCGACCCACTG
>LNFM01005035.1_pt1 | contig 23415 bp, 16 predicted proteins | sample 596031 | NCBI WGS metagenome assembly LNFM01 (sample SAMN04254537, study PRJNA301005) | activated carbon metagenome | isolation source: dual media filters at the Ann Arbor, Michigan drinking water treatment plant | place: USA: Ann Arbor | reverse complement strand
AGGGCGTGGTGGCCGGCCGCATGACGCTGGGCGACCTGGTGATGGTCAACGCCTTCATGATCCAGCTCTACATCCCGCTGAACTTCCTGGGCGTCATCTACCGCGAGATCAAGCAGAGCCTGACCGACCTGGACAAGATGTTCACGCTGCTCGAGCGCAACCGCGAGGTCGACGACCTGCCGGGCGCGCGAGACCTGAAGGTGAGTGACGGCGCGGTGCGCTTCGACCGGGTGTCCTTCGCCTACGACCCGACGCGGCCCATCCTGCACGACGTGAGCTTCGAGATCCCGGCCGGCAAGACGGTGGCCGTGGTGGGGCCGTCGGGCGCCGGCAAGTCGACGCTGGCGCGGCTGCTCTACCGCTTCTACGACGTCTCAGGCGGTGCGGTGAGCATCGACGGCCAGGACATCCGACAGGTGACGCAGACCAGCCTGCGCCAGTCCATCGGCATCGTGCCGCAGGACACCGTGCTGTTCAACGACACCGTCGAATACAACATCGCCTACGGACGCCCGGGCGCCAGCCGCCAGGACGTCGAAGAAGCCGCGCGCGCGGCCCATATCCACGACTTCATCTCGGCCACGCCCAAGGGCTACGACACCATGGTGGGCGAGCGCGGGCTGAAGCTCTCGGGCGGCGAGAAGCAGCGCGTGGCCATCGCGCGCACGCTGCTGAAGAACCCGCCGGTGCTGATCTTCGACGAGGCCACCTCGGCGCTCGATTCGGCCAACGAACGCGCCATCCAGGCCGAACTGCGCAGCGCGGCGCAGGGCAAGACGGCGCTGGTCATCGCACACCGGCTGTCCACCGTGGTCGACGCGCACGAGATCGTGGTGCTCGAGGCCGGGCGCGTCGTCGAGCGCGGTCCGCATGCGGCGCTGCTGGCCCGTGGCGGCCGTTACGCCGAGATGTGGCGCCTGCAGCAGAGCGGCGAGGCCGCGGCGGACGGCTGATGCAGCCGCACTGGCTGGGCCGTCGGCCCTACGCGGGCATCGAGGACGCGATGCGTGACTTCACGGCCGCACGCACGCCCGACACGCCTGACCAGTTGTGGGTCGTCGAGCACGAGCCCGTCTTCACGCAGGGTGTGGCCGGGCGCGATGCGCACGTGCTGGCCGCCGACGACATCCCGGTCGTGCGCACCCACCGCGGCGGGCAGGTCACCTTCCATGGTCCGGGCCAGGTGGTGGCCTATCCGCTGCTGGACCTGCGTCGCCAAGGCATCTACGTCAAGGAATACGTCTTCCGGCTCGAGCAGGCGGTGCTCGACACGCTGGCGCACTGGGGCGTCACGGGGCACCGCGTACGCTCCGCCCCCGGCATCTACGTGCGCCTGGACGACCCCTTCGGTCATGCGGTGCTGGCCGCGCCCGCGCCGGGCGAAGACCCGTTCCGTGGCCTGGGCAAGATCGCAGCGCTGGGCGTGAAGGTCAGCAACCACTGCACCTACCACGGGCTGGCGCTGAACGTCGCGATGGACCTGGAACCCTTCGCGCGCATCGACCCCTGCGGCTACGCCGGGCTGCGCACGGTGGATCTGCGCAGCCTGGGGGTCGACGCGGAATGGGGAGATGTCGCCGCCGTGCTCGTGCAACGCCTGCAGTTGCGGCTGGTCGCCTGATCGGCGACAAGGCAGCCGGGCTCTGCGGGCGGTGCGAGCCAGCGCCCGGTCATCGGCCTAGAATTCGGGTTCCCCCTGACCGACCGCCCACCGGCGGGACGCTGATGAGCACCGCCACGCCCCCGGCCTACGATCCCACGGCCAAGCAGAAGTCGCAGGCCAAGACCGCCCGCATCCCCATCAAGGTGGTGCCGGCGGAGGTGCTGAAGAAGCCCGACTGGATCCGCGTGAAGGCCGGCAGCCCCAGCACGCGCTTCTACGAGATCAAGCAGATCCTGCGCGAGCACAAGCTGCACACCGTGTGCGAAGAGGCTTCGTGCCCGAACATCGGCGAGTGTTTCGGCAAGGGCACGGCCACCTTCATGATCATGGGCGACAAGTGCACGCGGCGCTGCCCGTTCTGCGACGTCGGCCACGGCCGGCCCGACCCGCTGGATGCCGACGAGCCGATGAACCTGGCGCGCACCATCGCCGCGCTGAAGCTGCGCTACGTGGTCATCACCAGCGTCGACCGCGACGACCTGCGAGACGGCGGTGCCGGCCACTTCGTCGAGTGCATCCGCAAGACACGCGAGCTGTCGCCGGGCACGCAGATCGAGATCCTCACGCCCGACTTCCGGGGCCGCGCCGACCGCGCGCTCGACATCCTGAAGAGTGCGCCGCCCGACGTGATGAACCACAACCTCGAGACCATCCCGCGTCTGTACAAGGAAGCGCGGCCGGGCTCCGACTACGCCTTCAGCCTGAACCTGCTCAAGCGCTTCAAGGAGGAAGTGCCGGGCGTGCCCACCAAGAGCGGCGTCATGGTCGGCCTGGGCGAGACCGACGACGAGATCCTGCAGGTCATGCGCGACCTTCGCGAGCACGGCGTGGACATGCTCACCCTGGGCCAGTACCTGGCGCCCAGCGGCCACCACCTGCCGGTGCGCCGCTACGTGCACCCCGACACCTTCAGGATGTTCGAGCAGCAGGCGGCAGCGATGGGCTTTGCCCATGCCGCCGTGGGTGCGATGGTGCGTTCGAGCTACCACGCCGACCAGCAGGCACACGCTGCCGGACTGGCGACCTGAGGCCCGCTGCGCCGGGCTGCGCGGGCTACAGCGCAGCGATGGTGGCGCGATGGTCCTTGTGCGGCCGTGCCTGGTGAGGGACCGGCCTGAGCACCGACGCGGTCAGCTGCAGGCGGAACTCCGAGGCGCGCCGGTTCGCGTCCATCCCCGACACGGGCCTGGCATGAGACGCCCGGCGATGCAGTTCCCGGCGGGCCACGCGCTGCCAACCGAGCTGGTGCACGGCGTCGTTCAGCTCCAGCACCTTCTGGGCTGCACTCAGCGGCTCTCCGGCGCGGGTGAGGCGCACGTTGGTCAGGATGGACATCGGATCGTCCTGGCCCACTACGCCGGCCTGCATTTCACGCCAGTCCCAGGCCATGCCCACAGCCTCAGCCTTGTCGGCGCGGTTGGCTTTCCAGAGGGTGTAGCCATAATGGCAACCAAATTCATCGGGTTCGTCGTGGATCGATGTCACGGAATGACGGAAGTTTCGGTGCAGCGACCTCCACTCCAGCACGTCCATTTCGACACTGACCCAGCTGATCACGCCCCAAGCAGTATTTGCCATATGCAGCACCTCGCACAGTTGAAAACCGATGCATGCTGGCCGTTGGACGCTGGTGTGACAACCCATCAACCTTTGTAGCCCGGCCCGATGCAGCTGAAGCGTTTCTACGATCTCAGCCAGTCGACAGACGTCGACCAGTTCGAGGCGCGTCTCGTCGAGTTCGCGAATGAACTGGGCTTCGGGCTGGTAGGTGCGGCGCTCGTCATCGATGAGCCGGGCAGCGACGCCGTTTTCATGGCGCTGGGCAATCCGCCTTCGGAGTATTCGGAGGCCTTGATCAGCCGGGAAGATTCGCTGCGCGATCCCGTGCTCGCCCGACTGAAGCGCACCAGTGTGCCCTTCGTCTACGACCAGGACACCTACGTCAGCGCGGGTGCGGCCGACCTCTGGGAGGTGCAGGCGGCGTTCGGCTACAAGACCGGTGTCGCGGTGGCTTTGCACCTGCCCGACAACCGGCACTTCATCCTGGGGCTCGATCGAGACGAACTCCTGCCGACCAGCGATGCCCGCTTGGCGCGCTTGATGGCCGATCTGCAACTGATGGCGGTGCACGCGCAGGATGCTGCAGTCAGGCTGCTGACCCAGGCAGCTGCCAAGCCCCCATTGCCCAGGTTGAGCGCGCGCGAGATCGAGATCCTGCGCTGGACCATGGAAGGCAAGAGCGCCTGGGCCGTCGGTGAACTGCTGTCCATCAGCGAACACACCGTCAACTACTACCTGCGGCGGGTCTTCCAGAAGCTAGACGTGTCCTCGAAGCACCAAGCCGTGTTGCGGGCGCTGGCCCTCGGGTTGCTTTGACCCGATGTGAGCGCGCGTGCGTATCGAAATGTCCCGCTACAAGGCTTTGTAGGTTCCAAGAGCGCCAACTTTTGCTCAAATTCCTCCTGACTGCCATTCCGGCTCATCAAGGGGAAAATCATGGGTGATTTCGCAACGTCGATGTGGGACCTGATCGCCGAAGTTCTGGGCCTGCCCAGGGTCGGTGGCTGGTAAAGGTCAAGGCCGGCCGTCTGCCGGCATCGAAATTCATTGCAGTGAGCCGGGACGCGCGGGCGCCAGATCCGCATTGAACGTGCCTTGGACAAATGCCAGGATGGCCAGGCGCAGTTGCTGGGCCAGGCGCTCGTCCGCAAGGCCATCGAAGCGCATGGTGAGACGGAGTTGTCCTTCGAATTGCGTCATGTCGGTGGTGACGCGAAGTTCGGTGGGTAGCAATGGCGTGGGTGGCAGACCGCTCATGAATTAGCCCGTTTGATCTGTCGCAATGGTGAACATTTATACCTCACGACCGCCTGAGCTTCGCTGACCGGGGCGCGGTGAATGCCAATTCGTGTCTCGGGTGAGCGGGTTGGGCGATGCTCAGGCCGTCAGGCCGTCAAGCCGCGACGATGTCGTGAACGGACCAGTCCTCCGCCGCGGTGACGGCAACGGTGCTGCACCCACTTGCGCCGACGGGCGCGTCAGCCGCCTCCAGTTCGGCGATGCCGGCTCGCCAGGCCGTACCGGGCAGGTCGATGCGGAAGCCGTGAAAGGTGCCTGCCGCGGTACACACCCGTCTGACCGCCACGGCTTCCACGGTGGTCGATCGGCCGGATCCCAGCTCGACCTGCGCTTCCCCATGCGAGCCGTCCGGCAAGGCTTGTTCCACGCGCGCCAGGAAGCCATGCCGCGACACATCGATGACCTCGATGTCCAGAGCCGCCCCCTGGCCTGAAGCGGCCTTCCAGCGGGCAGGGCACTTCAGCGAGTAGCGGCGATGGCGCCGCAGCGAGGGGTCTTCGTCGGACCCGCCGGTGACTGCCGGCAGCACCACGCGCCAGGCGGGTTCGGGGTAGATGGCATGCAGCAGCCGACGCCGCCGCTCGTCGAGTTCGGCGAACCCCTGCGTGCGTCGATTGAAGAACTCGTCGAGCAGGGCGGGCGACATCACGGGATCGTTCGTCGTGTGGAACGGCCGCCGCGGATACTCGATGTTGGGCAGTTCCAGGTCCGTGAAGTAGCGGTGCATGTCCTTGCGCTGCGACCGCCCGGCGTAAGCGGCGCGGAACAGCTCGGGCGCGAGCTGCAGGTCGAGGGTGGCACCGATGGCCGGTGCACCGTTGGCGAATCCGTAGTTGTCGATCACCTGCGGCTGCAGGCGTTGGAAGAACAGCAGCGCTTCATAGAGTTCGACCCGGTTCGGATTCACCGCGATCACGAGATGCCGCGTGTCGAAGAACGCGGTGCAGTACTCGTACATGAACTTCATCAAGGGGAACAGGATCGTGCCCCCGGTGTTGCGGAAGCGCGGGTGCACGGCCAGTGCCGAGATCTCGGCAATGCGCCCCGTGCGGGCGCGCACCGCATGCAGGTCGAAGATGCTCTGCAGGGGGAAACCGAAAACCCCCTCGCGAATGATGGTCAGCGTGCCCACCACGGCCCCGTCGTAGCGCGCCATCAGCGTCGTCGTGGTCGGCAGCGCGTGGTAGGGCGTGACGCGCAAGCCCGACGGGTGAGGCTTCATGAAGCCGCTCGACACATAGGCCTCGTGCAGCAGCGAGAAGCAAGCCTGCAGGTCCTCCGAGGTGCGCGCGATGCTCAGCTGCAGCCGGGGGTCCGGCGCGGGGTCGCAGTCGATCATGCGGCGGAACAGCGCGAAGCGCATCTGTCTCGGCAGTCGGGACAGGGCGGCGCGCGCCAGTTGGTGCAGCGGCCTGCGAGGGCGGGAAGAGGGCGGGCGCGTCATGGCAGCAAGGGCATCGATGACGAGTCGCCCGCCGCGGCGCGGCCAGTCGGCATCGTCACCCATTTCTTCGGCCCTGCGGGCGGCGACTTGAGCGCAGCGCGCCCCGGTCGCGGCGCTGAATGCAGCCCGCGAGCACGGCGAGCACGGTGGGCCGCGCCGGCCCGCCCGCGCCGCGTGGTCAGCCCACCGACTTCAGCATTTCGAGCACGGTGCCGTGCTCGGGAAACTTCGGCCCGAGCTTTTCCAGCACCTGCAGTTCGGTGCGTGCGGCCGATTTCTCGCCGGCCTGCACCAGCAGCTTGGCCAGGTTCAGGCGCAGCGAAGGATCGCCCTGCGACAACTCGACCGCCTTCTTCTGCACCTCCAGCGCCTGCGGCAGCCGCTTCTCTGCGGCCAGGGCCAGGGACAGCGTGTCCATCAGTGCCGGCTGGTTGGGCATCAGCTGGATCGCCTTCTCGGCGAAGGGCAGTGCGCCCGGCTTGGACTGCTTGACCATCAGCCAGGCGACGTTGTTGTACGCCAGCGCGTTCTGCGGCTGGATCTGGCTCACCATCCGGTAGCGTGATTCGGCCTGGGCGAAGTCCTTCTGCTGCAGCGCCAAGTCGCCGCGGTAGAAGGCGAAGGCGGCGTCCCGGGGGTGGTCCTTCTCCCAGCCGGCGGCGAAACGCTCGGCCTCGGGCAGTCGTGCAGCCTTTATGAGCAAGGTGTGCAGGCGCACGGCGACCTCGGTGGATGGTTTCTTCTGCAGGCTGGCACGGTAGGCGGCCGCCGCCGCGTCCCAGTTCTTCCGGGCCGCTTCGAGGTCGCCTTCCATCATCTGACCGATGCCGTCGTCGGCACGCTGCTTCTGCACCTGGCGGGTGATGTCCAGCGCGTCGGTGAAGCGCTTTTCGGCCACGGCGATGTTGACCAGGCCGCGCTGCGCGGGCAGCAGGTCGGGGCGCACGCTCAGCGCCTTCTTCAGGCTCCTGACCGCCTGGTCGGGCTGCTTGTTCTGCCAATAGGCCTCGCCGAGGCCGATCATCCCGGTGGTCGAGTCGGGCCTCACGGCCAACAGCTTGTTGTATTGGGTGATGGCCTGCTCCGCGTTGCCGTTGAGCATGTAGATGCCCCCCAGTGCCTGCAGCAGGTCGGGGTGGTCCGGCACGACGGCCAGGCTCTCCAGCGCGGTGTCGAGCGCCGCCTTGTTGTTGCGGGAGCCGATGTGGTGCTCGATCAGCCGCAGGCGCGGGCCGGTCTGCGACGGGTCGACCTGGATCGCCTTGGTGAGCGTCTGCGCGACCTCGTCCGGTGTGCCGCCGGCGCGCGGCAGCAGGCTCGCCAGGGCCAGCAGGGCATTGGTGTTCTTCGGGTCCTCCTTGAGGAAGGCATCGAAGCGCTTGCGCGCCTGATCCGGCTTCTGCTCGACCAGGTCCAGCGCGGCCAGGCTCGACAGGGCGGGAAGGTAGGTCTTGTCGATGCTCAGGGCACGTTCGAAGCTGGCGCGGGCGCCGGCGTTGTCCTTCTTGATCGCCAGCACGCGGCCGCGCAGGTTGGCGGCCATGGCCTTGTCGGGCTGCTTCTTCTCGAGCGCATCGACGGCCTTCAGGGCCTGGTCGTGCTGCCCGCGCCGCAGGTAGGCGCTGATCAGCGCCATGTCGGCGATGGTGCCTGCGCTGTCTGCGGCCGCCAGTGCTTCCAGCTCGCCCAGGGCGTTGTCGCCCTTGCCCTGGCGCACCTGGCTCACCGCGCGGGCGGTGCGTATGCGGGCGTCGTCGGGTCGCTGCTTCAGCGCCTGCGCGTAGAGCTCCTCGGACTTCTTCGGGTCGCCGTTCTGCAGATGCGCTTCCGCAGCCACCGCCAGCACTTCGGGGCCGGGCGTGGCTTGCTCCACCAAGGGCGCCAGGGTGGCCAGCGCCCTGGCAGGCTGGCCGGTGCGCAGCTGCGTCTGCGCCAGCGTCATGCGCGCCAGGCGCAGGCCGGGCGCCTGTCCCAGCGCGGCCTGCAGATAGGTCTCGGCCTGCTGCAGGTTGCGCAGCTGGAACTCGGTGATGCCGGCCAGCTGCAGGGTCAGCGGGCTGTTCGGTGTCACCTGCAGCAGGCGCTGCGAGAGCTGCTTGGACGTCTTGAAGTCCTTGGCCATGTAGGCCAGGATGCCTTCGAAGTACAGCGTCTGCGGGTGGTTCGGCAGCACCTTCTTCATCTCGGCGACCTGGGCGGTCACCGCGTCGTTGTCCTTGGCACCGATCAGGATCTCGACGATGCCCTTGTGGGCGTTGACCAGGTTGGGCTTGGCCTGCAGCGCCTTGCGGTAGGCCTCCACGGCAGCCTTCTTGTCGTCGCCCGCGGCCAGCGCGATGTCGCCCTTCAGGACCCAGGCTTCGTGGTTGGTGGCTTCGCGGGCGACCACGCCGTCCAGCGTGGTGGTCGCCGCGGCGAAGTCGCGCCGGTCGGCGGCCAGACGGGCCACCATCAGCAGGGCCGGGGCGTACTGGGGAGACAGTTTCAGCGCTTCGTCGACGGTACGTTGCGCGTTGGCGCGGTCGCCCGTCACGGCGTAGGCGGTCGACAAGGTGGTCTTCAGGTCGGCCAGGGCGCCGGGATCGGGCAACTCGTGCCGGGCGTAGAGCTCGATGACCTTCTTGTACTCACCCTGCTCCAGCTGCGCCCTGGCCAGGGCCGGCAGCACGAGGCCGATGTTGTACTTGAGGTCGGCCGCCTTCTGCAGTTCGACACCGCCGGCGACGGGGTCGCCGCCATCGAGCAGCGTCTTGCCCAGCAGGTAGCGCGCCTCGCCCGACTGAGGGCTCTTCTGCAGAACACTCTTCAGTTCGATGACCGCCGACTTGCTGTCCTTCGATGCGATGGACGCCTTGGCGGCGGCGATCAGGTCTTCCTCGGACTTGCCGCAGGCGGTCAGCAGCAGAGCGGTGGCGATCAGGCCGCCGATGTGCCAGGTGTTGCGCAGCTTCATTGCACGCCCTTGAGAAGTTGAACGACCTCGGCTTGAGCGGGAAACTTGTCCCCCAGCCACGAAAGCTTCTCCAGCTCGGCCTTGGCAAGCTTGGTGTCGCCGGCCTGGATGGCGATGCGCGCCAGGTTCAGGCGGCCGTTGTTGTAGTCGGGCGCCATCGCCACGACCTTCTTCTGCAGGTCCAGCGCCTTGGCGAACTGCTTGTCTGACGCCAGCACCGACGCCAGCGTGTCCATGAACTGGGGCTTGTCGGGCGTCATCGCATTGGCCTTCTGCGCGTACTCCAGCGCCCCGGGCTTGTTCTGCCGCATCAGCAGCCAGGCCAGGTTGTTCATGGCCACGTCGTTCTTGGGCTGCAGCGCCAGCACTTCGGTATAGAGCGCTTCCGCCGCGGCCAGTTCCCCGCTGACCAGCGCGACGTCGCCCAGGTGCATGGTGAAACGCGCATCACGCGGGTGGTTCGTCCGCCAGGATTTCGCAAAACCTTCGGCCTCGGCCCGCTGTTTCGCCTCGAGCAGCGCCGTGTGCAGCTTGACGGCGGCGTCGGTCGAAGGCGTCTTCTGCACGGCCAGGCGGTAGGCGGAAACGGCGGCGGGCCACTTCTTCTGCGCACCCAGCACATCGCCTTCCAGGCTGTGCCCGATGCCGTCCCTGGGTTGCTGGCGCTGCACGTTCGTGGCCAGCGCCATGGCTTCATCGTAGGACTTGGTCTTGATCGCGAGATCGACCACGCCTTGCTGGGCGACGGCGTGGCCGGGGGCCAGCTCCAGCACGCGCCGGTAGTTCTGCATCGCCGCCGTGGCGTTGTCGCTGGCCTGGTGCAGTGCCGCCAGTCGCAAGTAGGGAAGCGACAGCTTGGGGTCGATCACCGAAGCCTTGCGGAAGGAGGTGGTGGCCTGCTGCATCTCGCCGGCCTTCCACTGTGCGCGCCCGAGCACGTCCAGCACGCGAGGGTCGTCGGGAATCGTGGTGTTGGCGTCCTGGGCCACGCTCATCGCAGCCTTGACCTCGTCGTGGGCGAGGTGGAGCTCGGCCAGCATCAACCGTGGTTGGGCCTCGGTAGGGTGGCTCTGGATGGCTTCAGTCAGCAGTTTGGCGACGTCTGCCTTGGGCGTTCCGAGTCGCGTGTTCAGTTCTGCCAGCGCTAGCGTGGCCCGCAGGTACTTCGGGTCGACCTTGAGCATGGCCTCGAAGCGCGCCTTGGCCTGATCCAGCTTGTTCTCGCCCAGGTCCAGCACCGCCAGGCTTTCGGCTGCAGGGAAATAGTCGGCCCGCATCGCCACGGCCTTCTCGAAACTCGCGCGGGCACCCGCCACGTCCTTGCGCATCAGCAGCACGCGGCCGCGCATGTCGTGCGCGATGGGTTGACTGGGTGACTTGGCTTCGAGTCGGTCGATGGCCTTCAGGGCGCCGTCGACGTCGCCCTTGCGGATGTGGGCGGTGATGATGGTCAGGGCTCCCTGGGGCGTGGGGTCCTGGGCTGCCAGCGCTTCCAGTTCGGCAAAGCCCCCAGCGGCGTCGCCGCGGGTGATGCGGGTCATCGCCAGTGCCGTGCGCACCTGCGGATCCTTCGGGTCGATCCGGGCCGCCTGCTGGTAGAGTGACTCCGCTCGCGCTGCGTTGCCGGCCTGCAGATGGGCCTCCGCAGCCATGGCCAGCACGGCGGGCTTCGGAGACTTGGCGTCCAGCAGGGGTTGCAGCGTGGTCAGCGCCTTGGCCGGCTGGCCGCCGCGCACGTAGGTCAGGGCCAGCATGCGCCGCGCATTGACCGAGTCGGGCGCCAGTTGCAGCACGCGGCTGAAGTAGGTCTCGGCCTGGTTGAAGGAACCCGACGCCAGCTCGACCACGCCGACCATCTGCAGCGCCCTGATGTTGTCCCGCGATGACCGCAGCACGCCCTGCAGCAGTTCGCGCGTGCGTCGCAGGTCGCCTTCGGAGAACACCACCTGGGCCTCGGCAAGCGCCACGGCAAGCCGGCCGGGCATGGCCTTCTTGGCGTCGGCCAGCACCGCCTTCATGCCGGCCGTGTCCTTGCGGCCCTGCAGCACCGACATCAGGTCGAGGTAGGCCGGCAGGTATTGGGCGTCGGAGGCAATGGCTTTGCGATAAGCCTCGATGGCGGCGTTGTCGTCGTCTTTGCCCTGGCGCAGCAGATCGCCCTTGAAGTGCCAGGCCTCCGCGAGCTTGGGGTCGCTCTTCAGCGCCGCTTCGACGCCGCGAATCGCCTCGTCGATCTCGCCCCTGCCCGCCTTGAAGCGGGCGTCCATGACCAGCGCCGGGCCGAAGGTCGGGTCGGCGGCGAGCGCGGCCTTGACCTGTTCGATCATGCGGCCCTGTTGCCCCTGTGCGCCGTGGGCCCAGGCCAGCTGTGTTCGCAGCTCGGCGTCGGCCCTGGGGTTGTTCAGCACCGTGCTGGAGAACCGGTCGGTCACCTCCTTGAACCGTCCCGAGCCCACCAGCGCCTTGCTCAGCGAGGGCACGGTGTCCAGTTCGGGGTGGCCGAGCTCCAGCGCCTTGTTGAGTTCGACGGATGCAGCCACGGCGTCGCCGCCGTTCAGCAGCGCCTTGCCCAGCAGGGCGCGAAGCTCGGGCGATTCGGGGTGCTTCTGCAGCGCTGCCTTCAGGGTGACCACCGCCGAGCGGGTGTCGTTGGCCGCCAGCTGCGCCTTGGCGGACGCCGAGGACTTGGCCTCGGAGCCGCCGTCGCAACCCGCGACTGCGAACAACAGCGGCAGCGCCAGGGCGGCCAGCGAAAGACGAAGGTTGTGGTTCACGTCGCGCAGCCCGGTGGGGCCCTCACTTGATGGCAAGACGGTGCATGAGGTCGTAGAGCGTGGGCCGGCTCACGCCCAGCATCTCCGAAGCCTTCACGATGTTGCCGTTGGAACGGCTGAGCGCCGCCACGATGGCCTGCCGCTCGGCATGTTCACGGATGGTGCGCAGGTCCAGGTCCCGGATGTCGTTGCCGGGTTCCGCAGTGCCAGCCGCGGGCAGTCCGAGGTCTTCACGGGTCACGCGGGCACCGTCGGCCATGATGGTGGCCCGCTTGATGCAGTTCAGCAGCTCGCGCACGTTGCCGGGCCAGGCATGGGCCTCGATGGCCTTCACCGCGTCTTCCGTGAAGCTCAGCGACGTGCGCCGCTGGTCCTGCGCAAAACGCCGCAGAAAGGCATGCGCCAGCAGGATGGCGTCGCCGTTGCGGGCGCGCAGTGCCGGGATGTTGATGGTGATCTCGGCCAGACGGTAGAACAGGTCCTCGCGGAAACGGTTCTCGCTGATCAGTGCCTTCAGGTCCTGGTGCGTGGCGCAGACCACGCGCACGTCGACGGGGATCTCCTGGCGGCCCCCGATGCGTTCGACCTTTCGTTCCTGCAGGAAGCGCAGCAGCTTGGCCTGCAGCGAGTGCGGCAGATCGCCGATCTCGTCGAGCATCAGCGTGCCGCCGTGGGCCGTCTCGATCTTGCCGGGCGTGGTCTTGCCGGCACCGGTGAAGGCGCCCTTCTCGTAGCCGAACAGTTCGCTCTCGAGCAGGTTCTCGGGGATGGCCGCGCAGTTGATGGCCACGAAGCGCCCGCTGCGCTTGGACGCCTGATGCAGGCTCTGCGCCAGCACTTCCTTGCCGGTGCCGCTCTCGCCCAGCAGCAGCACCGTGGCGTCGCTGCTGGCGATGCGCTCGATGGTGCGCGCCACACGCAGCATCTCCGGGTCCCGGGTGATCAGGCCCGACAGGGCGTCGGGGTGCTGCAGCGTCTGCAGCCGGCGGTTCTCGGCCTGCAACTCGGCCAGGCGGTAGGCACGATCGATCGTCAGCGTGAGCACATCGGGGTCGAAGGGCTTGGCCAGGAAGTCGTAGGCTCCCATGGCCACCGCGCGCAGCGCGTTGGCCTGGTCGTTCTGCCCGGTCAGCACGATGACCTTGACGTTGGGGTCGATGTCGAGCATCTGCTCGAGCAGCTTGAAGCCCTCGGAGACCGAGTCGGGATCGGGCGGCAGGCCCAGGTCCATGGTCACGACCGCGGGCTGCTGGCGACGGAACTGCAGCAGCGCGCTGGGGCGATCGCTGGCCGTCACCGACTCGAAGCGGTCCAGCGTCCACTTGATCTGCTTCTGCAGGGCGAGATCGTCTTCGACGATGAGCAGCGGGGTGGCGTTGGCAGCGGTCATGGGGGCCTTATCGGGCACTGGGCATCAACAGGTCGGAGCCCTGCTGCGACTCGAACAAGGGCACGACGACGGACATGATGGTGCCGGCGCCGGGTTCGCTCTCGACCGAGATCGCACCCCCGAGCTCCCGGATGTACTGCGCGCTCTCGTAGGTGCCTATGCCCATGCCGTTCTGCTTGGTCGAGTTGAAGGGGCGAAACAGCTTCGTGCTGACGAATTCTTCCGACATGCCCCCTCCGGTGTCGCCGATCTCTACTTGTACCTGTCCGCTGTAGCGGCCCACCTTCAACCACACGCGGCCGCCGGGCGGGGTGGCGTCGAACGCGTTCTGCACCAGATGCCCGAGCACGCGCTCCAGCCGATCGTCATGGCCCCGCGTCGACAGCGTGTCCTGGATCTCGACCTCGAGTCGACGCCCGCGCGCGGTCGCCGCCGCTTCGAGACGCCGGATGATGGGGGTGAGCTCCACGCCCCGGGTTCCGCCCGGCGGCGCAGCGCCTTCCCGCAGCTGGAGCATCAAGCGCTTCATCTTCTCCAGGGAACTCTCGACCGTCAACAGCATGTCCTGCTGGAATTCGCGGTTGTCGTGCAGCCTTTCCGCATTCTTGAGCATCAACGACAGTTGGGTGACGATGTTCTTGAGATCGTGCACCACGAAAGCCGACATGCGGTTGAAGGCGTCGAACTTGCGCGCCTCCAGCAGGGCCTCGGTGGCCTGCATCTGCGCCATGAAACCGGCGGCCTGGCGGCTGGCCGTCTTCAGCAGGTCACGCACTTCCCAGTTCAGCTCCATCGGGGTGCGCGGACGGGCCAGCACCACGAAGCCCAGAAGCTCCTCGCCCACCAGCATCGGCACCACCATCCACACGTTCGGGTTGGACAGCAGCCAGGTCGGCAGCGCCAGCTGCCCATAGCGCCGCGGCGACGCACGGTATTCGTCGAGGTCGATCACCCAGCCCTTTTCGCGCAGGAAGAGGCAGAAGGGCGAATCCGACGGCTCGCGCGCCTGCACCTCGGGGCTGTTCCAGCGTGAGGTCTGCAGGAAGTCGCCGTCGCCCGTGGGCCGCGTCCACAGGGTGCCGCCGGGACATTCGACCATGTTGGCCAGGCCGCGGATGACCAGTCCGCCCACTTCCCGCAGATCGCTCTTTGTCGACAGCATGGCGGTGAATCGAAGCCATTCCTGCCGGTAGTCGTAGCGATAGCTGAAGAAGTGCTTCCCGACGAAGACCTTCAGCCAGGCGCGCAGCGAGCCGGAGAAGACGAGCAGGCTCAGCGAGATCAGCCCGGCGAAGAGCAGGCCCAGCTGCAGCGCGCGGCCCCAGTCGCCGCCGAAGAAGCGAACGTAGTAGCCGATCGCCGCCATGAACAGCATGTAGGCGCCCGCCAGCAACAGCGTGGCCGAGTAGAACGCCGCTGTTCGCGAGACCTGCAGGCTGCGCACCCAGTTGCCCTTGCGCTTGGTCGACACCCACAGCAGGGGAATCGCCAGGGCATGCACGGCGCCGCGGATGCTCTGCGCGTCACGGTCGAAGCGGCCGAACAGCAGGGCCTCCGAGAACAGGTAGACGTCGAAGGCGAACACGCAGGCCAGGCCCAGGCACACCGGCTTGGCATTCCAGCGCGAGTCCTCCGGCAGGTTGCGGAAGAGTTGTTCGGTGAGCAGCAGCCCCATGATCGCCAGGGCCAGCGACAGGCCCAGCGCGAGCGTCGAGTCGTCGGCCGAGTGGCTTCCCAGGCTGAATCTCACCGCGAGCAACAGCGCTGCGGCCGACACGGTGGCGAGTGCGATCGGCGGCAGCAGGCCCATGCTGCGGTCGTAGCCCTGGGCCAGCCTGGGCTTGACCAGCAGCAGCAGGCAGGCGAACCACAGGCCGTAGCGCAGCACGTCGAAGGCTGCGGCGATGAAGGTCGGTGCGGTGGAGTGCGTGTGGCCGTCGATCAGCGTCGTGCCGGCCCACAGGGCGCTGGCCGCCACGGCGCCGAAGAAGCACCAGAAGACCAGTGTCCCAGAGGTGCGCAGCGTCCTCGCGCGGATCAGGATGTAGGTGGCGAAAGCCGCATGGGCGGCGAAGCCGAGCACATATCCATAGACGAGGAGATCTGCCGCACCGGCACCCATTGGAGGCCCACCAAAGCTTGTGCCCAACCCGCGGGCAGCGCGCGGATTCTAGACGTGCGTGCCTGGCGCTTCTTCGGGGTCGGGTGTCGTCACCGCGCGCCTTTGCCGGTCAGCACGACGCTCACGGTTTCCAGCAGGACCAGGATGTCCAGGAACAGCGAGTGGTTCTTGACGTAGTACAGGTCGTACTGCAGCTTTTCCTGCGAGTCTTCCACCGTTGCGCCGTACTGGTAGCGCACCTGGGCCCAGCCCGTCACGCCCGGCTTGACGCTCTGGCGAACCGCGAAGTACGGAATCTGCTCGGTGAGCTGCTCGACGAAGAAGGGCCTCTCCGGACGCGGACCGACGAGGCTCATCTCGCCCTTCATCACGTTCAGGAACTGCGGCAGCTCGTCGATGCGCAGGCGGCGGATGATGCGGCCCACGCGGGTGACGCGGTCGTCGTTGGCGGTCGCCCAGCGCGGCTTGCCGTCCTTCTCGGCGTCGGTGCGCATGCTGCGGAACTTGATCACGTTGAAGACCGAGCCGTTCACGCCCACGCGCTCCTGTCGGTAGAAGACAGGGCCCTTGCTCTCCAGCTTGATCAGCACCGCGGTGATCAGCATGATGGGCAGGGACAGCACCAGCAGGAAGGCTGTGCACACGATGTCGAAGATGCGCTTGACGGCGGTGCGGTATCCGCCCTGGTTGAAGCCGTCGCCGAAGATCAGCCAGCCGGCGTTCAGGTAGTCGACGCGGATCTGCCCGAGCGTCTTCTCGAAGTGCGTGCTGATGTCGTAGACCTTGATGCCGAACAGCTTGCAGTCGAGCAGCTGGCGCAGGGGCATGCTGCCGGCGCGGCGTTCGGTCAGGGCGACGACGATCTCGTCGACGTCCAGGCTGCGGGCCGTCTCGGTGAGCGTGCCCTTCAGCGTCAGCAACTCGGCCGCAGGGACGGCGGGCTCGCGTTCGTTGGGGCCCGGCACGTAACCGACGATGTGCACGTTGGGGTCGGCCGTCTTCAGCGTGTGGCCGACCACCTGCGCAGCCGTGCCGCTGCCGAAGATCAGGACGCGAAGACGGGCGCGCGGCTCGGCGGCCCAGTGCGTCACGTACACGCGCCGCAGGATGACGGCCGCCACACCCACCATCGCAGACCACTGGACGACCTGGCGGTTGCCGAGTTGCTCCGGCAGCAGGCTGAAGATCGCGTAGGTCAGCGGCAAGGCCAGCAGCAGCGCGAACGCAGCGCGTGCGCAGGACTGGCTCACGGATCGCTTGTAGCTCTTTTCGTAGAAGCCCGAGGCCGTGTTGATCACGAACAGGCCGGCGGCGAGGGAGACGGCGTGCGTGCCGACCAGCGGCATCGCGCTGCTCAGGCTGTCGGTCTGCACCATCACGCCCACCAGGATCACCGCCAGCATCAGCGCCAGATCGAAGGCGATGCGCTGCAGGGTGAGGCGGGGGATGTAGTGGTTCAGGATTCGAATCATCTGTGTTTCCGATTCGTCCACCCGGCCCGCAGTAGCGGTGGCCGGGGGGATCAGCGGCCTGTCAGGGCCGCTGGGGCGCTTGCATCGCAGGGCAAGGCGTGAACTGTCAAGATCGAAGAGCCGGACAACGTATCGAGGTGTTGCTTTGCCCGGCCCGAAGCCTGCGGTTCGGGTATCGGCATCTTCCGCCGCGACTTGAGCCCTCTCAGGTGCATCGCCCGACTGCCGGTCGAAGTGGTTGTACCCGGACGTCCTGTCTTGGTGAAAGCACTGTAATGAGCCGCGTTGCGCATGAGCAATCCCCGCGATGAGGGGGGGCACGGTGTCGACATCGTCAAGCCGTCGAAAGCCTTGCTGCCGTGCCCTGGGAAAACGGGCCGTTTCATGCCTTGGAGCATGCCGCGAATGCAGGCGCACGCCGCGGCGCAAAACGGTACTTCCTCACAGGGGATCGCCGGAGCAGTGCCGCCGTTTGCGCCCTGTTCGGCGCCCTGGCCGCCCAGGGGGCAGGTATACACTTTGGCGTGATCGAATCCAGCCCGCCAGGAATGTCCGTCCCCGTTGCGGTTCTGACCGGCATTCACAAGTCCTACCAGATGGATTCGGTGAGCGTCCCGGTCCTGCATGGCATCGATCTCCTCATCCGTCCGGGACACTTCACGGTGGTGCTCGGCCCGTCGGGCAGCGGCAAGACCACGATGCTCAACATGATCGGCTGCATCGACCGCCCCGACCAGGGCGAAGTGATCATCGCGGGCACCGATGTCAACCGGATGACGGACGATGAGCTGGCGGATTTCCGCTCGGCCAACGTCGGCTTCATCTTCCAGAGCTTCAACCTGATTCCGGTCCTGTCGACCTTCGAGAACGTCGAGTACCCGCTGGTGCTGGCCGGCATGGAGCCGGCGCGGCGCGCCCGACGCGTCACCAAGCTGCTGCAGCTGGTGGGTCTGGCAGACCGCGCGAAGAACCTTCCCGGCCAGCTGTCGGGCGGTCAGCGGCAACGCGTGGCCATCGCACGCGCCCTGGCACGCAAGCCCAAGCTCGTCATCGCCGACGAGCCGACCGCCAACCTCGACAGCAAGACCGGCGAAGTGATCCTGGCCTTGATGCGGGAAATGCAGCGTCGCTACCAGATCTCTTTCATCTTCTCGTCGCATGATCGCAGCGTGATCAAGGCCGCCGACGATCTGATCATGCTGCGCGACGGCGTCATCGAAAGAGTGCAGCGCAAGTCCGCGCCGGTGGTGGCCGATGCGCCCGACAGCGTTCCGGACGATTGAGGGTCCACCATGAGCTTCCTGCTCCTGGCCATACGCAACCTCTTCCGCAACCGGCGCCGATCCCTGGCCACGTTGCTGGCCCTGGCCATCGGCGCGTCGTCCATCCTGATCTTCGGCGGCTTCACCGCCAACGTGCGCTACAGCCTGCAGACCGCCTACGTACGGGCCGGCGGGCACCTGCAGATCCAGCACCGCGACTTCTTCCATTACGGCAGCGGAGACCCGGCTTCCTACGGCATCGTGCAGTATGGGCGCATCATCGACGCCCTTCGGGCCGATCCCGAGCTGGCCCGCATGATGGTCGTCGTCTCGCCGATGCTGCAGTTCGGCGGCGTGGCCGGCAACTACGATGCGGGGGTGTCGCGCACCGTGCTGGGCACCGGCTACGTGCCCGAGGACGTCAATCGCATGCGCCTGTGGAACGAGTTCGGGCTGCGCGACCGCCGCCCGCACTTCGCGCTCGAGGGTGCGCCCATTGACTCGGCGGTCATCGGCCAGGGCGTGGCCCGCGTGCTGCTGCTGTGCGACCAGCTCGGCGTCGATGCGGCCGTCTGCCCGCGGCCCGCGGCCCAGGAGCGCGAAGCAGGCGGTGCCAGCCTGCCGGCCGACATCGCTTCGCTGGCCCAGGCCGAGCACGACAGCGCCAAGACGGCCGTGCCTGCCGGCCGTGCGCGCATCGAACTGCTGGTCAGCCAGAGCCGCGGAGCGCCGAACGTGGCTGCGCTCAGCGTGATCGCAGCCGAGAGCCAGGGCTTCAAGGAGCTCGACGAGCTGGCGCTGATGCTGCCCCTGGTGCGCGCGCAGCAGCTCGTCTATGGCCGCGCGCCGCCGCGCGCCACATCCATCCTCGTGCAGTTGCAGCGCAGCGCGCAGATTCCGGCGGCATCGCAGCGCATCCAGGCCGTGCTGGCCGCCACGGGCGCCGACAAGACGCTGTCGGTGGTGAGCTTCGAGTCGCTCAACCCCTTCTACGTGCAGTCGCAGAAGATGTTCGACACGATCTTCGGCTTCATCTTCGCGCTCATCGGTGGCATCGTCCTGTTCACGGTGAGCAACACGATGAACGCCGCGGTGGTCGAACGCACCGTCGAGGTCGGCACCCTTCGGGCGCTGGGGCTGCGCCGTGCCGGCATCCGGCGCCTGTTCATTGCCGAAGGTGTGCTGCTCGGGTGCGTCGGCGCCGTGGCCGGCATGCTGTTCGCCTACGCCTTCGCCTGGGTCTTCAACGCCGCCGAACTGTTCTGGATTCCGCCCGGCGCTTCCGACCTGCTGCCCCTGAGCATCGTGCTGCAGGGCCAGCACGCGCTGGTGGTGGGCACCACGCTCGGCCTGATCGTCATCGCCGTGCTGTCCGCGTGGCTGCCGGCACGGCGCGCGGCCCAACTGAAGATCGTCGAGGCACTGCGACATGCATGACCGGCTCCACCACCTGATGGCTGCGATGCCCCTCAACCGCCGTCTGGCCGCGGCCTCGGTGCTCGCGGCCCTGATGTCCTTTCAGCCCCTCGGCGCGGCGGCGGATCCGCAGGCCCTGCTGGCCGCCAGCGACGCCATCCGCAACCCGCAGCAGCCCTTCCGCGTCACCGTCACCATCACCGAGTTCGACAGGGGCCAGCAGGTCGACACCAGCACCCTGCAGAGCTTCGCCCGCACACTGGAGACCAACGGCCAGTTCCTGACCCTGTTGCGCTTCGTGCAGCCCGCCCGCGATGCCGGCAAGCTGATGCTCAAGAGCGGCGCCGACCTCTGGTTCTACGACCCCTCCACCAAGGCCAGCGTGCGCATCTCTCCGCAGCAGCGCCTGATGGGCCAGGCCTCCAACGGCGACGTGGTGACGGTGAACTTCGCGCGCGACTACAAGGCCGAACTGATCGCCGAGGAAAGCACGACCGACGGCGAACGCAAGCCGCGCAAGGCCATCAAGCTGCTGCTGACGGCGGCCACCGACGGTGCCGCCTACGGCTCGGTCGAGCTCTGGGTGGACGCCGACAGCAGCGCCCCCATCAAGGCGCGCTTCCTGTCGGAATCGGGCCGGCTGCTCAAGACCGCGTTCTACCGGCGATTCCAGCGGCAACTGGGTGCCGAGCGGCCCACCGAGACGGTCATCATTGACGGACTGACGCCCAGTGCGGTAACAATTGTGCGTTTTTCTGACTATGTCTCGCGCAATCTGCCAGCCAACTGGTTCCAGCGCGACCACCTGCCACGATTCCAGCCGGACTGAACGCTTGAAGCCAATCACCATCGCAGCGGCCTGTCTCCTGGCCTGCACCTGGGCCTTGCAGGCCCGTGCTGCAACGCCGGCCGAACCCGACCCGCTGGCCTTGCAGAGCGCACCGGTGGCCGACAGTGCGGCGTCAGGCAGCGGCATGAAGCTGTTCGCCGAGGCGGCGCTGGGGCCCCAGCAGCGCCGCTACGGGCTGTCGACGCAGACCTATTCGCGCCTGTCGCTCGACTACGCCCAGACCTTCAGGCTCGGCAGTGGCTGGCGTGCCACCTTGTCCAACCGGCTCGACGCCTTCGATCCGCCGGCGCCCGGGACCGACGAGCGCGTGGTGAACAGCCTGCGCGAAGCCTATGCCGCGTGGGGCAGCGAGGGCGGCGACACGTCCGTCGAGTTCGGACGCATCAACGTGCGCACCGGCCCGGCCTACGGCTACAACCCGACCGACTTCTTCCGGGCCGGCAGCCTGCGCACCGCCACCAGCGTCGACCCCATCAAGCTGCGCCAGAACCGCCTGGGCACGGTGATGCTGCGCGGCCAGCGGCAGTGGGGCCCGCACGCCGTGTCGCTGGCCCTGGCGCCCAAGCTGGAAAGCACGCCCAGCAGCGGCAGTTTCGACCTCGACCTGGGGTCGACCAACCACCGCCACCGCGCGCTGGCCAGCCTCAGCAGCCGCTGGTCGGAGCGTTTCAGCACCCAGCTGCTGGCTTTCGGCGAAAAGGACGGTTCGTCGCAGATCGGCGCCAATGCCACCGCCTTGCTGTCCGATGCCGCCGTCGGCTACGCCGAGTGGGCGCGCGGCCGCGAGCGCTCCAGCGCGTCGCTGCTCGGGCTCGGCACGCCGCAGCGCAGCAGCGGCGACCGCCTGGCGGCCGGCGTCACGCTGGCGCTGCCGGCCAAGCTGTCGCTGACTGTCGAGTATTCATACAACGGATTCGGCCTGTCCAAGGCCGAGTGGCAGGCATCGCGGGCCCTGGGCCCGGCGGCGCTGGCAGGCCTGCTGCGGTCCACGCTCGTGCGCCAGGAACAGTTCGGCCGCGACGCCTGGACGGTCTACGCCACCCAGCAGGGCGGCTTGATGCGCAACCTCGACCTGACGGCGCTGGTGCGCCACAACATGGCCGACAAGAGCCAGCTCGTCTGGCTCGAAGCCCGTCACCGCTGGGACGGTTTCGACGGCGCCCTGCAGGCCTTGTGGTCGCGCGGCGACGCACTCACCGAATACGGCCTGCCGACGGTGAAGTCCTCGCTGCAGGCCGTGATCGTCTGGTACTTCTGACTCTTCGCCCGGCTTGACCCGGCTCCGGCGCTTTCACAAAGGGCAGTAGCGCCCCGGCGCGATGATCGAGTCGGGGTCGAAGCTGCGCTTGAGCGTCCTGATCCAGGCCCAGTACTCCGGGTTGCGCCCTGTCACCTCGTCCATGATGTCGGGGCGGGCGCGGTAGACCTCCAGGCCCCGGCGGTGCAGGTAGGCCAGCAAGGCCTGCGCGCAGCGCCGGGCCGACGTCGCGGCTGCCGCGTCGCGCCTGTCGAACAGCAGGTTCATCACCGACACCAGCGAGGTCGAAGTCTCGAAGTTGATCGTGATGTACAGCTCGTGCCCGTGCTGCCGCGCCAGTTCGCGCATCTCGGCGGCCGTCTCGGCGACGAACTCGCCGTCCAGCGGCAGGGCCGGGCTGACGTAGATCAGCCCGCAGTTCGACGCGTCCAGGTCGCGGGCCGCCAGGCCCGACGAGTCATAACGCGCCAGCAGGCCTTCCACCGGCGCGTCGGTCGGCTCCCCCAGGGCCAGCGCGTGCAGCGGCTGCACGGCCGCCAGCGCGGCAGCGCGCACGCGCAGGAAGCGCACGAAGGACAGCTGGTCGCACAGCCGGTAGGCCCAGGCCAGCCGATCGCTGGTGACCACCGTCAAGCGCGCCAGCGATCCCACGCGCTGCCGGATCTCGCGCACGGCGCTCTTCACCTGGCCGGCGTTGCCCGTGACCGAGCCCAGGCTGGTCCAGTCCTTGGGCACGGCGGCGGCCAGGGCCTGCGCCACCTCGGCCTCCAGCGCGCCGGGCGCCGTGCGAGGGTGCGCCGCCAGGTAGTTCCGGATGCCGTGTCGCAGTGTCGAGGCCGACCGCAGCGAGTTCGCCACGTGGGTGATCGAATTCAGCAGCTCCTCGCGCTTGAAGGCGGCCACCAGGTTCAGCAACCGGCCCAGGTCCTCGCTGCGGTGCAGTGACAGCGACACCGCCACTTCCACCGGGCGGCGCGGAATCAGCTTGAAGCAGGCGCTGGTCACGATGCCGAAGGACGACTGCGAGAACAGGCCGTCGAGCATGGGGCCCAGGCCGTACGGGTGCGACTCCGCCAGCGGCGACGTCTCGCCCAGCCGCCGTGAACCCGTCAGCAGCACCTCGCCGGTGCCTGTCACCACCTCGAGCCCGAAGATGTCCGCCACGCGTGGCCCCACGTAGCCGGATCCGCGGTCGAGCGCGTTGCCCAGCAGGCTGGTGTCGCGGCCCGAGCCCGTCACGTTGAACGTCAGTCCGGGGCAGCGTTGCTTCAGTGCCGCATGCAGCTGCCCTTGGGTCACGCCCGGCTCGATGACGGCCACCGCGTGGTCCAGGCCGATGCGGTCCAGGTTGCGGATGCGGTTCATGCGGCTCAGATCCACCAGCTCGCAGCCAGGAGCAGCGGGACTGCGCGAGCCGTAGCCCCAGTTCATGCCGGTGGAGAAGGGGTAGAGCGCGACCTTCCGGGCGCGCGCGCTGGCCACCAGTTGAACGACCTCGGCCACCGAGCCGGGCCGGTGCAGCGCGGCGGCGGGCAGGCCGGGGCCGGTGACGTTGTCGGTCGACAGATCGGGCAAGCAGGCTCCTGCGGGGGACTCGGCAGCCAAGCATAGCCGCCCGGGCCGGTAGCATTCATGGGTGTCTCGCGGGTGGAAAGCCGGCTCCATTTCTGGCGGCCTGCAGCACTCGGCGCGATGACGACCGAATTTTCACCCGCCGAACTCGTCGAAAAACTTTACAGCCGTCGGCGGCGCTCCCCGAGCCGCGCCGCCGAAGCCGCCCCGAAGTGACTCTAAGTGTTTGATCCGAAAGGATCTTCGACCGAAATCTCTCAACCTGGCACGGTCGCTGCTTATGTCTTCGCATCCGGCGGCCGGTTGCCACCGTTCCACTCTCTCTAGGAGATCACTGTGAAGAGCACTTCCAAGTTTGTTAAGACGCTGATCGGCGCTGC
>LNFM01005034.1_pt1 | contig 23418 bp, 12 predicted proteins | sample 596031 | NCBI WGS metagenome assembly LNFM01 (sample SAMN04254537, study PRJNA301005) | activated carbon metagenome | isolation source: dual media filters at the Ann Arbor, Michigan drinking water treatment plant | place: USA: Ann Arbor | reverse complement strand
GTATGAAGGCCCCCGCTCGCGGGGGCCTTCATACGTTCAACAGTGATGCACTATTGCTCCGGCCCGCCGATGGAAAATTACTCCGGCGTTGACAGTGGAGGGCATAGCGTCCAAAAGAATTGGCGCAGATGAGAAGCACGCTGCACATCAACCCGATGCCGAGCACACCACGCAATGCCATCAGAAACAGACTGACCACGCCTCCCCCTGTCTCGCTCCGTCGCCGAAGATTCGGGTTAGCCTTGAGCGCACCCCGAACGCCGAAGGCCCCCGATGTTCCACAGTAGAGCGCAGGCTAAGCAGCCAACCGACTAAAGGCAACAACATGTTCTAAGATTTGCAGCGAGCATGGAGCGGTTTGCCGTCATGGCGCTCGCCTGCTTTGTGTCAGGCGCCGCAAACGCGCAGGGTTGTACCAATCGAACCAACAAGCTCATTGTCGGTCGTGGTCCGGGCGGACTCGCGGTCCAAATGACGAGGATGATCGGACCTGGAATATCGCAGGTGCTTGGCCGGCCGGTGGTGATCGATAAGCCGCCTACGATCGCAGCGAACCCAGCCCTTCCCGCAAACGATCTCGCCGAGTTCTTGAAGCTGACTACGGAGCCCGGCGCAAAATCCTATTACTACGGGAGCGCGGGCATTGGCAGCTCCAGGCACTTGGCGGGTGAATATCTGAAGCAGCTCTCCGCATCTGGACGGAGCACGTGCCCTACAACGGCGCGTCTGACGCGACGCTCGACACCATGACCGGCCAGATCTCGATCAAGAGCGCTTCCGTCGGCGCGTCTCTGCCGCTAGCCGAGAGCAACCAACTGAAGCCGCTGCCCGACGGCGAACGTGGGGTCGCGCAATGATGGCGGAATGCTGTTTCGCAGAAGCCGAGGAGTGGCCGCTGTCGCGGCCTATTCGCGAAACGCGCGTTTCATTTGATCCGTAAACGGCTTAGCCAGGTAGGACAGCACGGTTCGCTCTCCCGTTGACAAGTACGCCTCGACCGGCATCCCAGGAAGTAGCTTCAGGTTTTCGAGCTTGTTCCTGGCTTCTTCAGTCAGTTCGACGCGAACCATATAGTAGGCGCCACCAGTTTTCCCATCTGTAGTGATATCGCTTGCGACATAGACAACGAGCCCTTCGACTTCAGGAGTTGTCTGCTGATTGAAAGCGGTGAAGCGCATTCGCGCCGTTCGTCCTACTTTCACCTGATCGACTTCGTTCGGCTGAATGCGTGCCTGAACTGTGAGCTTATCCTCCTTGGGCACGATCAGCATGAGCTGCTCGGCAGTGGACACGACCCCGCCGACAGTGTGAACACCGAGCTCATGGACCACGCCCGCGACTGGCGATCGGATCTCGGTGCGGCTCAGCCTATCGCGTGAAGCAATGGCTTTCTCGGTGAGCTCGGCGAGCTTGCCTTCGGCTGTTACAAGTTCTCGTTGCGCGTTCGCAATGACGTTTTCGTCGATCCCGAGGATCTGGAGCTCGATCTCCGAGATTTGAGCACTGGCGCGTGCCCTCTGTGAGATGAGACTACCATGCTCACCTTCGATCCGGCGCAGCTCGCGTTCGAGTGAGTTCCCCTTGGCGACGGTGACCACCTTGCTGGCAACGAGAGGACGCACGTTGCGAAATTCCTCGTCTATGATCTGGAGCTCGGCAGCCTTTGCTTTGCTCTGCGCTTCGACACCTGCGATCTCCTCCTGTATCTGCTTGCGCTTTTGGCGGAGCTGCTCCTTTTGGCTCGACTTCACTTTGCGGCTTTCCAGGAACAGGCGCTGCTCGCCAGCTGCGGCCGCATTGGCAGCACGGCTTGAGCCGATGAACCAAGCCGGCCAGGTTATCTCGGCCGCTCCATCGCGCTCGGCGCGCAACCGTGCCGAGCGCGACGACAGCTCGACGATCTGAGCTTCGATAACGCCGAGCTCGGCTTGCAGTTGTGTTGGATCCAGGCGTACCAGCACGTCTCCCGCCGCGACCCGGTCGCCGTTTTTGACGCTGATCTCGGCGACAATACCGCCGTAGCCATGCTGGATCTTCTTTACGTTGCGCTCGACCACGACCGTGCCGCCGGCGATCACCGCCCCGCCGAGATTGGCAGTCGCTGCCCAGCCGCCGACGCCTCCGATCAGCACCAGTACGATGGCTGCGCAAGCAAGCAAATGCCCGTGGATGGAAAACTCAGATGCTGACGCGGAGGGGCGCGTGGGCAATGGCATGACGGACCTCGGGGCTAGAATTGATCGGCCGGACCGCGGCTGAAGTTCGTTGTCAGGAATTTGTGAATGGCGTCAGTGTCACCGGCAATCTCGATCTGAAATTCGGTTTCGGCGTCGGGATCGAGATTGCCGTCCAGGATCAGGATGCTCGCTCTGCCTTCGAATTCCTCATAGGCACTGAGGCGCAGCTCACCAGGACGGGTGAATGTGGTGTTTTCACCCTCCAACAGCGTGAACCTGAGATCGCGCAAGGGGTGGTCTCCACGATGGAACTCGTCGACCAGCTTCTCGATGTCGATTCGATCTCCGACCTCGAAATCATGTATACGGTCGCGATCAAGCCTGCCGTTGCCAGCCGCCTTCGAGGTGACGAAGACGAACAGGTCTTGTCCGTCGCCGCCCCACATTTCGTTTCGACCCTCGCCCGCGATGATGCGATCGTTGCCAGAGCCCGTGCGAACCGACTCGATGTTGCGAAGGTGATCAACCTCCAGACCAGATATGATTTCTCCGGTTTCGAGATTTACGGTCAGGTCCTGAGGCGCCATCGACAAGTCGATGAGGTCCACGCCTCCCTCACCGTCGAACCAGTCACTCTCCCCATCCAACAAGACGCGGATGACGTCGTCGCCCCGGCCGGTCGCAACATCGTCTGCACCGTCACCGGCAGAGACCGCGTCGTTGCCATCCCCCGTCTGGATCACATTGGACTGTCCATTGCCGATCACGAGGACGCTGCCGCACCCGTGCGTCGCAACGTTCTCGAAGCGCAAGATGTTCGCTGAAGGCCCTTCCGCAAATGCCAGCAGCTCACCTTCGAGATCGATGGTGACGCCATCGCCTGAAACGCGGACCTTGAGCGTATCGGTGCCGTCTCCTCCATCGAACGAATCTACGGATTGGTCGATGCTGGCGTTCAACACATCGTCACCGGCGCCCAGGTCGACGACATCTGCGCCAAGTCCTGCGGTCACCTCGTCGTTCGCCTCGCCAGTGGAGATGATCTCGGCGGCCGCGCTATCTGTGATGGTGTCGTTACCCGAGCCGGTGACGAACTGCTCTACAGACGCGATTCTGTCGTGACCGGTGTCAGGACCATCTACCGTGCCTTTTCCAAGGTCGACGAGCACGGCCTCCTTGGCGGCGCTCGCATCGTATGTATCGAGCCCGGCGCCTCCGTCGATGAAATCGTTACCGGCTGAGGCTACGATGATGTCGTTGTCATCGCCCGCGTCGACGACGTCATCTCCTGCACCATCGGTGATCGTGTCGACGCCGCTTCCCCCGACGAGCACATCGTTTCCGCCGTCGCCGAACAGGTGGTCGTTGCCGTCGCCACCGACGAGGACGTCGTCACCGTCTTCGCCATGGAGGATATCATCTCCATCCTCGCCGTAGATGGCGTCGTCGCCGCTGCCACCGAGCACGAAGTCGTTGCCCGCGCCAGCCCACACGACGTCATTGCCTTCGCCCCCCAAGATGCGGTCGGCGCCATCGCCACCGAAGAGGACGTCAGCTCCTTCGCGGGCGACGATCAGATCGTCACTGTCACCAGCCGTGATCGCATCGACTTGCACCGAGCCCAAGAGATCGTCCGGGCGCGGTGTGCCGTTGATCGAGACGCTTGGCGGCTGATCGAATTTGAGAACCGCGAACTGCCACGCATCGAGCTGGCCGTCGCTCACCTGATACCGAAAGACGACCGGCCTCGGATCGTCGTAGACTGGCAGGTAGTGCCAGGATCCATCTGCATTCGAGGTCAGCAGACCTGAGGAAACCGTCAGATTCTTGACATTCAGATAGTCTCCGTCTGGATCCGTCGAGTTGCCCAGCAGCGCCCGCGACTCTATGGCGAGGTGAGCGCTGAGGAAGATCGTGCCGAGCCACACGTTTTCCATCGAGTTGGGGCGGCGGTTGACTTGAATCCGCTCGGGCGGTCGCTCCAGATATGCCTTTCCCTGAGCTGCGAAGGTAAGCTGAGGTTCAGCGGGAACGAAGGCGGCCCTGGTGCCGACTGCGAGGTTGTTCGTCGATGGTCCAACCGCCGACTCGGGCGGCGGAGAAACGGTTGCCCACGCTGCAAACTGCAGCACTTTGGCAGAACTGGAAGGTTCGGCATCGCGCGGCGAGACGGACGGACCCTGGGGCGCGCCGCCATCGAGCGTTCTCGTTCCTGGATGGCGAATGACTTTGCCCGAATGAGCAGCGGCAATCTCGACTACGTCATCCTGTTCCTGCTCCTCGGGAGCCGCGACTTGGTACTCCCAGTTCTCAGCCGACGCCGCGTCTCCTTCACGGGCGGGTCCATCGTCGGCCTCTGCTGCCGGAGCGGAAGATTGATGCTGCGGTGTCGCCTGGACTACGTTCTTCACGAACGACACCGCCGTGGCTATGGCGATCCCGATGGCGATTCGTACACCGACGCGCGCCTCTCCACGCTCATCGGGCTCGTACTTACGGCGCAGTGTTCCGTCGTCGTTGAATTTATTCTTATCGTGCACCTGTAGCATGAGCGTATCCTTCAATGAATGCTACAAGGGGGCGTTACGCAGCGGGGCGAGCAACGGCGGGCACGGAATGCGGCTTCAATTGCTGGGTTAGGATCTCCTCCTTCTTCCCGAAGGCCGTTAGTCGTCCGTTCTGAACGACTCCAATCATGTCGCATGCAGCCAGCGCACTCGGGCGGTGAGCAATGACGATGGCGATGCCACCTCGTGCTCGAACACCGGCGATCGCCTTGGTCAGCGCGGCTTCGCCTTCTGCATCCAGATTGGAATTAGGCTCGTCGAGCACGACGAGAAAAGGATCGCCGTAGAGTGCACGAGCAAGTCCGATCCTCTGGCGCTGGCCGGCCGAGAGCGAGGCACCGTTTGGCCCGAGCTCGGTCTCGTAACCGTGGGGAAGGCGTACGATCATATCATGCACGTCTGCGGCTTTCGCAGCCGCCAGAACTCCGGCTTCGAAACCGTCAGGCGAGAACCGACTGATGTTCTGGCTGAGATTGCCATCCAACAATGAAACGTCCTGCGGCAGGTAGCCGAACGAGGCGCCGATCACATCCGGATCCCACTGCTCCAGGCTGGCTTCATCGAGCCGGATTGCCCCTCGCAGCGCCGGCCAGATGCCTGTCAGCGCACGCGCCAGAGACGACTTGCCGCCGCCGCTCGGCCCGATGATTCCTACGGCCTGGCCGGCAAGCAGCTCGAAAGATACATCGCTGAGCAAAACCAGACCGCTCGTCGGGGCCGCGACTGTGAGCTTCTCGACTTTGAGGCTTCGACTGGGGGCAGGAAGTTTGACAGGCGGGGCTTGCTGATCGAGCGCGGTCATTGTCTCCGTCAGCCGGGCGTAGCTCTTTCGCGCGGCTAGGCCACCCTTCCACTGGGCGATCGCAAGATCGACAGGAGCCAGGGCCCGCCCCGCGGCGACCGAGGCAGCGATGATGGCGCCTGCCGATAGTTCGCCGCGTATGACCAGATAGGCTCCGAGGCCGAGAACCGCGGATTGCAGGATCATGCGGACGACTTTGGCCAGACCCGAGAACGTCCCGGCGACACCATTGTTCTTCGTATGAAGTAGCAGATGCTCTCGATTGGCGGCCTCGAAGCGTTCGACAGCGCGTCCGGACATTCCGAGCGCGCGAATGGCTTCGGCGTTTCGCGTGTGAGCTTCGATTATCGAGGCGCGTCCGACAGTCGCTTTGTGGAGGGTGGCGTTCCGCTGCTGCATCAAGAGTTCGGTGGCGATGGTCAGGACCGTCAAGATGAGTGCGCCCCCGAGTGTCAGGAGGCCGAGCCACGGATGCAGGAGATAGACGAAGATGATGAAGACGGGCATCCAGGGCAGATCGAAAAGTGCAATCGGTCCCTGACCACCGATGAAGTTCCGCAGCGTATCGACGTCACGACCGCGCTCGGTGGCCTCTGCGGATGAGAAGCCGAAGCGAGGCATATCGATGGTAACCCGGTGAGCCAGAGGCGCCAGCTTCTGGTCCAGTTTTGCGCCAACACGCACCATCACTTGGGAGCGCAGAACATCGAGCGCGCCTTGCGTGCAGTAGAGTCCCAGAGTGAGAATGGACAAAGCGACGAGGGTCGGCAACGAGTGGCTCGTGAGCGCTCTATCGTAAACCTGCATCATGTAGAATGAGCCGGTCAGCGCCAGAATATTGATGATGCCGGATACAACGAGCAGGGACAGGAATACTGTTCGCATACCGCCGAGGGCTGCAAACGGGGTTGTTTTCTGCGTTGCAGTTTTTCCAGTCTTACGCATGACCTACAGCTCTGTGTAGCGGGTGGAAACTACCCGAGTAACCTTCCTCACCATCTATCGACGCGAGATGGACCGGAAGGCTGGAGAGAGGATGGAAAATCAAAATCAACAGGAGCAATATTCATGCCGGCGACCCCAAGCCTTCAGCCTAGGGTCGCCGGCCGGTCTCAGGCCAAGTCGCTCGTCTTGATCTGATAGCTCTTGACTAGGATCGAGAAGTCGGCCGCCGAGTCGACGTCCGTATTCCCTTCGATCCTGGTGTCGCCATCGGCCTCATGTACGAGACGGATCTGGCCGCCGGCGGTAAACCCGCCAGTTACTTCGATCGGCGCGTTGCCGAAGATGTCTCTGAGGGCGATCTTGTCGCCGGCATGGAAGCCCTCGATCGTATCCCCATCGGCGGAAGCGGCCGAGCGGAACACGAATGTGTCGTTCCCGCCGCCACCATTCAGGAGGTTGGCGAGATTATTGGCGTAGAAGGTATCCGCTCCGCGACCGCCTACAACGTTCTCCACATTGGAGATCATGTCCTCACCCGTGTCTGCGCTGCGGACCAATCCCCTCTCCAGATCGAACAAGGTATTGGTGCTCGATACCTCGTAGTTGATCGTATCGATGCCGTCGCCGCCGTTGACCACGTCGTCGCCGTCCGCGGACATCGCGAAGATTACGTCGTTACCATCGCCACCATCGATCACGTCACGGCCCTCGCCGCCCCAGATTCTGTCGTGACCGGCATCGCCATTAACGTGGTCGTCGCCCGCTCCGGCAAGGATCACATCGGCGCCTGCACCGCCGAACATTATGTCCTTTCCAGCGCCTCCCGAGATCACGTCGTCTCCAGCGCCGGCCATGACCTCGTCATCTCCGTCACCGGCGACGATGTTGTCATCGCCATCCTTGCCGAAGAAAGTGTCGTTGCCTGCGCCGCCAGCGAGGTCGTCGTTGCCAGCGCTACCGAAAACAGCGTCAGCGGCAGCGGTTCCGGCGAACACGACGTAAGGCAGGGGCGCACTTGAACCACCGCCGTTCGTTGGAGGAGTGCCTGAACCCGTCCCCGAACCATCGCTCGTGCCGTTACCTGCACCTGCATCCGACTCGTCGTCTGCGTCGTCGGCATCGTCGTTCCCAGACGAACCGCCGGCATCCACGGCGTCTTCGTCATCGTTCTCATCGTCCGAGGCATCCTCGTCAACAACATCCTCGTCTGTGCCTGCGGCGAGGAAGATATTCTCGCCGAGCCCCGTCAAGCCCGTGTTGCGGGCAACGATATCCGAGAACGTCGCGCCTTCGAGTTCCCGCTCGTAGAAGTCGAAACCGTCGAACCGATTGATGTAGTAGAACGGATCGGCTTCTTGCAGGCGATCTAACTGCTCGTGCAGGACAACCCAGAAAGTCTGGCCCACCTGGCCACCGTTGACGTGCTTTTCAGCAAGTCCACCGACCCAGAGCTCGACCCGATCGATACCCTTCACGGTATTGCCGTTGACGAGCACGATGTCAGGGTTCGCGGCCTGGAACGCGGCCACCTTGTCCGAAGCAAGCACGAGATCCGGATAGGCCAGCTGGAGCTGAGCGATAACGGCATCGCTCAAACCGTTCCGATTCTGGAAGTCGTTCCAGGATGTGTATGCCGAGAGATCGCCAGCATGACCGCGCGCCTCCACGATGTACGGATCGGTCGATGTTGCCAGGGCCTTGCGGACCTGGTTCATGGTGCCCAGTCCTACATCCCAACCGCGAGCGACGTTGAAGGCAAACAAGTCCGCCTTCGTGCCGACGAGATCGTTGCGAACCGCATCGACGAGGTTGAAGTCGACCTCCTCGGCTTGCTGGCCGGCAATGCCGCCTAGAATGTTACCAACGCCGAGCGATGCGTACTGCGACGGGTTGAGGAAGGCGTCCTTCAGTTGAACATCGAACGTCGTGCCGTTGCCGCCGTCGATCGTAAGCGTATCGGCGATCTGTGAGTGGCCAAAGCGGTAGGCCGCTACGGCGAACTCTAGGCTTATGCGCGGATCGGCATCCGGATTGCTCTCCTTGAAGCCGTGATCGCCGTCACCGCGCATACCACCGAGGAGCGCATCCGCGAACTCGGTGAACACGACCCGCTGATACTCGGCTTCATTGAGCATCTTGGCGGCCTGGAAGAGCTCTTCCGGAGTTCCGACGAAGCCTGCCTCCTGGAGGTTCTCGGCGTGGAAGTTGTGGTTGCGCGCCCAGACGGTGTGCATCGAGGTGAGTGTGATGTTCTCGTTCGCACGGCCGTCACCGGCAATGTAGTGATCGAGAACACTGACGCCGCGGTTCGCGTCGAGCAGAAGGTTGTGGCCGGACCCGAGGAAGTTCGATGCGAGGCTTGAAGCCACTGTCTCGTTCACAGAGCCATCGGAGCCGATGAGACCCGGATAGGCCTCGACCAGCGTCTTGCCATTGGCGAACACCGACCCGGCATCGACATGGTGCTCGATCAACTCTCGCAGCGTCGGCAACAAATTGAACTCAGGCGCGGTCGGATCGGAGGCACCCGATGCGAGAGTGGCCCCGAAGCCGTGGTTTCCGTCGCTCGATCTCAGGAACTGTCCGACCAGTTCATGCGATCCGTAGGCCTGGTTCTGGTCAACATACGGCGAGGTCTGGTTCTGGTAGTGCTTGTCCGGCCCGATCTGCGTCGCCCGTGTGAGGTCGACGAAATTGGACGGCTGGCCGGTCTGGCTGAACTGGTCGGCACCGTCGATCGTGATCTTTCCGTTGCCGCCCTTGGTGATGAAGTCCAGCCCGTGATCGAAGTACTGCCCGAACGCCATAAAGAAGATGTTCGCCCCGGCCGCAGACTTGGCGAGAGATGCCTCGTGCGTGCCCAGAATGTCGGAAATGTTGCGTGGATCAAGTCCCGCGAACAGCGGATTGATGCCACCGTCCTCGGCGAAGCGGGTCGGCGTCAACCGGATGAAGTGGTCATTCGGTACGCCGGACTGGAGGCCCGAGAGATCACGTCCGCCGATCGGAACATCGTCGTCGCTACCCGTATTTCCAGTCAGCAAGCCCTTGATGCCCGCCACATCGCTGGCCGACAGGCCGAACGCTGTGTTCCGGACCTGCGTATCCTCGGGGATTGCTGAGCCGGCCGGCAGAATGTGATCGGTCGCTCCGCGGAAGGTTATGAGACCGGAGCTGGTGGTCAAGGTGGTGAAGCCGCCGCTCGTCGATGTCGACGTGATCGTAGCTCCCTCGGGCAGCACGAGCACGTCTTGCGGGCGGAGTTCGCCGACGATGTCGAGCGGCCCCTCGGCTTCGACCACGATGCGGTGGCGAGAGTCGAGGTTGCTGATGTCGATCGTGCCTGCTCCGCTGATCCTGATCGTGTTCAGGTTGAGGCTGCTCTCGTTGAAGTCGCCGTGAACCAGGACGGTGTCGCCACCTGCGGTGCCGTCCACCGGAGCGCCGTTCGACTGCGGCGTGCCGTTGATCGAGATCTCCTCGACGTTGTCGATCTCCGAGATGATCGCACCGTTGCGGGTCACGACGATCTCAGTCGCCACTTGCAGCGCCGCCGACGGATTGACCGCGAGGTAGGCGTTCTTTGTATAGATGTCGAACGTTTCGGCAGCCGCCGTGCCGTTCAGGACGTAGCGGTCGCCCGCCGCGCCGTTAGCGCCGCCATCGATGATGTCGCGACCCTGATCGGAGGCCTGGACGATGATGTCGTCACCGGCACCGGCGAGGATCACGTCGTTGCCTGCCCCCGCGTCGAAGGTAGAAGCCGCCCCGTCGCCGACGAGGATCTGGCTGCCCGCACTGCCATTGATCGTCGTGGCGGGGCGCGTGACCGAGATGCTGAGGTTGTCGACGCGGATCTCCTCCGGGAAACCTCCGACCGTGATCGCGGAAGCGACGAGGCGGATGGCCGAGCTTGCACCGAATGCGGCAGCGTTCGGCAATGCAGCGGTGAATGTTCCCTCGCCTGCAGCGTTGCCCGAGGTGTTGGTGATCGTGCCGATGTTCGCGAAGGTCGTACCATCCGCCGCGAATTGAACGGTCAACGTCTCGCCGGCATCGATCGAGTTGAGGTTGTTCAACCGATCGAAGTCGAAGGAGATCGTCGCCGAAGTCGCGCCGGCCAGATCGACCGCTCGCGTAATTTGCGCACCGTCTCCGCCCACGAACCTGAGCTGGTTGGAGTTGCCACCATCCAGCACGATCTGACCGTTGGCGACGCTGTTGGCAGCGTCGTTGGCCTCGACCCAGGACGATGTCCAGGCGGCGGAGCCCGTGCTGTTGCTTACGGCCTGGGTGTCGAAGTTGTCGGCATAGGTGCTGACGGTTGGCGCGGGTGCCTGGATCGCAACCGCGGCGTTCGATGACGAGCCGCCGTCGCTGACGGTGTAGGCGAACGAGCCGCCCGCAGGCGTCGCGTCGTTGATAGTGACGTCACCAGCCGCGAGCGTCGCTGTCGCGCCCACCGCATTGGCGACGGCCGCCACGTTCAGCACTGCACCGGCATCGGGGTCGATGTCGTTGGCGAGCAGCGCCCAGGCTGGCACTGTGAAGTTCGTGCCGAGCGCGATGTTGGTGACGATCGTCTCCGCCGTTGCCGTCGGGGTGTCGTTGGCTCCGGTTAGAGTCACGGTCAGCGCGTTGGCGATGGTCGTGACGCCATCCGTCACATTGAAGGTGACGATGAAGCTGTCGGTCTGACCGGAGAGCATGCTGTTGAAGCGTGCCTGGCCTTGAGCCGTCAGCTGGAACACGCCGGCGGCCACCGAGAAGTCCGCACCGTTGACCAGCTGCAAGCCGTTGGTCGTGGTAACGGCTGCCAGCACCCCGTTGACGGAGAGCGCGTTGCCCTCCGGATCTGTGACGCCAGCCAGCAGGTCAACCCCGGCGAGGGCGTCCTCGGTTCCCGTCCGTGCCAGCGGCGCGACACCGACAGGACCCGTGTTGGCGGTGACGATAGCAGCCGTTGCTGTCACGATCGCCAAGCCGTCAGTGATTTCATAGCGCAGGATCACCGGACCGATGTAGCCGTCGGCAGCTGCATAGGTATAAGTGCCGTCCCCGTTGTCGGTGACAGTGCCAACGACAGCACCAACCGGAGCACCAAGTGGCAGCTCGGCCACCACGGTCGGCGGACGCGGAAGCCCGCCACCGGGGGCATCTGGACGCACAATACGCAGGTTGTCGCCATCGATGTCGAAGGCGTTGCCGATCAACGCAGCTTCGGTGAATGTCACCGTGCCACCAGCGACCGCAGGCGCGGTGCCGACGTTGCCGGTGTTGGTCGGCGCAACCGGCGCGTCGTTGACCGCGAACACGTCGAGCGTCGCTTCGGCAGGAACCGATTCCGTGACGCCGTCTGTGATGTTGAACTCGAACACCGCGGTGCCGTTGAAGTTCGGCGCCGCCGTGAAGGCGAACTGCTTCGTCAGGTTCGGAGAACCGTCGGGAAGCGTCCATGGATCTGCGGGGTTCACCTCGATCACGGTCCCGACGGTACCGAGTCCATCACGCTCACGGACAGTCATGGCGTTCGGATTGGTGACCGTCACGGTGTCGTTGATGGTGTCGTTCGGATCGGTCGCCAGCGGCTGGCCGTTGAAGCGGTTGATCCAGACGTCGTTGAGCGTGAAGGTGAACGGTGCAGCTTGATCCTCGAGGATGCCGAACGAGGCAGCGGGGAGGATTGCGTCGTCGACTACCGTTCCTGCGAGGTCGGGCCCCAGGATCGCATTCGCCTCGTCGAATACGGGCCGGGCGTTGACGCCAGAAACGCCATTCAGCGGACCGGATGTGACGTGTTCTACTGCGCCAGCGTTGTCCTTGAACTGTGCGAGAACGCGGATGCTGAGACCTGCTTCCGCCGCAGTTGGCGTGAAGGTTGGACCAGTGACCGGCGAGAACTCGTCTGCGGTGATGCGGTTGATGTTGGTCCAAATACCGGAGCCCGCGATGGTTTCGGACTGCCAGATGTAGCGGACGTCGGCGGGGTTGAAGCCGTCGGCGTCTGCAACGTTTCCGCCGACAGCGCCGGTCAACGAGGCGGTCAACTCGCCGGTAGTCGTGTTGGCGGTGACGTTGACCACACCGGTCGCGATGATGTTGGAGTGGTCATTGGCCTTGATCGTACCGTCAGAGAAGAACAGGCGCTCGATGTTCTTCATCTTGTCGGTGCCGTCGAGCCCGCCGATGTTGTCGTCAGCCGGATCGGGACCACCGAGAATGAGGTTGCCGTCGACGTCGCGAGCCACATGGCGCACTGCGACGAAACCGTCGCCGTCCATGTCGGCTGCAAAGCCGTCCGACCCCACCAGCGCACCGCCGGTGACCATGTCGTTCAGGCCTTCGACCAGATAGTCGCTACGGCGACCGGAGAATTGGGCGACGTCGACGTCGGAAGCGACACCTGCTTCCTTGATCGACCGGACCATCTCGAGGTCAGCGACCCTCAACTCGCCCGAGAACAGCTTGGCCTGGATGTCGGCCATTCCATTGACAAAGTATTCGGGATCGCCATTGGGCGGCGTCACCTTGATCTGGACGTCTAGCCAGCGGTTGCCGTCGATGAGATCGTTGCCGCCGCGGCCTTCGATCACGTCGCTGCCCTCGCCTCCAAGCAGGATGTTGCCGGAAGAGAAAGCGTTTGCGCCGGTTTCGCCAGCGTCGGCGCCTGGGGTTGAGCCAGGCGCGAGGAAGTCGCGCAGTCCCTCGATAAGGTCGAGGTTTGCGTCCTTCAGTGCATCGTCGAGACCCTGGGCGGCGAGGCCCAGAGACGTGACCGCACCGGGTATACCGACCTTCAGGTCGGCGGTATCGTCACCGCGCAGGAAGTCGGTGTGTCTGGAGCCGGAAAGAGCCTCGGTTTGTGCATAGCGGTCGAGAATAGCACCGGGCGAGGCGGCGATCGACGGCGGTGCGAACTGGCGGACGTTCATGTCCGCCTCAATGCCGTATGGGTCGTTCTTATACGACGCCCAATCGAAGCCGAAGGCCCCGAAGAAGCGATCGGTTCCGAGACCGCCGACCATGATGTCGTCACCGGTTTCTGCGTCGAAGTCTGCGTTGCCGCCGGTCGCAATGAGGATGTCGTTACCGACGATCGGGCTGTCGACCGAACGCTTGATCGGCAGGCCCTGGACGAGATCGCCGTTGTCGCCGAGCATCAGGCCATTTTCCAGGCCTGACTCCATCCAGTCGTTGCCCTCGCCGCCGATGATCATGTCGGCACCGGCGCCGCCGGCACCGAAGTCGTCGCCCTGCCCGAGAAGCATCTCGTCATCATCGTCGCCGGCCCAGACGAAGTCGTTGCCGGTATCGGTGATGATCAGGTTGAGGCCCTGGCCGGCGCTGACGATATCGTCGCCTGCACCGGAGCGCACTTCGTCGTCGCCGAACTTGTCCGTGATGGTGTCCGCACCGTCGCCGCCGAAGAAAAAGTCGTTACCCTCGCCGCCCTCCAGCCGGTCGTCACCACCGTCGCCCCACAGGGCGTCGTCGCCGAGTCCACCGATGAGGATATCGTTGGCCTCGGTGCCACCGAGCACGACATGCTCAGCACCTGTGAACTGGACCTTGTTGGTTGCGGTATCGCGGATGACCAACGGATTGAAGCCAGCGAAGAATGGATTGTCGCTGGTCGGGTCGGCGCTGCCCAGATCGCCGTTGAATTGCTTCGTCTGGTCGACTTCGATGAAGTAGTCGGGCCGCGCGAAGGCATCGCCGGGAAGATGGGTGGCGTCCGTGTTGCGATGGATCATCTCGGAGAACTTGTTGTTCTCGAGCTGAGCCGTGAGGTTGAGGTTGGCGAGGCGCGACAGGTAGTAGAACCGATCGCCGTCCTGCAAGGCCTCCATCTGCGTCTCGAAGACGAAGTTGAAGGTCGAGCCGAGCATCCCGCCGAACACCATCTTCTTCTCGGCGAGGCCACCGATCCAGAAGTCGACATTGTTCAAGCCGCCAAGTGACGGACTGTTGGCCGCAACCCAAGCGCCGGTAGCATTCAGGAAGTCCAACCGGTCGGCAGGTGCCCCGGTCGTGCCAAGCACGAGCGCCGTGGCAGCATCGCGCTTGCCTTCGGCAGTCGTCTCCGACGTGATCGACGTGTGCGTTCCATAGGCGGCGATGAAGTTGATGATCGAAGCCGGGTTCTTCAGATTCAGCGCGAAATCGGCCCAGCTCTCGTAGGGCTTCAGCTGGAAGTCGGATGTGCCAGCATAGAAATCTGCACGAGCCTCATTCAGTGACGGCACGCCGGTTTCACGGCCACGTGCGATGTTGATCGCGGCGAGGTCGAGCGGCAATCCGACGAGGTTGTTGCGCAGCGCCTCGGTGACGAACTCGTCGATCTCGTTGCCGTACTGGCGCGTCATGCCGCGCGCAATCGCACCGGCCGCCGCATCGGCATCGACGCCGCTGTTGGTGTATTCGACCGGATTGAGGAACGCTTCGATGAGCCCGATCTGGTCTCCGCCGACCGTACCGCCAGCGCCGATCGACTCGAAGTTCTCATCCAGGCGATCGACCGTCTCGGTCAGCATCGAGTGGCCGAAGCGGTACACGGTGTGGGCGAACTCGGCCATGATGGCCGGATCGAGCTGGCCGTTGTAGTCGTTGAAGACGTTGACGAACGGCTGAACCTTGCGGGCGAACTCCTCGAAGACGAGATGTTGATACTGCATCTCGGTCGGGAACTTGGCGCCCTGGAACAGGCGCTCGCCGTCCCAGATGACATTGCCAACGGTCGCGGTGCCGATGCTCGCACTGGTCAAGTCGACGTCGAGCCACTCATTGAGGAAGGCGAGCTTTTCGGCGGCATCGACGGCCAATGCGGCATCCGTCGGAGCGGCTGCTGCGGCCGTGGCGGCGGCCTGCGCCTCGCCCAGTATTAGGTTTTTGATCAAGTCGATCTGGCGATTGTGCTCGCTGTGGAACACGTGATGGACCGCGGTGAGACCGATGTTCTCGTTGCCGCGACCGTCGCCGGTGATGAAGTGCGCGTCGAGCAGCTCGTTGTCATAGGTGCCGTTGGGCTGTGTTCCCGGAACGGTGCTTACGTCGCCGTCGAGATCGGCGGTTTCGTTGACCATGTTGACGCCCGGGCCCGGGGCATTGTCGAACTGACCCGGATTGGCGTTGTGCGCGATGTCATCGAGGAACGCGTGCCCGGTTGCGACGAACGAGGCGCGAGACGAAACCTCACCAGCCCCCGCATCGAGCACGACGCTCACAGGCATGAAGGTGGGGTCGTTGATGTCGAGACCGCCAGCAACGCCTTCCACCAGCGTCTCAACGGTGCGGATCACTCCGCCCGAGGCGTTGAGAATGTCGAACTTCATCACCACCTGGGCAAAGCCGTTCTCGCCGGGGATGAAGCTGCCGTAATAGTCGGTCGCCAGCAGCGGAATGCTGTGCACGTTGAAGTCGTTGAGCTCGATGCCGAGCATCGAGATCGAGTTGGCCTTGATGTCGGCCCAAGTGGCGAGACCACCGGCCGAGCCATTCAGCAACCGGCCCGTCGAATGCGCGCCATCGGCACGCATCTCATACTCGCGGTGGAACACCTGAGCCGAGGCGTGCGAAGTGTATGTCTGGTTCTGGTCGACGAACGGTGTCACGAGGTTGATCGGCTGACCGTCGGGGCCCAACGTCGCGCGGGTCACGGTCATGAAGTTGTTCGAGGCGCCCGGAACATAGAGTGGATCGTCGGGCTGCAGCGGAATGTAGACCGTGCCGTAGCCCCCCTTGGCTACGAGATCTAGGCCGTGGTCGAAGAACTGCCCGAACAGCGTCATCCAGCCGTTGAACGGCGCGGACAGGCCTTCGTCGGGTGCAACGTTCTGGCCGAACAGCGTCTCCTTGAGAATGTTGGCGTTGCCGGGCGTGTTGTCGATCGCGAGGCCGTTGGGGGAGAGGCCGTTTGGATTGATGGTCGCATCGAAGGGCGAGATCGAATCCCGCAGCCTGTCCACTGCAGTGGTCAAGGCGGTCTGTGCAGCAAGGACGTTGCCGTCGAGGCCGAGCAGCGTCGCGTCGAGCTGCGCGTCGAGCGCTGTCGCCGAAGCAGTAAGGCCGTCGCCGATCGTCTCGGCAAAACCGACGATCAGTGTCTCCGTACCCGACATTCCGTCGGCCGGGTTGACGCCGTTCAGCTGGAATTGAGCGAGGGTTGCAGTGTCGATGAGGTTCTGAATCGCCGCAAGGTCGCTAGCCGGCTCGTTCACGCCAGCGGCAGTCATTGCCGACTTGATCGTGTTGGCAGCGGCGAGCAGGTTCGTGACCGCGGATTGCGCCAGGCTCAGGTTGAGAGCGTCGGGATTGGCCGCCAGATTGGACGTCGCCACGTCTACGTTCGAAGCGAGCGAAGCAAGGCTGTTCGACGTCGTTGCGAAGCCCTGATAGGCCGCGACCGTTGCCGCATTGAGCCCACCGACAGAGTTGGCGATCGCCGAAGCGAGAGCGACCTGGGCGTCCTTCACCGCAGCGGCTTGTGTCGCGATCGTGCTCATCGCCGCAAACGGATCAGCAGCACCGGCATCGACCAGCGCCTTGTAAACCATGGCCGGATTGTTCAACGTCTGGTCGACAAGCAGGTTCGAAACCACGCGCGGGGTGGCGTCTGCGACGTCACCGGGCTCGACATCGCGCGGGTTGTTCGGGGTAAGGTTCGGTGTGGGCGGGGCGTATTGGTTGTTGGTGAGGTAATTCGGCGCGAAGACCGCTGTTGGGATGAACACCCCACTCGGGGTCGTGACGCCGCCGGGAACCGCAACAACACCCAGGCCCTGAGAAGTGGCGTAGGAAGGAATGTAACCGAACGGCAGGGGCGGATTGGTCGGACCGGCTGGTTGATTTGGATTGGTCAAGAAGCCGAAGTCGATGCCAGGCCCAGGAACCGGTGGACCAAACAGATTCGTGATCGGTGGTCCGAACGGCTGGCCACCCGTGCCCGTCGTATAGGAAGGATCGGTATCACGTGGGAATGGCTGGTCTGCGGCACCATAGTTTCCCTGGCCCGCTACGAGGTTGTTGTTCGAGCCGTCGACCCGGCGCAGGCCCCAAGGCAATTCCGGGTTCGGGATCAGGCCACTCGCAACGAGGTCGGCGCCAGGCACATCGGCCTCAGCAATTTTGATCTGGGCGAGAATGAAGTCCAGATCGCTGCGGATCATCGAAACCATGTGCAACTCCACCAAAACGGGCGCCATTAACGGCTTAGTACTGAACGCAGTTTAAAGCGAAGAATCCGGGGCGCGATAGGGCACGAGGATTACTTTAGTCCGAGTCTCCAGTCCTATGTCTCGATGGGACTTTAGTCCAATCGGCAAGGCCGTCCCAATTCGGCACTCTAATGTCCCGAATGAGCATCTCGTGAGCATATTGCCGTCCTGAGGCAGTCCTGGGCTCGATCAATTGCGCTGAGCGTGACCGCGCCATTGGCAGCGCACATTGGGACTGCTGACGAGTCCCAGATCGAACCGTGCCACATTGCCAAGTCCTCGCTCCGGCACGATTTGATTTAGCGACGAGATCCTCATTGTGCTGCTGAATTTTCGACTGACCGAACACAATTGCGAGCGATGTTCGGCACCGGCACAAGTCTTGCAACATCTATTTTATATAGAACCTTCGATGGGGATGGCAGCGTATGTCGAAAAAAGTGCGCGTCTGCATCGTCGATCCACACCCGATGTTCCGCATCGGGCTGGAGACCGTGCTGAGCCGGGAGCCGGACTTCATGGTGGTCGGCTCAGGAGACGATGCCTCTCACCTCCCGAACTTGATCGAAACTCAGCGTCCGGAGCTTGTTCTGGTCGATACCCAGATGAATGGCGGGGGAATAAAGTTGGCAGCGGAGGCCCGGCGCGTCGCCCTAAATCCGGTACATTTAGTTTTTCTCACCGCATCGGAGCGTTACGAAGACGTCACGGCGGCCCTACAGGCCGGAGCATCCGGGTACATTCTCAAGGCGGTCTCGAAGGAGACGCTTCTCAATACCTTGCGGCTAATCATCAGTGGTGAAACCTATGTCACGCCGCAGCTGGCGAGCCGCCTCCTCAAGAGCTCCGCGGAGAGCAAGCTCGCTGAACCGTTGAGCGGGCGGGAGTTTCAGATTTTGACCGAATTGTCGAGCGGACACACAAACAAGGAAATCGCGCGCAACGTCGGCATAAGCGAGAAAACCGTCAAACACTATGTAGGGCGTATTCTGCAAAAGCTATCTGTCCGCAACCGGACCGAAGCGGTCATTGCGGCCCGATCCCTCGGGTCCCGGGAGCCGTTACAGCCGGCACATAACTCCCGTGCGCAGTCACGGAAGTCCTCTCGGCTTGCAGCCATTGAATAGGGATCGCTGAAGATTCCAACGTAAGGCAGGGCGATCGCTGGCGAGCGCAGATGCCGTCAATGTCGTTCGTCGCAACGACTTCGCAGTGCCCTCGACCGTTTCCAGGCCGCGCGTCCGTGCGAAGTCTGGTTCCGCCATCACGACGGCGGCGAGCACGCCGGCATCATCAGCGCCGCGCGTTTGGGCGACGAGCATGGTGAGAAGCATTCGCTTTGCACCTATCGCAAAACGCGAATTACTTCTGACCTGCATTTTTGCAGGGAGCGAATAGCTCGAGTTTTCAAACAATTGATATCAAGATAAAACACTGAAATATATGGATTTATTTTGTGTGGCCTACATGGCACGCCACTTGATGCTGTTCGCTTCATCCGGTCTGAAAAATTCCCGATGACAGCCGGCCGTAGCTTGTCCCGAACACCAGATCCCCTGCGCCTGCGCTCACCCGCCTGAGCCCGATCCCCCAACGGAGTTACGTCATGTCACACACAGCCGCTCTCACGCCCAGCCTCATCAATGAGCAACTCGCACTACTTCAGGCCGAGCGGCGCTACTATTCCTCTCGCCTCTTGGTAATTGCCGGAGATCCTGCACGTCGGGAAGAGATGAACGGCTATTTGAATTTGATCGAGAACATCAACGTAGCGTGCGTGCGTCTGGCCCGTGACGGCCGATCAGCCAGACCCTCGTCTCGTCCGGCCAAGTTGGCGGCCTAGCCACGCTCTGCTCCATTCTCCGACAGAAGCGCAGGGGAAGTATGAGCACTGGGCAGCCGCCCAACTAAATGGTGCCTCAGCTGAATTGGATAAATAGCGATTTAAATTCGGTGAGGTTGCAACATGAACGCAGATCAATTCATAAAAACTTCGCGACTATCCTTGCGCACCAGCCTGAGCCAGATCCAGAACCCAAACGGCCAGCTTGCGAGTTTTCAAATGCAAAAATTGTCTCCTGAGGGAATTGGTTTCGCCGGCGGGCCGGGGTGCGTTGGCTTGCTCAACACTTACTCCAGCAGAAACCTCGGCGATGCTGCGATCATGACTGCGCTGGCAAGCCTTGTTTCGGGAAAACAGGTGATCGCGGCGCTTCGCGACAGCCGTCCGGTTCCTATGGCAGGCGTGGCAAACGCGGACGCTCTGGAGATGGCCGATCGCTTCATCAGTGTGGGCGGCGATATCTTCAACAATGCGAGACCGTGGTTGGCGACGAGATCATTCGTTCGCAATGTCGGCGCACTCGCTGCTGCCGGCCAACGCGGAATAATGTTTGGCCAGACCATTCCTGCCTCTTGTCGAGGACCCGCCTTGATCGGCCTGTCCCTGGCCATGCGGCGCCTGGCAGGCGTCGTCGTAAGAGACCAGGAAAGTTTCGACCTGCTACGCCGATATGGTGTTCGTGCAAGGATTTCGTTCGATACCGCGTTCGTGATCGAGGCGACCGACGCGGGGCGCGCGCGCGCGCTCGCCATGTTGGACGAAGCCGCAATCGACCCGTCACGTGCCGCCTTGATCTCCGTGCGATCGTTCGATGCTTTGTATCCCAGCGATCAGGCCAAGACAGAGCAGAAGCTTGCAGAACTCGCGCGCAAGCTTCATGAGCGTGGCCATCAGCCCGCGGTTCTGATCCAGTCGGACGTGGATCGCGCCGACAGCGATCTGCAGACCGCAGGCCGGCTGCGCGCCATGGTCCCGGAGCTGAAGATCCTGGACTGCATCAATCGGGCAGACGATCCTGCTCCAGTCGCCACTCTCGTCGGTCTTCTGTCCATCGCCAACATTGCCGTTGGTCTTCGCTATCACACGACTGTGCTGCGGCTGGCGGTAGGTCGGCGCGCGTTCAATCTCTATTATTCCCGCAAGGGCCGGGACCTTTCACAGCGCCTGAACCTGCCGGGTGTCCACATCGACGATTTCGATGCCGATCGAGACATCCGCGCGATCGAGGAATCCGCCGATCAGATGTTCAACGTCTCTCCTGTGGCGGAGAATGTCAGGTCCTCCTTCCGGGAAACTTACGGTGCGATCCAGTGACGACTGCTCAAGGAATGGCTTCTGGTGTCGCCGCCCCGTTTCGCAATGCGCTGCCGGTTCTGCGTAGCGCCGGCCTCGTCGGCAGCGCCGAGATCGTCAATCGCATAACGCACATTGTGACTGCGATTGCGCTTGCGCGCTGCCTCGGTGTGGTTGAGTTCGGCATCGCCGCCGCTGCCATTACCGTGCATGAACTGACCCGGATGTTCATTCAGAACGGGCTCGGCACCCGGATCATCACGGCCACAAACGAGGAACTCCAGGACGTTGCGGCGAGCGTTCATCGCCTGAACTGGCGCCTCGGGATCATGCTCGCCTCGGTCCAGCTCTGCTTCGCCCTTTCGCTCGCGGTGTTCTGGGAAGCGTCGCAACTTGCTCTCGCAATTGCAGCGCTTGCGCTCGTTCACGTGATCTACCCAATAGCGATGGTGTCCGTCTTTCTTGCCCAGAGGGATGCCAGATGGAGATGCTTCAGTGGCGCCATTGCAGCGCAGGCTGTGTTCGACAATCTGCTTACCGCAGGACTAGCTGTGGGCGGAGCGGGCATCTGGGCTGTCGTTATACCCAAGATCCTGGTCGCCCCCTTGTGGGTGATTTGGCACCGCGTCGCGACACCCTGGTCCGCGACGGTAAAACCTGACGCCGTTCTCGATCGCCAGCTCTTGTCACATGCGACCAAGATACTCGGCGTAGAGATCCTCGCAAACTTGCGCGCTCAAGGAGACAAAGCGCTCATCGGTCTGTTGATGGGACCGCAGGCACTCGGTCTGTACGCATTTGCTGCCAATATCGGCAACAGCATCACGACCGGTCTTTCACAGTGCATCAGCTCCGTGTTGCTGCCCTTCCTTCGCCGAGGGCGCGAAAATGGCAATCTTCTTCTGGATTTCAGCCAGTCGCTGGTCACGCTGCTGCTGCCCATCGTCCCGGTGGTCGCGGCGCAGGGATTGCTTGCATGGTGGTACGTGCCGCTCGTGTTCGGTGACAAGTGGAACGATGCGATACCCCTGCTCTTGATAATCTCGATCTTTTCATTGGTCCGCCCAGTCACCGCCGCGGTCTCGCAGCTCCTGAGAGCCAGCGACAACGCGTCGACCGACATGCTTGCCGCCGCGATCACGACCGCCCTCTTCTTCACCGGGCTGGTCGCAGGGAGCGCGCTGGGGCTGGTGGCCGCCACTGCCGGCGGCTGCATTGGAATGGCGGTCGGGGCTGTTGTGAGCCTTTGCCTTGCGATCCGGCGGACTATCGCTCGGACATCGAAAGAAGCCTGAGGATCGTCATGGGGTGGAGGGTGCAAAGGATGGCGCCGCCCTTCGCCGCAGTTTCGACTCCGTTGCCCAAAGCCTTGCCTGACGGTCTTGGATGCCGTCGGCGAAGTTTGGGAGCGAGGAAAGGCAGTCGGCACGATACGATGGCGGACTAAGGTGGCCGGTTCACAGGCATGGCGATTGGTCACCTCCCCAGGCCGCCAGCACATGCGGCGCGAACTGGGATAATGCACAGTCGCAAAGTTGATCGGCTGGGCCGCGCCGATCCGATCTCTCACTTGGATATCCGTCGACAGGGTATGTACGATCACGCCGAAACTGATCTGGTGCGCCATGCGCATCAACAGGCGACAGCGAGCTTGTCGGGGTCGCACGCGCCGCGAAGTTGCCCTGCAGTCCGATGAAACGACCGGATGCACTGGAGGCTCGCAGACTCTGCAGCAGATGCAACGTGGCTCCCGTATCCGCGCGATCGGCGACAGCGCCTTGGCAGCGTCGCGCTTCTCCAGGATGACGTTCAATCAAGGCTAGCTGCCGAGCCTCACGACAGTTCTGCCTGAACCTGCTGCAGAGCCTCCACGGGTCGAATGAATTGGTGTGCCAGCCGGAATGCTGGCCGGAGAAGGTGTCGTTGAGTGGGGAACATCTAGGGGATGCTGAACGGTAGCTTACTTGCCTGCCGGATAGAACGATGTGCTCAGGGGGTTGCACAGGATTGTGGCGGCTCCCTCCCTGCGGTCGGGCCACGCCCTACTCGCCGGTAAGGACCGGCGACCGGAGCCACGCGAATGGCGTGTCTCCGCCCATGCGGGTGACGGTCGTTGCCGCGCAGCATGGCGTGCGAGAGGTGTGCGGGAACCGTTCGGCTCGCCCGTGCTACTCAGCAACGAGTTCTGCGGGCAGGGAGCAGGACCGCCTAGGTTGCCACCGTCTGCCCGATCGTGATCGCGCACGGAAAAGCTTCGGCTTCAATCAGAATCCGCACGACGCATACGCGCAACTGTCACATGGGGTTACGCTGTGCCACCCTGCATCCGTGTGTGACGGGTGTGTGACGGCGATTTTTCGGGAAGTGCGCGAAGCCGCTAAGTGCTTGATTTCATTGGTGGAGCCGAGGGGAAAGCATTGACCCTGACGAAACAGACACTTAGCATTCCCAAACCCTCCAAAGCGGCCCACTGTCATGCATAGTGTATTTCAGGCATTTCCCAAACCTAAGGCGTCAAGAACCCAATCTCGCGTGGCTTGTTGAGGAAATGGAGATCGCGCCGTTCATTCGCGTCATC
>LNFM01005033.1_pt1 | contig 23424 bp, 22 predicted proteins | sample 596031 | NCBI WGS metagenome assembly LNFM01 (sample SAMN04254537, study PRJNA301005) | activated carbon metagenome | isolation source: dual media filters at the Ann Arbor, Michigan drinking water treatment plant | place: USA: Ann Arbor | reverse complement strand
TGACAACAGATCCGGTAGCAAAGGCGGGTGCCACCAATCTCGCGGCGCGATCTACTTCGATTTACAGCCAGACTTTTTCAACAAAATCGGTCAGAAGCGGACATAGCGGCTTTAGTCGCACATGATTTCGAATATACTTGAAAAGCGGGTATTCGGGCGGGGCTGAGCCAGGGCGACGACCCACGATAATGCGAAACGAAGTACGCCGAGCAGTACAACATATTCAGGCGGCTATTCTAAGCACTTGGTTATTATAGATCTTTCCGCTCAGAGCGCCCGCTCCATCGTCGGGGCGATAGAGAATTGTCCATTGATATCAGGCATTTCTGGGCATTTTTCGAGTTCCGTGTCGAACCATGGAGCATCAGACACCATGCAATCGCAAGAACGTGTTAAAGGCCTATACGGCTCCGCACGGCATCAAACAAGGTGGCGGTTGCCGCCTCCGCGCTAGACTCGAACTCGGTGCTTATAGACGGACGTTGCATGCAACGTCGGCGGTACGACCGCGGTACAACAAACGATGAGCGCACGCATATGTGCATGCAAACTCGCCGCTGGCGAATGGGTCGGTCCCATCATTAATGACTTGGTGGGTCCGCTTCGTGCCAATCCGGACCTCTCAATTTCGCTCCTTTCGCTTGGAACTATGGTTGCCTTAGCGGAGTTCCATCCATCGCGTCGCCAACCAGGTATCCCGAATGGTCCGGACCGTCAGGCCAGCCGTCGCAAGCGCCGCAGCCGTTTTCATCGCGGGCGCCCTGATCCTGGGCTTTTATGAGCTAGGCCACGAGTCGGGGCACATGGTTGCGCATATTGTGTCGATGAACGTCGTGGCGCCGCTGATCGCGGCCTTTATCGCCGCCCGCCGCGCCGCGGCCGCCACACCGGCGTCGTGGTTGTGGTCGGCAACACTCCTGCAAATCGTGCTGCTGTGGTCGTGGCATGCCCCGGTCGTCTACAATGCCGTCGCGGGGGCTCCGATACTGCAAGCCGCCTTGCACGCAGGACTTCTGGCCATCGCCACGTTGTTCTGGTTCTCGGTATTGACCGTCAATGACGGATCACGATGGCACACCATACCGGCGCTGCTGCTGACTGGGAAACTCGCCTGCCTGCTGGCCGCGCTTCTGATCTTCGCACCGCGCACCTTGTACGACGCGGCTGGGCATCTGGCGCTTTCGGTCCACCAAGCCGCGACGATTGGCGCGCTCGACGACCAGCATCTGGCGGGGCTACTGATGATCACCGCCTGCCCCCTCAGCTATTTGGTGGCTGCCGTCATGATCGCCAGTCAATTCATCGGTTCCCGGACCGGTCTCCACGGCGCGCGGGCGCCAGGGTAATGCGGGCCAAGACGCGCACTCGCATCATGACGGTCATTCGTTACGGGCTGATCGGCGCCGGTGCGCTTGCGCTGGCCGGCTTTCTGTTTGCCTGGTCAGGCGCCTACAGCATCGCGGCAAGCAAAGGTCATTTCAAGATTGTTGAATGGGCGTTGACATTCGGCATGCGCAGTTCGGTGCGCACGCATGCCATCGGCATCGAGGTGCCGCCGCTCGACAACACCAATCTGGTGACGCTCGGCGCCGCGCATTTTCACAGCGGCTGCGCCTACTGCCATGGCGCGCCCGGCGTCACCCGCAGTCCGATCGCCTTGGCCATGCTGCCGCCGCCGCCCGACCTGTCGACCGACATGCGGCCATGGCGCGACCGCGAAATATTCTGGATCGTCAAGCACGGCATCAAATACACCGGCATGCCGGGCTGGGTGACGCAGCAACGCGACGACGAAGTCTGGGCGCTGGTCGCTTTTCTTAAGAAACTGCCCAGCATGGACGCGGCAGCCTATCGCGACATCGCCGTCGGCGAATTATGGATCCCGCCGCAGAGTGGACGCCAGATCGCCACGACGGAAACCACCACCGAAGCGGCCAGCGCCTGCGCGCGCTGTCATGGCGCCGACAAGCGCGGCACCAACAGCAACCTGGTCCCGATCCTGCACGGGCAACCCATCGAGTTTCTCACCGCCGCTTTGGCGGACTACGCCCATGGCCGCCGCGCCAGCGGCATCATGCAGCCGGTCGCCAGCGACCTGCCGCCGCAGGACCGCAAGCAGGTGGCGGCCTACTACGCCGCGCTCGCGCCGCTGGCCACCACCGATCGCAGCAGCGATGCCGCCGCGATCGAACGCGGACGCACGCTGGCCGAACAGGGCGATGCAGCCGCCAAAGTGCCGGCTTGCGCCAGTTGTCACGGCGCCGGCGCGCTCAAGGCCTATCCCCGCCTCGCTGGGCAAAACGCCGCCTACATGACGAACCGTCTGCATGTGTGGAAGAGCGGCGGTACCTCGGCATCGGCGACCGACACGATCATGGCGCCGGTGGCGCGCGCGCTCACCGACGCGCAGATCGGCGACGTCACCGCGTACTACTCATCGCTCAGCGCCGGGCAAAGCCGATGACGCGCCTCGCCGCGCCTGCTCTGTTTTTTGCAGCACTTGTGCTCGGTGGCTGCGGCACCGACGTGCAGTCGGCGATGTCGCCGCGCGGCACGCAGGCCGGACAGATCGCGCTGCTGTCATGGATCCTGTTCGGCTTCGCCGCCGCCGTGCTCGGCATCGTCATGGCCGCATTGTGGCTGGCCATCCGCGGCTCGCCGCGCATGCGCAGCATGCTGTCACACGAGAATGCCGTGCTGGCGCTCGGCATCGCCTTTCCGGCAGTCACGTTGACGGTGCTGCTCGGCTACGGCGTCTGGCTGATGCGCGCGCAATTGAATCCGGCCGGAAAACGCGACGCCGTTCGCATCGAGGTGACGGGTGAGCAATGGTGGTGGCGCGTTGCTTACTCGGGCGCAGACGGCAAAAGCATCGCAAGCGCCAATGAAATCCGCATACCGGTGGGGCAGCCGGTGGAGTTTACGCTTAGATCAGCCGACGTGATCCACTCCTTCTGGGTGCCGAGCCTTGGCGGCAAGGTCGACATGACGCCGGGCCGCGCCACGCGGCTGCGGCTGGAGGCGGAACGCGCAGGCGTCTATCGCGGCCAGTGCGCCGAATATTGCGGCGGCCCGCATGCGCTGATGGCGTTGGACGTCGTGGCCATGCCGCAAGCCGAGTATCGCACCTGGCTGGAACGCGAAGCCGCGTCCGCGCTGCCGCCGGCTACCGAAACTGACAGGCGTGGCCAATCGCTCTTCGTCGCCGCCGGTTGCGGCGCCTGTCACACGGTGCGCGGCACGGCCGCCGCCGGCACGCTGGGGCCTGACCTCACCCATATTGGCAGCCGTCGATCGCTCGGCGCCAATGTGCTGCCGCTGACACAGGACAATCTGGTGCGCTTCATCACCGGCGGCCAGCACGTCAAGCCGGGCAACCTGATGCCCGAATTTCGTATCTTTGCGCCAGACGAGCAGCAGGCGCTCGCCGGTTATCTGCTGAGCTTGAGGTAAAGCCATGGCCGCAAGCGATTATCCGAACTCCTTGCCCCGTCCGAAGGACGAGCTGAAGCAACTCGAGGCAGCGTGGGTATTGCCGAAAGGCTGGCGCATTCTCAGCGCCGTCAACAATACGGTGATTGGCTATTTCTACGTCGGCACTGCGATCTTGTTTTTTCTGCTCGCCGGCATTCTGGCGTTGTTGATGCGGCTGCAACTGGCGGTGCCGAGCAACACTTTCCTGAGCCAGGACACCTACAACCAGATCTTCACGATGCACGGCACCGTGATGATGTTTCTATTCGCGGTGCCGGTGGTCGAGGCCATGGGCATCCTGCTGCTGCCGCAAATGCTGGGCGCGCGGGACCAGCCCTTCCCGCGCCTCGGCGCTTTTGCATTCTGGGCCTACTTCGTCGGCGGACTTATTTTCTTCTGCACTTTGTTCTTCGACGTGGCCCCCTCCGGCGGCTGGTTCATGTATCCGCCGCTAACGGGCGCGCAATATTCTCCGGGCATCGGTGCCGACTTCTGGCTACTCGGCATCGGCTTCATCGAGATATCGGCGATCGCCGGCGCCATCGAGATCATCGTCGGCGTGCTGCGCACGCGGGCGCCGGGCATGACGCTCGACAAGATGCCGATCTTCGCCTGGACCATGCTGATCCTGGCCGGAATGATCATGTTCGCCTTCCCGGCCGTCATCCTCGCCACGCTGCTGCTGGAGCTGGAGCGCGCCTTCGGCTGGCCGTTCTTCGTTGCCGCCAAGGGCGGCGATCCGCTGCTGTGGCAGCATCTGTTCTGGTTCTTCGGCCACCCGGAGGTCTACATCATCTTCCTGCCGGCGGCCGGCATGGTGTCGATGATCATCCCGGCGATGACCGGCACGCCGCTGGTCGCCTACCGGCTGATCGTCGTCGCCTTGATCGCGACGGCGTTCTTCAGCTTCGGCCTGTGGGTGCATCACATGTTCACGACCGGCATCCCGGCGATGTCGCTCGGCTTCTTCTCGGCCGCCAGCATGGCGGTGGCGCTGCCGAGCGGCATTCAGGTGTTCGCCTGGATCGCGACCATTGCCGCCGGCAGAATGCGCTGGTCGACGCCGTCATTGTTCGTGCTCGGCTTCATCTTCATCTTCACGCTCGGCGGGTTGACCGGCATCATGGTCGCCATGGTGCCGTTCGACTGGCAGGCGCACGATACCTACTTCGTCGTGGCGCATTTCCATTACGTCCTGGTCGGCGGCATGGTGTTCCCGCTGTTCGGGGCTTTCTATTACTGGGCGCCGTCGCTCAGCCGCCGGCCGCTGTCGGAACGGCTGGGCAAATGGACATTCTGGCTGATGTTTTCCGGATTCAATGTTGCTTTCTTCCCGATGCACATTACCGGCCTGATGGGGATGCCGCGCCGGGTCTACACGTATCCCGACGTTATGGAATGGGGCGTCCTGAACATGATCTCCACCGTCGGTGCGTTTCTGTTTGCAGCCGGGATTTTGGTGTTCCTGATCGACGTGGCGCGGAACCTGCGTCCGAATCTGTCGAACGCAGCAGGCGACATATGGAAAGCGGGCACGCTCGAATGGCTGCCCAATGACGTCTACGGCGTGCGCAGCGTGCCGTTGGTGACCAGCCGCGATCCGATGTGGGACCAGCCGGGGCTGGCCAAAGATGTCGAAGCCGGCCGCTATTATCTGCCGAACACGGCGACCGGCGAACGCGAGACCATCGTGACTTCGCCGATCGAGGCGACGCCGCAATATCTGCTGCGCCTGCCGGGTCCTGGCTGGACGCCGTTTCTCGCCGCCGTCGGCACCGCCGGCTTCTTCATGCTGTTGACGGTGAAGGCGACGTTCCTGGCCTTCGCCAGCGGCGTCCTCGCCGTGGCAATGATCATTGCCTGGATGTGGCGCAGCGAGCCGGCGCCGCACGCCCCGGTGAACATCGGCGGCGGTATCACGCTGCCGACTTACGCCACCGGCTCACTGTCGCACTCATGGTGGGCGATGGTCGTGCTGATGCTGGTGGCGGGCTCGCTCTATCTCGCTTACGTCTTTTCCTATCTCTATCTCTGGACAGTGTCGCCGCAGATCTGGCCGAAGCTAGAAGCGCTCGTACCCGTTGGCCGCGCTATCATACCGGCCGGACTGCTCGCCATCAGCAGCGGCCTCGCTCTGCTCGCCGGACGCCTGTTGCCGGAACGAACGCGCGGCGGACTCGGGTTCAACGTGTCGATTGGGCTGGGCGTTGTCGCACTGGCCGCCGCGAGCCTCATCGAAATCATGTCCCAATGGCAGGCGGGCGTGCGGCCGGACGCCGACGCGCACGGCGCCATGGTCTATATGGCGGCGTTCCTGCAATTGCAGCTGACGCTCCCCATTCTTGTGATGGCGGGCTTTACCATCGCGCGCAGCCTGACCGGCAATCTCGATAGTCGGCGGCGCGGGGTCTACGACAACCTCGCACTGTTCTGGCATTACGCCGTCGGTCAGAGCCTGTTTGGCCTTCTTCTGATCCACGGCTTTCCGAGGCTGGTCGGATGAGCGGACGCAAGGCAGTTCGCCCGCTCTCCGACCTGTTGCTGATGTTTGCCGGACCGGCCATCTGGTTCGGCCACTTCGCTTTTATCTACGGCGCAGAGACGTTGATCTGCATCGGGCCGGCGGCTTCTGCCGATCAGCGAATGTTCTGGACTTATGCAATCGCCACGATTGCCGCTCTCGCAAGTTTAGGCGTTCTCGCCCGGAGGCAAGCAAGCAGCACGGGATTTCTACCACGAGCCGGCTTGGGGCTGACGCTTCTCGCCATTCTCGGCGTCGTCGGGACCATAATCCCGGCAACATTCCTACCCCTCTGCGCCAGTGCCGATTAGTCTTGCGTGAAGCCAGTCATCTGGGACATCGATGTTCGTAGATCTCGTCGTATCCCGTCTCCGGGCAAAAATGTTTCCCGGAGCAGCCCTTTGATCGCTTGAGCTGGATCTTTGGCAATACGTTTTAAGAAAGATAACTCGACAGATTCAGGCTCTGTATTTTCGAGATCGCTGCGTATGACGCCTCAAGCTGAGCCTGATAGGTGGAAATCTCGGCGGTCACAGCCGCGACATCAACATCTGTCAGCGACGAACCGAGACTGATCGCATAGCTCTGATAGTCTTGTTGATGCGCCACCGCCCGCTCCAACTGAGAAGAACTCAACGGGCTCTGCTGGGCGCCGAGCTATTTGGCGAGACGCACGACGTCTACTTCAAGGTCGGCTTGCTCATAACTATCGGTCTTGCGGCCAAGAATGCCCTCTTAATTGTCGAGTTCGCAATCGAACGCGAAGCAAAAGGGATGGGTCTGGTCGAGGCAACTTTGGCGGCAGCGCGGCAACGCCTCCGGACATATGTTATTGAAATTGCAATGCAATTCAAAACTAGCCGGACGAGTTTCCGCCACCATTTCCTTATTTCTTAAGATACGGTCCATGCCAGCTGTCAGCACCCAAGACCAAGCTAACGCTGAGTTCAGTGATCTCGCAATAGCAGACATTTAACCTTTATGAAATCTTAATGAGCTAGATGAATTAGCTGGGGATATTTCATGCTTGCTGCGCTCCGACATTTCGTTGGCCGAGAACATTATCAGCTTTTGGACGAAGCGCTGCGGCACATGTCCCAGGGGCTTTGTATGTTCAACGCCGATGGGCAGCTGGTACTCTGGAACCGTCGCTTCGCCGAGATGTACAACGTCGAAGGACGGCTACGCGTCGGTTTTACCCTGCGCGATATATTGCAGCATAGGCTAGAAGTCGGAACCCTGGCCGAAGATCCGGATGCCTATGCGAAGCGGGCGCAGGCCGCCGCCAAGGCTGGAACCACGTTCAAGCACATCTTCGAGTTACCTAACGGCCGCAGGATCGCCGTCTCCAACGAGCCGCGGCCGACCGGCGGATGGGTCTCCACGCATGAGGACGTTACCGAGCGCCACCAGGTCGAACAGGAGCGCGCCGCCTTCCGCGAACAGGCGCAGCGCCGTTTAATTATAGAGCAGGCGATCGCCAGTTTCCGGCCGCAAGTGGAAAAGCTGCTCAGCTCGGTAAGCGACAGCGCGATGGCCATGCGCTCCACCGCCTCAACGCTATTCGGTTCCTCCAGTCAGGCCTCGCAGCACGCCGAAAGCGCGGTGGATGCCATTCATGAAGCCTCGCTCAACGTGGAGACCGCCGCAGTCTCCGCCGACGAGCTTTCGCGCTCCATCGCCGAGATCAGCGGCCAGCTCGGAAAGACCACCAATATCGTGCGCTCCGCCACGCTGGAGGCACAAGGCACCGACCAAGAAATTGCTGGGCTTGCCGCCGGTGCGCAAAAGATCGGCGAAGTCGTCAAGCTCATCAGCAGCATCGCCAACCAGACCAATCTGCTGGCGCTCAACGCCACCATCGAGGCCGCGCGCGCCGGCACCGCGGGCCGGGGCTTCGCCGTCGTTGCCTCGGAAGTTAAATCGTTGTCAGTGCAGACAGCGAAGGCGACCCAAGACATCACTAGCCACATCCTCGCTATGCAGGATTCGACCACCAGTGCGATCGAGGCGATCCGCCGCATCGTCGCCCGAATGCAAGAAATCAATCAGCACACCTCCGCCGTCGCCGCTTCGGTTGAGCAGCAAAACGCGGCAACCAGTGAAATCTCGCACAACGTCACCAGCGCCGCGCAGGGCACTGGCACGGTGGTCTCGGTGCTCAGTGAGGTCGCGGGTGCGGCCACCGAAACCCGTACGTCGGCGCAGACCGTGCTTAACGTCTCGCAAACGGTCGAAACCGCGGTGTCGAACCTGCGCTCCGAAGTCGTAACTTTTCTCGGCAAGGTGGCCGTCTAAGTCATGCCGCAGCCCACGTTGCCGTAGCGCTGCCCGTCGCTGCCGCGATTTTGTTTTAATGTCCGGCTAACTTACGATTAGCCCGTCCGGGTCCATCGCATGGCGCGAGCTTGACGGGATTTGCGCATCAGCTCCGCACGTTAGCGAAACAGACGTGTTTAGTATCAGTGAGGGCGATTGCGCGCCGCGTAAGGGCGAGTTACTTGGATCAGACGAATTCACGCTTACTGATGCCAACGGCGACGTTCAGTTGTTTTCGTCAGAAACATTTTTTAATCGCTACGAAACCCTCACGCTGATGGTTTATCTTCGTACCGTGCCAAAATCTGTCTCTCTGTCCTTTGGTGCCTATGCCGACTGGCGGGTCCACCAAGGGCAGGATCGTATTGTTCGCTCATGGCGGCGCATTCATGGACGGCCACCGGAATCGAACGGACGAAATCTATTCCAACGTCACTTAATCTCCGAATGCTACGGCGAAAATGCTTGCCGTTCAGGTACCTGTACGGCTCTCCAGCCGCAAAATTAATGCCTCAAGACGGTCTATCGGGTCGCCGGCGATTCCTGGCTTTGGCAGAACCGCAATGCCATTTAGAACCACTGAAACAATCTGCGATGCCATCACACTCGGATCAATCGCCTTGCTTGCGGACGCCTTACCCCAGGCAACCTGCTCCACCGCGCCGATGACAATGTCGCGCAGCAACAAAACAGGAACTTCTGCGCTGAACTCTCCTTTGGCAATCCCATAAGCTATCGCGTCCTCGACCACGCGGACGTAGCGCCGATTGACCTCACGATATATTGGCCAGTGATGTTGATCTCGGGTACGCGACTCGGACGCGTAAAGCATGCTGAGCTCTGTATTTTTGGCCCAGAAATCGAGGTGGCGATAACAAAAATACTCAATCATTTCACGCCCGGATTGCAGTCTCGCTGCATTCTGTATGACGCTATTAACATGATCTTCAATAGAACGAGCGAGCACGCGGAATAGCAGCTCGCGTTTGTCCGCTACATATTTATAAATTGTGCCGTCGGCGACCCCTGCCCGCCGCGCGATGCTCGCGATGGTCGCGTTGTCATAGCCCTTCTCGCACAACTCCAAAAAAGCGGCATGAAGGATCGCAGTCTCGCGCGCCTGAATCTTGTGAGGCAGCGCGTCTGTTGATCGTGTCTTCACGGGCGTTTTTGGACGCTTTGATCGAGATACCTTTTTGCGTTGCTTCCGCGAGCCTGATTTTAGAGACGAGGTACGATTTGGCTGCGGGCGACTCATAGCTCAGCTGACGCGCCTTCCGCGCCCCGCCCAGTAGCGCTCTCGCAGTTCAGGCTTCGTAATCTTGCCTGACGGCGTCCGGGGCAGACTATCAACCAGATCGACACTTTTGGGAATCTTGTATCCCGCGATCTTGCCGCGGCAGAAGCCGATAATTTCCGTATCGACAAGTTTCGTCCCCTCTCGCGGCACCACGATCGCCTTGACGGCCTCACCCCACGCCTCGTCAGGCACCCCAATGACCGCAACCTCCAAGACGTTGGGATGCGTCGAAATCACATTTTCCACTTCAACCGGATACACATTCTCTCCGCCGGAAACGATCATATCGACCTTGCGATCAATAATATAGATGAAGCCATCTCCGTCTCGTTTTGCGACGTCCCCCGTGTGCAGCCACCCAGACCGAATTGTTTTGGCTGTCGCCTCCGGCTGGCGCCAGTACCCGCTCATCACACTGTCACCCCGGCAAATCAACTCGCCCAAGTTACCGTCCGAAACGTCCTCGCCGCTTTCATCAGCAATACGAACGTCATAGCCGAGCATCTCCCGCCCACAGGAAAGCAGCAACTCCTGTCGCCCTGGCTCCATGGCCGCCCGATGATCGGCACCGGTCATGAGGGTGGCAAAGACGCAAGCCTCGGTCTGTCCGTAAACCTGCTGAAAATCGGCGTCGAAGATCTCTAGCGCGCGCGACAACCGATCCGGAGCGATGCATGAACCTCCATACATAACCCGACGGAGACTGCCCACCCTCTTTCGGGAGATGGTTGACGATTCCAGCAGAAATATGAGCATAGATGGAACGAAACAGACGGATGAAACGCTCTCTTTCTCAATCAACGACAAGACAAGTTCTGGATCGAAGCGCGGCGCGACGACAGTGGTCGCACCTACCGCAATCTGCGCCATCTGCACGATGTTCCCACCAGCATGGAACTGCGGAATTACTTGCAGGGAGACGTCGGAAGCCGACGCACCTGAGGCGATCGCCGTATACATCATGCCGTTCAGCATTTGCCGGTGAGAAAGCATCGCTCCCTTTGGTCGCCCCGTCGTGCCGCTTGTGTACATGATCGCCACAAGATCATCCGGCGTCACTTCGCAATCGGGCCGCGTGCTACGTGCTCTTCCCAGAACATCCTCGTAATTGATTCCGAACGATCCCTTTTCGCCCATCCGGACCCAGGCTTCAACGGAAGGAGACAACTCCGCGAGGGCTTCTACAGACGCTAATAGATCGTCGCTGAAGATTACCGCCTTGCATTCCGCATGTCCGACGATAAAGCCTAGCTCCGAAGGGGTCAGCCGATAGTTTAGGGGGACCCAAACAGCGCCAGCCTCAGCGATTGCGTACACGCACTCGATGTACTCGCTTCGATTGGTGCTTAGAACGGCTACTCGATCGCCCTTCGTCACGCCGAGCCCGCGCAAGGCGTTGGCAAGTCGAATGACACGCGTCCCCAAAGCGGCAAACGACAGATTCCGTCCACTGTCAATTACCGCAAGTTTATCCGGTCGACCGGCGGCATGGTAAGCGACGACGTCTTGCAGTCTCATTTCACGCTCTCGGGAATTCGGGCGGTTGCTTCCATCTCAATCAGGGCACCTGGTTGCAACAGACGCGGGACCACGATTCCGGAGGCCGCCGGAAATGGCTCAGTGAAATAGCGCCGCCGGAGATCAGCAGTGCTCTTATAGTTTTCGGTCGTCACAATGAATTCGCGTGTCGCGACCACGTCACAATAGTCGCAACCCGCCGCGCGCAGAACTTCTCCGAGTCTTATCAGCACGACCTCTGCCTGACCGACAATGTCACCGGGATGCAGGATGGTATGGTTTGGCCCGACCGCCACCAGCCCGGACACGAAAAGCCATCCGTCACAAGCAATACCAGGCGAATAAGTGGCCTTCTTCATGTATTCCCAGCCTGCGCCGGGATCGATCCGCAATCGACCAGTCATTGTAGCATCTCCATTTCTATATTTTTGCGCTCCAGCGCCCGAGCCAGAGCGCGATGTCTGGATAGAGCACTACGATGATCAGGCCGATCCACTGCAGGATGATGAACGGCCAGATGGATCGGAATATGTCGCCCAAGGAAATATCGGGTGGGGCCACGCTTTTCAAATAGAAACATGCCGGTCCAAATGGCGGCGATAGATAGGAAATTTGCATGCTCATGCAGAAAACAATTCCGAACCAGATTGGATCGTAACCCAACGCTACAATGGCCTTCGTAAAGATCGGCATCGTCAGAAACGCGATCCCGATCCAGTCAATGAAGGTGCCAAGCACGAACAGGATCAGCACCATTACCCCGATGATGCCGAGCGGCGGCAGCGGCAATCCGGTTATGATGCTTTCGAGATAGGCGACGCCTCCGCTCAATGAGTAGACGCTCACCAATGCGTTGGCGCCGAAGAATATCCACACAACCGAGCCAATCGTCGTGCCCGTTTGCCGGACGGAATCGGCCAACGAAGAAAGTGAGAATTTCCGGTTTACCACAGACGCGATGATCGCCCCCACCACACCTATGCTGGCCCCTTCCGTCGGAGTCGCGATATCCAAATACAACGAACCCAGCACGCCGATGATGATCAAGACCGGGAGAATCAGCCCCTTACCGAGGCGGAGCTTTTCCACCAACGGCAGATTCCGATCTTCTTCAAGCGCGGGCGGAGCCAGTTCCGGATTAATCGTGCAGCGAACAACGATGTACGCAATATAGAGAGCGGAAAGAAGCAGGCCAGGCAGAACGGCGGCCGTGAACAGCGCCGAGATTGATACGTTTGCAACCAACCCGTAGATGATCAAGACGATACTTGGCGGAATCATTGTCCCGAGTGATCCTGCCGCACAGATCACGCCCAAGCTTATCGATTTATCGTATCCACGCCGGAGCATTGCTGGCAGAGCAATCAAACCGAGCGTAACGACCTCAGCGCCGACTACTCCGACCATGGCCGCCATTACGGTGCCGGCGAGGATAGTGGCGACCGCCAGCCCGCCTGGAATTCTTGCCGTCCAAATGTGCAGGGCACGGTAAAGCGCCTCGGCGACACCGCTTCTCTCAAGAATAAAGCCCATCAAGACGAACATCGGGACTGAGAGCAGAGAGTAATTGGTGGTCAAATCAAAGATACGGCTTACGATGAGCAAGAGGCTGTTCGGCCCGAACAAAACGACTGCCGCAATTGCCGCTGTCATTCCCGTGGCAAATGCCAGTGGGATCCCCGCCAATAGCAGCAAGATGAGCAGCGCGGGTATCGCAAGGGATATGGTGCCTACATCCATTATGGCCGCCCGGATAGTCGGCCGATGAGCACGATGATGATCTGGATAAACATCAACCCTGCGGCGACGGGAATGATTGCCTTGAGGATTGCTGGCTGGCGGGAGTTCCACGCGCTTCCAGTGCTTTCAAGCATGAGCACCGACGGCCATGCCTGCTTCCATCCCCAGTAAACGAGAATCAACAGAAAACAGGCCGTGACGAGCAGCGCAAAAATATCGAGAATTGCACGCACACGCGGTGGAAGCAGATTATAGAGAGAATCAATCCGGATGTGCGTTCCTTTCTGCTGCGCGTCGACGCCCCCAATGCAATACTGAATTCCCGCCAAGGTCACCGTCAGTTCAAGAACCCAAGTAGTTGGCGTGTGAAAGACGTAGCGCGAAATGACTTCTGCGAACGAGATGACAAAAACCGGAATATATAGGTAGCTAGCCCCGTCGCTCACCGCGCCAATCAATCGGTCGAAGTACCTCATAGGATCGGCTAACCTTCAATCCCGCGGTTTGAAAGTTCTGGCGTGACGACCGGGGAAGTCTATCACGCCAGAATATTTACCGAGCCCTGGTTATTTTAGAGCGCCGGTGAGTTTCAACCATTCAACCTGCGTTTCGACTGCGCGACGCGAAAACTCGCTACGCTTCGCCCATTCGGACCACACCTTTTGTGCCTCAGCCCTGAACTTCGTTCGCTCGGCTGGGCTCAACTCGGTTAGAGTCAATCCCCGGCTTTGGGCCGTCGCCTTTACCTTCGCATCGGCTTGAATTCGCTGGGTGGCGGACTTCATTGCAGACTGCGGCATTGCCGTCAGCATGATTTGCTGAAGATCCGGTGGCAGGCGCTTCCATTTGTCGGCATTGACGGTGAAGTCGAGGACAACCGTCGAATGGGGACTGGGAGTCAGCAAAAACTTGGCATGCTCGTGCAGACCAATTTTGTCGTTATAGTAAAGCGCCCCAGCGTCGGCCGCATCCACGACTCCCTTTTCGAGAGCGCCGAAAGCTTCCGAGAGCGGCAGATTGATCGGCGTGGCGCCTAGTCCCTGAAAAATTAGCGCCGCAATTCCTGGCGGAAGGCGAACCTTCATGCCGCGCAGATCGGCGACCGTTTCAATGCGCTTACGCGACGGCAACGACTCGATTCCGCCAGTCGAAATTCCAACCGTGAACATGTTGTACTTGGCATACATTTCGCGGAGCAGTTCGAGACCTCCGTGGCCATAGTAATATGAGATGAGAGCGAACTCGTCGTCATACGCGCCACTCAGATCTGCCATCGCAGCAAGTCCCGCTTCACGGCCGGACCAATAGCCAGCGTAACTAAAGTGACCGTCGATGACGCCGGCGCTTACGGCATCTAGTGTCCCGGCAGGGCCAACAACGCTTCCGGAAGACAAATTGACGATTTCAATCCGGCCGTTGGACATGGCTTTTACATTGCGCGCGTACTCGGCAAAGTTTTCGTACAGCGGGTCGCCTGCGGGGAACAAGTTTTGCACCCGAAATTGGACGGGTGCCTGAGCCATCGCCTGCAGGGGCAGTAGAGCCGTAACGGCAACTAGCGCTCCAGCAATCTTAAGAAGGAATCGGTGTGTCGAGCTCATGCGGTTTCTCCTCCAATTCGAGTTAAACTTGGTTTTCACTAAGACCACGCCACTCTCAGATCATTGCCCGGTAAAACGGGGCTGCCGCTTTTCGAGAAATGCAGATACGCCCTCTTCGAAATCTTTTGTTCTGGCCGTCGATACCATCGCGTCACGCTCGGCCTCCAGATGGACCGCCAGCTCCGGCAAGACGCTCTGGTTGATCAGTCGTTTGGCATGCACAAGCGCTCGAAACGCTCCTGCCGAGAGGCGCCGAACCCATTCCTCCGTCGCCTCGCTCAGATCGGAGTCCTCAACGACGCGCGTCATGAGTCCCAGTTCAGCGGCCACCTCGGCGCTAATGAATTCGCCGCTCAGGAGAAGTTCGGTCGCCCTGGTTATTCCGATCATTCTTGGCAGAAAATAAGTGCCGCCAGTATCGGGAGAGAGCCCGACGCGCACGAATCGCTGAGCAAATTTGGCCGATTTAGCCGCTATCTTTATGTCGCAAGCGAGCGCGAGATTGAACCCTGAGCCTGCGGCGAGACCGTTGACAGCAGCAATGAAAATCTTGTTGGCCTTACGTACCTGAAGAATTATTTCATGTGATTGGCGCACCACCTCGGAGATGTATGCCGCGGCGTTCTCATCGATTCCGCGCCTAAATTCGTCGAGGTCGCCACCCGTGCAAAAGGCCCGTCCCGTACCGGTAATCACGACAATTCGAATACTATCGTCATCCATGACGCTTTCGAGCGCCGCGAACAGCTCTGCATTTAGTTTTCGATCCCAACAATTCAGCTGTTCAGGTCGATCAAGCGTAATCCGCAAGACACCGTTATTCTTTTCGACCTTGATACGCTCGTGCTTCATGCATGCTCTCCGTTCCACGATTCTGTACGAACTCACGCAGCAGCTCAGTGCTCATTCATCGCGGAAAGCGAGAAATGCTTAGATGAATATCATTCATTTCAATCCGCCTGCGGAGCCGGTACCCCAGTTTTTATCGAAACCGGACCATATTTGCTGGCCCTTTGACTGTTAAATTGCGTCGTCTAAAAATGAATGATATTCATTTTTGCGATCTCGTCAATTGGTGCGTGGCTTTAAATGTCCGGTCTCGATCCCGATATCCGTAAGATACTGGAACGTATCAACGATCCCCGGTCGCGGGGAATTGCCGAGTTGTCGGTTGAAGAGGCCCGGGGCGCGCATAAGAAAATGGCGCAATGGACCGCGCCGTCGTTACAGACCGTCCATTCCGTGGAAGACCATGAGTGCGATGGGCCGAATGGCCCCATTGCGGTCCGCCTCTATAAGCCCGCACCAAGCAATAGCGCTACCGGAACGATTGTGTATCTCCATGGTGGCGGATGGGTATTGGGCGATTTCGATGACTTCGATCCAATGTGTCGAGCTCTCGCATTAAGCTCCGGGTGCCAAATCGCTTCGGTAGCCTATCGTTTGGCGCCGGAGCACAAGCACCCTGCAGCTTTGCAGGACTGCGTGGCAGTACTCCGCTGGCTGGAACGTGATGCTGACAAGATAGGAATTAATAAGACACGTTTGGCGCTTGCCGGCGATAGCGCCGGTGCCAACCTCGCGGCCGTTATCTATCAATCATTCTGGCAATTGCCGCTGCCGAACTTACGTGCACTCGTGCTCATTTATCCGCCGAGCGATCTGACCCTATCTTCGCGGTCTTGGCGTGAGTTCGGCGATGGTTACATTCTCACGCACGAGGCGATGACGTGGTTCCTGATGCATTCCCTCCCTTCGAATATCAACGCTAGTGATCCACTCGTATCGCCGCTTTTCGGTCCTCGCATTAAAGGCGTAGAATCGGCACTGGTCGTCACCGCAGGGTTCGACCCTTTGCGCGACGAAGGGAAGGAATTCGCAGAAAAGCTGCGCCGCGACGGTGTTGATATCTCCTATTGGTGTTACGATTCGATGGTGCACGGCTTCATCAACTTTGGTGGAAAAGTACCCAGAGCCAACGACGCGGTCACCGAGATAGGAGCTTGGATCGGCGCTCGGCTTGGCATTTAAATGTTCGTCAGCCGAAGCGACAACCTGGCCTGCACCCGGTTTCGTCCAGCTCACTGACGGTGGCAGAAGCCTTGCCGACTGTTGGCGAGGTCATGGGCGGGCCCGAGTAGCGCATTGAACATCTCAGGTGCGATGACCGAGAGACAATCCAAGGCTGTCGTCTTTGACCAGGCGCGCCTTGTATTCAAGTCATATAAGGCGTTGGCTGAGCAAGCTGGCGAGCCATGCGGGTCGCAGAAAATGTTTCGACTGGGCTTTGGGCACGATCGATCTCAATCCGGCGGGACGCAACCCGACCGACAAGCGCCGCCCGGTGCTGCCGATTCGACACGCTGCGGCCGTGGCTGGAAAAGGAGCACCTTCCGAATGGACATCTGATCCGCTACCGCGGCGAGCCGATCGCCGAGGCAGACACGGCGTTCAAGGCGACGGTCCGCCGCGCCAAGATCGACAAAAAAAGCGAACACCTATTCAGCGCGGCACAGCCTCGGCCGCTGGTTCCGGCAGGCAGGGATCGACACGGAGGAGTCAGCATTTTCGTCGGCAACGGGAAGATCCCGGAAGAGGCGGAAGTTACACTAGTCTACAGCCCCTGGGCCCCGGAGTACCTGGTCAATTGCCGACGGGCCGTCGAAGCGTTCGTGCATGAGATCAATACTCACACCAAGAAGCGGGACCCCACGCGACCCTATGCCACCAAACCTGATTGGAAGGAGGACTGATATGTGTGCCGACGCGCGTTCAGATTGCGTTCAGAACAGCGATTCACCGGCAGAGGCGGGTGTGCAGAACCCCGCAGAAGACTGGAGCGGGCGAAGGGATTCGAACCTCGTATGCAGCTTAGGAAGCTGCATACGAGGTTTGCTTGTGCCCATAACGCGCGTTTCCAGGACTTGGCCACCGTTTGCGATAAATTTGGGCGGAGTTCGGTAACGTCATCGGTAACATCCCGGTAACGGCGCCGTCCGATGCGAAAAAAATACCGATAAAATGGCGCGCCCGAAGAGATTCGAACTTCTGACCCCCAGATTCGTAGTCTGGGGAGACCATTAAAATCATTGAGGTTCGTTACCGTAAGAGCTCTTGGTCGACCTACTAGCCAGCATTGACGGAGGCCTCTTCAAACCGCTTGTTACCGTTAGTCCAGGTCCGCTTCGTGCCAGGTACATCTTCGCGCACCTCGAACGTCCAAATTTGGCGATATCAAGGATGTCGAAGTTGGACATTTAAAAATAGGCTTCAAGTGTATCGCCCGCGCGATGAAGCAGTCAGAACGCTTTCAGCCACGGCGCAGGCGCTTGCAACATGCTCAAGAGCCGCTTTATATGCAGCCTCCCCATCGCCTTTGCGGATCGCGTTGACGATTTTAGCCATCTGGGCCGGACCATCAATTTCGCGATTCTTGGTCTTTATGGTCATCGACCGGAGGTGATTGATGCGCCCGGTCAAAAGATTGACGACGCCAAGCGCAACGTGACGCCCGACTTTGCTGAAAAGCGTCTGGTAAAATTCAATCGTATTGGCAAGCACGCCAGGCATATCCTTTGCCGCATAGCTCTTGCGAATACCATGCCGAATTTTACGGCAACCGGACGGAAACCCCTTCCTATGGCGGCGAAAGCCTCACCTGATCGGCGCAGGCGGATTCTGCGGCGTCAATCTATCGACGACTAAATATCCAACGTCGACTGGTATTCCCAAGCACTGAAATGCGAACTGAACGCATTCCACTCGTCGTGCTTAAGCTTTACATATGCATTTGAAAACTCAGTACCCAGCGCCTCCTGCAATTCCTTGTCTGCTTCGTATGCACGCAACGCATCGAGCAGATTGAGCGGAAGCTTCGGAGCATCCTTCACCGTATGTCCTTCGCGGTACATGTCGATGTCGTAGTGCTTTCCTGGATCGGCATTCGTTTTCAGCCCGCTGAGACCGGCGGCTATGACGATAGCCTGCAGCAGATACGGGTTGACCGCACCGTCGGGCAGACGAAGTTCGAAACGGCCCGGGCCCGGAACGCGCACCATGTGCGTACGGTTGTTTCCCGTCCACGTGACGGTGTTCGGCGCCCAGGTCGCGCCCGATAGAGTGCGTGGCGCATTGATGCGCTTGTATGAATTGACCGTAGGATTTGTCACCGCAGCCAGCGCCGAAGCGTGCTTCATGATGCCGCCGAGGAATGTCCGTCCTTTCGCTGAAAGACCGAACGGCATATCTTTATCGGCAAATGCGTTGGTCTTGCCATCCAGGTCCCATACCGAAATGTGACAATGACATCCATTGCCCGTCAACCCCTTGAACGGCTTGGGCATGAAGGTGGCGCGGAGGCCGTGCTTTTCGGCAATCGATTTCACCATGAACTTGAAGAACGAGTGCTTGTCCGCGGTCTGGAGCGCGTCGTCATACTCCCAATTCATCTCAAACTGGCCGTTCGCGTCCTCGTGATCGTTCTGATACGGCTTCCAACCAAGTTCAAGCATGCAATCGCAGATTTCGGCGATCACGTCATAACGGCGCATCAGAGCCTGCTGGTCGTAGCAAGGCTTCTCCGCGGTATCGAATTCGTCCGAAATCTTCGAGCCATCCGGGCTGATTAGAAAGAATTCAGGCTCGACGCCTGTCTTGACTCGAAGCCCCTGATCGGAAGCGCGGGCAACGAGCTTTTTCAGCATAACGCGTGGCGCTTGATCGACCTGTTTACCGTCCATCATGCAGTCGGCCGCGACCCAAGCGACATCCTTCTTCCAGGGAAGTTGTATAACGGAGGACGCGTCCGGAACTGCAAAAAGATCGGGATGTGCCGGTGTCAGGTCCAGCCATGTGGCAAAGCCTGCGAAGCCCGCACCATCCTTTTGCATGTCCGCGATGGCCTGAGCGGGAACCAGTTTGGCGCGCTGCGCACCGAACAAATCGGTGTAGCTGATCATGAAGTATTTGATGCCGCGCTCGGCGGCGAATTTGGTCAGGTCCTGTGTCACTGCATCACCGTCAATCTGGAGTTGGAGCATCCAAATAAAAAGGCCGCTTCCGATGAAAGAAGCGGCCTCTGGTTAGTAACCACCTTTGCCGGGGTACCAGTTAGTGCCCGCCAGTGGAATCTGAGCCATGGCGGCAGCTTCCATGGTCAGCGCGCACAAATCTTCCGGCTCCAGATTGTGCAAACGGTTGTGGCCACAAGCGCGCGCGATTGTTTGCGCTTCCAGCGTCATCACTTTGAGATAATTGGCGAGGCGCCGGCCGCTGAGAATGGGGTCAAGCCGCTTGGCCAGTTCGGGATCCTGGGTGGTGATGCCGGCAGGATCCTTGCCCTCGTGCCAGTCATCATAGGCGCCGGCGGTAGTGCCAAGTTTCTGATATTCGGCTTCCCATCGGGGATCGTTATCGCCGAGCGCGACGAGCGCGGCCGTACCGATAGAAACTGCGTCGGCGCCCAGCGCCAGGGCCTTGGCGACGTCAGCGCCTGAGCGGATGCCGCCAGAGATAATAAGCTGCACCTTACGATGCATGCCGAGATCCTGCAGCGCCTTCACCGCTGGCCGCAAACAAGCGAGCGTTGGCATGCCGACATTTTCGATAAAGACGTCCTGCGTCGCGGCAGTGCCGCCCTGCATGCCGTCGAGCACGACGACGTCGGCGCCCGCCTTTACCGCCAGCGCCGTATCATAATAAGGACGCGCGCCGCCGACCTTTACATAGATCGGCTTTTCCCAGTCGGTGATTTCGCGCAGTTCGAGAATCTTGATCTCGAGATCATCGGGACCGGTCCAGTCGGGATGGCGGCACGCCGAACGCTGATCAATGCCAACCGGAAGATTACGCATCGCGGCGACGCGATCGGAAATCTTCTGGCCGAGCAGCATACCGCCGCCACCCGGCTTGGCACCCTGCCCGACGACGACTTCGATCGCGTCGGCGCGGCGGAGATGGTCCGGGTTCATGCCGTAACGCGACGGCAAGTACTGGTAGACCAGCTTCTCACTGTGAACGCGCTCTTCTTCGGTCATGCCGCCGTCGCCGGTCGTCGTCGACGTGCCCGCCAGGCGCGCGCCCCGGCCGAGCGCCTCCTTGGCGTTCCCCGACAGTGCGCCAAAGCTCATGCCGGCAATCGTGATCGGAATCTTCAACTCGATTGGCTTTTTGGCGTAACGGGTCCCCAGCACGACAGACGTGTCGCAGCGCTCGCGATAGCCTTCGAGCGGATAGCGCGAGATCGACGCACCGAGAAACAGCAAGTCATCGAAATGCGGCACCTTGCGCTTCGTACCGGCACCGCGAATGTCATAGATCCCGGTCGCGGCGGCGCGGCGAATTTCGGCGAGCGTGGCATCGTCAAACGTCGCTGACTTTCGTGGCGGCGTCATGGTCTTGTGTTCACTCATAGCGCCCCGCTCAATACGCTTCGGCATTGTCGATGTTGAAATTGTAAAGCTTTCGCGCCGAACCGTAGCGCGTGAACTCTTCTGGCTTCACGTTCTTGACGCCCGCTTTCGCCAGCAACTCGGCCAACTTTTCTAGATGTTCGGGCCGCATTTCTTTTTGTACGCAGTCGGCGCCAAGGCTCTCGACCTTGCCGCGCACGAACAACTTCGCCTCGTAGAGCGAGTCACCGAGCGCTTCGCCCGCGTCACCGAGCACCACGAGATGGCCGGACTGCCCCATGAAGGCCGACATGTGGCCGATGCTTCCATGAACGACGATATCGATGCCTTTCATCGAAATACCGCAACGCGAGGCGGCATTTCCCTTGATGACGAGAAGCCCGCCATTGCCGGTGGCGCCGGCATATTGGCTCGCATCGCCTTCGATGATGACGGTCCCTGACATCATGTTCTCGGCAACGCCGGGACCGGCCGAACCCTCGACGGTGACGGTGCCGCCATCGTTCATGCCGGCGCAGTAATAGCCAACCGAACCGCGCACCTGCACGGTCACCGGCTTATCAATCCCGACAGCGACCGAATGACTGCCGCGCGGATTGATGACTTCAAACGCAGTGTCGTTCGTGCCGGGTGCAAGTTTATGCAGCGCGCTGTTAAGTTCGCGGAGCGGCGTTTGCGAAAGATCAAAAACAGGCATCGGTGACTTCCGAATCTTGAAGAGCGAGACCCTTAGGCGGCCTTGGCGTGATCCCAGAAATAAACAGTGGCCGGCTTGGGCTCCCAGATACGCGCGGTTTCAATGCCAGGTAGATTGACGAGCGCGCGATATTCCGTGCCGAAGGCGATGTACTGGTCCGTTTCCGCCATTACCGCAGGTTTGCAGGCAATTGGATCGCGCAACACGCCGAATCCGGTGCGCGTGCCGACGACGAAAGTGAAGAAGCCATCGAGATCGTCAAGCGCACCTTTGAGTGCCTCGCCGAGATTCTTACCTTTGGCCATTTCAGCGGTGAGGTACGCCGCGGCGACTTCCGAATCGTTCTCAGTTTCGAAGGAGATACCTTCGCGCACCATGTCGCGGCGCAGGTTATTGTGATTCGACAGCGAGCCATTGTGAACGAGACACTGATCAGCCCCTGTTGAGAATGGGTGCGCGCCCAGCGTGGTGACGGCGCTCTCGGTGGCCATGCGGGTATGGCCAATGCCATGCGTACCGGACATCGCGCGAACGCCGAAGCGCGCGACCACGTCCTTGGGCAAGCCAACTTCCTTGAATATCTCGATGCTCTCGCCCGCGCCCATAACGCGGATATTCGGACGAATTTTCGCGAGTATGTCGCGCAGCACGGCAATCTTGTCGGCCGCAGCTTCGACTACCGCATGACTGCTCTTGACGACGACCGAAGCCTTGATACCGGCCGTCGCCAGTTCGGCACTCAGTCCGGCAAAATCGGTGTCCGGAGAGGAAGACTGAATAGTGACTTTGGCTTTACCGGCCGCGGCGCCGCCATAGATCGCAATGCCCGCGGAATCCGGACCGCGATCCGTCATCGTAATCAACATGTCCGCCAGAAGGCTGCCGAGCTGAGGCTCAAGGCTTTTGTCTTTTAGAAACAATCCGACAATGCCGCACATGGCGTAACCCCAATTTCGCGTGGAGATCATAGATACCAGCGGCAACCGGCCAAATCAACCCCTGAAGAATATATTTTTCCTGTAGAGAATATTTATGATCGGAAATCTACTCCCTCGGATAGGTAATGACCGAGAGATAGCGGGCCGGCAGCTTGACCAAAACTTCCGGGCCGTGGGGGGCATCGGCATCGAAGAGAAGGCTATCGCCCGGCTTCATGTCGAACAGGCTTTCGCCGTGGCGGTAAACGACTTGGCCTTCGAGCATGTAGATAAGCTCCATGCCTTCGTGCTGAAACGTAGGGAATACGTCGGATTCTGTGTTGAGCGTAATAAGGTATGGTTCGACGACCACGCCTGAGGTGTTGTTTTCGATATGACCGAGCAGGCTGTAGTGATGACCCGCCCGAGTGCCGCGCCGCTCAATATTCAAGCCCTCGCCCGCTTTTACAAAACTGGCGCTGCGCGGTTCCTCATAGCCGCGGAAGAAGGCAGTGAGCGGCACACCGAGCGCTTTCGACAATGACTGAAGCGTGCCGAGCGACGATGAAATATTGCCGTTCTCAATCTTCGACAGCATGCCCACGGACATACCCGTGCCAGCCGCAAGGTCGGCAACGGTGAGGCCGAGTTTCTTGCGATAGGTGCGCACTTCGTGGCCGATGGCCATTTCCAGGTTATTCGCCCGCGGTTCACGGACGGCATGCGGATTTTGCCCCAGAACGACTTTAGCCGCGTGCAACGCCCTTTTGGCCGTTGAAACAATCTTGGACTTTCTATCCGCTTCTCGTGCCATGAAATCCTCGTGTTGTTCCAGCTACGTCAGTCCGCCACCGCCTGCTTTCTAGCGTCTTTTGGCGGAATGGCGAAGCGGCGGTGAAATTCCCGCGAAAAATGCGATGCGCTTGG
>LNFM01010931.1_pt1 | contig 23427 bp, 21 predicted proteins | sample 596031 | NCBI WGS metagenome assembly LNFM01 (sample SAMN04254537, study PRJNA301005) | activated carbon metagenome | isolation source: dual media filters at the Ann Arbor, Michigan drinking water treatment plant | place: USA: Ann Arbor | reverse complement strand
GCGAACTGCACGCGGCGCTGAAACCGGTGGAGACGCTGTTCGTCGTCGACGCCATGCAGGGCCAGGACGCGATCAACACCGCCAAGGCCTTCAAGGACGCGCTGCCGCTGACCGGCGTCGTGCTCACCAAGCTCGACGGCGATTCACGCGGCGGCGCGGCGCTGTCGGTGCGCCAGGTCACCGGCGCGCCGATCAAGTTCGCCGGCGTGTCCGAGAAGATCGACGGGCTGGAGGTCTTCGACGCCGAACGGCACGCCGGGCGGGTGCTGGGCATGGGCGACGTGGTGGCGCTGGTCGAGCAGGTGCAGCAGGGCGTTGACGTCGCAGCGGCGCAGAAGTTCGCCGACAAGATGAAGTCGGGCGGCGGCTTCGACCTCAACGACTTCCTCTCGCAAATCAGCCAGATGAAGAAGATGGGCGGCCTGTCGAGCCTGATGGACAAGCTGCCGAGTCAGCTCACCGCCAAGGCCGCCGGCGCCGACATGGACAAGGCCGAGCGTGATGTGAAGCGCATGGAAGGCATCATCAACTCGATGACGCCGCTGGAGCGGCGCAAGCCCGAACTGCTCAAGGCCAGCCGCAAGCGGCGCATCGCCACCGGTGCCGGCGTGCACGTGCAGGAGGTCAACCGGCTGCTCAACCAGTTCGACCAGATGCAGGGCATGATGAAGAAGATGAAGGGCGGCGGCCTGATGAAGATGATGAAGCGCATGGGCGGCGGCGGCTTTCCCGGCATGCCGCGCTGACGGCGCAGGCCCTGGTGGCCGTCCAGGCCGCGTTCGAGGGGCCACTGCGGCCGGTTTTCGACACGTCTTGATACGCATCTTGTGTCTGCGACCATTGATCCAGGGGTGCGCAGGGCCGAAGTTCCGGGTTCGCCCCCGATAGACTCAGCCGCCATGGATTTCCTGCCGCCGATCGCCAGCTTCGCCTTGCCCGCGACAGTCCTGCTGCTGTTGACGTGGCTGGTCATGCGCCTGCGTCAACGGCGCAGTGCCGGGCGCAGCGCCGCGCGCGAGGCGCTGGATACCGTGGCCAGCTGGCCGCCCGAAGCCTCACGCGTGCTGACGATCAACGAGCGCCAGGCCTACGAACTGCTGCGCCGCGCCATGCCGGGTTTCCTGGTGCTCGCGCAGGTGCCGCTGTCACGCTTCATTCGCGTGCCCTCGCGCTACTCCTACACCGACTGGCTGCAGCGCGTGGGCTCGCTCAGCGCCGACCTGCTGTTCTGCGACGCCGGTTCGCGCGTGCTCGCCGTGGTGGACATCCGTGCCGCGCAGGAAAGCGACCGCGCCCGCCGGCGCCACGAGCGCATGACACGTGTGCTGCGCAAGGCCGGCGTGCACGTGCTGACCTGGCGCGAAGACAACCTGCCCACGCCGCCCGAAGTGCGCCACGCGATGACGGCCATCGTCGGCGGCTCGGCAGCCGCTGCGGCGGCGACCGCCGCTACGCGCGCGACCACCTCGCGGCCGATGCCGCTGATACCCGTGGCCGAAATCAGCGAGATCCTCGCCGAAGGCGACCGTGCGGCTTTCGAAGCCGACGATCCGTCGATGGAGCCCGTGCCCTCGGGTTTCTTCGAAGACCTCGAAGTCGCCGAAGCGCGCCGCTGAAGCGGCCCGGCTGCACCCGGCGCGGCCGCCGTCAGTCGAGCAGCGCGCGCACGAATTCCTGCGCGTTGAAGGTCTGCAGGTCTTCGAGCTTCTCGCCGATGCCGATGAAGTAGACCGGCACCACACGCCCCTGCTCGGCACCCCAGCGCGCGATCGCCGCCAGCACACCGCCCTTGGCCGTGCCGTCGAGCTTGGTGACGATCAGGCCCGTGAGCCCCAGAGCGGCGTCGAAGGCCTTCACCTGCGCCAGCGCGTTCTGTCCGGTGTTGCCATCGACGACCAGCAGCACCTCGTGCGGTGCGCCGGCCTGCGCCTTGGCGATGGTGCGCTGGATCTTCTTCAGCTCTTCCATCAGGTGGGTCTGCGTCGGCAGTCGGCCGGCGGTGTCGGCGATGACGACGTCGCAGCCGCGCGCCCGGCCGGCGGTGACGGCATCGAAGGTCACGGCAGCCGGGTCGCCGCCGGCCTGGCTGACGATCTCGACCCGGTTGCGGTCGGCCCATACCGCCAGCTGCTCACGCGCCGCAGCGCGGAAGGTGTCGGCCGCCGCCAGCAGCACCTTGCAGTCGGCCTCGGCGAGGTGGCGCGTGAGCTTGCCGATGCTCGTCGTCTTGCCGGCGCCGTTGACGCCGGTGACCATGATCACGGTCGGCGTGTGCGCGCCGATGTCCAGCGTGCGCTCCAGGGGCTGCAGCAGTTCGGTCAATGCCTGACCGAGCAGCGCGCGCACCGCGGCGGGTTCGGTGGCCTTGCTGTCCTTCACGCGGCGCTTCAGGTCGGCCAGCAGGTGTTCGGTGGCCGCCACGCCGGTATCGGCCAGCAGCAACGCCGATTCGAGCTCTTCGTACAACGCGTCGTCGATGCGCGTGCCGGTGAACACCGTGGCGATGCTGCTGCCGGTCTTGCGCAGGCCCTGGGCCAGACGACCGAGCCAGCCGCTGCGCGGTTGTGCGGCAGCGACCTCGGCAGCGCCTGGCGCGACCGCGGGCTCGGGATCTGGCTCGGCCAGGGGCACCGCTGCAGGCAAGGCGACCGCGGGCGGCAGGCTGGCGGGTGCTGCCGCGGGCGCAGGCGCCGGCGGCTTCTTCTTGAAGAAACTGAACATCGTGGGAAGCGGGGTGGCGCCTGTTTGCCAAGGTGCCAGCCTGGCTATAATGCTCGGCTCAGGCGCTTTAGCTCAGCTGGTTAGAGCGACGGAATCATAATCCGCAGGTCCGGGGTTCAAATCCCTGAAGCGCCACCAAACCCGAATGCCCCCGCCGACCCCTGGTCGCCGGGGGCATCTCATTTTTCGGGCCGCATTGCCCCGCTTGCCCGACGGGCACGCCCGGTTACCCCCCGGAACCGGGGGGCACGCGAAGATTGCTCCAGATCAACTTCCGACGTACGGTTCCCATACCGCGTGCATCAGTGACTCGGCGAGGGCCTTCGGGGCCAGCGTTGACGGGCCGCCCTCGAGGGCTTCCGTCGCACGCCGGCTGCGAAGGGGCAAGAGGGCGAGTCCGGTTGCTGCTGATCGCGGAGGCAGACTTCTCCAACATTGAAGGGATCCCCCAGCATGTCAGCAGCAAATCTCGAACCTACCCACGTCGCGGCACGCCTGGGCATGTGCGCCGTGGCACTGGCCGGCGCAGCCGGCATGGCGGCCGACGCCAACGCCGAGGTCATCACCTTCAGCACCCCCATACCGGTGCCGAGCACCTTCGACGGCGTCTACCTGAACCTGTTGACGGGCGGCACCGGCACGTCCGGCGCCTCGATCCCCGGCTGGGACTTCAACCCCTACAACTCGGGGACCGCGCTGAGCTTCTTCTGGAACAACACGGCGCCCAGCGTAAGCGGCGGCGTGTCAGGTTCCACCACCGGGCCCTACGTCGACCTCGCGGTCGGCAGCGTCGTGTCCGGCGCATCCACCTTTGCCGCGCCCACGTCGGCGGCACAGACCTTGGCCTTCCAGCCCGCGGGCACGCACCTGCTGGGCTTCCGCTTCTACAACGAGAGCACGGCGGCAGTGAACTACGGCTACATGACACTCGTGAGCACTGGCTCGAACGGCTTCCCGCTGACCATCGCGGGCTGGAGCTTCGAGAACTCCGGCGCCGCCGTCACCGTGGTGCCCGAGCCGGCCACCGGGCTCATGCTGGCTATGGGCGGCCTGGCGCTGGGTGCGCTGCACCTGCGCCGGCTGCGGCGCGAGCGCCGTCAGCAGGCCCACTGACCGGGCCGGCCGCGTCCGCGCGCTGACCCCACCGCACCGCGCCCGCGCCCACGTGGGGCCCGGCGCGGTGTTTTCTTTGGTGCACTCCCGATGAGGCAAGGCATCGCGATGCCATGATGCGGCGCCCTGCGCGCTGGCGATCCCGATGAGCAACCCCTTTGCCACGAAACTCCTGCTGGTCGGCTGGGACGCCGCCGACTGGCAGCTGATGCACCCGCTGATCGACGCCGGCCGCATGCCGAACCTGGCGCGCCTGGTGGAAGGCGGCGTCATCGGCCACCTGGCGACGCTGCAGCCCATGCTGTCGCCCATCCTCTGGACCTCGATCGCCACCGGCAAGCGCGGCTACCAGCATGGTGTGCACGGCTTCGTCGAGCCCACGCCCGACGCTCTGGGCCTGCGCCCCACCGCCAGCAGCACGCGGCAGTGCAAGGCGCTGTGGAACATCCTGGCGCATGCGGGCCGGCGCTGCCAGGCGCTGGGCTGGTACGCCAGCCACCCGGCGGAGGACATCAACGGCGTCTGCGTCTCGCAGCTCTTCCACGTCGCGCCCGCCGGTTCGACGCCCGAGGACTGGCCGCTGCAACCGCATGCGGTTTACCCCGCCGAACTGGCGGCCGATCTCGCTGAATTGCGCTTCCATCCGGCCGAGGTGACGCCGCAGATGCTGCTGCAGTTCGTGCCCGACGCCGCGAAGCTCGACCAGCGTGACCCCGAAGTGCTGCGCCTGCTGAACGCGCTGGCGCGCCGGCTGGCCGAGTGCGTCTCGATGCACGCGCTGGTCACGGCGCTGATGGAAGAGCAGCCGTGGGACTTCTGCACCGTCTACTACGACGCCATCGACCGCGTCGGCCACGACTTCATGCCCTTCCACCCGCCGCGCCTGCCGCAGGTGCGCGCCGAGCTCTTCGAGGTCTTCCGCGGCGTCGTCGACGCCGTCTACGAATTCCACGACCAGATGCTGGGCCGACTGGTGGAACTGGCCGGGCCGGAGGCACACGTGATGATCGTTTCCGACCACGGCTTCCACAGCGGCGCCAGCCGCCCGATGGCCGGCAGCGACCCGTCGTCATGGCACCGCAACTTCGGCATGTTCCTGCTTGCCGGGCCGGGTGTGCGGCAGGACGCGACGGTCCACGGCGCCACGCTGCTGGACATCACACCCACCGTGCTCACGCTCTTCGGCCTGCCGGTGGGGCGCGACATGGAAGGCCGCGTGCTGGTCGACACCTTTGCGCAGCCGCCGGCCATCGAACGCATCGCCTCCTGGGACGCGGTGCCCGACCCGGTCTACGACGCACGCCAGCGCGACGCCCCTGCCGACGACCCCGAGGCCGCCGCAGCCGCCGCGGCGTCGATGCGGCAGCTGGTCGAACTCGGCTACATCGAAGCGCCGGGCGAGGACGTCGAGCGCGACATCCTGCGCGCCCGCGCGGCGCAGAAGTTCAACCTGGCCTGCACCTGCATGGACGGCCGGCATCCGGCGCGCGCGCTGACGCTGGCGCTGGAGCTGGCGCAGCAGTTCCCGGACGAACCCGCGCACCTGGCTTTCGCCGGCCAGGCCGCCATCTCGGCAGCCGACGCCGGCGCGCTCGACCAGGTGATCGCCGCGCTCGACAGGCTGCAGCCCGGTCACGCCCAGCTGCCGATGTTCCGCGGCTTCCGCGCCTGGCTCGGCAACGACGTGGTGGGCGCCATCGACCACTTCCAAGTCGCCGCGCGGCAGGGGCAGGACAACGCCTGGCTGCAGTGCCGCATCGGCCGCGCCTACCTGCGGCTGCGGCTGTGGCGGCGCGCCGAAGAGGCCTTCCGCCGCGCGCTCACACTCGACACGGCCAACGCCGAGGCGCACTACGGCCTGAGCGTGGCGCTGCCGCGGCAGGGTCGCGTCGAGGACGGCGTGCAAAGCGGGCTGCAGGCCATCGCGCTGGCGCACGACTTCCCGCTGGCGCACTTCCAGCTGGGCGCCGTGCTGGCCCGCCTGTGCTGGTTCGAGCGTTCGCTGCAGGCTTTCGAGCTGTGCCTGACGATCCTGCCGAACTTCGCGCTGGCCCACCGTTACGTGGCGCTCGTTGCCACGCGCCTGGGCCAGCGCGAGCGCGCCGAACGCCACCGCGAGGCGGCACGGCGCGCGCTGGCCGAAGGCCTGCCGCAACCCACCGTCGACTGACGTGACGCCCGACTTCGCCACCATCGTCAGTGGGCTGCCGCGTTCGGGCACTTCGCTGATGATGCAGATGCTGCAGGCCGGCGGCCTGCCAGTGCTGAGCGATGGGCTGCGCGCCGCCGATGCAAACAACCCGCGCGGCTACCACGAGTTCGAACCGGTCAAGCGCCTGCGCAGCGACCGCTCCTGGCTGCCGCAGGCGCGCGGCAGGGTGGTCAAGATCATCCACGCGCTGCTGCGCGAGCTGCCGCTGGACGGCTCGCTACCCTGCCGCATCGTCTTCATGCAGCGGCCGCTGGACGAGGTGCTGGCCAGCCAGCAGGCCATGCTGCAGCGTGACGGCAAGGTGGCGGCCGACCCGGCGCTGCTGAAAAGGGCCTACGAAGGCCAGCTCGCACAACTGCTGCCCTGGCTGACCACGCGGCCCGGGGTGGACATGCTGAGCGTGGACTACCACGCGGTGATCCAGGACCCGGCGGCCGTGGCGCAGTCGCTGCGCGACTTCCTCGGCCTGCCGCTGGACACCGAGGCCATGGTGCGGGCGGTGGATCCGGCGCTCTACCGCCAGCGCCAGTCCGGCCCTGCCACTTGAAGCCGCGCGCCAGGGGCTTGGGTACACTCCCAGGCCCGCTCTTGGTCGCCAGCGGCACCCAGCGCATGGCGGAACCCCTTCCACAGCCTCTGGATCCACACCATGCTTCGCTGTGTCACGCTGGCTGCCCTGCTGGCCGCCACCACCCTGCCCGCCGCGGCGCAGATGCTGAGGCCCTTCACGGCGCGGACGCTGCGCGGTGAACTCGTCGTCACCCAGCCGCCCGAGGTGCTGCTGAACCGCCAGCCAGCCCGGCTGGCCCCGGGGGTGCGCATCCGCAATGCAGACAACCTGCTGCTGATGTCGGGCGCCGTCGTCGGCCAGCGCCTGGTGGTGCACTACACGCTCGACCTCAGCGGCCATCTGCTCAACGTCTGGGTGCTGACGCCGGCCGAACTCGCTCGCCAGCCGTGGCCGACGACGCCGCAGCAGGCCGCGGCCTGGGCCTTCGACCCGTCGTCGCAGACCTGGAGCCGGCCATGAAGAAGGTCTTCATCCGCACCTTCGGCTGCCAGATGAACGAGTACGACTCGGACAAGATGGCCGACGTGCTGGGCGCCGCGCAGGGCTACGAGAAGACCGACGACGTCGAGCAGGCTGACCTCATCCTCTTCAACACCTGCAGCGTGCGCGAGAAGGCGCAGGAGAAGGTGTTCAGCGACCTCGGCCGCGTCAAGCACCTGAAGAAGAAGGGCGTGCTGATCGGCGTCGGCGGCTGCGTGGCCAGCCAGGAAGGCGCGGCCATCATCGCGCGTGCACCCTACGTCGACCTCGTCTTCGGCCCGCAGACGCTGCACCGGCTGCCGCAGATGATCGCCGCAAGGAGCGCCGAGCGCCGGCCGCAGGTCGACATCAGCTTCCCCGAGATCGAGAAGTTCGACCACCTGCCACCGGCACGCGTGGAAGGTTCATCGGCCTTCGTGTCGATCATGGAAGGCTGCAGCAAGTACTGCAGCTATTGCGTCGTGCCCTACACGCGCGGCGAGGAAGTGCACCGGCCGCTGGACGACGTGCTGGCGGAAGTCGCCGGCCTCGCCGCCCAGGGTGTCAAGGAGGTGACGCTGCTGGGGCAGAACGTCAACGCCTACCGCGGCGCCGTGGGTGACACGGGCGAGATCGCCGACTTCGCGCTGCTCATTGAACTGGTCGCCGAGATCCCCGGCATCGAGCGCATCCGCTACACGACGAGCCACCCGAATGAGTTCACGCAGCGGCTGATCGACGTCTACGCACGCGTGCCCAAGCTCGTGAGCCACCTGCATCTGCCGGTGCAGCACGGCAGCGACCGCATGCTGTCGGCGATGAAACGCGGCTACACCGCGATGGAATACAAGAGCACCATCCGCAAGCTGCGCGCGGTGCGGCCGGACATCAGCCTGTCCAGCGACTTCATCGTCGGCTTCCCCGGCGAGACCGAGGAAGACTTCGGCAAGATGATGAAGCTCATCGAGGACATCGGCTACGACAGCAGCTTCAGCTTCGTCTTCAGCAAGCGCCCGGGCACGCCCGCTGCCGCGCTGGCCGACGACACGCCGCAGGACCTGAAGCTGCAGCGCCTGCGCCACCTGCAGGCCACCATCGAAGAGAACGTGCGCCGCATCAGCGCAAGCCGCGTGGGCACGGTGCAGCGCATCCTGGTCGAAGGGCCCTCACGCAACAGCGGCAAGTTGGACAAGGCGGGCAACGGCGCCAGTGAACTGATGGGCCGGACCGAGTGCAACCGCATCGTCAACTTCGACAGCGGGCCGAACGCGGCGCGGCTGGTGGGGCAGATGATCGACGTCACCATCACCGAGGCGCTGCCGCATTCGCTGCGCGGCGAACCCGCACTGCGCGACAGCGTCGTCAGCGCCGGCCCGGCCCGAAGCCCCGCCACCACAGCGTGAACGCGCAGGCACACACCATGCCGGCATACGTGGCCATCCTGCCGTCGCGGCCGAAAACCACCAGCCCGACCACGGTGACCAGCGCAGCCGCGGCAGCGGCCGGCCCGGCCAGTCGGCGCCAGGCCACGGGCGCCAGTTCACGCCGCCACAGCAGCTTGGCCAGCGCAGCGGCCAGCGCGCCCAATGCCAGCGCGGGCAGGAAGAGGTTGCCCAGGTGCCAAATCGCGTCCAGCGGTCCCATCGTGTGTCCGGTGTGCCGGGTTCGTCTCCGGCTTGATATCCGTCAAGGCCCTTCGGGACCCCGTGCCCTTAGTGTCGCAGGCCCCAAAACTACAATTCTGACGTGAGCGTCTTTGCCCTCGGCCTGAACCACACCACCGCGCCGCTCGATCTGCGCGGCAGGTTGGCGTTTTCGCCCGAGCAGATGGGCCCTGCGCTGCATGGCCTGCGTGAACGTCTGCAGCGCAGCGTGCCCGAGGCGGCGCTGGTCTCCACCTGCAACCGCACCGAGCTCTACGTTGCCGCGCCGGCCGAGCGCGCCAGCGAACTGGTACGCCCCACCATCGACTGGCTGGCCGAGCAGGGCGGCATCAGCGGCGGGCAGCTGCTGACGCACAGCTACGTGATGGAAGACAAGCTGGCCGCACGCCACGCCTTCCGCGTCGCCGCCGGTCTGGACAGCATGGTGCTGGGCGAGCCGCAGATCCTGGGCCAGATGAAGCAGGCCGTGCGCCTGGCCGACGAAGCAGGCACGCTGGGCACGACGTTGCACCAGCTGTTCCAGCGCTCGTTCGCGGTCGCCAAGGAAGTGCGCAGCTCCACCGAAATCGGCGCGCACAGCATCAGCATGGCTGCGGCCGCGGTGCGGCTGGCGGCACAGCTGTTCGAAGACCTGCAGCAGGTCAAGGTGCTGTTCGTCGGCGCTGGCGAGATGATCGAGCTGGTGGCCACGCACTTCGAGGCCAGGAACCCCAAGTCCATCGCGCTGGCCAATCGCACGCTGGAACGCGGTGAGCGGCTGGCGACACGGTTTGGTGGCGAGGCGCTGCGGCTGTCGGACATCCCGACACGGCTGCACGAGTTCGACGCCGTCATCTCGTGCACCGCCAGCACGCTGCCCATCATCGGCCTGGGTGCGGTGGAGCGTGCGCTGAAGGCGCGACGCCACCGCCCGATGTTCATGGTCGACCTGGCGGTGCCGCGCGACATCGAACCCGAGGTGGGTGAACTCGACGACGTCTACCTCTACACCGTCGACGACCTGTCGACGCTGGTGCAGACCGCCGGTGAAAAGCGCCAGGCCGCGGTGGAGCAGGCCGAGGCCATCATCGACGCCGGCGTGCAGAGCTTCGCGCACTGGCTCGACCAGCGCGCCGCGGTGCCGCTGATCCAGGCGCTGAACCGCCAGGCCGACGACTGGGGCGCCATCGAGCTGGCGCGCGCGCGCAAGGCACTGGCCCGCGGCGAATCGCCCGAGCAGGTGCTGGAAGCGCTGGCGCGCGGGCTGACGCACAAGATGCTGCACGGCACCCTGGCCGAACTGCACGCGGCCGAAGGCGCCGAACGCCAGCGCCTGGCCGACACGGTCTCGCGCCTGTTCCTGCGCCAGGGCTCGCGTGGCGGCAGCGGCAACCCCACCGGCGAACACGGGCGTTAGCGCCCTCCCCCTGATTTCGCCGCGCCCGCTGCGCGGTGCTGCCCTGCCCTTGCCACGTCCTTCATGAACTCCACCCTGCGCGAACAATTCGACCGCCTGGCGCTGCGTCTGGCCGAACTCGACGCGACGCTGGCAGACCCCGCGGTCTCGGCCGACATCAAGCGCTGGCGTGCCTTGTCGCGCGAGCAGGCCGAGGTGGACGGCATCGTCGAGCGCTACCGCCGTTATCAGCAGCGTGAAGCCGACCTGGCCGCCGCACGCAGCATGCAGGACGACCCCGAGATGGCCGAGATGGCGCAGGAGGAGATCGCCGCGGCCAGCGCCGACCTCGAACGCCTGCACGCCGAGCTGCAGTCCGCGCTGATCCCCAAGGACCCGGACGACGAACGCCCGGCATTCCTGGAGATTCGCGCCGGCACGGGCGGCGACGAATCGGCGCTGTTCGCCGGCGACCTGGCGCGCATGTACCTGCGCTTCTGCGAGCGCCAGGGCTGGCGCACCGAGATCATGAGCCAGAGCGATGCCGAACTCGGCGGCTACAAGGAACTGGTGCTGCGCATCGAAGGCGAGAACGCCTACGGCCAGCTGCGCTTCGAGAGCGGCGGCCACCGCGTGCAGCGTGTGCCGGCCACCGAGAGCCAGGGCCGCATTCACACCAGTGCCTGCACCGTGGCCGTGATGCCCGAGCCCGACGAAACCGAAGAGGTGCAGCTGAACCCGGTCGACCTGCGCATCGACACCTTCCGCGCACAGCGCCATCCGCATCACCCACCTGCCCACCGGCCTGGTGGCCGAATGCCAGGACGACCGCAGCCAGCACCGCAACAAGGCCAAGGCCATGGCCGTGCTGGTGGCGCGGCTGCGCGAGAAGGAACGCAGCGAACGTGCGGCCAAGGAAGCCGCCACGCGCAAGGGGCTGATCGGCAGCGGCGACCGCAGCGATCGCATCCGCACCTACAACTTCCCGCAGGGCCGGCTGACCGACCACCGCATCAACTTCACGCTGTACAAGCTGGGGCAGATCATGGAAGGCGACCTGGGCGACGTGGTGGCGGCGCTGCAGGCGGCACGCGCCGCCGAACAGCTGGCGCAGCTGGAAGCCGGCACGCACTGAGCACGTCGCCCGGCATGCGCATCGCCGACGCCCTGACTGCCGCCCGCGCCATGGGCGTGGCGCGGCTGGACGCGCAGTGGCTGCTGGAACACCTGCTGGGCCGACCGCGCAGCTGGCTCCTGGCCCACGACGACATCGAGCTGACACCGTCGCAGGCGGCTAACCTCCACGCCGGGCTGGCGCGCCGCGCGGCCGGCGAGCCGCTGGCCTACGTGGTGGGCGAACGCGAGTTCCGCGGTCTGGTGCTGCAGGTCAGCCCCGCCGTGCTGGTGCCGCGCCCGGAAACCGAGCTGCTCGTCGACTGGGCACTGGAACAATTGCCGCCCGGCGCCGCGCTCGACGTCGTCGATCTCGGCACCGGCAGCGGCGCCATCGCGCTGGCCTTGCAGCACGAGCGTCCACAGGCCCGTGTGCTGGCCAGCGACGCCAGCGCCGAGGCCCTGGCGATCGCGCAGGGCAACGCGAAACGCCTGGGCCTCGCGGTCGCTTTCGTTCAAGGCGACTGGTGGGCGCCGCTGGCAGGCCGCCGTTACGCGCTGGCGGTGTCCAACCCGCCCTACGTGGCCGGCGACGATCCGCACCTGGCCGCGCTGGCCCACGAGCCCCGTATCGCCCTGTCCCCGGAGGGCGACGGGTTGACTGCCATCCGGCGCATCGTGGCCGGCGCGCCTGCCCACCTGTTGCCCGGCGCCTGGTTGCTGCTGGAACACGGCCACGATCAGGCCGAGGCGGTGCAGCAACTGCTGCGTGACGCCGGGTTCGAGGCGCTGCAGACACGGAACGACCTGGCAGGGCTGCCGCGTTGCACCGGCGCACGCCTACCCGACGCGAAATAGTGCCACTCCGCGGCACCCCATACCGACGGTTACCGGGGTCTGCCACACACCGGGGATGCACACCGCGGCGCACAAGCGCATGATGGACGCCAGCAGTCAAAGGGGGCCACGATGAACGTCCGCAAGATGGGTCTGGTTCTGGGTCTGGGGTTCACCGGTCTTGTCGCCGGGGCCAGCGCCGCGCAGGGCCTGAGCCTGCCGGCCGCCGAGACGCTGTGGCCACAGTGGCAGGCGCGCATCACCCTGCTGACCACCCACGGCGCTGCGCTGGCGCTGGCGCCGTTGTCGGACAGTGGCGCCGCGCCGAGTGGCCTGCGCGGTGGCGCGCTGATCGGCGACTACGTCTTTGCCACACCGACCTTCGGCCAGTTCCGCGCCAGCGGCGGGCTCTTGAGCGGCCACCTCGGCGGCTTGCCGCTGGTCCACGCGCCGGCCGGGCAGCGGCTCGGCGTGGCCGTGCAGCGCAGCGTGGCGCCCGCCTGGGCCCCGGGCGCCGAGACACCGGCCACCCTGCCCTACATCGGCTTCGGATTCAGCGGCGCGGCCGGTCTGGCCGGGCTCTCGCTCACCGCAGACCTGGGCCTCGTCGCCGAACGGCCCGAAGCCGCCGTCGGCCTCGGCCGCGCGCTCTTCGGCAACCAGGGCATGGAACGCTCGCTGCGCGAACTGCGCCTGGCGCCAGTCATGCAGCTGGGCGTGCGCTACACCTTCTAGCGTCGCCGGCACGTATCCCTGCCGGCGCACTGCCGCGGTGCTTTGCCGCATACTCACTGCTGACCCAATTTCCCGAGGACATGTCCCCATGAGCGACGTGCAGCAACGCATCGATGACCTGGTGAAGAACAACCGCGTGATGCTCTTCATGAAAGGCACGGCGCAGTTTCCGATGTGCGGCTTCTCCGGCCGCGCCATCCAGGTGCTGAAAGCCGCCGGCGCCGACGAGATCAAGACCTTCAACGTGCTCGAAGACGAGGAAGTGCGCCAGGGCATCAAGGACTACGCGCAGTGGCCGACGATCCCGCAGCTCTACGTCAACGGCGAATTCGTCGGTGGCTCGGACATCATGATGGAGATGTACCAGTCGGGCGAACTGCAGCAGATGCTCACGAGATAAGGCCCCCAAGCTGACTGCGTTCACTACCCCCCAGGGGTACTCTTGCAGCGGCCCGGCGGAGCTGGATCCGCGCAAGGCCTTCGTGGGTTGGCAGCTTAGGTGGGTGGCGTGACCTGCCATTGCCGTCGCGCACCGAAGACCAGGTTCGGATACTCCGCGCGGCCGCGGCTGCCGTTGTAGCGACCCAGCGCCATGAACATGTCGCCACGCTCGCGTTGCAGGTAATGGCGCAGGATGGTGCAACCGAAGCGCAGGTTGGTCTGCAGGTGGAAGAGGCGCCGTGGGTCGCCGTCGCCGATCAGTCGCGCCCAGAAGGGCATCACCTGCATGTAGCCGCGCGCGCCCGCGCTGCTGATGGCGTACTTGCGAAAGCCGCTTTCCACCTGCACCAGGCCCAGCACCAGCGAGGTCTCGAGGCCCGCCCGTCGGCTCTCGTACCAGAGCGCCTCGAGGAAATCGACGCGGGTGTGGTGGTCGGCCTTGCGCCTCCTCAGGCGTTCGCTGGTGGCGCCCAGCCAGCGCAGGTAGGCCAGCCGGGCTTCGACGGAGTCGAATCGCGGCTTGGGCGGCGCGGCATCGGCCACCGAAGCCGCCAGCGCCGTGCGCACCGAGTCGGCCAGCGGCTCCTCGACCTGTGCACCGGCGCGCGCACGCACCGGCAGCCACAGCGCAGGCGCACCCAGCAGCAGCGCGCGACGCGCCAGCGTCATGCGGCCAGACGCTCCTTGACGCGCGCCGCCACCTCGGCCACCGCCACCGCAGTCGCATCGGTCTCGCGGCGGCCCTGCATCTCCACCGTGCCGGCCTTCAGCCCGCGGTCGGACAGCACCACGCGCAGCGGCACGCCGATGAGTTCCCAGTCGGCGAACATCGCACCCGGGCGCTCGCCGCGGTCATCGAGCAGCACGTCGATGCCCGCGGCCGCCAGTTCGTCGTGCAGCGCATCGGCCGCGGCCTTCACCTCGGCGCTGCGGTCGTAGCCGATGGGGCATAGCACCACCGCGAAGGGCGCGATGGCCGGCGGCCAGATCATGCCGCGCTCGTCGTGGTTCTGTTCCACCGCGGCGCCCAGGATGCGCGTGACGCCGATGCCGTAGCAGCCCATCTCGAACGGCTTCGGCTTGCCGTTTTCGTCGAGGAAGTGGGCCTTCATCGGCTCGCTGTACTTCTTCGTGCCGAGATAGAACACGTGGCCGACCTCGATGCCGCGCTGGATGGCCAGCACGCCCAGTCCATCGGGCGAGGGGTCGCCGGCGACGACGTTGCGGATGTCGGCCACCAGGTCGGGCTCGGGCAGGTCGCGGTTCCAGTTGACGCCGGTGAGGTGGAAATCGGCATCGTTGGCGCCGCACACGAAGTCGGCCATGTTCGCGACCGTGCGGTCGGCGATCACCTTCACCGGCATTTTCGTCGCCACCGGGCCCAGGTAGCCGGGCTTGCAGCCGAAGTGATCCTCGATCTCGGACACGGTGGCGAAGCGGAAGCCCGCCTTCAGCCCCGGCAGCTTGCCGGCCTTGATCTCGTTCAGGCTGTGGTCGCCGCGCAGCAGCAGCAGCCACACCGTGACCTTGGTGATGTCGCCGGCCTCGTTCTTCACGTCGGTGGCCAGCACGATCGACTTCACGGTGTTCGCCAGCGGCAGGCCCAGCAGTTGGGCGACGTCTTCGCAGGTGGCCTTGCCGGGTGTGGGCGTCTTGATCATCGCCTGCGCCGGTGCTTCGCGCGATGCCAGCAGCGGCAGCGCTTCGGCCAGCTCGATGTTCGCCGCGTAGACGCTGGTCGGGCAGTAGACGATGGCGTCTTCACCGGTGTCGGCGATGACCTGGAACTCGTGCGAGGCATCGCCGCCGATGGCGCCAGTGTCGGCCGCCACGGCGCGGTACTGCAGGCCGAAGCGGTCGAAGATGCGCTTGTAGGCATCGAACATGCCCTGGTAGCTCTTCAGTGCCGAGGCCTTGTCGCGGTCGAAGGAATAGGCGTCCTTCATCGTGAACTCGCGCCCGCGCATGACGCCGAAACGCGGCCGGCGTTCGTCGCGGAACTTGGTCTGGATGTGGAAGAAGTTCTTCGGCAACTGCTTGTAGCTGCGCAGTTCCTGGCGCGCGATGTCGGTGACGACTTCCTCGCTCGTGGGCTGGATGATGAAGTCGCGGTCGTGGCGGTCCTTCACGCGCATCAGCTCAGGGCCGTAGGCCTGGAAACGGCCGGTCTCCTGCCACAGCTCGGCGGGCTGCACCACGGGCATCAGCAGTTCCACCGCGCCGGCACGTTCCATCTCTTCGCGGATGATGCCTTCTACCTTGCGAATGACACGCAGTCCCAGCGGCATGTAGTTGTAGATGCCGGCGCCCAGGCGCTTGATGAAGCCCGCGCGCATCATCAGCCGGTGGCTGACGATCTCGGCGTCGGCGGGTGCTTCCTTGAGCGTGGAAATGAAGGTGGCTGTGGCTTTCATGGGGCGCTTGGGATACCGGTTTCAGGCACCGCCGCCGCCCTGCACGAGCCCCTGTATGGCCCCACGTGACGCATGCGGGTTAGCGAGGGTTCGCGTGCTGCACAGCGCCGGTGCAATAATGAAATCAATCACTAGATCGGGGTTTGATTATGCTCGACCGGGAAGGCTTCAGGCCCAACGTCGGCATCATCCTGCTCAACCCGCGCAACCAGGTGTTCTGGGGCAAGAGACTGCGCACTCACTCGTGGCAGTTCCCGCAGGGCGGCATCAAGCACGGCGAGTCGCCTGAGCAGGCGATGTACCGCGAACTGCACGAAGAAGTCGGGCTGCTGCCCGAGCACGTGCAGATCGTCGCGCGCACCCGAGACTGGCTGCGCTACGAGGTGCCCGACCACTTCATCCGCAAGGACGCGCGCGGCCATTACCGTGGCCAGAAGCAGATCTGGTTCCTGCTGCGCCTGGTGGGTCACGACAGCGACCTGAACCTGCGTGCCACCGACCACCCCGAGTTCGACGCCTGGCGCTGGAACGACTACTGGGTGCCGCTGGAACTGGTGATCGAGTTCAAGCGCAACGTCTACGAGATGGCGCTGACCGAACTGGCGCGTTACCTGCCGCGCATGAACCACCACAACCGCTACCTGCGCTCGGGCCTGCGCGCGCACCGCCACGACCATGACCTGCATGGTGCGAATTCGTCGGTCGACCATCCGCCCGTGCCCATGGACATGCCGCCGCGTTGCCTGCCGCCCGACGCGGAGCCCAGCGCCACCAAATAGCTGCGCGCTACTCGGGCTACATCAGCACGAGGTTCGTACGGTGGATGAGTTCGGGCTCGTTGGCGTAGCCCAGCAGCGCCTCGATCTGGCTAGACGCCTTGCGCGCGATAAGCCGGGCTTCGGTCGACGAGTAGTTCGCCAGCCCGCGCGCCACTTCGACGCCGCCGGGCGCACGCACGGCGATGACGTCGCCGCGAACGAACTCGCCATGCACCTCGTGCACGCCGATGGGCAGGAGGCTCTTGCCTTCGTCACGCAGCTTGAGAACGGCGCCGGCGTCGACGATGACGGCACCGCGCAGCTGCAAGTGGTCGACCATCCACTGCTTGCGTGCCGCCAGCTTGGGCGTGCCGGCCACCAGTGCGGTGCCGATGCGCTCGCCGGCGGCCAGGCGCAGCAGCACGTCGGGTTCGCGCCCCCAGGCGATCACGGTGCTGGTGCCGCTGCCGGCGGCACGCTTGGCGGCCAGCACCTTGGTCAGCATGCCGCCGCGGCCGATGGCCGAGCCGGCACCGCCGGCCATGGCCTCGAGAGCAACATCACCGGCCACGGCCTCGTCGATGAAACGCGCCGACGGATCCTTGCGCGGGTCGGCCGAGTACAGGCCGCGCTGGTCGGTGAGGATGACATAGGCATCGGCGTCGACCAGGTTGGCCACCAGCGCACCGAGCGTGTCGTTGTCGCCGAAGCGGATCTCGTCGTTGACGACGGTGTCGTTCTCGTTGATGACCGGGATCACCTTCAGCTCGAGCAGCGTCAGCAGCGTCGAACGTGCGTTGAGGTAGCGCTCGCGGTCGGCCAGGTCGGCGTGCGTCAGCAGCACCTGGGCGCTGGCCATGCCGTGCTCGGAAAGGCGGCTCTCGTACATCTGCACCAGGCCCATCTGGCCCACTGCCGCTGCGGCCTGCAACTCATGCAGTTCCTTCGGGCGCTGCGTCCAGCCCAGGCGCTTCATGCCTTCGGCGATGGCGCCGCTGGACACCATCACCAGTTCGCGCCCTTGCTGGGCCAGCGCGGCGAGCTGACGCGACCAGTTGCCGATGGCTGCGGCATCGACGCCGCGCCCTTCGTTGGTGACGAGGCTGGAGCCGACCTTGACGACGATGCGGCGCGCCCCGACGAGCACGCTGCTAGACATCGCCGGATGTCGGGGGCGTTGCCGGCGCGGGGGCAGCCGTGTCGTCGAAGCGCACGTCGGGCAGCGGCGCCTCGCGCTGCTGCAGCGCGACGTGGGTGTGGATGGCCTCGATCAGCGGCTGCAGGCCGTCACGCGCCAGCGCCGAAATCGAGAACACCGGGCCCTTCCAGCGCAGGCGACGGACGTAATCCTTCACGCGCTGCTCGCGTTCGACCTCGGGCACCATGTCGAGCTTGTTGAACACCAGCCAGCGGGGCTTGGCGTGCAGCTTGGGGTCGTACTTCTTGAGCTCGGCGACGATGGCCTTGGCCTGCTGCACGGGGTCGACGCCCTCGTCGAAGGGCGCGGCGTCGATGATGTGCAGCAGCAGCCGCGTACGCTGCAGGTGACGCAGGAACTGGTGGCCCAGACCGGCACCTTCGGACGCGCCCTCGATGAGGCCGGGAATGTCGGCGACGACGAAGCTGCGCTCGGGCCCGACGCGCACCACGCCCAGGTTGGGGTGCAGCGTGGTGAAGGGGTAGTCGGCGATCTTCGGCCGCGCGTTCGAGATCGCAGCGATCAGCGTGCTCTTGCCGGCATTGGGCATGCCCAGCAGGCCGACGTCGGCCAGCACACGCAGTTCCAGCTTCAGCTTCTTGGCCTCGCCCGGCCAGCCCGGCGTCTTCTGCCTGGGCGAGCGGTTGGTGCTGGTCTTGAAATGCAGGTTGCCGAAGCCACCGTCGCCACCCTTGACGATCAGCTCGCGCTGGCCGTGCTCCAGCAGTTCGACCAGCAGTTCGCCGGTCTCGAAGTCGGAAATCATCGTGCCGACGGGCATGCGCAGCTCGATGTCGGGCGAGGCGGCGCCGTACTGGTCGCTGCCGCGGCCGGCCTCGCCGTTCTTCGCGTCGTGGCGGCGCGCGTAGCGGTAGTCGATCAGCGTGTTGATGTTGCGGTCGGCGATCGCCCACACGCTGCCGCCGCGGCCCCCGTCGCCGCCGTTGGGACCGCCGAAGGGGATGAACTTCTCGCGCCGGAAGCTCACGCAGCCCGCGCCACCGTGGCCTGCGGACACGTCGATCACGGCTTCGTCGACGAATTTCATGGTGCGGCTATGGTAACGAGCGCAATAAACGAAGAAGCCCCGGCACGCCGGGGCTTCGCTGTGCCAGCGAGAAACGCGATCAGGCCGGCGTGACGAACACCGTCTGCCGGTTCAGCGCACCCTTGACCTCGAAGGACACCGCGCCGTCGACCAGCGCGAACAGCGTGTGGTCCTTGCCGATGCCGACGCCGACGCCCGGGTGGAACTTGGTGCCGCGCTGACGCACGATGATCGAGCCGGCCAAGACCTGCTGGCCACCGAAGCGCTTCACGCCCAGCATCTTCGGCTTGGAGTCGCGCCCGTTGCGGGTTGAGCCGCCGCCCTTTTTCTGTGCCATGGTTGCTGCCCCTTAGCCGTTGATCGAGCCGATCTGCAGCTCGGTGTAAGTCTGGCGGTGACCGCCATGCTTCTGGTAGTGCTTGCGCCGACGCATCTTGAAGATGCGCACCTTGTCGTGCTTGCCCTGCGACAGGACGGTAGCCGTCACGCTCGCACCCGCGACCCAGGGAGCACCGACCTTGAGGTCTGCGCCGCTACCCACGGCCAGCACCTGCTCGATCACGACTTCCTGGCCCACGTCCGCAGCTATCTGTTCTACCTTGATCTTTTCGCCGGCTGCAACCTTGTATTGCTTGCCACCGGTTTTTATGACCGCGTACATGTGAGACCTTTCGAAGAACCCGGCGCCGCCGCTCCCGGCACCTGCCGGGTGCAGCCGCCCGACGGGACGGGCCTGGTGACAAGCCGCCGTCGAACTGCGCAGAGCCTTTGAGTATAGCATGCAGCTCCACCCGGATCGGGTATGGCCCGGCTCCGCAGCCCTGCTTCCTATAATTGCCATCCCGTGCTCGAAACCACCGCCCTCCATCCCACTGTCGACCCGGCCGAAGCGGCCCTGCGGCGCGTGGACGCGGTGATCCGCGAGCGCCTGAGCTCCCGCGTGGCGCTCATCGACCAGATCTCGGGCTACATCATCGGGGCCGGCGGCAAGCGCATCCGCCCCAGGCTGGTGCTGCTGTTTTCGGAAGCGCTGGGCTTCGAAGGACCCGAGCGCTACGAACTGGCGGCCATCGTCGAGTTCATCCACACCGCCACGCTGTTGCACGACGACGTCGTCGACGAATCGGCGCTGCGCCGCGGCCGCGCCACGGCCAACGCGATGTTCGGTAACGCCGCCAGCGTGCTGGTGGGCGACTTCCTCTATTCCCGCGCCTTCCAGATGATGGTCTCGGTGAACCGCATGCGCGTGCTGGACGTGCTGGCCGACGCCACCAACGTCATTGCCGAAGGTGAAGTGCTGCAGCTGATGAACATGCACGACCCCGACCTGGCCGTGCACGACTACCTGCAGGTGATCCGTTACAAGACGGCCAAGCTGTTCGAGGCCAGCGCCCGCCTGGGTGCCGTGCTGGCGGGCGCCGACGCGGCGCTGGAAGAGTCCTGCGCCGACTTCGGGCGCTCGCTGGGCACCGCCTTCCAGCTCGTCGACGACCTGCTCGACTACGAAGGCAACAGCGACGAACTCGGCAAGAACGTCGGTGACGACCTGCGCGAAGGCAAGCCCACGCTGCCTCTGCTGCTCGCCATGGAGCGCGCGTCCGAGTCCGAGCGCACGCTGATCCGCCACGCCATAGAGCACGGCGAGTTGCAGAAGCTGCCCGAGATCCTGGCCATCGTGCGTCGGACAGGCGCGCTGGACGCCACCCGGGAGGCCGCGCGTGCCGAGGCGGAAAAGGCCCAGGCGGCGTTGCGCGCACTGCCCCCCTCGGCCGCCCGTGAGGCTCTGCTAGAATTATGTGTTCGATCGGTGCATCGCTCCTCGTGAGCGATGAACGCTGTTCGACAGGGGCTGCTGAGGCAACGCTGCATCCCCCTGTCATCCGCATCGGGGTGTAGCTTAGCCTGGTAGAGCGCTACGTTCGGGACGTAGAGGCCGGAGGTTCGAATCCTCTCACCCCGACCAGCCGTCACGGTGGTCTCCCGAGTCCACACACCCGCGCCAACCGGTGCAGCCTGTGTACCGCAGGCATGGCGCGGCGCGTTTACACCGAGGGGTGATTCGGCGATGATCTGCGCGATATGCAGTCGATGAGCTCCCTCCCCGATGGCCGCTGAGACCCTGGTCGAACCACCACCGTCCTCCCTTTCGGGTGTCGCCCGCGTGCTCGTCAACGCCGGCAAGCTGACGGCCAAGGCTGCCGAAGAGATCACCAGGAACGCCCGCGAACGCAAGTCGAGCTTCGTTGCCACGCTGATCGGCGCGGGCAGCGTGAAGTCCGACGACCTGGCGCACACGCTCTCCATCGCGTTGGCGCTGCCGGTGATGGACCTCAACGCGGTCGACCTGCAGAAGCTGCCGCGCAACATCGTCGACCAGAAGATCGCCAACCAGTACCAGCTGCTGGTGCTGGGCAAGCGTGGCAACCGTCTGTTCATCGGCGCAGCCGACCCGACCGACCAGGAAGCCGCCGAACGCATCAAGTTCGCCACCCAGCTCACGCCCGAGTGGGTCATCGTCGAGTACGACAAGCTGATCAAGCAGCTCGATGCCCAGGGCGCCAGCGCCAACGAACAGCTCGAGTCGCTGGCCGGCGGCGACTTCGATTTCGACGTCACCGACGAAGAGACCGCACCGGCCGAAACCGCCGACGTCACCACCGACGTCGAAGACGCACCGGTGGTGCGCTTCCTGCAGAAGATGCTGATCGACGCCATCAACATGCGCGCATCCGACCTGCATTTCGAACCCTACGAGTACACCTACCGCGTGCGCTTCCGCGTCGACGGTGAACTGCGCGAGATCACCCAGCCGCCGATCGCCATCAAGGACAAGCTGGCTTCGCGCATCAAGGTCATCTCGCGCATGGACATCGCCGAGAAGCGGGTGCCGCAGGACGGCCGCATGAAGCTGAAGTTCGGCAGCAAGGCGATCGATTTCCGCGTCAGCACGCTGCCCACGCTGTTCGGCGAGAAGGTCGTGATCCGTATCCTCGACCCGTCCAGCGCCAAGCTGGGCATCGAGGCGCTGGGTTACGAGAAGATCGAGAAGGACCGCCTGATGACCGCCATCGCGCGGCCCTACGGCATGATCCTCGTCACCGGCCCCACCGGCAGCGGCAAGACGGTGTCGCTCTACACCTGCCTGAACATCCTGAACCAGCCGGGCGTGAACATTGCCACGGTCGAAGACCCGGCGGAAATCAACCTGCCCGGCATCAACCAGGTCAACGTCAACGACCGCGCCGGCCTGACATTCGCCGCGGCGCTGAAGTCCTTCCTGCGCCAGGACCCGGACATCATCATGGTCGGCGAAATCCGCGACCTGGAGACCGCCGACATCGCCATCAAGGCCGCGCAGACCGGCCACATGGTGATGAGCACGCTGCACACCAACGACGCGCCGACTACGCTGACGCGCTTGCTGAACATGGGCGTGGCGCCTTTCAACATCGCATCCAGCGTGCTGCTCATCACCGCCCAGCGGCTGGCACGCAAGCTGTGCGAGAACTGCAAGAAGCCGGCGGACTATCCGCGCGAATCGATGCTGAAGGCCGGCTTCAAGCCCGAAGACCTGGACGGCAACTGGAAGCCCTACCGTGCCGTCGGCTGCTCGATGTGCAACAACGGTTACAAAGGCCGGGTCGGTATCTACCAAGTGATGCCGATAACCGAGGCTATCCAGCGCATCATCCTGTCCGAGGGCACGGCACTGGACATCGCCAAGCAGGCCCAGGCCGAGGGTGTGCGCGACCTGCGCCAGTCCGGCCTGATCAAGGTCCGCGGCGGTGTCACCACGCTCGAGGAAGTGATCACGGTCACGAACGAGTAGGCGCCCGCCCGCAATCCGTCAGTCCAGCCCGACTCAGAGAACCCATGGCCACAGCAGCACTCGGAAAAGCGCCCAAGGAAGTCATCTTCGAGTGGGAGGGCAAGGACCGCAACGGCAAGGTCGTGCGCGGCGAGATGCGCGCCGGCGGCGAGTCGGTGGTCAACGCCAGCCTGCGCCGCCAGGGCATCCTGGTCAACAAGGTCAAGAAGCGCCGCACCAGCGGCGGCAAGTCCATCAAGCAGAAGGACATCGCTATCTTCACGCGCCAGCTGGCGACGATGATGAAGGCCGGCGTGCCGCTGCTGCAGTCCTTCGACATCGTCGCGCGCGGCAGCACCAACCCGCGCATGACCAAGCTGCTGAACGACATCCGGGGCGACGTCGAGACCGGCACCAGCCTGTCTTCGGCATTCCGCAAGCATCCGCTCTACTTCGACGCGCTGTACTGCAACCTGGTGGAGGCCGGCGAAGCGGGCGGCATTCTGGAAGCGCTGCTCGACCGCCTGGCCATTTACCAAGAAAAGACAATGGCCATCAAGAGCAAGATCAAGTCGGCACTGATGTACCCGATTGCGGTCATCGTCGTCGCCTTCGTCGTGCTGACGGTCATCATGATCTTCGTCATCCCGGCCTTCGAGGACGTGTTCAAGTCCTTCGGCGGCGAACTGCCCGGCCCGACGCTGGTGGTCATCGCGCTGTCGAAGTTCTTCGTCGCCTGGTGGTGGGCCATCTTCGGCCTGCTCGGCGGTGGCCTGTACTTCTTCTTCGAGAGCTGGAAACGCTCCGAGAAGATGCAGATGACGATGGACCGCATCCTGCTGAAGATCCCCATCTTCGGCGACCTCATCAACAAGTCGGTGATCGCGCGCTGGACGCGCACGCTGTCGACGATGTTCGCCGCCGGCGTGCCGCTGGTGGAAGCGCTCGACTCGGTGGGCG
>LNFM01006740.1_pt1 | contig 23427 bp, 16 predicted proteins | sample 596031 | NCBI WGS metagenome assembly LNFM01 (sample SAMN04254537, study PRJNA301005) | activated carbon metagenome | isolation source: dual media filters at the Ann Arbor, Michigan drinking water treatment plant | place: USA: Ann Arbor | reverse complement strand
GCGCCGGCATCGGCGTCGACAATGTCGACATCAAGGCCGCCACCGCGCACGGCGTCGTCGTCATGAACACGCCGTTCGGCAACGCCATCACCACAGCCGAGCACGCCATCGCCCTGATGTTCGCGGTGGCCCGCCAGGTGCCGGACGCCAACACCAGCACCCAGGCCGGCAAGTGGGAGAAGAACCGCTTCATGGGCGTCGAGCTCAGCTTCAAGACGCTGGGCCTCATCGGCTGCGGCAACATCGGCGCCATCGTGGCCGAGCGGGCGCTGGGCCTGAAGATGCGCGTGCTGGCCTACGACCCGTTCCTGAGCGACGAACGCGCCACCCAGCTCGGCGTCGAGAAGGGCACGCTCGACCAGGTGCTGGCGCGCGCCGACTTCATCACCGTGCATACGCCGCTCACCGAGCAGACCAGGAACATCCTGTCCCGCGCCAACCTGATGAAGACCCGCAAGGGCGTGCGCATCTTCAACTGTGCCCGTGGCGGTCTGGTCGACGAGCTGGCGGTGCGCGACCTTCTGGTCTCCGGCCACATCGCCGGTGCGGGGTTCGACGTCTTCACGGTGGAGCCGGCCAAGGAAAGCGTCCTGTTCGGCGCGCCCAACCTCGTCTGCACGCCGCATCTCGGCGCCTCCACCCTGGAAGCGCAGGAGAACGTGGCGTTGCAGGTGGCCGAGCAGATGGCCGACTACCTGCTCACCGGCGCGGTGACGAATTCGCTCAACATGCCCAACGTCTCGGCCGAGGACGCGCCGCGACTGGCGCCGTACCTGGACCTCGCGCAGAAGCTCGGCTCCTTCGCCGGCCAGCTCACCGACACCGACATCAAGGCGGTATCGATCGAGTACGAGGGTGACGTTTCGGCACTCAACGTCAAGCCGCTGACCCAGGTGGCGCTTATGGGCGTGCTGCGGCCGCAGCTCGATTCGGTGAACATGGTCAATGCCCCGGTGATCGCCCGCGAGCGCGGCATCGAGGTGGCCGAGGTCAAGCACGAGCGCACCAGCGACTATCATTCGATGATCCGCCTCTCGGTGACGACCGAGAAGTACATCCGCTCGGTGACCGGCACGCTGTTCGGCGGCAAGCATCCGCGTATCGTCGAGATCAAGGGCATCGAGATCGACGCCGCCTTCGCGCCGCACATGCTCTACATCACCAACGACGACAAGCCGGGCTTCATCGGCCGGTTGGGCACTATCCTGGGCGAGAACAAGGTCAACATCGCGACCTTCCATCTCGGCCGCGACAAGCCCGGCGGCTCGGCGATCGCCCTGGTCCAGGTCGACCAGCCGATTTCCTCGGCCCTGATGAGCCAGATCGGCGCCGTCGAGGGGGTCGTGCAGGCGAAGGTGCTGGGCTTCTAGGTTACCAGGTCATTCTGAGGCCGGCCGAGAAGGCGTGGTTGTCGGTGCCGTTGCCGACCTCGCCGTCGTAGCGGAAGTAAAGAGCCGTGCGCTCCGCGATGTTGGTATTGGCGGCAAGGCCGATGGTGGCGGCGTCGCGCTGAGGTGCTGCACCGAACACGGTGAAGGCGGCACCGGGCGCTCCGGCGAACGAGGCCGTCACGGGGCGCGAAGTGTCGGCGTATTCATGTGCCCAGCCCAGCCGGAATTGCAGGGCGAGCTTGTCGCGCCAGCCAGCGTCGATCGTGCCGGCGAGTTCGGCTCCAAGTACGGTGCGCGCCGAATTGGTGATCTGCTGGGCCACGTTGAGACTGAGGGAACTGGCGCCGCTCTCGTTGAAGGCCGCCTGGTTGACGGTCGTTGCCTGGAAGCGTGCGAACGGTGTCAGCGAGGCGGCGGCCCGCTCGTAGATGTCGATCCTGTAGCCTGCCTCGACCTGGCCCAGGAATTGATTGGCGCCGGTGCGGCCCGTCGCGGTGCGCGATTGCAGGCCGGGGATCAGAATCTGCCGCGTCATCTGGTTGTCGTTGTAGCCGTAGCCTGCCTGGGCATCGAGATAGAACGCGGACTGGGTGAAGGAGGCGTAGAGGCTGGCCAGGTAGCTGTTGGTGGTGCCGCGGCCGGAGAAGCCGCTGAGATACTGGTTGCCGCTGAAGAAGCCGAGGCCAAGACCGACTAGGAAGCGCGGATCGACGCGATAGTCGGCTCCGGTCGCGATGCCGCCGCCGTTATAGGTCAGTGTCGAGGCGGTACCGTTGCCGGCGACGCTGCCGGTGACGCCCAGCGCGCTGCCCCACAGGCTCCACGGCCCGGGCTTTTCCCCTTCGCAGGCGACATCGCAGACCTGGGCCAGCGCCACGCGGGTGCCGGCGCCGGAGCCGCCACGGGCCTGGCTCATCTGCTGTCCCAGCACGTTCATGACCATCAGGCCGCCGCCGATATTGGCGGTGCCGAAGCCGGAGTAGTTCTGGCCGCTGATCGCATCCATCGCCGCCTGGCCCTGCGCCAAGGGGAAGGTCGCGAGAGTGCCGATCACCGTTGCGAAATCGCCGGTGGCGCCCGCGACGCTGCGGTCGAGCACGCGGCCCACCGCAGCCTGGTTGGTGGTTTGCGCGCCGATCGCGAAGCCGCCGGGCTTGAGGGTGAGATAGGCGTTGTTGCTGTCGTAGCTGAGCGACGGCTGCAGGAACGGCAGGCTGCTGGTCGCGTTGGCGAAGGCGCCGCTGACGCCGCCGGTGGCGTTAAGGATGGTGTAGGTCGTGCTCATGGCATAGGGGCCGCTCGCGTCCGGCAGGACGGCGACGGTGCCGCCGTTGATCGTGGCCGTGCCCGGCGCGCCGGTGACGTTGATGCGGTCGGCCTGGCCGGCGGCATTGGTCTCGACCTGGTAGGTGCTGCCGGCAGCCTGAGTGTAGGAGCCGACGACGCTCAAGGTGCCGATGGAATTGCCCGGTGCGGCGATGCCGTTGTTGGTAACGGTACCGGTGATGGTGCCGGTGCCGCCGAGATTGCCAGCGCTGCCCACCGTGACGTTGCTGGTGATGCTGCCGTTGACCGCCAGCCTTCCGCCCGAGACCGAGGTCGGGCCGGTGTAGGTGTTGGCGCCGGTCAGGTTCAGCGTGCCGGTGCCCGTCTTGGTGACGCCGCCCGTGCCGGTAAGGGTGCCGGCGAACGTCGTGCTGCCGGTTTCCGCGACCGTGAGCGTACTGGCGCCAAGCGACAGCGTGCCGCCGGCGCCGGCCAACGAGCCGATAGTGACGTTGTTGCCATTGAAGTCGAGCGTGCCGCCGTTGACGGTCAGCGCGCCGGTGGCCGGCAGCGACGCACCGGTGGCAAGGCGGAGCGTGCCGGCGTTCACCGTCGTGCCGCCCATGTAGCTGTTGGCGCCCGACAGGGTGAGCATGCCCGTGCCGGCCTTGGTGAGGCCGCCGGCACCCGAGACCGCCGTCGACAGCGTGATGTTGCCACTCGTGGTGTTGAACGTGCCGCCGCCGGCGCCGAGAGTGACCTGGCGCGCCGACGTGAGGGCAGCTGTTGGCTGGAGCGTGCCGCTATTCAGCGTGAGCCCGCCAGATGCCGCGCCCATGCCCGAATCGGCACCAACCGTCAGGGTCGCACCGCCCGTGACGGTCGTGCCGCCGGTGTAGGTGTTGACGCCGGTAAGGCTGACCTGGCCGCTGCCGATCGTGAGACTGCTCGAGCCCGCGATGACGCTGGAGATGGTTCCCGTGCCGGTCTGCAACAATGTCGTGTTGCCCGTCAGGAAGGTGGGCAGGCTGTTGGCAAAGCCGCTCTGAAGATCGACGTTGCCGGTCAGCGACAACCCCGCCGTCACCTGGCCGATGGCGCCCGAGGCGCCGGCCCAGGCGTAGCCGACAAATCCGCCGATCGGATCGTAGAGATAGTCGAAGCCCTGGAAGAACTGGCGGCCGGTGTTGAGGAAGATCGATCCGTTGGGGATCACCTCGACGGTGTTGTTGGGGTTGAGCGGATTGCCGGCGACGCCCAGCGTGTAGCTGTAGTTGGCGGGCTGTGGCGTGCTTTGTCCGGGCAGGAAGACCTGGATCTGCGCGCCGCTGGCCGTCGTGATGCAATTGCCGCCGCCCGGCGGGTTGGGGCAGGGCGAAGTCGCGAGCGTGTAGCCCGGCGGCGGCGTCAGGAACGAATAGCCGATGCCGGCATCCGGCAGGACCTGGCCGCTGCCGGTCACGCCGCCCACCGTGATCGTCATGGGGGCCTGCTGCCAGGCCGGCGCCGGCTGGCCCGAGTTCGCCCCGTTCGGCGTCAGCTTGACGAAGGCGAAGTTGCTCGAGGGATTGTTGCCGTTGACGTCGGCGGTATTGCTGAGGCCCAGCGTGACGCCGCTGTTGGTGATGAGGTAGCCGGGCCGGAGCGTGCTGATCGAACTACCGGACTGGAGCGAGGTGATGTTTATGAAAGGGTTGGTGTTGTTGTAGGCGGCGGGCGGATTGATCGAACTCGCCCCGCGATCGAATCCGACGCCCATGTAGGCAACGCCCGTGGGGTTTGTGCTTGGCGTGCAGCTCCTGCCGGCGATCGTGCAGGTCTGGTTGGTCACCAGCAACACCGTGACTTTCGCCGTCGCCAGCGCTGCGCCGGCCACCGAGGGGACGCCGGGTGATGCGACGGTGGCTGTGTTGTTGATGACGACGTTCGTCTCGTAGAAAGTGCCGGTCGAGAGCAGTCCGCTGCTGCTGTAGAACTGGCTTCCCGTTCCGACGGCCCTGTCGTTCGGTCCCGGCGTGAAATTGTCCGGGGTGACGATGATACCGGTCGATCCCGTATCCACGACGAATTTGGTCGGGCTTTTGCCTGTCATCGTGAGATAGACACTGGCCCCGTTGGTCGTGCTCATCGCACCATCGGCGAACGAAATCTTGGGGAGGCTGGTGTAGCCGCCGTAGAGGTTCCAACTCTGTGCGGACGCCGGCGCGCTGACGGCGATCACGAGCCAAAGCCCCATACCGGTGACGCGGGCCGCGAGATCGAACCGAGGGATCATCGACACGACGCTAATACGCACTTCTTTCAAATCTTCTTCCAGCACTCGACTACCCGAAATGAGCCGGTGTCACCACGTTATCCGCAGTCCGGCGTTGAACGCGTGGTTGTCGGTACCGGTGCCGACCTCGCCGTCGTAGCGGAAATAGAGAGAGGTGCGCTCGGCGATCGCGGTATTGGCGGCGAAGCCGACGGTGGCGGTGTCGCGCTGAGGTGTGGCGCCAAACACGGTGAAGGCGGCGCCCGGCGCGCCGGCGAACGAGGCCGTCACGGGGCGCGAGACGCTGGCATATTCATGGGCCCAGCCGAGGCGAAGTCGCAGGGCCAGCCTGTCGCGCCAGCCGGCATCGATGCTGCCGGCGAGCTCGGCGCCGATCGTGCTGCGCACCGAATTGACCGTCTGCTGCGCCACGTTGAGGTTGAGCGAGCTGGCGCCGGTCTCGCTGAAGGCGGCCTGGCTGTTGTTCACGCCCTGCATCCGCACGAACGGCGTCAGCGACGCGGCGGCGCGCTCGTAGATTCCGATCCTGTAGCCGGTCTCGACCTGGCCGACGAACTGGTTGGCGCTGGTCTGGCCCGTCGCGGTCCGCGGCTGCAGGCCGGGGATGGCGATCATGCGGGTCATCTGGTTGTCGCTGAAGCCGTAGCCCGCCTGGCCATCGAGGTAGAACGCGCCTTGCGTGAACGAAGCGTATAGGCTGGCCTGGTAGCTGGTGCTAGTGCCGCGACCGGTGAAGCCGCTCAGCCACTGGTTGCCGCTGGAGAAGCCGACGCCGAGGCCGACGAGGAATCGCGGATCCAGCCGATAGTCGATGCCGGTGGCCACGCCGCCTGCGTTGTAAGTGACGGTGGCTGCATTGCTGTTGCCGGCGACGCTGCCGGTGGCGCCGAGCGCGCTGCCCCACAGGTTCCACGGGCTCGGGGTCTGGACACGATCGGGCTCATCGCAAGCAAACTCGCAGGCCTCGGCCAACGCGACGCGACTGCCGCCGCCGGGGATGCGGGCCGCTGCCATCTGCTGGCCGACCGCGTTCATGAACAGGAGGCCGCTGCCGACATTGGCGGTGCTGAATCCCGAGTAGTTCTGGCCGCTGATGGCATCCATCGCGGCCTGGCCTTGGCTCAGGCTGAACGTGGCCATGGTGCCGATGACGGTGGCGAAGTCACCTGTCGAACCTGCAACGCTACGGTCGAGCACGCCGCCGACGGCGCGCTGGTTGCCGCTGCTGGCGCCGGCGGCGAAGCCGCCGGGCTTGAGGGTGAGATAGACGTTGTTGGTGTCATAGCCCAGTGAGGCCTGCAGGAAAGGATAGTTGCTGGTGACGCCGGCATAGGTGCCGGTGACGCCACCGGTGGCGTTGAGGATCGTGTAAGTCGTACTGGGTGCATAGACGCCGGGGTCGGCCAGCGCCTGGACCGTGCCGCCGTTGATGGTGGCCGTTCCCGGTGCGCCGGTGACGTTGATGCGGTCGGCCTGGCCTGCCGCATTGCTCTCGACCTGGTAGGTGCTGCCGGCGGCCTGGGTGTAGGAGCCGTTCACGGTGAGGGTGCCGATCGAGTTGCCGGGCGCCGCGATGCCGTTGTTGGTCACGTTGCCGGTGATGGTACCGACGCCGCCGAGATTGCCACCGCTACCCACGTTGACGTTGCTGGTGATGCTGCCGTTGACGGCGAGCCTTCCGCCCGAGACCGAGGTCGGTCCGGTGTAGGTATTGGCGCCGGTCAGGATCAGTGTACCGGCGCCCTGTTTAACCAGGCTGCCCCCGGTGCCGGTGATGACGGCAGCCACGCTGGTGTTGCTCGACTCGGCCACGGTCAGGGTGCCACTGCCCAGCGACACCGTGCCGCCGAGCCCCGATAGCGATCCCACCGTCAGGTTGTTGCCGTTGAAGTCGACCGTACCGCCATTGACGGTGAGCGCGCCGTCGGTCGGCAGGGCGGTGGTGCTGCCCAGGCGTAACGTGCCAGCCGATACGGTCGTGCCGCCCGTGTAGCTGTTGTTGCCCGATACCGTGAGCACGCCGGCGCCGGTCTTGGTGAGACTGCCGCTGCCCGACATGTTGCCGGCATAGGTCGCGGTAGTGGCCTGGTCGAATACGACCGAGGCGTTGTTTGTGATGGCGCCCTGCAGGTTTGCGGCCGTGCCTTGCAGGACGCCGCCCGACACCGTCGTGCCGCCGGTGTGGCTGCTTGTTCCCGTCAGGATCAAGGTGCCGGTATTCTGTTTGACCAGGCGGCCGGTGCCCGACATGGCGCCGGCGTAGGTGCCGCTGCCCGTCTGGTCGAACACCACTGTGGCGTTGTTGACGATGGCGCCTCGCAGGCTGGTGGCATTGCCCTGCAGGGCGCCGGCCGAGACAGTCGTGCCGCCGGAGTAGCTATTGGCACCCAGCAGCGTGAGCGTGCCGGTGCCCTGCTTCACCAGGGCACCGCTGCCGGTGATCACCGAAGAGAGGGTGCCGCTGTTCGCATTGCTCGCGGTCAGCGTTCCCGAACCCAGAGCCAGCGTGCCGCCGGTCCCAGACAAAGCCCCCACCGTCTGGTTGTTGCCGTTGAGATCGAAAGTGCCGCCGTTGATCGTGAGTGCGCCGGTCGACAGCAGCGACCCGCTGGCGCCCAGCCGCAGCGTGCCGCCGGTCACGACGGTGCCGCCGCTATAGGTATTCGCGGCACCCAGTTCGAGGGTGCCTGAGCCGAGTGTGAGCGAGTTGGGCCCGGTGACGACGGCGTTGATCTTTGCCGTACCGCTAACGTCAAAGGTCGTCGCGCCGAACAGGTAGGTCGGCAGGGTCGACAGGAAATTGTCGGACAAGGTCACCGTGCCCAGCAGAGCGACGCCGGGCGTCGATTGGCCGGAGTTGGTGCCGACCGCCGGGCCGACCCACTTGTAGCCCACGTAACCGTTGTCGTAGTCGTAGAGATAGTCGAAGCCGAGGAAGAACTGGCGGCCGGTGTTGACGTTGATGTTGGAGCTTCCGACTTTGACGGGAGTGACGTTGCAGGGCGTAACGCCGGCAGCAACCGTGCAGGGATTGGCAAGATTCATCGCATCGAACTGGTAGCTGGCGCCGGCCCCGTCCTGGCCGGGGAACCAGATCTGAATGTTGGTGTTCGCTGGCGCCAGAACACCGCTGTGAAGCCCTGACCCGGGTGGCGGAGTGATGAACATGTAGTCGATGCCGGCGTCTTGGAGAACAGTGCCGCTTCCGGGCGTGCCGCCGTTGACCGAGACGGTCATGCTGGTGGCGTTCCAGTCGATGGTGTTCGGCACCAGCTTCACCATGGCGAAGCCCGAATTCGCGCTGCTCGGTACCCCGAGCGTGACGCCGGTGCTGGTGATGACGTAGCCTTTGCTGTCCAATCCATCGACGTTGAGGAACGGATTGGCGGAGACCGGGATCATGGTGGCGGGGTCCGCGCCATTGCCACGATTGAAGCCTACGCCCATGTAGTGAGTATCCGCTGCGTCTCCGCCGCCGACATAGAGCACCCGGACGGTCGAGGTCGCCTTGAGCGTCGTGCCATCGGAATCGAAGATCCTGACCTTGGTATCGTAATAGGTGCCGGTGTAGCCCACTCCGCTGCTGCTGTAGGACTGGCTGCCGGTGCCTTGAGGCGTGAGGCCGGTCGGATTGAAGTAGTTGCTTCCCACCACGATGCCGGTCGATCCGGTATCCATAGTGAATGCCTGCAAGGGGCCGTAGGTCGTCGAGCCGTTTTCCATCCGGAGATTGATCGTGGCCGCGTTCCCCGGCCCCATTGCCCCGGTGGGATTCGCGGCGCTGGTTGCGTACCCCACGGAGATGCCGGTGCCGCTGTAAAGGTTCCACGACTGCGCTTGAGCGGAATCCACCGTGGCCACGGCGAGCCACAGGCCAAGACCAGCAACATACGGCCTGCAGACGGTCATTCGTTGCTTTCCATGCCCTCTAACATTAAGGCGACGCGAGTATGCGCATCATTCGCAGCTGCTCTAGCAGCGAATTACCCGGAATGAGCCAGTCGCATGCGCAAAATGAGCGCGTGAGAGACGATGCCGATGAAGCCCGGGCTTTCAGGCCGCGTCCCGCTTCGGATCGGCATGAGAAAAGTTTCCTCGCGCCGCCCGAGACGACAGCGCTATCGTCATCCCGATGAAACAGAGGTATTCGCATGCCCCGTGTCAGTGAAATCGAGGAAGATGGCGGCGATCCGACGCTCAAGGCCATCTTCGACCGGCAGCGCGAGATGTTCGGCGGGCTGCTCAATCCCACCAAGGTCCTGGCGCACTGCCCGCCGATCCTGCGCGCCGCCGGCCTGCTCGGCCAGTCGATCGAGCAGTCAGGCTTGCTGCCTAAGGGGCTGCCGGCGCTGCTCTATGTCCGCGTCGCCACCATCAACGGCTGTCCGTTTTGAATTGATATCAACTCCAGCCGTGTGCTGGAAACGACGGAAGGCGGGATGGAGAAGCTTGGCGAGGTCACGGCGTGGCGTGACAGCAAGCTGTTCAGCGAGGCCGAGCGGCTGGCGCTCGAATATGCCGAGCGCATCACCTTTACCGATCAGCGGGTCGACGATGCGCTCGTCGACCAGCTCAAGAAGCACTATACCGACGCCCAGATCGTCGAGCTGACGGCCGCGATCGCCATGGAGAATTTCCGCTCGAAGTTCAATCCGCCGCTGGGCATCGAGGCCCAGGGCTTCTGCATGGTGCCGAAACGGTAGCCGGCGGCGAGAGCCGCTATTCCATCTGGACGTTCAGCGCCTTCAGCTTCTTGCCCCAGAAGGCGTGCTCGTCCTGGACGTATTTGGTGAACTCCGCCCGGCTGCGGTTGGGCGGCAGTTCGAGGCCGTCCTTGGCGAGCGCACCGGTGTATTTCGGATCCTTCATCGCCACCACTGTCTCCTTGTGGAGGCGGTCGAGGATGGCGTCGGGCGTCTTGGGCGGGGCGAACAGGCCGTGCCAGCCGGTGACAGCCACGTCGACGCCTTGTTCCTTGAGCGTCGGCACGTCGGGCAGGGAACTCACGCGTTTGTCCCCGGTCACGGCCAACGCCTTGAGCTTGCCGGCCTTGATCTGGCCGACCGCGGGCGGCAGCGAGGAGAAGTTCATGGTGATGATGCCGCTGATGACATCCATCAGCGCCGGCCCGGTGCCCTTATAGGGGGCATGCGTGAGGTCGATGCCGGCAGCCTCGGCGAACAATGCGCCAGCCAGGTGGTTGTTGCCGCCGACGCCCGACGACGAATAGGTAAGCTTGCCCGGCTCCTTCTTGGCGAGCGCGATCAGCTCCTTGGCGTTGTTGACGGGCACGCTCGGGTTCACCGCCAGCACGTACTGGTAGTCGGTGGTCTGGATGATCGGCACCAGACCGGCCAGCGTATCGATCGAGCTCTTGAGCACATGCGGGTTGGTCACGACGTTGGTGCCGACGGCGTAGAAGATCGTGTAGCCATCCGGCTTGGCTTGCGACACGAAGCGTGCGCCGATCGCGCCCGCGGCACCGCCCTTGTTTTCGACGATCACGGTCTGGCCGAGAAGCGGCGTCATCAGATGCGCAAGCTCCCGGGCCACGATGTCGGCGCCGCCGCCTGCGGCGTAGCCGACGACGAAGCTGAGCGGCTGCGTCGGCCAGGCCGCCTGGGCATGTAGTGCCGAGGGCAGGACGAGGGCGGTCGAGCCGAGGGCGAGGGCGTGACGGCGCGTGAGCCTGTTCATGATTTCCTCCACTGGGTTCTTTCTAATTCTTGCCCGAAACGTAGCGCCCGGCGCCGTCGCCCGCCAGCTTGCCGAGCACGGCGCCCGAGACCAGGCCCGTGCCGCCGGGGTAGTTGTGATAGAACAGCCCGCCCACCAGCTCGCCCGCGGCGAACAGGCCGGGGATCGTGTGGCCGTCGGTGCTCTCGACTTCGCCCTCGCTGGAGATCTTGAGGCCGCCGAAGGTGAAGGTGAGGCCGCAGGTGACGGCGTAGGCCTCGAACGGAGCCTGGTCGATCGTGTTGGCCCAGTTGCTCTTGGGTACCGCGAGGCCACGCGTGCTGCGGCCGTCCTTGACCGCCGGATTGAAAGGCACCTCGGTCATGACGGCTTCGTTCCACTCCTTGATCGTCTTCAGGAACGCCTTCGGGTCGACGCCCTCGAGCTTGGTGGCCAGCTCCTCGATCGTGTCGGCGCGCACCTTGGTCATGCGCTTGATGCGGTATTCGTCGCGCAGCTTGTCGAGCACCTTCGAATCGAAGATCTGCCAGGCAAACTGCTGCGGCTGCGACAGGATCACGGCGCCGTACTTGGCGTAGGTGTAGTTGCGGAAGTCGGCACCCTCGTCGACGAAGCGCACGCCGTTGGCGTTCACCATGATGCCGAGCGGGTAGGAGTGCTTCTGGAAATTGTCGCCGACCTCGAGGTCGCCGAACTCGGGCGCATTCATGTCCCAGCCGACGGCGTGGCCGCCCGACCAGTTGCCGTGCGGCTTGGCGCCGATCGCCAGCGCCATGTTGATGCCGGCGCCGGTGTTGAAACGCGTGCCACGTACTTTCGCGAGATCCCAGGTTGGTCCGAGATAGCGCGTGCGCATCTCGGCATTGCTCTCGAAGCCGCCGCAGGCCAGCACCACGGCCTTGGCGCCGATCCTGGTCTTGCGGCCCTTGTGCTTGGCGATGACGCCGCGCACGACGCCGTCCTCCTCGATCAGCGACACCGCCGCCGTCTCGTAATGGATGGGGATGCCTGCCTTCACCGCCGCCTTGTGCTCGAGATCGACCAGGCCCGGCCCGCCGCCCCAGGCTTCTACCGCGAGGCCGCCCCAGAACTTGTACTTGCCGTTCACCTTGAAGGCCTGGCGGCCGTAGCTCGGCTGGAAGCGCACGCCCTTGGAACGCATCCACTTCAGCGTCTCGAAGCTCCGGCCGATCAGGATGTCGGTGAGCTCGGGGTCGCAGCGGTAGTTGGTGACGCGGCCCATGTCGTCCAGGAACTCGTCGGCCGAGTAACTGCCGAAATCGACGTCGCGCTTCTCGTCCTCGGTGAGATCGTAGAGCTGCACGAGATCGTCGACACCGTGGAACACCACGCGCATGGCGCCCGCCGTGTAGGTGCTGTTGCCGCCGCGCTCTTCCTCGGGGGCGGCCTCCAGCATGGCGACCGTTGCGCCCGTCTCGCGCGCCGCAAGCGCTGCACACGCCGCGGCATTTCCCGCACCAACCACCAGAACATCGACTTGAAAATCGTCCACTTACCGCTCCTCGATTCTGGCCCCGAACTTGCGTTACAATAACCCAATGGGTGATCGTTTCGACCGTCTAGGGGTCCGGCATGCCAATGTCGAGGCCCTGCTGCGCCGGCCAGGCATCGGGCACAACAACGGCCCTGTCTTCGACATGTCCTGGGAAGCCTGGGTGTGGCGCCGCGCCGCCGCCAAGGCCTGGAAAGCGCCCAAGCCTGAAGTGGCGATGATGCGGATGAAGCGGGCCGAGCGTCTGGGCGTCACCTACAAGGAATTGACCTCGGCAATGATGGATTCCGGCGCCTATCTCGGCGCCGCCGTACTGCCTCTGTCGCTGGCCGCCCGCGTGCGCCGCGGGCCGAGCCGCGAAATCATTGTCGAGTCGCGCAACAGCATTGCCGACCTCGTCGCGAAATTCCGCGGCCGCCTCTTCATCCTGGGCGACATCGACGCCGTCCCGGCGCTCACCGACGCCGAGCGCGGCGAATTCCTGGCGCTGCTGAACCGCGCCTTCGACGGCAAGGTCGAGGCGGTCGGCTGGGGCCATGATGCCTCTGCCCTCCGCGCCCTGCTGAAGGCCAATGCGCTGCCGCACCAGGAGGCTTTCCTGGTCGGCGCCGGCATGGGCCATCATGTGCTGGGCGAGACCGCCGGCCTGCCGCTCACCAAGGACATCGATACATGGCTGACGTAGCGCCGCCTCTCAAAGGCGTCCGCGTCGTCGAACTCACGCACACCATCCTCGGCCCGTCCTGCGGCATGATCCTGGCCGATCTCGGTGCCGAGGTGATCAAGGTCGAGCCGGTCGAAGGCGACCGCACGCGCAAGCTGCGCGGCTTCGGGGCCGGCTTCTTCGGCTACTTCAACCGCAACAAGAAGAGCCTGGCGCTCGACGTCGACAAACCCGAGGGCAGGGCGGCGCTGGTCAAGCTGCTGCAGTCGGCCGACGTGCTGATCGAGAATTTTGCGCCCGACTCGATGGCCAAGCGCGGGCTGGGGCCGAAGGATCTCGAGAGGATCAATCCGCGCCTCGTCTATTGCGCCCTGAAAGGCTTTCTCCCCGGGCCGTATGAGAAACGCCCGGCGCTGGACGAGGTCGTGCAGATGATGGGTGGGCTCGCCTACATGACCGGGCCATCGGGCCGGCCGCTGCGGGCGGGCACGTCGGTGGTCGATATCGTCGGCGGCATGTTCGGCGCCTTCGGCACGGTGCTGGCGCTGAAGCAGCGCGACAGGACGGGGAAGGGCGGGCTGGTCGAGAGCGCGCTGTTCGAGTCGGTGGTCTTCCTGATGGGACAGCACCTTGCCATCACCGCGATCAACGGCACGGCACCGCCGCCGATGCCCGAGCGCGTGAGCTCTTGGGCGGTCTACGAGATCTTCAACACCTCCGACGATCTGCAGGTCTTCGTCGGCATCACCAGCGACGGCCAGTGGAAGCGCTTCTGCGAATTCTTCCAGCAGCCGGAACTCGCGGCCGACCCCAGGCTCGCCACCAACAACCTGCGCATCGAGGCGCGGCCCTGGCTGGTGCCCAAGGTCGCCGCGGTCTTCAAGGGCTACACCAAGCAGGCGCTCGAGCGGATCTGCCTGGATGCCGACATCTCCTTCGCACCGGTCGCGCGGCCGCAGGACCTGTTCGACAATCCGCACCTGCTGGCCAACGGCTCGCTGGCGCCAACGACCCTGCCGGGCGGCGTGAAGACACGTCTGCCGCTGCTGCCGTTCCAGATGTTCGGCTGGCGGCCGCCGCTGGTCAGCGACCCGCCGGAGATCGGCCAGCACAACGACGAGGTGCTGGAAGGGATCGGCTACGACGCCACGGGCGTTGCCACGCTCAAGGCGGCGGGAGTTCTGGGACCGCAGTAGCGCCCATTCTCCAAGACGAGGTGGTGGATTGATGCGAGTTGATTTCGCCCGCGCCCATCCCAAATCCGCATGATCTGCATCGATCTTCGGGAGTCCGCCATGAATCGACGTCGGATACTGGGCTTGGGATCCTTGGCGGTGGCGTCTGCCGCCGCTTTGTCGTTGAAGCCGGCGCTTGCCCAGCGCCGCGAGCGTCTTCTGGTCGTGCTGACCTCGACCGGCAGGATTCCCGGTAGCGATCGGCCGACGGGCTTGTGGTGGAGCGAGTTCGCCGAGCCCTTCGACATCTTCCGCAAGGCTGGTTTCGACGTCGATGTCGCGTCGACGCGCGGCGGGCCGGTGCCGGTCGACCCGCGCAGCGGCGGTGACGCGCGGGCCAAGAGCGACGGCGACGCCTGGACCGCGTCTCGCGCGACCTCCGAGGTCGCCAAGGCCCGGCTCGACGACTATGCCGGCATCTTCATGCCTGGCGGTCATGGCACCATGTGGGACTTCCCCGACAGTGCCGCGCTGGCGGCCCTGGTTGGGCATGCGGTCGACAAGGGTGTTCCCGTTGGCAGCGTCTGTCACGGGCCGGCAGGCCTCGTGTCGGCGCGGGACAAGGCGGGCAAGTCCGTGGTGGCCGGACGTCGCATCAACAGTTTCACCGACGCCGAGGAAGCCGCGGCCGGCATGACGGGTGTTGTTCCGTTCCTCCTCGAGGCGCGATTGCGCCAGTTGGGCGCGCGTTTCGAGAACGCAGGCGTCTTCGCGGCGTTTGCCGTGCGCGATGGTGCGCTGGTCACCGGGCAGAATCCTGCATCGTCGGAACAGACGGCGCGGCTGCTGCTGCAGGCGGTCACCGAGCGGACGGGCGCGGCGCGACGCAGCGGGTGAGCAGAAGCCGGTCGTGCCGCCCGTACTGCCGATATCGTGCGCCGACGTCTGCCGCCAGCTCCGCGCGCTGGGCGTCGTGCCGGGCGGGGTGCTGCTGGTGCATACGTCGTTCCGGGCGATCCGGCCGATCGACGGCGGGCCGCTCGGTCTGATCGAGGCGCTGCGGCTGGCGTTGGGGGCCGACGGAACGCTGGTGATGCCGTCATGGACGGGCGACGGCGACACGCCGTTCGATCCGTTGGCGACTCCGGCCGCGGAAGATCTCGGTGCCACGGCCGATCTGTTCTGGCGCCAGCCCGGTGTGGTGCGCTCGGATCATCTACAAGCCTTCGCAGCGATCGGTCCGCGCGCCGCGGCCGTCGTGAAGACGGCACTGCCCCTGCCGCCGCACACGCCCGAGAGTCCGGTCGGGCGGGTGCACGATCTCGACGGGCAGGTGCTGCTGCTGGGCGTGGGGCACGACGCCGACACCTTGCTGCACCTCGCCGAGATTCTCGCCGGCGTACCCTACGGCATCCCGCTCCATTGCACGGTGCTGCGCGACGGCCAGCCGGTGCGGATCGACTATCGCGAGAACGACCATTGCTGCCGGCGCTTCGCCCTGGCCGACGGTTGGCTGCGGGCGAGGGGCCTGCAGGCCGAGGGGCCGGTCGGGCACGGCCGGGCCCGGCTGTTCCGGGCACAAGATGTCGTGGGCCTGGCGGTCGAGGCGCTACGGCAGTCGCCGCTGCTGTTCCTCCACGACGCCGCCGACGGCTGCGCGGACTGCGATAAGGCCCGCGCCAGCCTGTCCCGGGCAGGGGATAATCCACCGGGAACGTAGCTAGAACTTGTGTCAATAAAATAAATTAGAACAGTAGGTTAATTCCCCTCTTGTCGATTGGAACAAAATAGGTACATTGGCGCTCTACCCGCTGCGGACTTATCCGCATTGCTGCTCCTGACAGGGGCATGGGATACCGAGGAGAGAGCCAATGTCGGCAGTGCTGAAAGTGGTCGAAAAAGAAGGCATGGAAAACAAGAACAAGGCGCTGGACGCCGCGCTCGCCCAGATCGAGCGCGCCTTCGGCAAGGGCTCGATCATGAAGCTCGGCCAGCGCGAGGCCGTGGAGATCGAAGCGATCTCGACCGGCTCGCTCGGGCTCGACATCGCCCTTGGCATCGGCGGCCTGCCCAAGGGCCGCATCGTCGAAATCTACGGCCCGGAAAGCTCGGGCAAGACCACGCTGGCGCTGCATGTGCTGGCCGAGGCCCAGAAGAAGGGCGGCTCCTGCGCCTTCATCGACGCCGAGCACGCGCTCGATCCCGGCTATGCCAAGAAGCTGGGCGTCGACATCGGCAACCTTCTGATCTCCCAGCCCGATGCCGGCGAGCAGGCGCTCGAGATCGCCGACACGCTGGTGCGGTCGGGCGCCATCGACGTGCTGGTCATCGACTCGGTGGCGGCCCTTGTGCCGCGCGCCGAACTCGAAGGCGAGATGGGCGATTCGCTGCCGGGTCTGCATGCCCGCCTGATGAGCCAGGCGCTGCGCAAGCTCACCGGCTCGATCTCCAAGTCCAACACCCTGGTCATCTTCATCAACCAGATCCGCATGAAGATCGGCGTCATGTTCGGCAGCCCCGAGACCACGACCGGCGGCAACGCGCTGAAATTCTACGCCTCGGTCCGCCTCGACATCCGCCGCATCGGCGCGCTCAAGGACAAGGACGAGGTCGTCGGCAACCAGACCCGCGTCAAGGTCGTGAAGAACAAGGTGGCGCCGCCGTTCAAGGTCATCGAGTTCGACATCCTCTACGGCGAGGGCATCTCCAAGGTCGGCGAGCTGATCGATCTCGGCGACAAGGCCGGTATCGTCGAGAAGTCGGGCTCGTGGTTCTCCTACGACGGCACGCGCATCGGCCAGGGCCGCGAGAACGCCAAGCAGTATCTGCGCGACCATCCCGAGGTAGCCGCCGCCATCGAGCAGAAGGTGCGGGCCAACGCCGGCATCATTGCCAACGTGCTGATGGACGGCGAGAAGGACGAAAAGGAAGACGACGACGAGTAGTCGTCTTCCTGACGCTCTCTATCCGAAATTAAAGAGTCTTAGCGGCCGGATCCCCTGTCTCCGGTCCCCCGGGCGGTGCTGTACACCCACGCGCAGCACCGCCCACTTTCTTGCCCGCGCTCAGGCGCGGGCAAGAAAGTGGGCGCTCAGAATAGACACGAGTGCGGCCTCTACTTCGCCCCGATTCGTTGCAAGAACCGCTGGATCCATTCAGGACCCGTCCGCCGCGCACCGTTTTTCGCGCGGGTCCTCGCCCAGTTCATCAGGCCGGCCAGCGGAAACCAGCCCTCGCCGTCGTCCTGCAGCCCGCGCGCGGCCATCGAAACCTTCGGCACCGCCACGGGCGTCACGCCTTCCTGCGCCGGGCCGGCGCAGAGCTGCGCCGGCGAGGTCACGAGATATTCGCGGCACACCAGCGGCCGCTCGGGATGGATCGAGCAGCTCTCGTCCTCGAGGAACGGGCAGGGGATGGCGAGCGCGAAATAGGCCAGCGACAGTTCGCGGTCGCTGCGCCCCGCACGATTTGAGAGTCCGGCGCCGTCGATGACCGTCTCGGCCGCCGCGAAGCGAGCGTGCAGGGTCTCGCGCCGTTCTGGCGGCATGGCGGCGATGACCGCCAGCAGCCGCTCGCCCTCCGTGCGCGATATCGGCACGAGCTGGCGGCAGCAGGCACCGCAACCCTTGCGGCACGAAATCGTCCCTCCGCTCTTGGTGAGGCCCGCCTCGGCCGCCGCGACCACCGCGTTCACCACCCCCTGCAGTGCCGGCACGACCTCGGTCGCGGGCACCGGGGCGGACGGCACGGTGATCGGATGGACGATCCTGAGATCGCCCACGGTGAGCCGGAGAGTGGCGGTAGAATGGGCCTTGGCGGCCATTTCCGGGTGGTTCCCTGTTCTGGACTTGGGCAGCAGCCGCACGCTACAAGGCCCGCATGCAAAGCGTCAGCGATATCCGCCGCACCTTCCTAGAATATTTCGGCAAGAACGGCCACGCGATCGTGGAGTCGAGCCCGTTGGTGCCGCGTAACGACCCGACCCTGATGTTCACCAACGCGGGCATGGTGCAGTTCAAGAACGTCTTCACCGGCCTGGAGACGCGCCCCTACGTGCGCGCTACCACGTCGCAGAAGTGCGTGCGCGCCGGTGGCAAGCACAACGACCTCGAGAACGTGGGCTACACCGCCCGCCACCACACATTCTTCGAGATGCTGGGCAACTTCTCGTTCGGCGACTATTTCAAGGAACGCGCGATCGAGCTTGCCTGGAACCTGCTGACCAAGGACTACGGCTTGGCCAAGGACAGGCTGCTGGTCACGGTCTACCACACCGACGACGAGGCGGCGGGCTTCTGGAAGAAGATCGCGGGACTTTCGGACGACCGCATCATCCGCATACCGACCTCGGACAATTTCTGGGCGATGGGCGAGACCGGGCCGTGCGGGCCTTGCACCGAGATCTTCTACGACCACGGCCCTCATGTCCCGGGCGGGCCGCCGGGCAGTGCCGACCAGGACGGCGACCGCTTCATCGAGATCTGGAACCTGGTCTTCATGCAGTACGAGCAGCAGACCAAGGAAACGCGCGTCTCGCTGCCCAAGCCATCGATCGACCGTCCTGCAGGGCAAGCACAACAACTACGACATCGACCTGTTCCGCGCCCTGATCGAGGCGGTGGCGCACGAGACCGGCGTCGATCCCGACGGCAAGCAGGGCGCCTCGCACAAGGTCATCGCCGACCATCTGCGCGCCACCTCGTTCCTGATCGCCGATGGCGTGCTGCCGTCCAACGAGGGTCGCGGCTATGTGCTCCGCCGCATCATGCGCCGCGCCATGCGCCACGCCCACATCCTCGGCGCCCAGGATCCGATGGTCTATCGCCTGGTGCCGACCCTGGTGCACGAGATGGGTGATGCATACCCCGAGCTGGTGCGTGCGCAGCCGCTGATCACCGAGACGCTGAAGCTCGAGGAGACGCGCTTCAAGAAGACGCTGGGCACCGGGCTGAAACTGCTCGAGGACGAGACGCGCGACCTCGGTGCCGGCGGCACGCTCCGGGGCGACGTCGCCTTCAAGCTCTACGACACGTTCGGCTTCCCTCTCGATCTCACGCAGGACGTGCTGCGTGCGCGCGACATCAAGGTCGACAACGAGGGCTTCGAGAAGGCAATGGACGAGCAGCGCGCCAAGGCACGGGCCGCCTGGGCCGGCTCGGGCGACACCGCCTCCGAGGCGATCTGGTTCGACGTCCGCCAGAAGGCCGGCGCCACCGAGTTCCTGGGTTACGACACCGAGCGCGCCGAGGGCCAGATCCGCGCCATCGTGCTCGACGGCAAGGAAGTGTCTTCGCTCAAGGCGGGCCAGACCGGCTGGATCGTGGCCAACCAGACGCCGTTCTATGCGGAGTCTGGCGGCCAGCAGGGCGACACCGGCCGGCTCGTGAGCGGCGCCAACGCGGCCTCCGTCGCCGACGTCCAGAAGATGGTGGGCGATCTGCATGTCCATCACGCCACGATCGAGAAGGGTGAGCTCAAGGTCGGCGACGACCTGGTCATGACCATCGACCCGATCCGCCGCGCCCAGCTGCGCGCCCACCATTCGGCGACCCATCTGCTGCACGAGGCGCTGCGCCGCCACCTCGGCCAGCATGTGACGCAGAAGGGTTCGCTGGTGGCGCCCGACCGACTGCGCTTCGACATCAGCCACACCAAGCCGGTGTCGGCCGGCGAATTGCGCGCCATCGAGGATGAGGTCAACGACCGCATTCGCCACAACTCGGCGGTCGAGACGCGCCTCATGACTCCCGACGAGGCGATCGCGGCCGGCGCCATGGCGCTGTTCGGCGAGAAGTACGGCGAGGAAGTCCGCGTCTTGTCGATGGGCGGAGGTGGGGGCGGCGATGCCCATACCGAAGGCGGCGAGAAATACTCGGTCGAGCTCTGTGGCGGCACCCATGCGCGGCGCACCGGCGACATCGGCCTGTTCAAGATCGTGAACGAGGGCGCGGTGTCCTCTGGCGTGCGCCGCATCGAGGCGCTGGCCGGTGCCGCAGCCGAGTCCTACGTCCGCCACCAGGCCGACCTGCTGAACGAAGCGGCGGCAACCTTGAAGACTCGCCCCGAGGATCTGCCGGCCAGGCTGGCGGCACTGGTCGATGGCCAGCGTCGCATCGAGCGCGAACTCAGCGACGCCCGCAAGGCGCTGGCATTGGCAGGCTCCGACTCGGGTGCGGGCAATGCACCAGCCGACGAGACGCGTGACGTGGGCGGCGTCAGGATGATCGGTCGCGTGCTGAACGGCGTGCCTGGCAAGGACCTCAAGGGTATGGCCGACGAGTTCAAGAAGAAGCTGGGCTCGGGCGTGGTCGCGCTGATCGGCATCGAGGACGGCAAGGCCTCGGCCGTGGTCGGCGTGACGGACGATCTTGTGAACGGCAAGGGGGCCAAGAGCCTGAGCGCCGTCGAGCTGGTGAAGGCGGGCGTTGCGGCGCTGGGTGGCAAGGGCGGCGGTGGTCGTCCCGACATGGCGCAAGGAGGCGGGCCCGATGCGGCCAAGGCGTCCGATGCGTTGCGCGCGATCGAGGCGGCGGTCGGCGCCGCGGGGGCGAAATGAAGAGGCTCGTGCCCCTCCTGATGGCCCCCCTCGTCGCCGCCGCGTTGCTGCTGGGCGGCTGCGGTCAGAAGGGCCTGCCGAAGGACGACGCCCAGGCGGCGCAGTACGCCAAGGACGAGCAGGCCTGCCGCGCGCAGGTGGGGCAGACCGCGAGAAGCGAGCGCAGTATCGAGGACCAGCGCCGCGCCACCTTCGAGGGCGAGCGCGAACGTTTCGGCCAGCAGGGCCTCTACACGACCATGGCCAACCAGGGCTACACCAACAACTTCGACCGCCTGCTCGCGACCTGCATGGAAAACCGCGGCTGGGCGCCCAAGAAGGCCTCGATCTTCCCCAAGCTCAGCTGGTGACGGCGCTGTTGACGGAGAAGGGCGCCGTTACGATCCTGCTCTGAGTTCGTCGAGACGGATCTCGGCCAGCGCCTTGAATTCGCCGGCGGGATACTTTTCCAGGTAAGCGGCGAGCGACGCCGGGTTGTCGCTCTTGCGCACCGATTCCCAGAACGAGAGCTCGACCTCGCGGTCCTGCGGGTCGCGCATGCCGCCCTGTTCCGAGGCGAACTCCTCGAGGCGGGTATGCGCCAGGGCGGCGAAAGCGCCCTCGGGATATTGTTCGATGTAGGCCTCGTAGTCGGCGGGCCGCACGCTCTCCTTGATCGACTCCCAGAACACGATCTCGACCGACTGCTGTTCCGCCGGGGTCGGCTCCGGCAGCGGCTGCTCGACCGCGAGTTCGGACGGCACCGGCTCGGCCACCAGTTCGATCTTGGCTGGCGGTGGCTCGGAGTCGATGCCGTCGGGAGCGTCGGGCAGCAGGCGGAAGACGCGGATCGGCTGGGCGATGTTCTTGACGGTCTGCTCGCCCAGGTCCTCGAAGCCATAGGGCACCTTGTGCCTGATGTGGTCGCGCACGCCGCGCGAGATGCAGATGCCGCCCGGCTCGGCCAGCCCTTCGAGGCGAGCGGCGATGTTGACGCCGTCGCCGAAGATGTCGCCGTCCTTCACCATGACGTCGCCGACGTTGATGCCGATGCGGAAGTGCATCTGTTTGTCGTCGGCCAGAGCCTTGTTGGCCTCGTCGAGGTCGCGCTGGATCTCGACCGCGCAGTCGACCGCGGCAAAGACGCTGGCGAACTCGGCCAGGATGCTGTCGCCGGCGGTGCCGCAGATCCGGCCGGCATGCTGGGAGATCAGCGCGTCGGTGATGGCGCGATGCGCCGATAGCGTCGCCAGGGTGCCTTCCTCATCGGTGCCCATCAGGCGGCTATAACCTTCGATGTCGGCAGCGAGAATGGCGATCAGCTTGCGTTCGAGCGGCGGCGCTTCCATGTCGATCGTACTCACTGGGGAAAACTTGAAATGGCGCGATTGCCGGCACAATCCTAACGATGCTGGCATTGGTCCGGTTCCCGGCATCTTGCCGGCATATCACCCGTCGGGCGATGCTCCGTCGCATGAAGGCCTTTGGCTTTGCCATCCTGCTCCTGCTGTGCGGCTTCACACACTCTGCGGCCGCGCGTGACGAACTGGTGACATCGGCTCGCACGCCGGGCGGCGAGACCGTCCCCTATGTGCTCTCGACCAAAGGCAGCACGCCTGCCTATGCCGTCGTCCTGATGCCGGGCGGCTCGGGCGTGATGAACCCGCGGATCGCGAACGGCAAGCTGGTGTTCGGCTTCGGCGGCAATTTCCTCATCCGCTCGCGCGAGCTGTTCGCTGACGGCCGCTTCGTCGCCGCCTCGACCGACGCGACTTCTACTCCGGCGCGTATCCTGGCGATCGCCCAGGACCTAGAGCGCCGCTTCGGCAAGATCGCAGTCTACGTGATCGGCACCAGTCGCAGCACCGAGGCCACGATGATCCTGGCGGCGCCGCTCGACGGCCAGGTGGCGGGCTTCGTCCATACCTCGTCGATGAATACTATTGCGACCTTCGACCCGAGGAAGTTCAGGAGCCGCCACCTCGTCGTCTATCACCGTATGGACGCCTGCCGGGTAACCAAACCGTCGTCCAGTGCCGCTTCGCGCAGCAGCTACGGCACCGAAACGATCGAGATGGAGGGCGGCACCTCGACGGGCGACGATTGTGAGGCCCGGTCCTATCACGGCTACAACGGGATCGAGGCCGCGACCGTCGACAAGATCAAAGTGTGGATCGCGGCCGGCAGATAGGGCGCATAGAAAAAGGCGGCCTTTCGGCCGCCTTTTCCAGTTCAGGTGCAGTCGCTTACAGCGGCTGCACGAACGGCTGGCCGGGCCAACGGTAGCCAGGAGCCGGCAGCGGCAGCTTGTTGTCGATGTGGGCCTTCTCGAGCACCGGGATGCCCTCGTTGTAGCGGCCGGCTTCGCACAGCGCGATGGCGGCGGCTTCAGGCGTATCGGTCCGCGCGGTGCGGAACTGGCGCCACTTGTCGCTCAGCGCCTTACAGTAGGCGGCGGGATCGCGGAAGATCGCGGGAACGCCGGCAACCTGGCCGTCCATCACGATCTCGACGCGACGATTCTGCGGCTCGCGCACGCCGTCGCCGGTCGCGACCAGCGGCGAAGCTTCGCCACGGCCGACCACCGAGATCGACTGGGCCGGTACGCCGTTCTGGACGAGGGCGTCCTTCACGGTGTTGGCGCGACGAAGAGACAGCGCCATGTTGTAGGCGTCGGAGCCCGACGTGTCGGTATGCCCGGTGGCGGTCACGCGGGCGCTGCCGCGGCTCTTGTAGGCCTGGGCGGCCTGCTGGATGGTGCTCTGGGCCTGGGCCGACAGGTTCGAACGGTCCCAATCGAAGAAGACCATGAACGAGGTAGGCGGCGGCGGCGGCGGAGGCGGCGGAGCTGCCTGTTGTGGCGGCGGGCTATCGCACGCCCCCAGAAGTAACGCGGCGATACCGGCGACAA
>LNFM01005692.1_pt1 | contig 23430 bp, 17 predicted proteins | sample 596031 | NCBI WGS metagenome assembly LNFM01 (sample SAMN04254537, study PRJNA301005) | activated carbon metagenome | isolation source: dual media filters at the Ann Arbor, Michigan drinking water treatment plant | place: USA: Ann Arbor | reverse complement strand
GTAAAACTCAGGCCATCCACGTCCGGATGATCGACCATGGCCTGACCGACCCGTCCGCGTCCGATGACCATGTTGAGCACGCCTTTGGGCAGGCCCGCCTCATGCAGGATGGCGACCAGGGCCTCGGCGGTCGCCGGCGTCGGTCCGGCGGGCTTCATCACCACCGTATTGCCGAAGGCCAGCGCCGGAGCGGCCTTCCAGGCCGGAATGGCGATGGGAAAATTCCACGGCGTGATCAGGCCGTAGACGCCGACCGCCTGGCGGTAGGTCTGGATCTCCACGCCGGGCCGGACCGAGGCCAGGTTCTGGCCGTGAACGCGCAGGGCCTCGCCCGCGAAATATTTCAGCACCCGGCCGGCGCGGACGGTCTCGCCGATCCCCTCGGCCAGGGTCTTGCCCTCCTCGCGCGAGAGCAGCCGCCCCAAGGCCTCGCGCCGCTCCATCACCAGAGTTCCGGCGCAATCCAGAACGTCCGAGCGCAGTTCAGGCGAAGCCTCGGACCAACCCGGGAAGGCCTCCTTGGCCGCCGCCACCGCCGCATTGACCTCGGCCTCGCCGCCGTCGGGGGTGCGGGCGACGACCTCGCGGGTGTCCGACGGATTGAGGCTCTCGCCGGGCCGGTCCGCGGAGACCCGCTCGCCGTTGATCCAGTGGGACAGTTCGATCGTGTCGGTCATGGCGCGTCCTTGGCGTGGTCCGGTCGATCTAGCAACCGGCGCGGTCTTGCGACAGACCTCTAGCCGAACAGACGCCGCGAAGTCTGCGATAAGCTCATCCCGTGGAACGAGTCGGAGCCCCCTCATGAGCGCAGCGCAGACCGGGATGCCGACGGGCTGGCGCTTCTGGATCGACCGGGGCGGCACCTTCACGGACATCGTCGCCCGCGCGCCGGACGGGTCGCTGCAGACCCGCAAACTGCTGTCGGACAATCCCGAACAATATGCCGATGCGGCGGTCGAGGGCGTGCGGCGGATTCTCGGGATCGCGACCGGCCCCCTCCCCGCCGGCCTCGTCGCCGAAGTCCGCATGGGCACCACCGTGGCCACCAACGCCCTGCTGGAGCGCAAGGGCGAGCCCGTCGTCCTCGCGATCACCCGTGGGTTCGGCGATGCCCTGCGCATCGGCTGGCAGAGCCGTCCGGACCTGTTCGCCCGGCACATCGTGCTCAACGACCAGCTCTGTGACCAGGTGATCGAGATCGACGAGCGGGTCCGGGCAGACGGCACCCTCGACCGGGCACTGGACGAAGCGCAGGCGCGAGCGGACCTTAAGGCGGCGCGCGCCAACGGATTCCGGGCTGTGGCGATCGTTCTGGTGCACGGCTGGCGCTTCACCGATCACGAGCGGCGGCTGGCGGCCATCGCCCGCGAGGTGGGCTTCGAGCAGATTTCGGTCAGTCATGAGATCGGGGCGCTGATCAAGCTGATCGGGCGCGGCGACACCACGGTGGCGGACGCCTACCTCTCGCCGATCCTGAGGGCCTATGTGGAACGGGTCGGCACCGATCTGGGCACCGCGACCCCGCTGCTGTTCATGCAATCGAGCGGCGGGCTGACGGCGGCGGAAGCGTTTCGGGGAAAGGACGCCATCCTGTCCGGACCGGCCGGTGGCGTGGTCGGCATGGCCGAAACCGCGCGCGCGGCAGGCTTCGACCGTGTCATCGGTTTCGACATGGGCGGCACCTCGACCGACGTGTCCCATTTTGCCGGCGACTATGAGCGGACCTCCGACGCCGTGGTCGCGGGGGTAAGGCTGAGAGCGCCGATGCTCGGCATCCATACGGTGGCGGCTGGCGGCGGTTCGATCTGCCGCTTCGACGGCTCGCGCCTTCGCGTCGGGCCAGAGTCGGCCGGCGCTGTGCCCGGCCCCGCCGCCTACCGCCGCGGCGGCCCGCTGACGGTAACCGACTGCAACGTCATGCTGGGCAAGCTGCGGCCCGACCAGTTCCCGGCGGTGTTCGGCCCCCATGGTGACCAGCCCCTCGACGCCGCAGCTGTGACGGCCGGCTTCGAGGTACTGGCCGACGAGGTTCGTCGCGCGACGGGCCGTGACGCGACGCCGGAAGCGCTGGCTGAAGGCTTCATCACCATCGCCGTCCAGAGCATGGCCGAGGCGATCAAGTCGGTCTCGATCCAGCGCGGCTATGACGTCACCCGTTATGTGCTGAACTGCTTCGGCGGCGCGGGCGGTCAGCATGCCTGTCTCGTCGCCGACGCCCTCGGCATGACCCGCGTCATGCTCCACCCGTTCGCGGGCGTGCTGTCCGCCTACGGCATGGGCCTGGCCGAGGTTCGCGCCATCCGGCAGGCGACGGTGGCGGCGCCGCTCGAGGCCGCCGGCGACACCGCCCTCGCCGATCGCGCGCGGACGCTCGAACGTCAGGCGCGCGGCGACCTTATCGCCCAGGGCTTCACCGATGCAGCGCTGACCACCCTGGTGCGGGCCGAGATCAAATTCGCCGGGTCTGACACACCGCTGGTCGTCCCCTTCGGACCGGCCGGCGAGATGCGCGCCGCCTTCGAGGCCCTGCACCGGCTACGGTTCGGCTTCTTCGCAGAGGACAAGGCGTTGCTGGTCGAGGCCCTGGAGGCCGAGGCGGTTGCCGCCTCCGGCCAGACCCCATCGGCCGTCGGGGGCAGCCACGCGGGCGAGGCTCCGGGCGTCATCACGCGGGTCCCGGTCCGCATGGCGGGCGGTGCCCACGAAGCGCCCGTCTATCGTCGCAGCGATTTCGGCCCCGGAGCCGCTGTCCTCGGACCAGCCCTGATTCTCGAGGACACCGGCACCACCGTCGTCGAACCCGGCTGGCGCGCCGCGGCCGATCCGGCCCTCAACCTGATCCTCGAGCGCACCGTCCCCCTGCCCGCCCGCACGGCCATGGGCACAGACGTCGATCCGATCATGCTGGAGGTGTTCAACAGCCGCTTCATGGCCTGCGCGGAGCAGATGGGCGAGGCGCTGCGGGCCACCGCCTATTCGGTCAACATCAAGGAGCGGCTCGACTTCTCCTGCGCCATCTTCGACGCGACCGGCGCCCTGATCGCCAACGCCCCGCACATCCCGGTGCATCTGGGCTCGATGGGCGAGAGCATTCGCACGATCATCGCCTCGCGCGGAGGGGTTGCCGATGGTCGGGGCATGAAGCGCGGCGACGTCTATATGCTGAACGCCCCCTATAACGGCGGCACCCACCTGCCCGACATCACCGTCATCATGCCGGTCTTCCTCGAGGCGGATGACGCGCCGGCCTTCTTCGTCGCCTCGCGCGGCCACCACGCCGATGTCGGCGGGATCACCCCGGGGTCGATGCCACCGGCTTCACGAACGGTCGAGGAAGAAGGGGTCCTGATCGACGACTTCCTGCTGATCGACGGAGGCCGGCTTCGTGACGCGGAGACCCGGACGCTCTTCGCCTCGGGCCGCTATCCGTCGCGCAACGTTGATCAGAACATAGCCGACCTGAAGGCCCAGGTGGCCTCCTGCGCCCGCGGCGGCGATGAGTTGACGCGGATGGTCGCCGAGTTCGGCCGGCCCGTCGTCACGGCCTATATGGGCCACGTCCAGGACAATGCCGAAGAGGCCGTGCGCCGCGCCATCGCGGCGCTGAAGCCGGGCTCATTCGCGCTGGAGATGGACGACGGCGCCGTCATCCGGGTGCGGATCGATGTCGACCCCGGGGCCCGCAGCGCCGTCGTCGACTTCACCGGCACCAGCGATCAACTGCCCAACAACTTCAACGCCCCGCTGTCGATCGCGCGGGCGGCGACCCTGTACGTCTTCCGCACGCTCGTGGACGACGCCATCCCCCTGAACGAGGGCTGTCTGAAGCCGATCCGGCTGATCGTGCCCGAGGGGTCGATGCTGAACCCGCAGTATCCGGCGGCCGTCGTGGCCGGAAACGTCGAGACCAGCCAGGCCGTGGTCGACTGCCTGTACGGCGCCCTCGGCGTGCTCGCGGCCAGCCAGGGGACGATGAACAATTTCACCTTCGGCGACGAGACGCGCCAGTACTACGAGACCATCGCCGGCGGCTCGGGTGCCGGTCCGGACTTCGACGGAACCGCGGCGGTCCAGACCCATATGACCAACAGCCGCCTGACCGATCCCGAGGTGCTGGAGACGCGCTTCCCCGTTCTGCTGGAGGAATTCTCGATCCGACGCGGCTCGGGCGGCGACGGCGCCAACCGGGGCGGCGACGGCGCGGTTCGCAGGGTGCGCTTCCTTGAACCGCTGACGGCAGCGATCCTGTCCAATCACCGGCGAACGGCCCCGTTCGGTCTGGCCGGCGGGGAGGCCGGGGCGGTTGGCGTGAACCGGGTCGAACGGGCGGACGGCTCTGTCGAGCCACTGGGAGCGACCGCCGAGGTCGAGATGGGCGAAGGCGACGTCTTCGTCATAGAAACCCCCGGCGGCGGAGGCTTCGGCGCGAAAAGGGCTTCCTGAACCGGCCGTTCGGCGCAACCATCGCCGAAGGGGGAGAATCCGATGCTGGTGCTTCTGGGAATAGCGGTCGTGGTCGCGGGCTTTGTCGCCCGCATCAATCCGCTGCTGGTCATCTTGATCGCCGCCATCGTCACAGGCGTGACGGCGGCGGTGGCGCCGGGCGTCGACGTCCGGGCGCTGGCGACGGCGGGCGTGGCTACGCTCGCGGCCTTCGGAGACGCCTTCAACGACAACCGCTATTTCCACATCACCTGGCTGATCCTGCCGGTGATCGGACTTCTGGAGCGAGCCGGCCTGCAGGAACGGGCCCGGATGCTGATAGCCCAGGTGAAGGCCGCCACGGCCGGTCGCCTGCTGCTCAGCTATCTATTCGTCCGTCAGGCCACGTCGGCGCTCGGCCTGACCTCGCTCGGCGGCCACCCGCAGATGGTCCGGCCGCTGGTCGCGCCGATGGCCGAGGGCGCCGCCGAGGTTCAGGCGGGCGGAGATCTGCCCGACCCGATCCGCTTCCGCATCCGTGGCATGTCCGCGGCCACCGACAACATCGGCCTGTTCTTCGGCGAGGACATCTTCATCGCCATCGGCTCGATCGTGCTGATGGTCGGTTTCCTCGAACAGGCGGGGATCATCGTCGAGCCGCTCCAGCTGTCGGTCTGGGCCATTCCCACGGCCATCGCCGCCTTCGCCGTCCACGGCGTGCGACTGCTGATGTTCGACCGGGAAATCCGTCGTGATCTTGCCGCGCGTGACGCGGAGGCCGGCCAATGATCACGCTTGAGCACGCCTACATCCTCGTCGGCCTGATGTTCCTGGCCTTCGCCATCCTGACCCTGCGCGACACCGGGCACCCCACGCGGATCCGCAGCGCCCTGTTCTGGGGCCTGATCGCAGCCTCGATGCTGTTCGGGTCCTGGCTGGGCGGGCTCGGAAACGGCCTCCTCGTCCTGGCCCTCGTGGCCCTCGGCGGCCTGAAGACGCTGGGCGTCGGCCAGCCCTCCACAACCACGCTGGAAGAGCGGCGCGAGAGCGCGACCCTGCGCCGCAACGCCCTGTTCATTCCGGCCCTGATCGTGCCCCTGATCGCCGTCGGCGGCACGCTTGCGGCGAAACACACCAGCGTGGGCGCCTGGCTGATCTCATCGACCCAGACCACCCTGATCGCCCTCGGCCTCGGCTGTGTCCTCGCGCTCTTCGCCGCCATGGCCTGGCTGCGACCGCCGGCCATGGCACCGGTGCAGGAGGGACGGCGGTTGATGGACTCGATCGGCTGGGCCGCCCTGCTGCCGCAGATGCTGGCCTCGCTCGGGGCCGTCTTTCTCGCGGCGGATGTCGGCGGCGTGGTGGGGGAACTGGTGACCCAGGCGGTGCCCATGAGCTCGCCCCTGCTGGCCGTGGCGGCCTACTGCCTCGGCATGGCCCTGTTCACGGTGATCATGGGCAACGCCTTCGCCGCCTTCCCCGTGATGACCGCCGCCATCGGTCTGCCGTTCGTGGTCGGCCAGTTCGGCGGCGATCCGGCCATCGTCTGCGCCATCGGCATGCTGGCCGGCTTCTGCGGGACGCTGATGACGCCGATGGCGGCCAATTTCAACGTTGTGCCGGCCAATCTTCTGGAACTGCCTGACCGGAATTCGGCGCTGAACGGCGTCATCCGGGCCCAGCTTCCGACGGCCGTGATCCTGCTCGGGGTCAATATGGCGCTGATGTATTTCCTCGCCTTCCGGTTCTGACGATGACCCATGCCCTCGACGCCGCAACGGCCTCACGCTTCGCATCGGCCGCCCTCGGCCATGTGACGCGCGAATATCCCAACAAGATGGATCACGTGCTCTCGGGTCCCGAGGACGTTCAGGGACCCCGCGCCCTGCACCCGATCTACTTCGGCAGTTTCGACTGGCATTCCTGCGTCCACGGCTGGTGGACGCTGTTCACCTTGGCGCGGCTGTATCCGGACATGCCGGAGGCCGCCGCGATCCGCGCGCTGGCCGACGAACTGTTCACGCCGGAAAACGTCGCCGTGGAGACGGCCTATCTGGATCAACCGGGCAGTCGTGGCTTTGAGCGGCCCTACGGCTGGGCCTGGCTGCTCATGCTGGCCGCCGAACTGGAGCGGCACGAGAGCCCTCATGCCGAAACCCTGCGGCCCCTGTCCCAGGCCTTTGCACGGCGGTTCAGGGATTTCCTGCCGCTGGCCGGCTACCCGGTGCGGGTCGGGACCCACTACAACACGGCCTTCGCCCTCCGTCTCACGCTGGACTACACAGAACGCACCGGCGACGACGCCCTCTCCGCCCTCTGCCTCGACCGCGCCCGCCTCTGGCATTCAGGTGATCGGGATTGCCAGGCGTGGGAGCCGTCACAGGACGAATTCCTGTCCCCGGCCCTGATGGAGGCCGGCCTGATGCGCCGCACGATGGGGCCGGACGCATTCGCCGACTGGTTCGACGCCTTCCTGCCCCGGCTGTCGGAGCGCCAGCCCGCCACCCTGTTCCAGCCCGCCAGCGTCAGCGACCGCTCCGACGGCAAGATCGCCCATCTGGACGGCCTGAACCTGAGCCGCGCCTGGTGCTGGCGCGAGATCGCGTCAGCCCTGCCGTCAGACGATCCGAGAAGGCCGATCGCCCTGCAGGCGGCGGAAGACCATCTCGACGCCGCCCTGCCCCATGTGACGGGCGACTATATGGGCGAGCACTGGCTGGCCAGTTTCGCCCTGCTGGCGCTGCTGGCCAATCCCGCCCCCTGAGGCGCTTGACGTCATCCGCCATGCGCCAGCATAAGAGCCGCCCGTCAAGGCGGCGGCCGGCTTAGCTCAGTTGGTAGAGCGCCAGTTTTGTAAACTGGATGTCGCGGGTTCGATTCCTGCAGCCGGCACCACCGCGCCCCTCGGAAAATCAGGCCGCTCCGTGCTTCATTCAGCCGGGCGACCGGGCTGGTAGCTAGCCGCCCCCCAGGGCGACCGCGACGCGATAGACGATCCAGGCCGCCAGATAGGCCAGTCCAAACATGTAGACGACCATCACCCACATCCATTTCCACGAGTTCAGCTCGCGCTTGACCACGCCCAGCGTCGCCACGCACTGCGGTGCGAAGACGTACCAGGCGAGGAAGGCCAGCCCGGTCGCCAGCGACCACTGCGCCGCCAGGGTCGCGCCCAGCAGACTGGTGGCGCTTTCGGCATCGGCGACCGCATAGACCGTGCCCAGTGCCGCCACGGCCACTTCGCGCGCGGCCATGCCGGGCACCAGGGCGATGACCATCTGCCAGTTGAAGCCGATGGGCGCGAAGATCGGCTCCAGCGCATGGCCGATCATGCCGGCGAAACTGTAGTCGATGGCGGGCTGGGTGGCCCCCTCGGGTGGATAGGGGAAGGTCGCCAGCGCCCAGACAATGACCATCAGCGGCAGGATGATCCGCCCTGCCCGCTCCAGGAAAATCCGGGCCCGGATCCACAGATTGAACAGCACGCTCTTGAAGTCGGGCGTCTTGTAGGCGGGGAGCTCCATCATGAAGGGCTCGACGGCACCCCGCCAGAACACCCTGCGGATGACGAAGGAGACGGCCAGGGCGCTGATGATGCCCGCGGCGTAGAGCCCGAACATCACAAGGCCCTGCAGGCTGGCAAAGCCCCAAACCCGCTCGTTCGGGATGAAGGCGGCGATGATCAGGGTGTAGACCGGAATCCGCGCCGAACAGGTCATCAGCGGGGCCACCATGATGGTGGTCAGGCGGTCGCGCTTGCTGTCGATGACCCGCGCCGCCATCACGCCGGGAATGGCGCAGGCGAAGCTGCTGAGCAGGGGAATGAACGCCCGTCCATGCAGACCGGCACCGCCCATGATCCGGTCCATCAGGAAGGCGGCCCGGGCCATGTAACCGAAGTCCTCAAGCATGATGATGAAGAGGAAGAGGATCAGGATCTGCGGCAGGAAGACCAGCACGCTGCCAACCCCCGAGATCAGGCCGTCGACGATCAGGCTTTGCCAGATGCCGTCGGGCATGACCGCCGCGACCCAGCCGCCGAGGGCACCAAGGCTGGCCTCGATCCCGTCCATCAACGGCGTGGCCCAGGTGAAGACGGCCTGGAACATCACGAACAGCAGCACGCCGAGGATCAACAGGCCGCCGACCGGATGCAGCAGCACGGAATCGATCCGGCCGGTCAGGGTATCGGGCCGCTCCGGCGGGCGGACGCAGGCCTTCATGATTCGCTCGGCTTCCCGCGCCGCGCCGCGCAGGGCGTCAGCATCCGGTGCCGCCCATTGGTTCTCCGCCGTCGCGGACAGGGTGCCCGCTGCTGCGTCGATAGCGGTGACCAGGTCTTCGATGCCCCGCTTTCGCGTCGCCGTCGTCGGCACGATCGGCACACCCAGTTCGCTGGAAAGGCGCTCGAGGTCGATGCGCAGGCCCTGACGCTGGGCGATGTCATACATGTTGAGCGCCAGCACCATCGGCCGACCGACGGCCTTCAGCTCGAGCACCAGCCTCAGCACCAGTCGCAGGTTGGTCGCGTCGGCGACGGCAACGATCACGTCCGGCGTCTCCTCGCCGGCCAGCCGGCCAAGAACGGCGTCGCGCGTAACCTCTTCGTCGGGACTGCGGGCGCGCAGGGAGTAGGTGCCCGGCAGGTCGAGGACCGACATCGGCCGGCCCGACGCGGAACGGATCAGCCCCTCCTTCCGCTCCACCGTGACGCCCGCATAGTTGGCGACCTTCTGGTGAGCGCCCGTGAGAGCGTTGAACAGTGCGGTCTTTCCGCTGTTCGGATTTCCGACGAGCGCGACTCTCGCGCTCCGCACCGCCATGTCCATCAGGCGGGAACCTCTTCGCGCACGACCCTGACGGCGGCGTCAGCGGCGGGCTGGAAACGCAGGGTCAGATTGGCGGCCTCGTGACGGCGCAGGGCGACCCGCATGTCGTCCACCTTCATCGCGATAGGGTCGCGGCCGAACAGGCCCTCATGGAGCAATTCGACCTGTGCACCCTCCACAAAGCCGAGTTCCAGCAGCCGCCGCTCCAGCTCCAACGCATGTTCATCCGACGAAGCGTGGTCGCCGACCCGCACGATGACACCGCGGTCGCCTTTGCGGGCATGACTGAGTTTCAGGGTGTCGGACATTGCGCTCGTGGACCAGCGGCGCGGCTCGGCGCCTGTTGACACTGATTATCAGGTGCGACTGGTCCTCGTCCAGTCCGCCATGTCGCCGCAGCCCATTGCCTGCCAGAATGGCTGGGCTATCACAGGCACAGAGAGCCGGAGACTACCCATGCACCGCCCCGCCCTGATAGCCATTGTCGCATTCACATTGACCGGTTGCGGTCAGCCCGACGATCCTGCGCAGAAGGGCGCACCGTCCGCCGGGCCGGCCTCGCCCTCGCCCTCGCCCTCGCCGACCGCAGCGGAAAAGACGGCCATTCTGGCCACTCTCCCGGCGCCATTTAATGCCGGCGATCTGGACAACGGCCGTCGGGTCTTCGCCCGTTGCCGCTCCTGCCACACCGTCACGGAGGGCGGCCCGAACATGACCGGACCGAACCTTTACGGGGTCTTCGGCCAACAGGCCGGTGCCCATGCCGGGTTCAACTATTCCACCGCCATGAAGGAGGCCGGGTTTGTCTGGGACGGTGAGCGCCTGGACGAATGGCTCGAGAACCCGCGCACCTTCCTGAAGGGCACGAAGATGAGTTTCGCCGGCATCCCCGACGCCACGGATCGCCGCGACGTGATCGCCTTCCTCAAGGTCGAGACCGGCTACACGCCGTCGCCGCAGTCCTGACGGCTACTCTGCCGCCGCCGGAACCGTATCGTTGGCGGTGGTCTCCCGGGCTTCCCACTCCTCGATCTTGCGAGCGGTGTACTCCGGCGACTTCGTGAAGCGCGCCAGCGCGCCATAGATCACGGGCACCACGAACAGGGTCAGCAGCGTCGCGAACATGGCGCCGGCGAAGATCACCACGCCGATGGTCTGACGGCTGCCCGCGCCCGCGCCTTGCCACAGCACCAGCGGCAGGGCACCGAAGGCGGTGGCGATCGAGGTCATGATGATCGGGCGAAGGCGCAGGGTCGACGACTCGATGATCGCTTCCTGAATCGAGCGGCCCTGGTCGCGCAGCTGGTTGGCGAATTCCACGATCAGAATGCCGTTCTTGGCCGCCACGCCGATCAGGATGATCAGGCCGATCTGGCTGTAGATGTTGAGGCTCGAGCCCGCCATCACCAGACCGAACAGGCCGCCGGCTGCGGCCAGGGGCACGGTCAGCATGATGACCGCCGGCGTGATCCAGCTCTCGAACTGCGCCGCCAGCACCAGGAAGACCAGCAGCAGGGCCAGTCCGAAGGCCGCCGCAACCGCGCCGCCGGCCTCCTGCTGGTCGCGCGCCGCGCCGCCCCACTGGGTGGTGACGACACCCTGCGGCTGCTCCTGTGAGACACGGGTCATGAACTCGGTCGCATCCACCAGGGTCGTGCCCGGGTTCAGGTCGGCCGAGATCGAGATGGCCCGCTGGCGATCCAGTCGCCGCCGGTCCGGCGTATCGCCTGAGGTTTGCGTCGTGACCACCGCGGACAGCGGCACCAGCTGTCCCGAGCCTGTCGCGACATACAGGGCTTCGAGGTCCGCGACGCTGCGGCGGTCGGCGCGCTCGGTCTGCAGGATGACATCATATTCCTGGCCGCCGCGCAGATAGGTGGTCGCGCGCCGGGAGCCGAACATGGTCTCCAGCGTGCGCCCAATCGCCTGGGACGAGACGCCAAGCGCCGCCGCCTTTTCGGGATCGACGTCGACCAGCAGACGCGGGGCGTTCGGTTCATAGTTCAGGCGCGGCCGCGAGAAGCCGGGGTTCTCCAGCGACGCGGCGAGGACCGGCTGCAGCCATTTGTAGATGTCCTCATACTCGGCGCCGGTCACGACCATTTCGATCGAGTTGGAGTTGCCGCCGCCGCGCTGGAAGGCGCCGGGGACCGAAGCATTGACCTGGGCGTCGGTCTGGCCGCGCAGCTTGCCGTTCAGCTCCTGTGCGATCTCGTCAGCGGCGCGGTCGCGTTCGGACCAGTCGCTGAGGATCAGGCTGCCGTTGCCGGAGTTGTAGCTGCCACCGCCGAAGCCGGGTGCGGAGATCAGGAAGCTGCTCGCCTCCCCGCTGGCCTTGTACTCGGCGAGGATCGGCTCGATCCCCATCATGATGTTGCGCGTGTAATCGAAGCCCGCGCCCTCGGGCCCCTGGACACGGATCTGGACCCGTCCGCGGTCTTCCGCCGGCACCAGTTCGTTGGGCAGGGTCACGAACATGAAGGCCGCTCCGGCGGCGACCGCCACGATCAGTCCGACCATGCCGGCCACAGCAACTCGCTTGCCCAGCAGGGCCTGCAGCGAGTTCTGATAGGAGTTGCGCAGCGCCTCCATGGCGCGATCGACCTTGCGCGCGACCCAGCCGCCGGTCTTCGCCGGACGCAGAATCCGGGACGCCAGCATCGGCGACAACGTCAGGGCCAGGAAGGCCGAGAAGGCCACGGCCGCCGCAATCGCCGCGGCCAGTTCGACAAACAACCGGCCGACATAGCCGGGCAGGAACAGCAGGGGCGCGAACACGGCCAGCAGCACCACGGTCGTCGCCACGACGGCGAAGAACACCTGTCGCGCGCCACGCTCGGCCGCCACAAGCGGCGGTTCCCCGTGATCCAGACGGCGCTGGATGTTCTCGGTCACGACGATGGCGTCATCGACCACCAGACCAATGGCCAGAACCAGCGCCAGCAGCGTCAGCAGGTTCAGGGAAAAGCCCAGCGGTGCCAGAACGATGAAGGTCGCCAGCAGGCAGATCGGTGCCACGATGGACGGAATGAACGCCGCCCTCAGGCTGCCGAGGAAGATGAAGTTCACGAGGGCCACAAGCGCCAGCGAGATGCCGATCGTGATCCAGACCTCGTCGATGGCGTGGGAGGTGAAGACCGAATTGTCCGAGCCGATGACCAGCTCGGTGCCCTCGGGCAGACTGGCTCGCACGTCGTCCAGCATCGCCTCGACACCTTTCGAGATGGCGAGGTCGTTGGACTGGGCCTGACGGGTGACGGCCAGACCGATCTGGTCCTGTCCATTGCCGCGGAACAGACGACGGTCCTCGGCCGGAGCCTCGACGATGCGGGCGATGTCGCCGAGCCGGGTGACATAGCCGGACTGCCCCTGGATGGCCCCCGATGCGCCGCTGGGCAGGGCGGTCGCGCTGCCGGTCTGGGCGGCAACCACTCCGCCAGAGCCGCGGGTGCCGATCGGCAACTGGCGGAAGTCCTCGGCGCGGGCATAGGTGCGGGCGACGCGGACGGTATAGTCTTTCTGCCCGGACTCGAGCTGGCCGGCGGGCAGTTCGACGTTCTGGGCGGTCAGGGCGGATTCGACGTCGGTGACCGTCAGGCCCCGGGCCGCGAGGGCGGCGGCGTCCAGCCAGATGCGCATGGCGTAGCGCTGCTCGCCATAGATCTGCACCTGGGCCACGCCGGGGACGGTCGCCAGGCGGTCGATCAGGTATCGGTCTGCATAATCCGTCAGCTCGAGCCGGTTCATCGACGTCGAGCGCAGGAACAGGATCATGATCGGCTGGCTGTCGCTGTCCGCCTTGGACACTTCCGGCGGCTGCGCCTGATCGGGCAGCCGTCCGACGACGCGGGAGACGCGGTCGCGGACGTCGTTGGCGGCATCGTCAATGTTGCGGTCCAGCGAGAACTCGATCGAAACGTTCGAACGGCCGTCCCGGCTGGAGGAACTGATCCGCTCGACGCCCTGGATGCCGGCGATCTGCTGCTCGATCGGCTCGGTGATCCGGCTCTCGATGACCTCGGCGGAGGCCCCTGCATAACTGGTGCTCACCGAAACAATCGGCGGATCCACATCCGGCAGCTCGCGCACCGGCAGGAAGAAGAACGCCGCAGCGCCGATCACGCACAGGACGATGGCCGCCACCGCGGCGAATACCGGGCGGCGGACGGCGAGATCGGACAGCATCATTGTGCGGCGCCCCGCGCGGGAACCGTTGCTGCAGCCGGGCGACGCCCGCCCTGCCCGCCGCCCTGCCCCGCAACCCGGACCGGCGCGCCCGGCTGGATCCGGTTCAGGCCCGAACCGACAATCCGGTCTCCGACGTTCAGCCCGGACAGAATTTCAACGAATCCGCCTTCGACCGAGCCCGTCTCGACCTCGACCCGCTGGGCGGTCGAGCCGCGGTCGCCACGGGCGATGCGATAGACGAAGGCACCGTCGCCCTCATACTGGACGGCCGCTTCCGGCGCGGCCGGTGACGTCCGCTGACCCTGCTCGACGGCCACCCGCACCGCCATACCCGGCCGGATGCGTGAGCCCGGATTGGGGATCTCCGCCCGCGCCGTCACGGCCCGGGTCTGTTCATTGATGCGGGTGTCGATGAGGGCGATCCGGCCGCCGAAGACCTCATCACCATAGGCGTCGATGCTTGCGCGGATCGGCGTACCTGCGCGCAGGACCCCGAGATAGCGTTCGGGCACCGGGAAATCGACGCGAACGACGGCGATGTCGTCCAGCGTCGTGATCACCCCGCCCGGGCTGACCAAGGTGCCCGGCGTCACGGAGCTGAGCCCGAGCACGCCTGCGAACGGCGCGCGGATCATGCGGTCGCCACGCCGTGCCTGTGCGGCGTTCAGCGCGGCCTGCGCAGTCTCCAGCCCCGTCTCGGCGTCCTCGGCCGTGACGCGGGGGGCGATGCCCCGGTCGGCGAGGGTCTTGTAGCGGTCGTACTGACGCTGGGCCTGGGCCACCTGGGCTCGCGCCTCGATGATGCCGGCGTCTTCCTCGCGCGCCTGAAGCTCGACCAGGGGCGTGCCCGCCGCGACTCGCTGGCCGTCCGTGAACAGGACGCGGGTGATCAGCTCGCTGGTCGATGAGGTGATGTTGACCGAACGTCGGCCCCGGGCGACGCCCAGGACCCGGATCTCGTCGGTGAAGGACCGCGTCCCGACAACCGCTTCGGAGACCGACTGGCCGCGCCCGCCACCGGGGCCGCCACGGCCTCCCGGACCGCCGCCGGCCTTTTCATCGCCGGCGAATGCCATCCTCAGAACGACCGCCACGACCATCAGGCCCAGCAAGACGGCGGCAGTGACGATGAAGAAGTGGCGTTTGATCACGCGGAGGCTCTCTGGTGAATGGACGAGCCGACTTAGCGGCCGGGGCCGTCGACGCAACTAGAGTCCTTGTAACGGATGCTGTTCCGGTTTCCGTCGTCGAAATTCGCGCCTCTATGTCGCGCTCAGAACCGCCTCCAGAGCGCGATCACCGGACCGCCGCTTTCCGGTGTTTCGCGACCCGCAACGGCTTGGCGCCAGCCAGCCTGCACGCTCCATTCGCCAAAGTCGCGAACGACGGAGGCCTCAACGGACAGCCACCGGGGCCCGCCGTCGTCTGCCTGCCCGCCGAAGGCCTGGGCCAGAACCATCCAGTTCTCATCGAGATGCGCCCCGGCCGTAGCGTCGATGCGCGTCTCGTCCGGCAATCCCTGCCGCATCCGCCGCGCCACCTGCAGGTCGACGAACGAGCCGCTGGGCCCCCAACGCCCCGACCCACCGGACGATGGGCCGCCAAAGGACCGCCCGACAGAGGCCCGCACTTCCCAATCGCTGTCGCCGACGCCGGGCGCCGCATAGCCGGCGTTGCGCCCTTCCCCACCGTCGGCATAGCCGGCGTAAAGGCTGGCCGCTGTCCGTTCGTCGCGCCACACCTGCCAGGTCACGCCGATCTCGATCGGTCCCCGGCCTTCGTATTCGACAAAGGCGTCCTCGCCCGACTGCCAGTCGCCCTTGAACTGCACTGTCAGCCGGTCGGTGACGCCATATTCCGCAAACACGCCGACGACCATGTCGCGACGTTCACCCGGCAGATCGGCCAGTTGGCCGTCAGGATCAAATCCCCGATCGGCCCGCATGTCCTCGTATTTGACGATCCATTGGCCCTGGCCTTTCGGCTGGGTCCAGGGGCCGGCGACTGCGGGGCCGGCGACCGCCGCAAAGGCCATCGCGGCCAGAAGTCGGCCGGCCAGTCTCACACGTCGTAGCCCGGCGATTTCCGGTCCAGCATCCGCAGCGCTCCCGGCCAGGCCAGGGCGGAGACGAAGCCGATACCCCGGCCCTGTTCCCTTGTTTCCGCCTGGGCGGCGTCCGGCGCGAACAGAACGTGCTCACGCCCTCCGGACAGCGCCGCGACCTGCTGGGCGCAGGCGCGCTCGAGGAAGAACATTCCGATCCAGGCCTGGGCCGCGGTCTGTCCAACCGCCAGCGTGCCGTGGTTGCGCAGCAGCATCAGCGGCTTGTCACCCAGATCGGCCACCAGTCGCCCACGCTCCTCGTGGTTCAGCGCCAGGCCTTCATAGCCGTGATAGGCGACCTGATGCTGCAGAAGGCAGGCGTTCTGGCCGATGGGAAGCAGACCCTCCGTCTGCGCCGCCACCCCGACCCCGGCCACCGTGTGCAGATGGATGACATAGTGCGCGTCCTCGCGCGCGCCGTGGATCGCCGAATGGATGGTGAAGCCCGCGGGATTGATGAAGCTGGTGGTGTCCTGGACGATGTTCCCGTCCAGATCGACCTTCACCAGGCAGGAGGCCGTCATCTCCTCGAAATACCAGCCGTACGGGTTGATAAGGAAATGATGCTCCGGCCCCGGCACGCGGGCCGAGATATGGGTGAAGATCATGTCGTCCCACCCATGCAGCGCGACGAGACGGTACAGCGCCGCCAGCTCGACCCGAGCGTTCCATTCCCCCTCGGAGACCCTGGACTTCAGGGAAACAGCGGCACCGTCGGCCATCGGTTCGATCCTCATTCTTCTAGGCGGAGCACGCTCGCGCCGCGCGGAGCCGCCGTCAAGATTCAGCTTCCGTTAACCGCGTCTTAGTGGGCGCGGCCTAGCTTCGACCATGCTGCCCCTTCGTCGGTGCGCCGGAGACGCCTGTGGTTCTCGTCCAACTCGTGCCCGCCAGTCGCACTGCCGGTGCCGCGCCGCGTCCCAGCGAGCTGTTGGCCCTGGCGCACAACCCCAGCACCGAGGCCCGCCAGCGCCTCTTGCTCGGCGTGGTGGCCCTCTGCGATGCCTGTCCGCCGTCGGGCGAGGTATCTCCGGTCCTCGGCGAAATTTTCCTGACCCTCGCCCGCCAGGCCGAACGCGAGGTGCGAAAGGCCCTGTCAGAGAGACTGGCCCATGCCGAATGGGCCCCCGCCGCCCTGGTCAACGTCCTTGCGCTGGACGAGATCGAGATCGCGCGGCCCATCCTCGAGTCCAGCCCCATCCTGCAGGATGAAGACCTGCTGCGCGTGTTGATCGAGGCCTCGCTGGAGCATCAGATCGCCGTCGCGCGCCGTCCGCACATCAGCGGTCGGGTGGCGGACGCCGTGATCGACAAGGCTGAGCCCGCCGTGCTCATGGCGTTGACCACCAACCGCACGGCCGAGATCAGCGCCGAGGGCGTCAGGCGGCTGGTCGAGCATTCCCGTCGGATCGCCGCCCTGAGAGGCCCACTCATCCGGCACCCGCTACTGACCGAGGCCTTGGCGGAGCAGCTGTACCAGTGGGTCGGCACCGCCCTGCGTCAGTCAATCGCCGCCCGCTTCAACGTCGATGAAAAGGCTTTGCGGGCTGCGGTCCATGACGCGGTTGAAGGCCTCATGCGCCCCACCAGCCCTGAACCGGACCCGGTGGATCAAGGTGATCGCGATGAGATGGAACGGCGACTGATCGACAAGTTGCAGTCCGCAGGCCAGTTGCGCGCGGGCCTGCTGATCCGCGCTGTCCGCGAAAAGCGGCTTAGCCTGTTCGTCCATGGCCTCTCTGCGCTGGGCGGATTCGCCGTCGGCCAGGTGCGCACCGCCCTGTCGGCTCCGACGCCGGAGGCGCTCTATTACGCCTGTGCGGCGGTCGGAATCGACCGGGCCGTGTTCCCCACGCTGCTGGTCGAACTTCGCAAGCTCAACGCCTCCCTTCCCGGCGACCAGGGTGAACCGGTCTGGCTACGGGGTGCCCTGTCCCAGGGTTCCGCGGCCCGAGCGTTCAAGGTCCTGACCGGAACAGATCAGGAAGAACTGAAAGCCGCCGTTTGACTTCGCCCTCGGGCTCGGCTTGCGTGCGACGGTGACAGAACCATCGCCGGCCCCTCTTCGCATCGCATTCGCCGCCTCCGACCGGCCGGAGGCTCAATCGGCGCGTGAACGGCTGATCGCGCGATACGGTTCGGTCGATCCCGCCGACGCACAGGTCATCGTGGCGCTCGGTGGCGACGGCTTCATGCTCGAGACGCTCCACACAGTCATGGATCAGCGAACCCCCGTCTTCGGGATGAACCGCGGCTCGGTCGGCTTCCTGATGAATGATTTCGAGGAGGACGGCCTGCTGGAGCGGCTCGCGGGCGCGGGCCGCGCGGTCATCCATCCATTGCAGATGGACGCCTGGACCGAGGCCGGTCAGGCGCACAGCGGCCTGGCGATCAACGAGGTCTCCCTGCTGCGCCAGACGCGCCAGAGCGCCAAGCTGCGGATTACGGTCGACGGCCGCGTACGACTGGAGGAACTGTCCTGCGACGGCTGCATGCTCGCGACCGCCGCGGGATCCACCGCCTACAACCTTTCGGCGCACGGCCCGATCATTCCGCTCGACTCGCGTGTGCTCGCGCTTACGCCGATCAGCGCCTTCCGGCCGCGGCGCTGGCGCGGCGCTCTATTGCCGCACCAGTCGAAGGTCTGTTTCGAGGTGCTGGAGCCCGACAAGCGGCCCGTCAGCGCCACCGCTGATGATCTGGAGATCCGGCGCGTCGCGCGGGTCGAGGTCAAGGAACGCCGCGACATCGCCCTGACCATGCTGTTCGACGCCGGCCGCTCGTTCGAGGAACGGGTCCTCGCGGAGCAGTTCGCTTCCTGACGAGCGTGCACCGCTTTTTAAGGACGTGAGTGCGAGGGTGGCCCCAGTCCGTTCGCAGGAGTCAGCCGTGAGCAACCCGGCCCAGGTCATTCGCCCACCCAACACCCTTCGCATGAAGGTCGGCGGAGGCTTCGGCGGTATCGACGCCAACGCCATCGCCAAGGCCGAGCAGGCCCTGCAGGCGATGTCGTCGCAGTTCGGACAATGGCTGCAGGACGAGATCGTCAAACTGGACAAGGCCCAGGCCGACATCCGCGCCCTGGGCTATAATGCCGAGACGGCCGAGGCCCTCTATTTCCGGGCACATGACCTCAAGGGACTTGGAACAACCTACCAGTACCCGCTGGTGACGCGCCTCGCGGGATCGCTTTGCAAGCTGCTGGACGATCCCGCCAAACGCATCGCCGCGCCGGTCGTGCTGCTGGACGCCCACATCGACGCCATCAAGGCCGTCGTTCGGGACGAGATCCAGACCGACGATCATCCGGTCGGCAAGATCCTCGCCGAAACGCTGGAAGCACGGGTCGCCGACCACCGCAGCTGAGTCTGCCCGGATATTTCACCGACGCTGACGCCCGCCTTCGGCGGGCGTTTTGCATTCAGGCAGCGACGCTGACCTCGGCCTTGGCCGGCAGCGGCTCATGATCCAGCCGTTCCATCAGATAAGCCAGATCCTCGCGCGGCGCGTTCGGGCGCTGGGTCAGGAAGCGCTCCAGCATCTGCTGGCGGAAGGCGTCGCCCGCGGTATCCGCCCCCTCAGCCTGCAGGGTGCGCCAGGTGTCCACACCCGCGCGATAGGCCTGGAACAGCCGCGGCGGCAGGCCCGCCCGGTCATAGATCGCCTTGAGGCCCAGCGGTCCGGCGTCATGGATCATCAGCCAGGCGCGCGCGTGCGGCGTCCCGGCCAGCTCCGCGATTCCGTGCTCGAACAGCGCCATCTGTCCGCGCGCCAGCGCCCTCAACAGCAGCGACGCGGTCAGAACCCGACGCGCATTCAGATTGGCGACGAACTGCGGCAGGTCGCCATGATTTGAAGCCTGGTCCACCAGATCGACCGTGGCGCGCTCTCGGGCGAAGGCAGCGAGGCGGATCGCGGTTTCCGGAGCCACCGCATGCCGGGTGACAAGATGTTCCCGCACGGCCTCCGACGCCAGCTCAACCAGCCGCTCCGTCACGGACAGCGGCAGCACCTGACGATAGGCGAGCGCGGCGACGATCTCGGGAGAGGTCCCGAAGCGGTCAATACAACGGCCCAGCGCAGCCTCGGCCACGTCAGCATTGTCGTTGGCGGCGAGGGTGCGCACGGCCTGTTCGCAGCCCACCTCCGCCAGCGCCGTCGCTACGTCGCGACCGACACCGGGACGGCCGGCCACCGCGACCTGACGCAGGGGCGATCCGGCCTGGACGATCTCGATGAGATCCTCGTCGGTAAAGGCCGGCGAGAAGTTGATGATGGGCAGGGCGACGCTGTCGACGTCCGCCGCCAGCCTTCTGGCGACATCCCTCGGAATCAGGTCGGACGACTTGAGGGTGACGGCCATCGCACGTCGCACCAGTTCAGCCGCGTCCTGGGCCAGCATGCGCAGGATCTTTTGCGCCGCCTCCCGATCGTCGTCATGCAGTTCCGCCTTCTCCATGCTGCGGCACAGCTTGTGAGCGGCGGCGGCTCGCTCGTCCTCGTCCGTCGCCTTGATCAGGCGGCGGATGTCGATCTCGGTCAGGCGGGCGCGGTAGGCGGTCATGGGCGGGTCCAGGCTTTGCCGGTCAGCATCAGCCCGCCATCCTTAACGGGCAGTTCACCATCGCCGGATTCGGGCTCAGATGCTCTTGGCGGGTTCCGGTGCAAACGCGCCTCCAAAGCCGCCGCCCTTGCTCTCGCCATCCTGGCCCATCAACAGGGCCAGAAGGCTCTGGTCCTGCTTGAGCCGATCCAGTCGCGCCGCGAGCATGCGGTCGCGCTCGCTCAGGTCAGGCGCATCCGGCAAGGAGCCGGCGGCTGAGGCGGGGGCGCCATCGCCGGCGCTGCGCTGCAGATTGGCATGGACCTCGGCCACCGTGGCGGGCCGACCGTCGCGATAGAAGATCGACCGATTGGCCGCGGCGGCCTGCGGGAACAGGGCGACAGCGCTGGCCCCGGGCCGGCGCTCCATCGCATCCATCAGTTGGGCGGCACCCGCGGGGCCGAGGAAATGGGCAGCATAAAGATCTCCGGCGCCCGGCTCGCGGCCTGACCGGCCCCGCAGGTAGGCCGCATTCGATGCCGTCAGCTCCGCCGCCATGGTCGAAGCCGCCTGCGGATCGAACCTCAGGTCCAGCACGACGTTGCGCGCCGAGCCCTCGACCCGCCAGCGCCCGTCCCCGCCGCGATAGATCAGATCCGCGTACTGGCCATAGCCGTGCTTGGCCCCGTGCGCCTTCACCGTCCCGAGCCAGGTCTGTTCGATGAACTGGAACAGGCCCGCCGCGGATGAGGTCGGGGCCCGTGCCGACGGGTTCATCGCGCTTTCGCGGCGCGCTGTCCGGACCAGGAAATCGGCATCCACGCCGGTCGCGTTCGAGGCGCGTCGAATGGCTGCCTCAACCCCGCCAGCGGATGGAATCGCTCCGATGTTCATGAGTCATGAGGCTGGGGGTTCGTGGTTAACCAAAGCCTAACAACGATCCTCCGGTCCACAGACTCTTAACCTTCGGCCGGCCGCCCGCTCGGTGGCGCTTTCAAGGCAGGGCTCGCCCCAAACTTGCCGTCAGGTCAGCGCTCAAGGGATGAGACGGCCATGATGATCAAGACAGCAGGCGGCCCCGGACTGGTGAGCCCCATCGACTTCCACGAACGCAAGACGCCCCGGTTCTCGAAAGCGACCTGGGTCGCGGTCGGCATCGTGGTCACGGCCCACGTCGGCCTCGGCGCGGCGATGTATTACCAGCGGTTCGAACTGCCGGTGATGGACGCGCCGCCGACATCGGATCCGGTCGACGTCACCATCGTTCGCTACGAGCCCAACCCCCTGCCGGAACCGAAGCCGGTGGAGCCGGCGCCGCCCAATACCCGGGTCAACGAGCCCACGATCCCGGCGCGGGATGTCGAGACCGTTGTCGTGACCCAGGGCGAGACGGTGGCCGAGAGCACCAGCATCACCACCGCGACGGCCTCGCCCGAACCGGTCAACGACGCCGCGCCGGTCGAGACCGTGCAGCCCCAACCCCCGGCCGTGATCCGCAATCCCAGCTGGTCACGTCAGCCCTCGGCCGACCAGATGATGCGGGCCTATCCCGAGCGGGCCGCGGCGGCGGGCGTCGCCGGTTCGGCGTCGCTGAACTGTCTGGTCCTGCCGTCCGGGGCAGTGACGGACTGCAATGTCCTGCGGGAGACGCCGGGCGGGTACGGCTTCGGCCGTGCGGCCCAGGGTCTGTCGCGCCACTTCCGGGTCAATCCCCGGACCGTCAACGGCGCAGCCGAGGGGTCGCGGGTGAACATCAACCTGCGCTTCACGCCGCCGGCAGACTGATCAGGCGAACCTGAGCGGATCGAGGGCGGCGGCGTCCGCCATGGGCGGCCTGCCCTCGATCCCGTCCGCTGTGATCGCGGCCACAAGCGGCCCCATCAACCAGCCGTTCCGTCGCGGTGCCAAGGCGAGATGCAGGCCCGGCTCGCCCGACGATCCGGCCAGCGGCAAGCCGTCGGCGGTCGCGCCCCGGATGCCCACGCGGGTCGGGCCGGCCTCGGCCGTCACATCCAGCAGCGCCAGACCGGCCGCGACCTGACGCCTTGCTTCCTCGGGGTCGGGCTCCAGATCCCGGCGACCGGGCTCCATGGTCGCCCCGATGACGACCCCGGCTTCACAGGGCGCGGCATAGACGCCGGCGCCCCTGACCACGCGGGACGGGGTCGGGGTGGGAACGAATGTCAGCTGACCGCGGATGGGCGTGATCGCCGAGACAATCGAGGCGATGGAGTCCGGGAGACCGGCGACAGGCTCACCGGCACCGGTGGCCAGAACCACCGTGGGGCTGAACCAGACGCGGCCGTCATTCGCCTCAACGCGCCAGCGCCGGGCGTCGCCGGTCAGGCGCATGACCTGCCCGCGCACCATGGTGACACCAGAGGTCCGCGCCAGCGCCTTCAGGGCCGGTGCGACCTCCATGCGCCAGTCGTCGGAGGTCGTCAGGCCGGTCGGCGTCAGGCGTGCTTCGAAACCCATGTCCAGCAGGCGAGCCAGGGCGGCCTCGGGGTCCGGCCCACGCCAGTCCGCGCCCTCGCGCCGCAACGTCAGACCATGCGCCGCCGCGAAGCCGGGCCAGGCGTCGCGCGCGCGCTTCAGCAGGGCGGCGCGGTCGGCGGTCACGTCTTCCGGAAGGCTCTCCAGCGCGGGGGCGATCATGCCGGCGGCGATGGAGGAGGCGTTCGGACCGCCGGGGTCGATGACGGTCACGGCGTGGCCGCGCGCGGCCAGTTCGGCTGCGGTGCAGAGGCCGAGCACGCCGGCGCCGATGACGATCACATCTGGAGAGGAAGCCACGGGCGATCTGATCGGCCGCCCGCAGCCTGAATGCAAGCGCTGCTCGGCCGCGATGGCCGCTGCGCGGTTCGCGTCGATGCGGGCCGTCAGGGCCGCATGCTGGTTCCAGAGGGCCGTCGGGAGGCGATCGCCGAACTGGGCGTAGAACTCCGGGATCAGCGACGCTTCCTCGGCCCAGACCTCGGCGTCGACGTCCAGCAGGGTCGACAGGTCCGCGTCCGACAGGCTGAGGCCCGACAGGTCCAGCGCCTCGCGCGACGGCACGCGGCCGACCGGCGTGTCGACGGCCTCAGCCGTGCCGTCGAGGCGTTCGGCGATCCACTTCAGCACGCGGGCGTTGTCGCCGAAGCCGGGCCAGACGAACTGGCCGTCCTCGTTCTTGCGGAACCAGTTGACGAAGTAGAGGCGCGGCAGCTTGGCCGCGTCGGTGCGCCCGCCCATCGACAGCCAGTGGGCGAAATAGTCGCCCATGTTGTAGCCGCAGAAGGGCAGCATGGCGAAGGGATCGCGGCGCAGGGTCCCGATGGCGTTCTCGGCGGCGGCGGTGC
>LNFM01011513.1_pt1 | contig 23437 bp, 18 predicted proteins | sample 596031 | NCBI WGS metagenome assembly LNFM01 (sample SAMN04254537, study PRJNA301005) | activated carbon metagenome | isolation source: dual media filters at the Ann Arbor, Michigan drinking water treatment plant | place: USA: Ann Arbor | reverse complement strand
TATCCACATTTACGCGATAAAATTGTGCAGTAGCCTGATTATTCAATGGCGACCATGAGCGACCGGTATTAAAACTTATCTCTCCGCCACCATCGTCAGCCAATGCGAGGTTACTTGTGTTTTTTGGATTGATCCATAAATCATGGGTATCACCATGACCTACACGAATTGTTGAAAAAGTTTTTCCGCCATCAATGGATCGTGTCATAGGCGCATTGAGTACATACACCACATCAGCATTTACAGGATCCGCAAATACTTCCATATAATACCACGACCGCGCAGTGATGGTATGATCGCTGGACATTTGATTCCATTTCTTGCCACCATCATCAGAACGATACAATCCCGCTTTTGATTTTTCCGCTTCGATGATTGCATACACCCGATTTGGATTTGCGCGTGAAACCGTGACACCAATCTTACCCATTTCCTTTGGCAAGCCATCGATAATCTTATTCCAGGTTTCACCCCCATCAGTCGATTTCCAGATGGCACAACCGGGGCCACCACTTTCTACTTTCCAGGGATAACGTCTGTGTTGCCAGGTAGCAGCATAAAGAATCCGTGGGTTTGTCATGTCCATGCTCAAGGCCGACACGCCCGTATTCTCATCTACATATAATGTCTTTTTCCAGGTAGCTCCGCCATCTACAGACTTGTAAACTCCACGATCCTGACTGGGACCATGCAAAGCACCTTGAGCGCCAACCAAAACTATCTCTGGATTCGAGGGATGCACTGCGATCTCAGAAATATGTCTTGTCTTTTCCAAGCCAATATTTTTCCAGGTCTTGCCCGCATCGGTAGATTTATAAACACCATCACCATACGAAGTCATTACACCACGCACGGCATGTTCGCCCGATCCAACGTAAATTACATTCGGGTCGCTTTCGCAGATGGCGATGTCACCAATAGATCCGACTTTTAGAAAACCATCAGAAATATTTTTCCATGTAATTCCGGCATCATCGGTTTTGGCTATGCCGCCACCTGTATAGCCAACATAATAAACATTGTCATCTTGTGGAATACCAGAAATCGCATTGGCCCGCCCCCCCCGAAAGGGACCAATGTTCCGCCATTTGAGTCCTTTAAAATTGGAAGCATCAAACGCAGGTGCAGGTTGAGGCTCAGATTTTGGTTTTGATTTTTGGGCAATCGCCAGTGGGGCAAAGCACACGGTAAATGTCAATAGGAGACAAGATAGTTTTCTCATAAAAAGGTTAAGTTACAACTACAGATTTAACCAAATCCCACAAAAGAAACTACTTAAATTATGTATCCGGTTAACGGTTTTTTAACTCACGAATAGCTTTCGAGAAAGCAACTTTGATTGCATGCCCATTTGCGTGATGTTGATTCTTAACCACCCAGCGCCCATTAACCAAGGTTCCTGAAATCCGACTGGAGTCGGAAGTAAAAACTAGCGTAGCCAATCTGTTTTTCTCAGAAGTGTCGGCAACCAAATGTGATTGCGAATTATATATGACTGCATCAAAGGGTTGACCTACAGCAAAATGATTTTTTAAGTTCACTCCCATCGCTTTTCGTCCTGACTCTACCTCTTCATTTACCATATAGGCAGCTGCATCGCCTTCAAATGTATTTCGTTGATTCGACACCAACCGCTGCCGGTAATCAATCATCCGAAATTCCTCCATCGGGTTTAACCCAATGTGACTATCCGTACCAATACACCAACGGCCCCCTAGGGTCACATATTCGCGCATGCGAAAAATTCCATCACCCAAATTTCCTTCTGTCGATGGGCACAACACTACATTTGCGCTGGATTTTGCCAACGTCTTAAGTTCTTCATCATCCAGATGCGTGGAGTGTACTAAATTGAAACGACTATTTACTTTCAAATTATCCAACACCCATTGCATGGGCCTTTTGTTACAATAGGCCAGACAATCCGTAATCTCCTTTTTTTGTTCGGCCACATGAAGATGAAATGGTATCTCTTTTGGTCCCTGATTAAACGTAGTTTTTAAATCATTCAGGTCAACAGCACGCAGCGAGTGTACACTAAATCCTAAAGATGCATTGGAATAACTTCTAATTATTTCTTTCGAAGCTTCAAAGAGTTTGAAATATTCATCTACTGTTGTTGAAATAAACCTTCGCTGACGTGGTTGAGGATCCAAACCAAACCCGCCCTTCTGATAGAAGACAGGAATCAACGTAATTTTTATTCCTGCTCTTTCAGCGGCAGCAATCATCCGCTCACCCATTTCAGCAAGGTTGCTATAGGGCTTACCATCTTTGTCGTGATGTAGATAATGAAACTCGGCTACATGGGTATAACCAACGCGCACCATTTCAGCATATAACATGGCAGCGATTGCTTCAGCCTGATCAGGATCTACCGAAAGGGCACATTGATACATCGCTTCACGCCAGGTCCAGAAGTCATCGGAGGTTCCGGCCGGATGATTTTCGGCCAAACCTGCCATGGCATATTGGAATGCATGCGAGTGTGCATTTTGAAATCCAGGAAGGGCAAAACCCAAAACCGATTCAACGGCTACAACTTCTGCAGGTGGTTGATTTGACAACCACGTAATCAATCCATTTTTATCAACACCGACATAAGCGGGCGAAAGCCAACCCTCTTTTTGAAGAATAGAATCAAAGCGGAAGTATTTAATTCCCTCACTCCGTCCTCGTTCCTCGAACACCCCTCTCCCCGGGGAGAGGGGCAGGGGTGAGGGACTATGCTCTTCCATCTTACTTTCTTTGATTTGCAGACTCTTTGATCGAGTCTAATACCTCTCTCATATTACTAATAACCTGATCATTTGTAAACCGAATTATTTTAATTCCATATTCAGCAAGATATTCAGAACGTTGCTGATCATACTTACTTTGATCAATACTCAGGTGTATCTCTCCATCTACCTCAACACCAAGTCTTGCTGCTTCGCAATAGAAATCGAGTATATACCCCTGCATAGGTTGTTGCCTTCTAAATTTTAAATTACCAAGATTTCTCCCACGCAACTGTTTCCATAAGAGTAGTTCTGCTTCTGTCGGGGCCTTCCTCATCTCACGGGCATGACCAAGAATAACTTCAGGAGTCTTGTCCCTACTCCAAACTTCAATCTCTCGATTTATTTCATCTTTGAGTTTAGACATTGTTTTGGTGGTTTTAAAATCCCTCACCCCGTCCTTCGGACACACCTCTCCCCAGGGAGAGGGACCAAGGCGAGAGTTTACAATTGCCCAATCAACTTCTCAAAAACACGTTTCAGTAACTCCTGCATTTTGGCAGCCCGAACTTTGTCATACTTGGTTTCGGTATCGTCCAGGTAATTTACCTTGGTCATTTCCAATTGCAACGCATGTCTATTCTTTATGGGTTTACCATAATAACGGGTGATGTATCCGCCTTTAAAGGGATGATTGTGTGAAACGGAATAGCCCCCCTGCTTCAGTATTTCCAGAGTCGAGTCGATAAAATCCGATGCGGCAGTGGTACCGTCAGCATCGCCTAAAATCAAATCAGGGAATTTATCTTTTTGAATAGTGGGTACTAGTTGCCGGATAGAATGGCAATCCCATAATAAAACCTTACCAAATTTCTTTCTGCGTTGTCTGAGCAACTCCTTCAACTTGCTATGATAGGGCTGATAGTATAAATCCTTCCTGCGTTTTACTTCAGGCAATTCAACTTCCTGACGCTCGTCCTTGTAAATTGATTCCCCTAAAAATGTAGTAGCCGGACACAACGGAGTTATTATTCTTCCATCTGTATAAAGTGGCTTGCTGTAGGGATCACGATTTAAGTCAATTACCCAGCGACTATAGTTTGCGGTAATCATAGTAATACCCATAGCTGGAGCAAACTCATACAGGGTTTGCACAAACCAATCTGTATCCTCCGGTGATTTTATAAGCTTTGCTTTATACTGGTCTTTTATTTCATCCGGAAAAGCTGAGCCACAATGAGGTATACTGATAATGATGGGTACCTCAGATTTTATTGCCGTATGAATGCTATAGACCATTATTTCTTTTTTAAGTCAGATTCTGATTTTAATCTCATTGCCTCAGCATATCGAAGCGCATCTTGTGCGCGATCTAATGCTTGCTCTGCCTGTTGTCTTTGAAGTTCAATCTGTTTCACCATTTCCATTGATTTCATTTGACATTCAACAGCAAGTTCTGCCTGCCTCCTTGCCTCTGCTTGTTGCACAAAAGCATAAACGAAAGAAGTCAATGTTAAAAATGCTAGTGCGCCAAATCCAATAGCGATCCATCTGTTTCTTGCTACATTATTTTCGTTCATACAGCATTATTTTGATTTCAAGGCCTTCAATTGTTCCTCGGCTAATACTCGTTGAATCATCGCTTCATTCTTTGCAGCTTCCGCCATTTTCTGAAACTCACGTGCTGCCAGCAGCTGTTGCTCCGCAAGTTTTTCCAATTGTTGCTTTTCTTTTTCACAAACTGCAGTTACTTCATCGATTTGTGATTTCTGTTGAAACGCATAACCCAACGAAGCAAGCGCAACAAATGCTAAGGCGATTATTATAAATTCCTTTTTCATAACTAAATCAATTTTTCTTCGATCTCTTTTTCTTCTTAGAGGTTGTACCAACAGCAGGCTCCTCTTTGGTCTCACTAAGTTTTGCTGAAGCTTCCGTCTGAAGTTTAATCTGATTCTGCAGTTTTGCAATCTCTGCCTTATAAGAAGCAACATCTTTGTTACCTGTTCGCGCTTTCAATTGCAAAATCCGTTGAAACGATTCATCAATGCGTTCGGGCTTAATCTCCCCGGAAGCAACAAACTTTCTGATGATGGAATGTACCTTATCCACAGTGCGTTCTTCGCTTCCGGCAATATTGTTTGAAAAGCACATGATATCGACACCGGCATTGATGGCGAGTTTGATACTCTCCTCGAGACCAAAATTTTTGGAAATGGCATGCATTTGCATGTCATCAGAAAAAACTACTCCATTAAAGCCTAAGCGCTTGCGCAGAATACCATCTAAAATTTCTTTCGATAGCGTACCGGGTAAACCCTTCGCATCAAGATTTTTGTTGACAATGTGTGAGGTCATCACCGCATCGGTATAGCCGGAATCGATTAATACCTTATAGGGTTTTAATTCGAGTTCATTCCAGGTGTTGGTAACATCGGCTACCCCAAAATGTGTGTCCTCCCTGGAACTACCATGACCCGGGAAATGCTTTAGTGATGTAATCACTCCATACTTGCGATGTTGCTTTATAACTTCTTTCGCCATCATTACCACGGTGTCTGCATTGGCAGAGTAGGAACGTTCCGGCTTATAAATTACTGAGTTCTCCTTATTGAGAGCAAGATCCACACAGGGTGCAAAATTTACGTTGAATCCGAGACCCGCTAATGTTGCCGCAGTGGCATCCGCATAAAACCTTACCGAATCCAAAGATTTAGATTTTCCAAGCATGGCAGCCGATACCGATCTTGTAAAACCATATTTCTCTTTAAGACGATTCACTTTACCGCCTTCCTGATCGATGCAAATGAATAAAGGAATAGAAGCGGCTTTTTGATACGTCCATGTCATATTCTTAACACTGGCAAAAGCATTTGGTCGGTTGGGAATATTTTTCTCGAAGAAAATAATGGATCCGACCTTTCCCTTCTTAATTTCTTCCAGCACTTTGTCATCCAATTCCGATTTAGGCATGCCTACCATAATCATCTGGCCAATTTTTATATCTAACAGATCTGGTGACTGGCTAAAAACCGGAATGACAAACAAACAAAACAACAATAGGAAACCACACGTTTTCATCAGCTTATATTAAAATTTAAAACTTTTCATGTATCGTAAATAAAATCTTTTCCATGCGTCTTCGCACTTCAGAAGTGCTTGCAAGGTAATTATTATTCATCATGCTAAAGATTAAAATCTTGCCACTGCGTGTGATCAGATAGCCGCTCAGGGTGTGGTTATTACTGAGGGTACCCGTCTTTCCATAGATAAATGGCGTTTCCTTCTTATACCAATTTTTAATAGTGCCGTTTCTGCCCCCTACGGCCAACAAACTAAATAACCGATCCTGCGGAACTTGTTGATAAATTTTATCCCACAGTTTTACAATAGAACGCGGAGTAAATAAATTATAACGTGAAAGACCTGAACCATCCACCCAGCTTGGTTGATCAGGCAAATCCCTAAGGAAATTCTCTTTCGCATACTTTATTGCAATGTCAGTTTTTAATGTGTCGCTGATGGTGGCCGCGCATTGCAGCAATAATTGTTCAGCAATAAAATTATCGCTGTCCTGCATCATTACCCGATACAAACTATCCATTGGAACACTATAGAATGAAATCGCGTCCTCAGGAACAATCCAGGAAATTTCTTCCACCGTTCTTTTTAACGTGTCACTTAATAAATCAACAATTAAATCGCTGCTATAATGAAAAGGTACCTGCCAGCGACTGCGCGGAGATTTACCCGGAAAGTAAGTCAGTTGATTATCATCTAGGCCGCGGATAATTTCCTCTTGCTTGTGCTGTTGATTAGCCATGGTAAAGTGACCTGAAAAATAATCAGGTACCATCGTAAAATTCTTCGGGGTCTTTTCAATCGTAATCAAATTTCCATAAAGCGGTAAAGGCGATCGCTCAGCCGAATAACTATACGGATAATCATCCCAGGCCCAGCCGGGACCTAATGTTTCTGTGTGAAAATTTGTTGACGAAAAATATAATGCGCCCGGAGCATGCTGCAAAAAATTAAGTGTGCGACCATTATCAAAAGTATTCTGATATAAAAAAGAAGCATCCCCCATGCCCCAAAAAATCAATGAATCTCCACGCTGCACATACTTCAACGCAGTTGCTGAGTCGCCCAGCATTTTCAATGAAGTATAAAATGTAAATATTTTGGTGTTTGAGGCCGGTGTAAAATATTTATTCGCGTTGTGCTCGATTAAATACTTCTTCGACTTTAAATCATACAACACAAAGCCCGCGTGTTCCTGCAAATCATGCTCCGCACTTTTGACTTCCTTTAAGATGGCACTCCTGGGAGAGCATGCACCTATCAGTGAAATTAAAATGACAAAATAAAGTGTTCTCTTCATTCATCAGGCAAGATACCGCTCTTTCAGCACATGGCAGTGATGTGTTTCGTGGCCGGCAATAATAAAGCCCAGGGCTACAACAGAAAGTTCGTTATTGTTCGCAAGCCCCCTGCGCACCAGCATTTCAGGGGTAAAGGATTCGAACAGATCAATCGTGGAAGATCGAAGGTGCGCCATTTCAGCCGCTATTTTCTGCAAACTTCTGGCTGATGCATTTGCCTGTGGTGCGTAGTCTCTTTCCTCAAAACCTGCGAGGGGAGTTTTATCATTTCGCGCAAAGCGTAAGGCACGATAAGCAAAGATTCTTTCAGCATCGATCATGTGACAAAGCAATTCGCGGATTGTCCATTTATCCTGGGCATACCGAAAATCTGATTTCTCCTCTGAAATGGAATGCACAAGTTCCAGAGCCCGGTGGCCCGAAATGCGCAAGGCTTGTAATAAATCAGTTTCGTCAATGTGTTTAACGTAGTTCTTATAGAAGGATGGTATCGTGCCAAGATTAAGAAGCATAAAAAATGATTTTAGAATTCAGTAAACAATGCATCGGGAAGTGATTCATCTACTTTCACGCTTTTAGGTCCGCCCCCATCCGTTCTATCACCCGATAACAAAACATTTCCATATTTCTGATAATTATCCCAGGGCCTCACAAAGTTGGCAGTGTCCTGACTGGCATTGGAATAGTAAGCCCAATGGCGTACCAGTTTCTCTTTCTTATCAACATAAAGTTTGTATTTGTTTTGAGGGGTAACACCCACTTCCTGAAAGGTTAGAACAAGTGAGTTGTAGCGTTGGCCTGCCACTGAATCCTCACCCATATATTTAATAGTTACACCACTGTCTTTAATTTTGAAAGGCATCACCAACCAGTAGGAGTCATTGATCCAGATGCTCTTGGCTTTATCCAGCAGTTTCTTCAGGCTATCGGGTTCTGTAATCTCTGTTTCTTTGATGCGCACTCTTCCCTCCCCCGTATTTACGTTCACCAGGTAAATGGTGCTATCGGGTTGACTTTCTATTCTAACGCGACCGGTGTGTTTATCCCAGGTCAAGTCTCTGCGACCAAAGAAATTCCAGGAGATAAAACGGGTATTGTCCCAGTTCTCCCGCCCGCCCATGGCATGCATAATACTGTCAGCTAACTGCACTGCTGCCGGATCGGAGCCCGCAAGGTCAAATCCTTCCGAAGGAGGATTCTGCTCGGCCAGGGTTTTTTTGTTTTCCGAAGGATTGCACGCACTGACCAAAAGTGCCAGCAAAATAAGGGGTAATAGATATTTCATGAGGATTGTTTTTTGAGGTTAGTGAAGGTAACTAAAATCTTAAATTTCTAAAGCCAATCAGGCTATTTATCCTTGTCCCACGCACGTTTAATCAGATACTTGCCCTGCGAATATTTCATCATGGCATCGCGGGCAAAAATTTCAATTGGAAAAACTACCAGCGCAATAAATACCTGGATAATAAAATCAATTACCGGAGATGTCTTACTGCCGATTAACGAAGCAAGAACTGTTTGGAGAAACTGAATCAACATCACCACAGTAAGCAGTGAAAGTATCTGGCTTAAGTACCGGTAGCGACTGTTGGCACGGGCCAGACGTAAGGAAAGAATTACCAAAAAACTGAACACAGTAAACTCTATCGCATAAAACCACCAACGTTGCCAGTAGGGTGGTAAAACGTCAAAACTAATTTGTTCTATTTTAGATTCGTTGCCCAGCAAATCACGTGATTGTACGGCTAACTGATAATTACCCGGAGGCAAGAAAGGGAAAGTGATGCTGTTATTTGAAGATGACCAGGTAGACCAAGGTGTATTCAATCCCTTTACCTGATACCTGTATTGTGTTGTATTGAGTCCAACAAAATCCGGTTGGATAAACTCAAAGATTACGGTGCCGCCCGTTTGTTCCACTTCAATCCGTTGGCTCATTTTTATCTCCTGGCCCCGCACTTCCCGAAGAAAAAGTGGATACTGAGCGGCAGTCAATTCTTTCGGTGTTTTGCTTAACTTATACAACTCGTTCTCGGCCGTAATTACCCACAAGCCATCGCGTTGTGTGTCCGGGGCGAGATACCGGAGATTGGAGAACAGACCTAACCAATCCAGTTTTAAGGTCTGCATTCTTCTGTCTACGGTGCGCCACTTGGCACCGTCATGGAACCAAAAATATCCTGCGGAGGCAAAGTACTTACGTGGGCCGGGTAACGAATCGAATTTAACAAAGGAAGATTTTCGATCGTAACGACTGAACTGGCCCGAGGCTGCGATATATAGTTCATTACCATAAGCAAGTCCGACAGTTTCGTCACGCGAGGGATTATGGATCGGAAAAGAAACAATATCGGTAACATCACCTTCCACTGTTTCTACTTTGTATATCCGGGTGCGACCGCAAAGCCAGATATTTTCTTGCCTGTCTTCAAAGATATGACTGATATAATCTCTCAATGAGTCAATCATATTAGTTTCCTGCCACCCTTCATTGTTGGGTTCCAGAGTTTTGATTCTCTCCGCATAGGTGCCAATAAAAAGTTGTTGCAATAAAGGCGAGAAGAAAACAGATCGAACCGGCTCCTGCAGAATCGCCTTCGATTTTAATCCATCCACTTCATATACACCACTCATACCGGACGCAACCAACTTGCCTTTTATTTCTGCGAGCTGCGTTACCTTGCCCTCAATTCCATCAACTTTTATATAGCTGAATTTGCCCGGTACCAATAAAGTATCTTTTTTTATTATGGACTGAGAGAGTACCTGCTTTGCAGATTTCTTTCCCTTCAATGTCTTTGAAATTGGTGGAGTTGGCTTTTCTTTATCAACAAATCCGTTCTCCACTAACTGGTAAAGGCCCAATGTCGTGCCCACATATACTTTTCCCTGATAGGATTGGGCACAAAGCAGATTGCCGCTTAATCCAGGAAAATGATCAAACGAACGAAACGGAATATTAGGAGCAATCCGGGTGAAGCCATATTCATGTGCTACCCACACCCCATGACTACGATCTGTCATTAATGCATTTACCTCATTATCCGGAAGGCCACTGAAGTAGTCTATTATTTGTTCTGTTGCTCCCGTCTTTGGATTTGCAAACAGTACTCCACCTCGCATGGTACCAAGCGCAATCAAGCTATCGCTTACCCAGACACCCGACACCAATATGTTTTTGGTAAGGAAGTTATGATCCTTCAAGGCCACCTCACTTAGTTTGTTATTATCCTGCACAAACACCCGATGGTCATCCATGCCAAGTAAAAACTTAGATCGATCTAAAGCGGGTGTAGAAAAAATCAAGTTACCCGGAGTGATATCAGAGGCTACCAGCTTTTGTCCTTCTACCTTAAGAAGTCCTCGATTTGCGGTACGCACATAAATATTTCCATTCAGTTCATACACACCGCCAAAAGCACCTTGGGTACTATCCGACTTAATGATCCATGCTGTGGTTTTATTGGGAATAGAATATGCTACCAACTGACTCTCATTACAGAAATATGCGTTTTCCGCTAATGTTACCGTTGAAAAAAAGCCCGTGTCGTCAATGATGCTTTGGTAATGACGTGGAGTTTCATTCTTAGGCCCCAGCACGCCAATGCTTGCCAGGCTTACAGCAAAAACATGGAGGCCTATTGTTGACAAACCATATACAGCACTGGGTACTGAAATTATTTTCCAGTTCTTACCATCAAACTCCAGCACACCGCTTTTTGTAGCAAAGTATAATTCGCCTTGTTCATCCTGGGCGATGGCAACGCTGCGAAAATCAATGCGATCATCCGGAGGGGTGTAATGCGAAAGAAAATAAGTACCTGTTTGCGACTGTACTGAAAAAGAAAATAGCCATAGACAGAAAAATAAAGTAGGCTTCATAAGTTCAAGGCTCTAAAAATACCTGAAATCAGGGTGAATAAAAAAGGTGAGGATTGAGTCCTCACCTTCCTGTTATTCGCATTCACGATTAACGGGCAACAAAAATAAAATCGCTGCCCGGTGCATTATCGCCAAATTCGCCAAAGCGAGGTTGAATTTTCAATTTCTCTACATACGTAAATACTTCAGGCAATGTTAAGATTCCATCGCGACCACCGCGTGAGCGCAAGGCATCAATGAAGTTTTTAGCAAAGGGTGAGTGCTTACCGGGTATACCATCCGATACATACGTTTTACCACCCGAAGTCAAAAACTTACGGGTCTTATAGGTAAGCTTGCGTGTAATAAATTCTGTTTGATTTTGCTCTTTATACACTTCCTCCTCTGCACCCCGCGATGATGCAAGTGCCTGATCAAAAGTTCCACCAAAACAAACGTCCATAGCGAGGAAAATATGTTCGCAAGGAATTAAGTAGTTTTTGCTTCATCATTCAATAATGATTCTTTCGTAACAACAAATCCTTCTCCAAAGGTTTGATCATACGTGCCATGTCCGGCAAAGAAAATGAAGAGTTGATCCAACGGCTGATACTTCTTCTCCCCATACTCCCTGATCTTTTTTAGCATCACGGATTGGGTGGCATTCTCGATCATTTCAACTTTAAAGCCATACGTCTTCCGAAGTTCCTCTGCAATGGTACGTGAATCAAATATCGGATTAACAAGATCAGACCAGTTGTCGTAATTATCTGTAGCGAAAATGAGTGCGTAATCGGTGCGGTTCAACTTAGTTGCATCTGCAAGAGCAGTACTGCCTACATGTACTTTCTTATAACTGATGGTTTTTGTTCCATCTAAATTTTCAGCCACTATCTCGAGAAGATTTTCCCCATCCATAAGGGTGAGCGACTTTTCCACTACTGATTTGTACATTTCGTTTCCTTCGGGTTGAATACTCATTGAACCCCGTGTTGCGGACTCTGCAGTCTCTTTAATCGAAATAGTTATGTTCTTAAGTGGAGATATAGATTCGATCTCAACCTTGATTTTGAATTTATTATCCTGCGCATAACTGGTTTCCGGCACCGGAGTTACCCAGTTAATGACAGGAATGGTTGTATTTACCAACTTTTTAGGGTCGCTAAAATCAACCTCAAACTCATTGGTACGGGTGGTTACGGTCTGAGCAATACTCCAGGCAGTAAGTAATAAAAAACTAACCAGCAGAGTACATTTTTTCGTTTTCATATTCTTATCGATTAATGATAATCTTTTGCGTCAAAACTTTTTGTATTCCATTCGCTGAAACCGTGAGGCGATAGAAATAAAGTCCACTTTTATTATTCTCCGTGTCCCACACAGAGGTATAAAAACCAGCCTGGAAACTTCCATTCGCTAACACAGCAGTACGTTGCCCCACTGAATTATAAACTTCCAATTGCGCCAGATAGCCTGATTTGCTCTCGGGCAAAGTGAACCCAATTGTTGCGCTACCATTGGTGGGATTGGGGTATGGAGTGCTCAACGATACGATGGTTGGTTTAATCCGGTCATGCAAATCCTTACCAACATGAATTTGGAATGAATTGCCTTCTCTTGGATTGAAGGAATACGTTGCTAATTCTTTCATATCAATCAACTTCTGACGATCCAAATCAAATAGGATTAAATCTTTATCGCCCTTAATCACAGTATTATCCCAGTTGAGTTGAGTTATGCCCTCAGAAGCATTTACCGTAAACTCCCACACATATTCATCTTGTGTAGGCACTACATCTTTTGCGAGTTGATAGTTGTTATATTTTTTATTGAAAGCCAGTTCCGCATAATCTAAAAAGCGAGGCGGGTTTAGGTCATCAAATTGGTCCCAATCAAGAGTAGCGTTTTCGTTCATCCCCACGCCACCCATCGTATTAATGATTTCATTATTGAGTGCTGAGATAGGAATAGCCCAATTGGGTTTTGATAGATCCGATTCAGGTTCTGATGATCCCTTCCGACCGCCCGTAGTAATTCCCTTAAACCTGACTACAAGATTGTTCACAGCCGAAGTTCCCTTTACAAAAACAAATGCACCTTGATACGGAAGTAATATGGCTTCGTCTGAATAACCAACGGAGCCCGCTTGTGTTTGCCCAAATACCTTCAACGGTCCTATTGTGGTTTCTTGCCCAGTCCTTATCTCATTCCAATTAATTTCAACTGGGTATGGATTACCAATCTGGTTCCAGCCTGGTGCTAAATTCATTTTGAAGAAATCGGACCTATTGTTGGCGGGCGTTGTTGCTCCGTCAATCTTAATTTCTCCCGGACTATTTTTTACATTTATCCAGTACCCTTTACCCCTGATAAAATCAGTTGGGTTTTCAGTGAATTGATCGCCCCCCGCATAGGTAAACAACCGCCAGCTTTTGATATCAGCTGCACCGAGTTCGTCTAAGATGGTCAATGCCTGTTTGTCCAGAAGTTCGAAGGGAACAGAAATCATCCGATAATTAGTGGCTTTACCGCCTAACGAAAGCCTCGATGAAGGCAATATGGGACTTGATGCTGAAGGATAAGTAACATAGGAATAAAGGTAGGTATTTGCCGTTGCGGGTGCCCGCTTCTTATTGCCGGATGCATCCTCGGCTTCAAAGTAAAACTCCAGCCCCATTTCATCATACCAATTGTCTTGGGCTTCTATGGTAAACGTGGTAGAAATTGTACCGCCTCCTGAAACAACACTTAGGGTAGCAGCCGTGAAGGGCTCCGAATCAAGCTTTGCAATACCGCGATAAAAGACTTTAGTCTTGTCTACGGGTAGAATCTTATTATCTGTAACTGTTATATCAATCCGTTTGGCTGCACCTTTTGTTTGCTTTAAGTCGGATGTTGCAATTACAATAGCCGGTGCTTGGGTATCGGGTTCTTCTCGAATGGTAAAACGCCAAATTGAATTAGTGGTTATCCCCAAAAAGGCATTTCCAAAAATATCAGCAAATCCTCCGGCATCAACAATTACAAAGTAAGTCTTTAAGTAACTTAAGTCAGCTGCTAATGTAAACGTCCACGATTTTTCTGCGGTCCGGGTTGCTTCATTTACATCCATTATAACAACAGGCAAAGCAGGTTGAGCAAGATCAAAGATTCTAATCTTCTTACCAGCTATAGCATTTGTTATTTCATCAAACGTAATTGTTATCGTTGGTCTGGCCGCAACATTGGTAGCATTATGTATTGGAGAAAATGTTGCGGTGACCGGCTTGGTGTTATCATTAGGGATCACAATATTTCCACTTCTCTTAACCACGCTACTTGAGAGCGATGCATAGGCATATCCATCATAGGGATTAATGGCTACATCCCGGAAATTTACTCCCGCTACTGGTGTATCACCAACACTTTGCCATGAGTTTCCATTATCTCTGGATAACCAAAGCACTGAATTACTTGCCGTAACAAACAGGTAATTGTTGGTAACAACCAATGATCCTCCTGCGGGTGCGGATGATTGTGTCCAGACTTCACCATCGGTTGATTTATAGATTATACCATCTCCATCATATAAGTAAATCTGATTGTTAAAGTAAAAAATAGAGAATGGATTTTGGGTTCCAATTATACTTGAGATGTTGGTGGCCGAACCAAATACTATTTTATAAACTTCTGTAAGTCCTGTCTGGTTATTTGAAATTAACGCATACACGCGATCGGCATCATCGATAACCATGTCACTAATAAAAAAGTCGTTTTCATTAGGCAGTCCTGAAAGTGGAGATTCGGTCCAATTAATTAAATCGGTAGAATAGAACAAACCGTACTGAACGGAGGTGCCCGGTATTTCACTATTCGAAAATGCCCAATAGGCGTTTCCCGTTTTACTTACGGTAACAAAAGAAAAATACCTATCCTCTCCTATTTCTGTATAGGTTTTACCGCCATCCGTAGATTTTTGCAATCGCCTGCTACCATAGGCGATAACGCCATCTGTGGTCTTTAGAAAATTACCTGCCACCTGGGGTGTTGCCAAAGTGAAACTTGTACCAAAATTGCTGGAATGGTACGGGCTTGTTGCACCAACAATCAAATCCTTGCCATTTAATACTTCGATATCAAAAGCTGAATTAATTGGCATGCCGGTATTTACAGTTGAGATCGTCAGGCCGCCATCGGTTGTTTTCTGAACACCTTTAATATTACCCATCAGATAAGCGGTGGATCCAATGGCATCTGAGAATGTATAAATATCTCCAAAGTTACCAATGTTAGCCCAGGTGGCTCCCTTATCGCTCGATCTGTAACAATCGAAGAATGGATTTTGAAGTGTTAGCAAGTACTCGCCTCCTGGCAACACTACAAAACGCTTTCCATAACTAAGATTGGTAGTTGGACCAGGAGTTGGCACTACAGACCAGGTTGTTCCATTGTCTGTTGACTTAACGAGTTGGGTAACCCAATTCGGAATACTTGAATCGAGTATCACAGTTGCCAATATTGTTGTGCCGTCAAAAGCAAGGCTTCCGACAAACCCAGTTGGACCTACGATCGAGGAGAATGATTTAACTGCCCACGTCTCTCCATTATTTAGGGAAACAAGAAGACCTTCACTGAGATTTGATCCAACCGTTACTACAACACCGCCTGCGCTTTCAATTGGTATTCTGGTATAATTAGTACTTAGAGCGCTTGCAAATTTTTGAGTAAAAGTAGCACCTCCATCAGTGGATTTATAGACTCTGCCAAGCCCTCCACTACTGCCGAAGGCAAGAATAGAACCATCGGAAAGAATCTCCATTCTTCTAATAGCTGAAGGAGATGCTGGCAAGTTTGTGCTTGTCAACGGAGCCCAGTTAACGCCTTTGTCAATGGACTTATAAATTTTTTGTGGATTAAGGAACGGAATTATATACACATTACCTGCCGCATCTACATCTACATCATAGATCGTAGTAACCCCTACAATCGGGCTAAGGCGGGTCCAGGTTCCTCCACTGTACTTCCAAACAAAGTTTCCATTTGCTATCGCAAATAATGTTGTACCATCGGGGTGGGCCTTCACTCTAGTAATACTTCCTCCGTAAGGACCATTCAGGGATTGCCAATTGAAATTAATGTAAGGTGGAAGCGTTGTAGGATTAACCAGAAGCTCATCAGTAAATTTCAAAACAGAGGATCCAAAGGCCGTGGCAAAAAAATCACCAGCCGCATTAGTGGCAACATCCGTTATGTAAGCCGTAGTAACTGGCAAATTGGTATTGTTCCAGGTGCCTCCATTATCCTGTGTTATTTGAAGAGTTCCGTTTTTAGAAACGGCAATTCCGGAATAGGAAGCATTCTTTAACGGAAAAACAACATTGCCAGAAAAACCAACGGTTGTCCAGGTAGTTCCTAAATCCGATGAATAATAATATGCTGAGAACTGTGAAGCATAAAATTTACCGTCCAGGAAAAATATATTATTAAAAGAGCTTGTGAAGGGTAAGGTTATTGCAGTAGCGGTAGTCCCGACAATCTTATATGTCCTGTATGCAGAGACACCGTCCCAGCCATGCGCCATCATATTTGTTGTTCCGTCAATCGCAGCTTCCTGTGGTTGGAAAGTGGTTGGAAGACCCGTGATTGCCAAGTCTGTCCAGGTTATACCTTTATCTGTTGATCTGTCAACTTTTCCGTATTTAAATCCATACAAATCTCCATTTGCCGCTTCCAAAATTTTATAGTGACTGAAATAATTACTGCTGGCAGTAAATGTTGCTCCATTATCCGTTGATCTAAACACTCTTGAACCATACATAATGATGGTGCCATCTGTAAGTTTAAGAACACCATTTACATAGTCCGATAGTACACTTATCGACCAGGAGGTACCACCATCTGTTGAGGTCCAGTAACCTCGGCCTCCTTTAACAACAAGTATACGATTCGTTGTGTTTGCTACAACAATGCCACTTGTGTTGGCGCCCGTTAAACCATTACTTTTAAACTCCCAGGTTGACCCCGTGTTTAATGTTCTAAATACACCATCTCCACTAGTTCCCATAAAATAGGTCGTGGCTGAAGCAAAAAGAACAGATGTCGTTGATGACCCATAATCAAAAGCTGGGTTTGTCGTGTTCGTCCATGTAGTTCCCTGATTGATCGATTTATAGATTTTATCGCTGAGAAAAAGTGAAATGGAGTTATCAGGTGAGGTAGTCAGTACTCCGTAAAAATAAGTGAGGGGTGTGAGATTTGCTTTGATTGAAGAGAAGGTTGTGCCTGCGTTCGTAGACTTGTAAAAATCAAAATACGATGCTACATATAAATTCCCTGTTCCGTCAACTGTCATTGTATTGTGAGAATCACCTACAGCCAGCGTTAATGAAGTCTGAATAAAATTGGCGGCTGACCAGTTCGCTGTTAATCCCTGATAGGTATGCTTAAATAACTTGCCAGTACTTGTTGTATAATAGATATCTCCTGCTGAATTTGAAACCAATCCAATCCCATTGGATACCTGTTCCGTTGAAATTTGTTTCCATGTTACGCCTTTATCAATAGAAACATAAACACCAGAAAATCCCCATACAACAAATACCTTGTCAGGACCAACCTTTTCGATCTTAGTGCCATTTTGAAACAAGTTGCTGGCAGTTGTAGTCCAGGTATTACCATTGTCTGCTGAGCTATAAAGTGTTGAATAATAAACTCCATACATCTTTCCATCTGTATCAATCATCAGATCATTTATATAAAGCTGTGTTGGGGTGGTGGTTGGTGTCAAAATCCACGTATCACCATTATTCGTTGACTGATACAATCTCTGGCCTATTATTGAATAAAGTGTACCCGTTGTGGATCTTTTCAAACCGGAAACATTACCGCCAAAGGGACCATTTGTAGCCGTCCAATTGTTTTGCGCGAAGGTCTCTCCAAAAAAAATGATGCCTGCTACAAGTAAAATGTATTTCATATGCCTGCCTATTCTTATTCTATAATCCTTCATGTATTTTAACTTAGTTACCCGTTGGCAATGCTGGAACTCCTGGTATTGAATCATCAACGGGATCTGGTCCGGGATTTCCACCACCTCCACCCAGGGTAGCCGCAGCCGCACCAATGGCCAACACCGGCAATACTTTTACCAGTAAAGGCACCTTAGGCTTTATCTGAAATTCAGATGTATACAAAACATCATCAGAATTCTTGGTGTCCGTAATCTTCAAACGATAATCATTTCCCTTTTTAGAATGAGAAGGGAAATAAAGCGTGTGGCCGCCATTATTGGGTATGCCCATGGCACCATCAATACGCTGGCCACCCTTGTATAGTTCGAGGTTAATGGGATTCGTATTACCCGGTTTCCAGTTAATGCTATAACTCTTCCCCCGCTTATAGGATCTTTCGGCATCAAAGTTCTGTAGCTTCACAAAGGGGATATAAACCTTACCGCGGATTTCCAGCGAGATTTTGCCTTTGTAGCCCCCCAGTTCTTCGCGAATGCTCCATTCTACCTTGCGGCCGGTGCCTGGCTTAATCTCGGGACCAATATCACCCTTAACTTTAGTGAGCGGAGCCCCAAAATTGTCGGCAGAAGAATAAAGATCGAGTTTGTATTCGTTGTTGGGATTGCTGTCTTCCAGATCGTAGTGAACGATGATCTTTTCACCGGCCAGCTCCACTTTTTTGATGATAACCACCTGTGCGGAAACTGCAAAAAATGAAAAGCAGCTAATTGCTAGTAAGAATCCTCTCATAATTAGGGGTTTAGGAAAGATAAAGTTATTAAAAAATACCTCTTCCTTACATGTCATCTCAACCAAATTTGTAACCCAAGGCGCAAAATCCCTGAAAAAGGGGAGGTTAACTAATCCGGCTCCAGTTCACCACCGACTTCTTGATCGATTCTATCTGGATGCGGATGGCTTTGTTCTCGGGCTTCTCGAGTTGCGGATCTTGCTCGAGGATATGTTGCGCGGCTTCGCGGGCTTGTTTAAGAATATCTCCGTCTTTGCCCAGATCGGCTATCAACAAGTCAAGTGCTCCGCTTTGCTGGGTACCCATCAAGTCGCCCGGCCCTCGCAATTGCAAATCGGTTTCTGAGATTTCGAAACCGTTGTTGGTTTTCACCATTGTTTCGATGCGGACTTTTGAATCTGCACTGAGCTTGTTGCCTGTCATCAGGATACAATACGACTGCTCAGCACCCCGGCCTACACGCCCACGCAACTGATGCAATTGCGAAAGCCCAAATCGCTCAGCACTTTCAATCACCATCACACTGGCATTGGGCACATCCACACCCACTTCAATAACGGTAGTGGCCACCATAATTTTGGTTTCGCCTTTTACAAAGCGGGCCATTTCAAAATCCTTGGCTTCTGGTTTCATCTGCCCATGCAGAATACTGATCGCCATTTCAGGAAACGCACGGCTGATGCTTTCGTAGCCATCCATGAGATGTTTTAAATCAAGCTTCTCCGATTCTTCAATCAATGGATACACCACATACACCTGGCGTCCCACATCAAGTTGCGTTTTCAAAAATCCATTTACCTGCAGGCGATGCGAATCGAAACGATGCGTTGTCTTGATGGGCTTTCTCCCCTTTGGCAATTCATCAATGACAGAAATTTCAAGATCGCCATACAAGGTCATCGCCAGTGTGCGCGGAATGGGTGTGGCTGTCATCACCAAAACATGTGGATACACCGTTGCATTTTTTTGCCAGAGCTTGGAGCGCTGTGCCACACCAAAGCGATGTTGCTCATCGATGATCGCTAAGCCCAACTTGTTAAACTTCACGCCTTCTTCCAGCAATGCATGTGTGCCTACCAGAATTTTTAAGGTTCCGTTCTCCAACCCTTCATGAATAGGTTTGCGTTTGCTTTTCTTTACCGATCCGGTGAGCAAGGCAATGGAAACACCCATCAGGTCTGCAAATTTTTTTAGGTTGGCGTAGTGTTGCTGAGCCAGAATTTCTGTGGGGGCCATCAAGGTGGCTTGCGCTCCGCTACCTACCACCAGCAACATGCAGATAAAACCCACAATGGTTTTACCGCTACCCACATCGCCTTGCAGTAAGCGATTCATCTGCTTACCGCTTTTCATATCTACATAGATTTCGCGGATCACTCGTTTCTGCGCCTCGGTAAGTGCAAAGGGAAGATGCTCTTTATAAAACAAGGTGAGTATGGCGGTGTCGTTAAACACAATGCCTTTAAATTTTTCCTGTCGCACCAGTTTCATTTTGATCAGGCGCAACTGAATATAGAATAGCTCTTCAAACTTTAGTCGGCTGCGGGCGGCCGCAAGTTGTTCATGACCCGGAGGAAAATGAATAGCCGTTAATGCTGATCGCTTCTCAATAAGTTTCTGCTTTTGCAAAAGCTCTGTGGGTAGTGTCTCCCGAATATGAGATTGGGCACCTTTCAAAACCACTTTGACGAGCTTTGACAAAAACTTACTGTCTATATGGCGCGCTTTGAGTTTTTCACTCACGTTATAAACCGGTTGAAGAAATCCTTCCTTCTCATTGCCCGGTGTTAGTGGTTCTATTTCCGGATGGGCGATTGAAATTTTATTTCCGTATCGATTGGGTTTGCCGAACACCACATACTCGGTGTTCGGTTTAATTTTTTCCATCACCCAATTGATACCCTGAAACCAAACTAACTCAAGTTCTCCGGTTTCATCTTCAAAAGTTCCCACCAGTCGTTTCTTAAATCCGCCACCGATAATTTCAAAGTCCGTTATTTTTCCTTTGATCTGCATCCCGATACCTATCGGGAGCATCGGGTCATTTACTTCGCTGACTTTATAAAACTTTGTGCGGTCTTCATGCCGGAAAGGATAATACTGGATGAGGTGCCCAAACGTAACAAGTTCCAGTTCCTTTTTTAACAAGGCCGCGCGTTGCGGACCAACACCTTTTAGAAATTCGAGCGAGGAGTCAAAAAAATTAGCCAATGGATCTATTTGAAGATTTGCAAATTACTCCAAATGAGCAATCATCTTCAAATTTTCAAATTCGTGAATCAACTAATTATTCTTCCATTCGAGTGTATTAATGAAATGAAGGGTTTCCTTCTTCATAAAATCAATGGCGGGTGCCAACGAATCATTCGATACCCGGGTATTAAAATAAAGAGCTCCCCGTAAAAAATTCCGGGATGAATCCGTCATCGTAAACTGAAGTTGCGTGGGCACTTCGCCTGCAATCTCTGCGATCACCGCTGTTTTACCACTGGGCGTCACTGTTATCAACTCGTCAATGGCCGAAGCTTTGATCTGTTGTTTGGAGGTGAGGTTGTAGGAATCGTTGAGTAAGGCCTTCAAAAAATCATCTTTGTTATTTAACCTTTTATAAGTGATGTGAATGTTGGCCTTCAACTCAGGATAATAAATTTCAATCCAGTATTTTTCACTTACCCACGATGAATCGCGCAGTAAGCGTGCGGAGGTTGAGTATTCAAACTGATACGGTAATGAATCGGGCGAAAGCCGGTATTCCTGAGCCGGTAATAGAAGTCGGTTATACCCCTTTGGTTTGGGTTGATAATCTTTTGTGCATCCGGAAAACAGAATCGTGATAAGAAAAAAAAGTGCGCTCCATCGAAGACATTGTTTGCTGATCCTGGAGCGCATACTTTTTGGATTATTATTCATCAGAACGGAAGATCGTCTGTAGAATTGTCTGGAGCACCTTTCGCATCATCTCCGGCTGGTTGAGAATATTGCGGAGCGGATGAACGATCACCACCACCTGGCTTCGAACCTAACAAGGTCATGTTATCGCCTACAATTTCAGTTGTATAGCGGGTAACACCTTCTTTCTCCCAACTGCGGGTGCGTAGCTTTCCTTCTATATAAACCTGATCGCCTTTGTGCAGATATTTGGCGGCTATGTCGGCAAGGCCGCGCCAAAGCACGATGTTATGCCATTCGGTTATTACTTTTTTCTCACCCGTAGTTTTGTCTTTGTATGTTTCGGAGGTAGCCATGGTAAAGTTGGCTACTGTTGCCCCGTTCTCAAGATTTCTTACCTCAGGGTCTTTGCCCAGGTTGCCCACTAAAATCACTTTGTTAACGCCTGCCATATATTAAGTTAGTTAATTGCCTTTAACAGTTACTATATAAAACTAATCAAGATTGTCAGTTTGAGGCTCTCGAAAACTGATAACTAAATAAACAGCCTTCGAGGGCCTCAGGCTGACATCCGTTTTCAATGCTGTAGCACTATAGTTACAAAATTATCAAAAATTTCTGCGCTACTCTAAAAAGCCAGACTCCTTTAAAAAACGATTTAGTAAAATTGGCTTGGGAAGATTTTCAATTTGATCTTTTGTGTATGCTTTCAAGCCCTCTCTTTTAATTATTGCTTTTAACGCAGTATACGATGTAGCAGTCACCTCAACAAACCGCGTAATCAATTGCTGATGCGAGAGCACATGCTTGTAACTTCCACTTAAACTTTTTACCGTTAGTTTAGACATCCTCTTTTCCTGCTTGCTTAGCAACCCAAGGTTTACGGGCCGCTTTGTTTCAATCAGCATAAAATCATACAAACCACTCCAGATGTCTCCGGGCGCTCGCTTATGCATAAATAATTTGCCCTTGCTATTAATTACCACATAATAGAAGTATCGTTTTTTAACTTTTAGTTTGGAGGTTTTTACGGGCAATACAGTTTGCAGATCATGTAAACAGGCAACACAATTCTTGTTAAAGGGACAAGAGTCGCACTTTGGGTTTTGAGGTGTGCAGTGCAACGCACCAAACTCCATCACAGCCTGGTTAAACGTATCCGGTCTATCGTCCGGTATCAATTCATTCGCCTTTAGCGTGAAGTATTTTTTTCCTTCGTTGCTGGCGATGTCTTTATCTATTCCAAAAATGCGTGCCAATACACGAAACACATTTCCATCAACAACAGCTACTGGTTCGCGATAAGCAAAGGAGGCAATGGCAGCTGCCGTGTAATCGCCAACACCCGGAAGTTTCTTTAACTCGTTAAAATTATCCGGAAACTGTCCTTGCAACTCCGTTTCGATTTTTTTTGCACAGGCATGCAGGTTTCGGGCACGCGTATAATATCCAAGACCCTGCCACAACCGCAAGACTTTATCCTCTGAAGCTCGCGCCAGTGATTTTACATCCGGGAAATTTTCAACAAACTTCAAATAATATGGTAAGCCCTGTGCAATCCGTGTTTGTTGAAGGATAATTTCAGAAAGCCATATTTTAAATGGATCGCGGGTTTCACGCCACGGAAGATTTCGTTTGTTGTCTTCATACCAGTCGATAATTCGTTTTGAAAAAACTTTTTTATTCATTTTTTAAGCGCGATCCGATCGCAATGTCTTAAAAAACAGTTCAATCCACGGTTGTGTTGTGAATCTTAACCGGAAAAGGAACCCATCTGTGTGATAATCAGTAAATTCATTTTGCGTTTGAACAAACTGCGTTTAAATTTGCAGCCCTGAATTTTCA
>LNFM01006898.1_pt1 | contig 23440 bp, 23 predicted proteins | sample 596031 | NCBI WGS metagenome assembly LNFM01 (sample SAMN04254537, study PRJNA301005) | activated carbon metagenome | isolation source: dual media filters at the Ann Arbor, Michigan drinking water treatment plant | place: USA: Ann Arbor | reverse complement strand
GCAAGTACATCCAGCGCATGAGCCCGCACTGCAAGGGCTGCCGCTACGACCCCGCGCAACGCACCGGAGAGTCGGCCTGCCCGTTCACCACGCTTTACTGGGACTTCCTGATGCGTCATGAAGCCGCGTTGGCAGCCAACCCCCGCATGTCGCTGCAGGTGAAGAACGTGGCGCGACTGAGCGAGGCGGACAGGCAGTCCATCGTCGAGCGCGCCGCGGCCATCCGGCGCGGCGAGGTCGGCGCGGCACCGCGGGTCGCGTCGGAGATCCCGCCGAGTGCATGACGCGTCGGCAATGAGCTTCGAGCCCACGCTCGCAGCGGCCACCGCCCGCATCGCCGCCGTACGTCCCGCCGCCTATGCGCGCACGCGCAACGCGATCGATGGCGCAGTCAGCGGCCTGTCGCCGTACATCACGCATGGCTTCGTCACGCTGCCGCAAGTGGTGGCCGCAGTGACGGCGCGCCATGCGCTGGACGTACAGCACAAGTTCGTGTTCGAGCTGGGCTGGCGCGAGTACTTCCGCCGTGTCTGGGCGCAGCGCGGCGACGGCATCCTGCAATCGCTCCATGGCGGCCCGCTGCCCGACGCGGCGTACGCGCGCGAAGTGCCCGTCGACATCCGGCGCGGCGCCACTGGCGCGCCCGTGATCGACGAGGCGGTTCGCATGCTGTACGCCACCGGCATGCTGCACAACCATGCCCGCATGTGGCTGGCGAGCTATGTGGTGCACATGCGCAAGGTGCATTGGCGCGCCGGCGCCGATTGGCTCTATGGCCACCTGCTCGACGGCGACCTCGCCAGCAATCATCTCAGCTGGCAATGGGTCGCCGGGACCGGAAGCCACAAGCCCTACCTTTTCAACGCCGACAACGTGGCGCGCTACGCGCCGGCCGCCTGGCACAGTCCGGGCAGCGTGATCGATACCTCCTATGAGGCCCTGGACCAAATGGCGCGTACCGCGCACACCACACCGCACGCAAACGACCCAGCACCCCACGCCATCACGCCGCTCAACGAGCCTGCTCCAAGTTGCGATCCACCCGCTGACCTCGGCCTGGCCGCACCCAGTGCCACCGACGTCGCGGGACGCGATGTCTGGCTCGTTCACCCGTGGTGCCTGGGCGAACTGCCGTCGGACCTGCTGGCCAACCCGGTCGTGATCGGCGTGTTCGTTGCGGACTTTCACCGCGCCTGGCCCTGGAGCGAACGGCGCTGGCGCTTCGTCGGTCAGCGCATGGCTGAACTCACCGAGATCCGCTGGCACGGCGACATAGCGGCCATCGGCGGCGCACTGAGCAGCGCCCGGAGCGTGCGCAGCATGGCCGAGCCGCACCTTGCCCCCTGGCTGGCAGCGTGGGCCGACTGCCAAGCTGCGCCCACGCTGTTTCCGCCGATCGACCGGCGCTGCGACTCGTTCTCGCAGTGGTGGGCGCGGGTCTCGCGCGGATCGACTTCTGTGGCTGACCTGCTGCTTGCGCGTCAGTAATCGAGCACACCTCGCTTGCGCAGCGGTGGGCACCGCCTCGACCCATGACGATGGCACTCAAGCCAGATACTCTGCACCCGCTCATGGACGATTCGCGCAGACTCAGCCTTGTAGGATGACGAGCGAAGGTCATCGCCTGCTCCTTCTTGATGCCACGACCGTCATGAGGCTCACTTGAAACTCGCCACCTGGAATGTCAATTCGCTCAAAGTGCGACTGCCACACCTGCTCGACTGGCTCGGCAAGCATGCGGTCGACATCGTCTGCCTGCAGGAAACCAAACTCACCGACGACAAGTTTCCGCGGGCCGAACTGCAGGCCGCCGGCTATCGCAGCGTGTTCGCCGGGCAGAAGACCTACAACGGCATCGCCATCCTGATGCGCGAGGCCACCACGGGTGAGCCGCGCGACGTTCAGGTCAACCTGCCGGGCTTTGCCGATGAACAGAAGCGGCTGCTCGCGGTGACCTTCGATGCGGCACCGGCAGACACACTCCGGGTGATCTGCGGCTATTTCCCCAACGGCCAGGCCGTCGGCAGCGACAAATACGCCTACAAGCTCTCCTGGCTCACCGCGCTCACCGACTGGCTGCGCGGCCAGACGCAGCAGCATCCGAACCTCGCGCTGCTGGGCGACTACAACATCGCTCCTGAAGATCGCGACGTGCATGACCCCACCGCCTGGGCCGGCCAGGTGCTGTTCTCGGAGCCAGAGAAAGCCGCCTTTCGCGGACTCGTCGGTCTCGGGCTGGCCGACAGCTTTCGCCTGTTCGAGCAGCCGGACCGCAGCTACTCATGGTGGGACTACCGCAACCTCGCATTCCGTCGAAAAATGGGGCTGCGCATCGATCACATCTTGCTGAGTGGCCCGCTCGCGCGTCGCTGCACCGCGTGCACCATCGACATCGAGCCTCGTCGCCTGGAGCAGCCAAGCGACCATGCGCCGGTGATCGCCACGCTGGAGACGGTGGTCGGCGCGGTGGCTTGACGCGTCCCCGTCGGCCGTCGATGTTGAAAGCAAGTTTGGGTCGATCGCGTACGGGCGGCGCGTAGGCGCCCACGCGGCCATGCCGGACGTGACGTTTCATAATCTCGGCATGAACGAAAACGACGCACGCGAGGTGGTGCTGGTTCGCGCCATTGAAGTGGCGGACCAGGATTTCGCCACCTTGTCTCAGGAGGATCGCCAGTACGCCAGCCGTGCCGCGGCCGAGCTGACGCGGTGGTCGGCCGCAGAAAAGCGCGAGCTCGCGAGTGCCGAGCGCTACCTTGCGCAGCGCGCCCACTTGCTGCTCGGCAAGTTGAGCGAACGCCGGCCGGCAGTGCGCCGCGCCGCCGCGGCCGTTGCGTGGCGCCCGTGGATCGACCTCGTGGTGCCGTTGGCAGCGCTGCTTGCGGGGGTGTTGTTCGAGCGCATCGGTGACCGCGGCCAGGTCAACGTGCTGGCGTTTCCGTTGCTGGTCTTGGTGTTGTGGAACCTCGCCGTCTACCTGCTGCTCGCTATCGCTGGCCTGCACGCAGCGGTTACCCGCAATGCAGCCGGAACTGGAAAACGCGGCCTGCGTGCCTCGCTGCTGGACCTCGCTCGGCGCGCCGCCCCGCGCAGCGGCGGAGCACTCGACTTGCCACTGGGCCGTTTCATGCAGGAGTGGGCCACGCTGAGCGCTTCGCTGACCGGCGCCCGCATCGCCCGCGTGCTGCACTTGTCGGCAGCGCTGTTCGCGGCGGGCGCGGTTGCCGGACTGTATGTGCGTGGACTGGTGTTCGACTACCGCGCCGGCTGGGAAAGCACTTTTCTCGATGCGCTGCAGGTGCATGCCCTGCTGTCGACCGTTCTCGGGCCCGCCGCGCAGGCGCTGGGGCAGGCGTTCCCGACTGCAGACCACGTTGCAACGTTGCGTTTCCCCGCAAGTAGCGGCGAAAGCGCAGCCCGCTGGATCCACTGGTACGCGCTGACCGTGGCCGCGCTGGTGATCGTGCCGCGCCTGGCCTTGTGGGCGTGGGCTGCCTGGCGCGCACACCGACACGCGCACCGCATGGATCTGGATCTGGCGGCGCCCTACTTCCGCCGCCTGCTGGGTGTGCGCGTGCTGCCCTACAGCTTCACGCTCGACGAATCTGCCGGTGATTCACTGAGAACGATCGCGCGCCGCCTGCTGGGCGAAGACGCAGAAGTGCTGCAACGATCCTCGGTGGCATTCGGCGAAGAGGCACGTGCCGTCGACGGAGCCATGCCGGCTGACGCGCAAGTGGCCTTGAACCTGGCGCTGTTCAACCTGGCAGCCACCCCAGAGCAGGAGAACCACGGTGCTTTCCTGGACGCATTACGTGCGGGCCTGCCGCCGCCGCACGCCATGCTGGTCGACGATGGCCCCTACCGCCGCCGCCTGGGTACGCAGCCGGGCAGCGACGAGCGACTGGCGCAACGCCGCGACGCCTGGCGCGCCTTCGCCACCAGTCGCGGCTGGCCGATCGCGATTGCCGACCTGGCTGCGCCTGACCTGACGCAGATCGAGCGCGAACTCGGCGCAGTGCTAGGGCAGTCGGAATGACCGCGTCGCCTGCCGACCCGACAACGGCGCCCGCAATGGAGTCTGCCGGCACGACGATCGAAATCACCCTGATCTCGCATACCAATGCGGGCAAGACCACCCTCGCCCGCACCCTGCTCGCGCAGGATGTAGGCGAAGTGCGCGACGCCCCGCATGTCACCGAGATTGCCACCGCGCACACGCTGCTCACCACTTCACAAGGCGACCTGCTGCGCCTGTGGGATACGCCGGGCTTCGGCGACTCGGCTCGCCTCGTGGCCCGACTGCGCCACGCCGACAACCCGATAGGCTGGCTGCTGCGCGAAGTGTGGGACCGCCACCGCGATCGCCCGCTTTGGTGCAGCCAGCAGGCGATTCGCACGGCGCGCGAGTCCTCAGACGTCGTGCTGTACCTCGTCAATGCAGCAGAAGATCCGCGCGATGCCGGCTATGTCTCCTCCGAAATGCAGGTGCTGCGCTGGATCGACCGTCCGGTGCTGGCCTTGCTTAACCAGCTTGGCCCGCCGCGCACCAGCGCCGACGAGCGCGCCGAGGTGGAGCGCTGGCGCGATCACCTGGCGACCTTCGGCGTGGTGCGCAACGTGCTGCCGCTGGACGCCTTCGCTCGCTGCTGGGTGCAGGAGCGCGTGCTGCTCGATGCCATCGGCGCCATGCTGCCGGCCGGCAAGCTCGGCGCCTACGCGCGCCTGAAGGCGCAATGGCGCCAGCGCAGCAGCGAACGATTCGACGCCGCGATGCAGGTGCTCGCCGAGCAGTTGACGCTGGCCGTCGCCGACAGCGAGCCGATCGACAACGAGGGTTCCAATGCCGCGCAGCGCGTGATGCGCACGCTTGGCATCGGCGAGCGCACGGATCCGGCGCGCGAGCAGGCGATGTCCGTGCTGCTGCGACGCCTCGACCAGAACATCCGCCACAGCACCGATCGACTGATCAGCCTGCATGGGCTCGATGGCAACGCCGCCCAGACCGTGCTGCAGCGACTGCGCGAGAACTTCAGTGCACGCGAGCGGGTGGACGAGGGGCGCGCGGCCTTATGGAGCAGCCTCGTCACCGGCGCGCTGACCGGGCTGAAGGCCGATCTGGCCGCGCTGGTCGGCGGCGTGATCGGCGGCCTGACCGGCGCAGGTGTGGCACGCGGCTTCAACAAACTGGCCGGACGCGAGCGCACCGTGGTTCGGTTTGCGCCGGCCTTTTTGAATGGCCTCGTTCGCTCCGGCGTGCTGCGCTATCTGGCCGTGGCCCACTTTGGCCGCGGCCGCGGCCAGTATGTCGAAGGCGAAGCGCCGGCGTTCTGGCAGGGCGAAGTCGAACAGGCGTTCTCGATGCAAGCAGCGCAGTTCGACGCACTGTGGCCACGGATCGCCGAGCAGGACGACGGCGTCGCTGCCGACCTGCAGCGGCTGTTGTCGGCGCTGGTCGGTCAGGTACTTGCGCGTCTGTACCCAGGCGCGCTCAGCGTGCCCGACGCCGGCGCGCCGCGCGATGCGGGACCGGCCGCGGCCTGAGCACGGGACGATTTCGGGTACACTCCGCGACCTCGCGCCCGTAGCTCAGTTGGATAGAGTACTTGGCTACGAACCAAGGGGTCGTGGGTTCGAATCCTGCCGGGCGCGCCATTACATGCCACACGGAACAAGGGGCTGCAGCGATGCAGCCCCTTTTCTTTCTTGACACCCCGCTCCGGCCGTCTCGCTCGACTCGGCACGCGGCCTTCCCTACATGGGACGCGTCTTGTCAAAGCGACCACGCGAGGGGCGCTCGATTCACGACTGCGCTGCGTGCGTGTTTCGACCAACAAGGGGCACGACACCGACCCCGGTTCTCAGCATGCGCGGCATGCAAGCACACATCATCTCGTCGCCCCGACCCTAAGCCCGCCAAAGCGTGGCGGCACCCACGCCGCCCGCCGTCTTTAGCGTTTGCTGTCCGCCGAGCCCGGTTCGCGTCGGCTGCGCTCGCGCGCTTCCTGCGCGGCCGCCCTTTCGCATTGCTCCTTCGACATGATGCTGGGGCAACCGGTCACCACACTGGCCCCACCGCGTCGAGCACCCTCTCCGCCACCTTTGTGTCCGTCACGTTGCGGCCGCTTGTCGCCAGCGGGCGAATCGGCCTTCATCGAGCCCTGTGCCGCTCCCACTTGTTTAGCTTTTGCCGCACGAGCCCTTTCGGCGTCGGTAGCGACCCGCACTGTGCCGCTACCTTTAGGCGCGACCTCGCGCGCCGATCCTCGCGGGGGATTCACTTCGACCGAGCCGGGCTTCGGCGGTGGATTGACCGTCACGGTTGCCGGCTTACTCGGCGCGTTCACTTCAACCGTGCCCGCCTTCTTGGGTGCGTTTACTTCCACGGAGCCACGCTCCTGAGCTTGGGCAAGCGATCCGGCGCACAAAGCAAAACATCATGGCAACCAGCAGGTTATGGGTCTTCACTGTTTATGCTCCAAAGTACGACGAGATGATCTTTTCTGCCCTCGACATCGACCGGTCACTTGGCGGCCGGTACGTTGGGCAGACGCTTGTTACCCTGGACCTTGTCGCCCAGCGCCTGAGTTCGAAGCTCCGAGAAATTGCCCTCGATCACTGCAACCTGCCTGTCTTGGCTGACTACCGTGCCCGGCCGGCCCGGTAGCGACCCCATATTCTTTTCCCCTATCCGCACAGTGGAGCTGGACACCGCGCCGACCACATGCGACGGCGCCCGAATCGCCAGGTTGCAGCGATACCTGCCCGTGGGCACCGTTTCTCCCGGCCAGCTAACGACCACGTTCACGATGCCGCTGTAACCCTTGGGGACCGTGTCGCCCAACGCAACGACAGTCGTTTGCGAATTCACGAATGCTGATCCGTTGAAGCTGCCACACGTCACCACGACATGCGAGGTGATATCCGCCAAGTTTCGCGCGCGAACCGGAACCTGAAAGTCGATCTCGATCGCGTTCGCAACGCTAGGCAATGCGATGGCGCCTGAAGTGACAAACGCAACGCCTAAAGCCGACACGCGGGTTCTCATCGCGGCGCTCCTCCGCCGCTTTTTTCTGAGAACTCGAGCGGCCGCGTCTTGAGCGTGGCCTTGGTCGCAGACGCCGCGCCCGCTTCACCGTTGAAGTCAAGAGCCAGCGTTCGCAGCGTCACCCGAGCCGCCGCTGCATCGGCTGGCCTGTCGGTGAACTCCAGCGGCATGGTGCGGATGACGGCCGAGTCACTCGCGGCATAAGTTGTAAACGCCGCAGCGGCCATCACCAAAGCGCAAGTCAGCGACAACACGGTTGTTGATCCCTTTGACATCCGACTCTCCAGTTGAAGCGGTATGCGTCCGGCCCTTGCGGTCACTGCAAAACTTGTCTGCGGCGCCATCATTGCGCTCGCCATTCGCCCTTGAGCGATTCCGAGCACTGCATCTGCGCCGATGCAGCCGCAGTCACTCCACCGGGCAGCGCCATGCCGGGAAACGTTCCGTAGTAGCGATAGGTGGATTCAGCGGCGGTGCCTTTCTTGACCAGGCACGTGCCGACCTGTCCGACAGTCGGGCAGCCGCCGGCAAGGTACTGCATCTTCTGAGCCTCGCAAGACCGCTGCGCCGTGGCGGCCTTGTATGACGCCCCGGTGAACTCGTTGCAGAACCCCGCCGGTGCGTTGTTGCAGCTGCCAGCAAAGCTACCTGGCCCCGCGACTGCGGCGACCGACGCGCTGCCGGCACGCTCGCCGCAGCCGCCGACTTGCGCGGCAAAAACCAGCAGCACGACAACGAACGCGCGCGCGTTTGGATTGCGCTGAAGAATCTGGCTGCCGCCATGAAGTACGTCTGGTTCGATCACCGAATGCTCCCATCGACGCGGGGGCTGAAGGGCGCCCCGGGCGCCAGAGGAAGCGTAGAGGGTACGGCCGTTACCCAGTAGGCGAACTGCGTGTCCCGGCCGCGCTGGGTCGCGACGAACGAGAGACCGCACGAGTAATCGGTAATCGTCGCCGGGTCCACACCGGGATTGGCGTTTACGGTAACCGTGACTTCGCCGCGAAATGCGCCGCCGGCCAACGTGCCGGTCCCCATCGGCGCAGCGCCGGAGCCATCGGGCGCCGGCGAAGCGCCGGGCCGCAGCCTGCCCACTCTGTAGACCAAACAGTGCACGCTTGCATTGCGGCTGTCCGGCGGAAGGTTGCTGACCTGCACCGGCACGGTGAAGGTGAAGTCGGCGGCTGTGCAAGGAGCGGCCGCAACAAAGAACAGTACCGCTGCCGTGAGCACCGGCCACGGCAGACGAAGGAAAGGCATGGATGACCTCTTCGATTGTTTGTTGAGTGCAGGATCATCGTTACGCAGGAAGAAGGCAGGCGCGTTCATTCGCTCCGCCCGGTGCCGGTCAAAGCAAGCGACGGTGTGCGCACCGCAACCGACGAGAATCGGTAGATCGTCTCGGATGCCCCTGTACCAGTGAGCATGATCGTCGCAGTGCGCGCTGTAACCGGCGTGAAGCTGAAGGGCGTCTCCGCCACGCCTGTGCCGGTGAGAGTCATGATCGGTGTGCGCTTGGCTATTGACGAAAACGAAGCCGGAGCGGCGACGCCAGACTGCGATGCAGGTGCAGCGGAGGTTGCAGGTGTCTTTGTGAGCGGCTTGCTGCGTTGCTGTGGCTTGACCTCGGCCCGATCAACCTGCACGCCGGGGTCCTGCCGGGCAGCCTTGCCAAAGTCTTCCGCAGTGATCAAGGGCTTACCGTGAAGCGTCGAGCGCTTGACATGCTGTTCGGCCGCCGGCGGAGCGCCGCGCGTCTCAGCGGAGTTCGGGGGCTGCCCACTGTTGCATGCCTTCAGCTCCGCTACCTTCAACGGGCGCTGTGCGACCGAGAAGCTGCGTAGCGCACCGACCGCCCGCTTGAGCGATTGGCATACCGGCATAGGCGCCGCAGCGGCCGATGCAGCAATGGTCGAGGTGCATCGCGAACCGCGGCAATCCCAGATCACGCCGTCGATCTTGACGACTTGGTGGCCCGCGCTTGCAAGCGTGTCAGCCACCACGCGAACGCCTTGGCTTTGGACCAACTGGTTGGCTTCACTCCCGAACGCACGAGAAAGCAAGCCCAGCGAAAGTGCTGTCAGGATAGACACATAGCGAGGACGGCTGCCACATGCAATCACCGCACGGGCGTCAGTTCGATCGAGGCGACCCTGACGACGCCAAAATCGGAGGACAGCACCACTTGCTGAAACTCTCGCGTCGATTGTGGCGTGACGATGAAGCTGATCGCCTTAGGCGCGCCCACCGGCACGCTGGTCGATAGTCTGCTGGGGCTGCCCGGCGACCTCACAACGACGGTGTCACTTGACGGACGTGCCACGCGATCAACATGGAAGGTCACCAAAACGGGTTTTCCAACTTGAACCGCTTTGAAAAACACAGCCAGCCTGCCTCCGACACTGAACTCCCTGACCTCGAAATAGTCACCATTGCTGTCGTAGTCCCCATCGACTTTAAGGTGCGCCACACCAGGAATCAGCGGTGCGCGCGGCGTCAACTGCATGGGCGTGCCGAGACCGGTGGGTGTCACAGTAATGCCGGCCTTGGAAAATTCGAGCACCTTCAAGTTGAGCGGCAAGCGCGCGGGTGGAGCAACCTTCAGACCCGTCTGCGGCTGCCGTAAGGCCTCGGGCGCGACAGCCTTCAGGTTCGCCGGATCTGCGGCGAAAGCTGGGACCCCGATGACGGCGGCCAAGACCAACACAACCACCCCGGCGCCGAGCCAGGCTTTCGAACGGCTGTCGTCCAAGGCAATAACTCGATGCGGCATGGTGAGCCTTCTCTTAACTGGTCGAAGCTCCATGAGGTGGATCTACTAGAGTCGACCAAGGGATGTTGACTCAGGTTAGCAGCAGCATCCACCGCTGCATACGGTTTCACAGGCCGCAGCAAACGCACGCACAACGCGAGCAAGATTGCTTGCGTTGACGGCGCAATCAGAATGCCTCGCACAAGCGAAGTTGACCCACCGCGCGCTTGCCGAGCGAAGAACTGCCAGCGATCACGGGCTCTCGATGAACGATCTGCGCAACGCACCATTGATGACCGTCTCTGTTGCCAGGAGCCTGCTTGGCTTGCCACTTTGACGGAAAAGGGGCTGCACTCATGCAGCCCCTCTTTTGACGCCCACCCGGGGCGTCTGGCTTGCTTGCCTTGCTTAGCGCGCGGACTTCAATGCCGGACGCCTCCTGAGGCCGGGAGTCCGAGCCGCTGGCGCAGTTACGGGTGACATCGAGCGGGCCGCCACCGTCAACCGTCGTGCAATGCCGCGCGACGCGCGACGCGCAGCGGTTAGTGCCTGTTTCATCGATGCGCGGATCGTCTTGGCCGCTGTCTCAATCTCGCTCATCGAGCCACGCATCGCACCGGCTGCGCTGTGGGTTGCGCGTCGGATCGCCTTGTCCGTGGTTGCGAGTCGGGTGCTCACCTCGGCGAACGACAGGGTGCGCACCATGGCGGGACGCGCATGCGATGCGCGGGCCATGTCCTTGCGAGGCGTTGCCGGTGCAGCCGGCATCGTGCGTTTGCTGACCGCTCGGCTGGTCGTCGTTTTGCGTCGAGTTGTCATGCTTCCTCCTTCATCGTCAGTGGCGTGCGCCGATCGCGCCCGCCATGATCATTCTGGCTCGCGCTGATGGAGACATGCGTCCTTGCATCAGACCGCAGGCAATGAAGGTGGAGACACCCATCTAATCCAACGCCTGCCTCGACACCCGGCGCGTCGACGCGGTTGAAGTGTTGGTGAACTAGATTTTGCCGAGCGCGCGCAAGACGCCGATGACGGCATCGGACAGTTCGAGGTCGGTCGTGAGGAACCGGTCCTCGAACGACTGAAGAACCACCGACACGCCCGGCTGACCCGCTCGCCGCTCGACATCATCGAGCAGCGCCTGCAGATCGACGAAGACCTGGCGTTCATCCGGCGCCAGGTGCCGAGCGGCACTGAAGGCGCGGTCCTCGATCGGGCCGAGGAACAAGTCCCACACGAAGCCAAGTACGCCTTCGCTTTCGGCGAAAACGTGCATTTCCAGCAGGTTGTCGGCGCGCTGTCCGAGTTGCCGATAGCGATCGATCTGCGGCTGAAGCTTGACGCGCAGCAGCTGAGTACGAGCCAGCGCATGCGCTCGATCGTCGGCCGGCGAGCGGCCGGTCCTGATCTGTGTCGATGCAGTTGCAGCCAAAGGTGGGGTCGACATGGTTCGATGAAGCTACGCGTGCTGACGCCACGCCGCAACACGAAAATTCCGTTGCCTACTCAAATGGTCTGCGATCGTCGTTGGCGTTGCTCCAAGCACTCGCAACATGGCGGCCACACCTACGGAGAACTACGCGGAACCCGAACGCTGAACAGATCGCGGGCGAACTGGCGCGCCGGATTCACCGTCGAGCGATGGTTTCACGACGCCGAAAGGCTTCCTCGAGGATCGCGCCTTCACCCGACTCGTCTTCTGAAATGCCGACGCGCGCGCGCAACAGCGCCAGTTCAACCATCAGGCCGCACCAGTAGCGGGGCACCGTCTCTTCCGAACTATGGGCATCGCGGCACAGGTAAGCCGGGCTGAGTTGCTCGAACAACGCCTCGAACTGCTCCAACTCGTCGTTGCGGAGCTGGTTCGTCTTTTTCGACCAGGCAATCATGTTCGCTCCCGCGGGGCCCATGCGCGCTCGGGCCACTGCAGGCAGGATGCGCTCCGTGCGCTGAGACGGCGCCTGCTGCGTCAAGGCCGATGATGGCAACGTCGCCCGCATCGCCCCTCGTTGCCACAAGCTTGATGTCACGCAAGACGGGCAAAGCCGAGTGGCCCTTGCATTCAACGCCTAATCAGACGCCTCATCCAGCCCAACAGCGCGTCCGGCAGACGCTCCGGTTGCCGCACCAGGGCGTACTGGTTGGCGCCAAAGATGTGCGACAGGTAGTCGGCCGCTTGCCGATCGACGGTCACGCAGAACGAACTGATGCCCTGCAACCGCGCTTCGACGACTGCCTGCCGCATGTCTTCCACGCCGTAACGACCGCCATAGTCGTCGACGTCGTTGGGCTTGCCGTCCGAAAGCAAGATCAGCAGTCGATGGCGCACCGGCTGCCGCATCAGGGTGGCAGTGGCATGACGGAAGGCGGCACCGGCACGGGTGTAATGCTCCGGCTCGAGCGCGGCGATGCGCAGCGCAACCTCGCGCGCAAAAGTTTCGTCGAAGCGCTTCAACTCGCGCATCGTGACGCCGCGGGCACCCTGTCCGGAGAACGCCAGAACACTGTACGGCTCGCGCAGGCTCTCCAGCGCCAGGCATACGAGCAGCAGCGCCTCACGCTCCACGTCGATGACGCGACGCTGGTCCGCCACCCAGCTATCGGTCGATCCGCTCACATCCACCAGAAGCGTGATCGCCAGCGAGCGTCGCAACGGACGTGTCGTGCGGTAGAGCGCCTGCGCCATCGGCAGGCCGGCGGCGAAGTCGGCGCGCGCCTCGATGACGGCGTCCAGGTCGATATCGTCGCCGTCCAATTGACGGCGCAGCTGCACGCGATCGGCCGTCAACATCTCGAAGCCACGCCGCACGGCCGCCAGCAACACGCGATGACGCTCGAGCGTTGACGCCACCCACGAACCGTCACCCGCGACCACGGGTCGCACATGGACCCGCGCACCCGGATACCGATAGTGGCCCCCTCGGTAGTCCCACTCCGGGTAGTCGAACGCATGGTCGACCGATGCCCGCTCATCGCGGTGCGCCGTCGGCGCCCCTCGGGGCGGCGGGTCGTCGGACAGCAGCACCTCGCTCGACCGGCCGGGCGTGCTGACCAGGCGGGCTTCGCTCAGTTCAGAGACGTCTTCGGCAAAGTCGTCGGCGGCGGTGTCGACATCGCGGTCCGTGGGGCGTTGCAATCCCAGTGGATCAGCGGCCATCTCGTGCGGCTGCTCGGGCTGCACCATCCACGCGCCCGGTTGCGCGTCATCCTCATCCTCCGGCGCGATGCGCGCGCGGGGGGTGCGCGCCAGGCGGGCACTGCGCAACGCAGGTTGATCAATCGCGCCGGCCGAAGCGGCCGGGGCGGACGGTCCTTCAGTCGCCTGCGCGGGGGGCGCGCGCAACTCCCCAGTCCACTCATCCTTCCACAGCACGCCCGAGGCGGTCGAAGCAGCGGTCGCCCCGCGCTCGCGCGACCAGGCCTTTGCCTCGCGCATCGAATCATCGGGGCGGGTCTCGACAATCCCGCACGGCGACCGTGCAAGCCGGTCCCGCACAGCGCACTCGAGCATCCGGCCAGCCGGTGCAAAGCGCGCCAGCGGCGGGCGCGCCCGCAGCGCGTGCTGGCGGGCACGCAACAGCGGCTCCCTCATGCCGGGCAGCGCCCGGCACAGGTCGGCGTCGGCTGCATCGGCCTCGAACAGAAGCACGAGGTCTTGCTCCAGCGGACTGGCGGCACGCGCCCAGCAGGCCGCGCTGCCGCGCAGCGCGCGCATGGCCTGCTGCAAGGCGAGCAGCCGGTAACGAGCACCAGCGGCCTGCGTGTCGGTCAGCCCAAGGTCGCCGGGCAGCCACAGGACCGTGCCATCAGTGGCTGGCAGGGCGGCGCTCGATGGCGGCACTGATCGGCGCCCAAGCACGCGCGCAAGCAGTGTTGGCGTCGCGCGCGGCGGTGCCCGGCGGATGGTCCAGACCTGACCGAATGCCGCGACCAGCAGCAGATCGACTCTCTCCACCGCATCGGTCAGCGTCCAGGTGCGTGGGCCGGGCGCGCGCGGCCGGTGCCGCCGCCACAGCCTTTGCGCGAAGATCGTGGCTTCGCGCGCCACCTCGGTGAGAACGTCCTCTGCTTCTGCCATGACGGCGGCAAGCGGGTCAGGGGAACGTGACGTCGATCAGATCGAGCATCGCCCGCGTCAGCGTGGCGTCATCCGACAGCGGGCCGACGATCGCCACCCGGCAGGCCTCGCGCACGCCGACGCCGCGCGCGATCAGCTGGGCAGCCGCAATCAGCAACCGGGTGCCCGGTACTTCGGCCAAGCCGCGGTCATGCAAGCCGCGCAACCGCTGGCCAAGATCCACCAGCGCACGCGCAGTCGGCGCATCGATGCCCCGCCCCTCGTGCTGGACCACCTGCGCTTCGTGCGCTGCGCTGGGGAAGTCGAACTCGATGGCGACGAATCGTTGGCGCGTGCTCGGCTTGAGATCCTTGAGCATCCGCTGGTAGCCGGGGTTGTAGGAAATCACCAGCTGGAACCCGGCGTCTGCAAGCAGCAACTCGCCGGTCTTGTCGATCGGCAGCATGCGACGATGGTCGGACAACGAATGCAGGACCACCACGGTGTCCTGCCGCGCCTCGACCACTTCGTCGAGGTAGCAGACAGCGCCGTCGCGCACCGCGCGAGTCAACGGCCCATCCTGCCAGACTGTGCCGTCGTGACGGATCAGGAAGCGGCCGACCAGGTCACTGGCGCTCAGATCGTCATGGCAGGCCACCGTGATCAGCGGTCGGCCCAGCTTCCAGGCCATGTGCTCGACGAAGCGTGTCTTGCCTACACCCGTCGGCCCCTTGAGCATCACCGCCAGGCCAAGGGCGTGGCAGCGCTCGAACACCTCCTCTTCACCGGCGCGGGCGAGATAAAACGGCGGCGTATCCACCGGCGCCAGGCAGGCGTCACGCACGTGCCGGATCGGCCGTCGCCGTCAATGGCACGCCACCGCCCGCGGCGCGCGGCATGTCGTCGACGACAAAGCGCGGCGTGTAGCGAAAGAAGTCGATCACGAACATCGCCACGCCGCTCGCGAACAGCATGCCGGTGGCCGCCAGCATCAGAAAATGGACCTGGATCTTCAGCTGTGCGTCGAGGTAGCCCAGTCCCATGATCCGCTCCAGGTAGACCTGTGCGATGCCCGCCGTGGCGAACGACAGCGTCATGCCGAACATGCCGGACAGCTGCGTCCAGAAGGCCCAGTAGCCGAGCGACGTGCCGCGCTCGGGACGACCCGGCTGGATCGCCGGCAGCGCATAGCTGATTACTGCCAGGACGATCATGCCGTAGGCACCGTAAAAGGCGGCGTGACCGTGCATCGCGGTGATCAGGGTGCCGTGGGTCCACTTGTTGACGTCGGGAAAAGTGTGGGCAAAGCCGAGCAGGCCGGCGCCGAACAACGTGAAGATGGCGGAGCCCAACGTCCAGTGCAGGGCGAGCGTGTTCGGATGCTGCAGACCCGAGCGGCGCATGGCGCCATAGGCGTACATGGCCATGGCCACCAGCGCCGCCGGCTCCAGCGCACTGAAGAAGCCGCCGATCGGCAGCCAGTACTTGGGCACGCCGACCCAGTAGTAGTGGTGCGCGGTGCCGAGAATGCCGGCGATGAACACCAGCCCGACGATCACGTACAGCCACTTGTCCATCACCTCGCGGTCCGCGCCGGAGAGCCGGATCAGCAGGTAGGCGAGGAATCCGCCCTGGATCATCACCCACACGCCTTCGACCCACAGATGGATCGTCCACCAGCGGTAGAAGATGGACACGGTGTAGTTGTCAAACTCGAGCAGCGCCGGCAGGTACAGGAGCGCCGAGCAGCCCAGTCCGATCAGCAGTACCAGTTCAGGCGTGGTGAAGCGCTTGGAACGCCAGATCGTCATGCCAACGTTGAACAGGAACATCAGCATCACCACCACGATCGTGAGCTTGTGCGGCAACGGCTGCTCGAGCAGCTTGTTGCCGGTGCCATAGCGAAACAGGTAGCCGATGACGGCGGTCACCCCCATCACCACGAACAGACCCAGTTGCCAGTACGCCAGGCGCGTGCTGTACAGCTCGGTGCGCGACTCCTCGGGCACGACCCAGTAGGTCGCCCCCATGAAGCCAGTGAGCACCCAGACGATCAACAGGTTGGTGTGGATGACCTTGGTGACATCGAACGGCAGGATGTAAAGCAACGGATCGGGGCCCAGGTACTTTGCCGCCGACAGCAGGCCGAAGGCGATCTGCAGCACGAACAGCAGCATCGCGACGGCGAAGTACCAGTAGGCGACCGACTGACTCTTGTAGCGCATGGACAGACTCCCTTGGCGACCGACGCGCTATTTGAGCGTCATCAGGTACGCGACCACCTGATCAATCTGGTCCGGCTGCAGGCTGTCCCGATACGTCGCCGGCATGAACGACACCCCATTGGCGCCGTACATGCCGCCTGCGGCGATATGGGCGCTCGGACGCGAGATTGCTTCGCGCAGGTAGCCTTCGACATCCTTGGCCTCGCCCTTGTAGTCGCCCGACTTCAGGGTTGCGGCGGCGCGTTCGCCGGCTCCGGCGAGCGACGGCCCGGCCATGTTGACTCCGGCGACGATCGAGTGGCATGAACTGCAGGCGGGCTGCGCGCTGCGAAACACCCGCTCACCCAGCGCGATCGGGTTGCTGCCCTTGTCCACCGGCCGTGCACCGGGCGGCGCATTGGCCAGACCAGAAGCCGCGGCGGCAACCGCGCCGGGATCGAGCGGGCGATCGGTGCCCGGCAGGGTCGCGCCGGTCACCAGGATGGGTCGCGGCGGCCAGCCCGCGTTATCGACCTTGCTGACCCAATCGAGGAAGGCGATCAGGTCGGTGATATTGCCTTCCGAAAGGTTCTGGCGAGGCATCAGACGTCGATGCTTGTTCTCGTCATAGAACTGCGACGGGTCACGCATGTAGGCCTGCAGATAGGCAGCCCCGCGATGCTGCGTGATCTTGGTCAGGTCCGGCGCGTAATAGGCGCCCTCGCCGAACAACGTGTGGCAGTTGATGCAGTTGTTGTCATGCCAGACATCCTTGCCGCGTTTGACTTCCGGCGTAATGTTCTGCGCATTGGTGAGCTTTGGAAATTGGCGATGACTGTCGATGGTCAGGCCGATGAACGCCAGCGCTGCCACCGCGGTGCAGCCGATGGCGAACAGCCTCGATTGGCGCTTGTTCATACGCCGATGCCGCCCCAGTAGTGCACCGAGATCCAGCCGGTCCACCCTGCGGCCAGCAGCAAGAGGGACAAGAAGAGCCAGCTGACCCAGGCCAGGCCGCGCGCGAGTTTCGACGGTTCCATAAGATGCATTTGGCGCCCGCCACGGTCGACCCGAGGCAGGCGGACTCAAGGAGCGGGGTCAAGAGGAACCGGCAATCGGCATGCCACGAGCGTGGGCGCCGGTTGCGCACATGCAGCGCGCGGCGCCGCATCAGGCGCCGTCGTAGCCGGCTTCCATCAGCTTCACCATCGCGTACAGCGTCTGATTGACCGGTGTCGGCACACCCAGTTCGCGCCCCCGGCGAGCCACGAAACCGTTGAGGTGGTCGATCTCGGAGGGCTTGCGGCGCGCCATGTCCTGCGCGGTCGACGAACGCTGTCCCGGCATCGCCGTCGCGATCCGTTCCGTTGCCTGCATGCAAGCATCAGGATTCAGCGCCACCCCGTCGGCGGCGGCAAGCGCGATGACCTCGTGCACCACCGCAGCCTGCATCTCGCGCACTGCAGGCGACGCAGCCATTTGCGCATAGGTGGCCTGCGCCAGGCCGGATGCGGCGTTGTAGGCACAGTTGACCAGCAGCTTCGACCACAACTCGGCCACGACGTCGTTCGCCACGGTGACCGGCACGCTGGCGCGCGCGAAGACGGCAACGATGTCCTGCAGTTTCGAAGCGACCCGAGCGTCGCCGTCTGCCCGCGCGTTCGGCGCGCCGATGACGAGGTCGCCGCGGCCGAAGTGCTTGACGATGCCGGGCCCGGTCATCGCCGTGGCCACGTACACCACCGCCGGCACCACCAGTTGAGTGACATGCCGCGCGATCGTCGGCGCGTTCTCTACGCCATTTTGCAGGCTCAACACCACGGCATCGGGGTGCAGATACGGCGCCATCTCGTGCGCCACGGCGTCCGTATCGGTGGACTTCACGCAGAACAGCACCAGATCAGCGCCGCGTACCGCGGACAACTGCTCGCTTGCCGATACCGCGATCGACGCCACGCTGCCTGCCATGTCGAGTCGCAGGCCGTGGCGCTCGATCGCCTGCACATGCGCAGCGCGGCCGATCAGCGTGACGCGGCAGCCGGCACGCGCGAGCATGCCGCCGAAAAAGGCGCCGACCGCGCCGGCACCGACAACCGCAATTGATTGGAAGGGCGTGTTCACGACGGAGGGATCAAACGAGTGATGGACGGGGATGCAGGTCACGCGACCCGCGCCGCGGCGGAGTCAGCGTCAGCGCGCCGTGTCGTCGCTTGGCGCGGTTTGCGCCGCACTCCCCGCCGGCAGGATGCGCCAGCGCGCCGATCGATCGAAGGCGCGCTTGATGTCGTCAGTGCTCGGCGTGTTGCCGGTCGTCAGAAAGCGAAGGCGCCACCACTGAACATAAAGCAGATACCACCAAGCCGGCCGACCCTCCGCCACGCTGCCGTCCGCCAACTGGCGACGGACGGGCTTCATGTAATCCAGCACAGCAGCACCTCCGCTTCGCAAAGTGGGTGAAGCAGTCCGCAGTTCTGTCGACGCAGGCAGCATAGCGACGCCGGTTCAACCCGCCGAAACCGGCGACTGCCAACTTGCAGCGCTGACCCTTCGGCAATCGGATGCCGTCGGCGCTTTTGACGCATTGAGCCCGCTCCTACGTGTAACCCGTTGTTTCTGTTGCCCGGCATAAAACGTGCAGCGGGAACGTTGCCCATCAAGTCACCAGCCCATATCGAATGCCGATCGCCCTGTGGCACGTCAGCGACGTTCAAACCACGATGCCGCTTGACCCGGGTCCAGTCGCACTCTTCGGCGCACTGCTGCTGGTGCTGGTTGTGCTCGCGCGTCGCAAGTAAGCAACCGCGAAGGCGCCGGTTGGAAGCGACGCACGGCTCTGTGCTCAAGACGCCGTCCCATCCACAGCGTTTCCGAAAAAAAAAGGCCCGCACGACGCGGGCCTTGGGGTCTGGCGGAGACGAAGGGATTCGAACCCTTGATGCACGTTTTTGCGCGCATGCTCCCTTAGCAGGGGAGTGCCTTCGACCTCTCGGCCACGTCTCCAAAAAAACAGTCGCGCGTGCTGCCTGCCACGCGCGAGGCGCAGTTTAGACGCTCATGCGTCGACGGCAAAGCCGCGCATCGCTTCAGGCCGGCGCCTGCTCCAGATCGAACGCCTTGTGCAGCGCGCGCACCGCCAGTTCCATGTACTTGTCCTCGACCACGACCGAGGTCTTGATCTCGCTGGTGCTGATCATCTGGATGTTGATGCCCTCTTCGGAGAGCGTGCGGAACATCAAGCTGGCCACGCCCACGTGCGAGCGCATGCCGATGCCGACGATGCTGACCTTGCAGATCTTCGGGTCGCCGACAATCTGCTTGGCGCCGATGCTGTCCTTGACCTTGTTTTCGAGCACGTCCATCGCCTTCTGGTACTCGTTGCGGTGGACCGTGAAGCTGAAGTCCGTGGTGCCCTCGACGCTGATGTTCTGCACGATCATGTCGACGTCGATGTTGGCGTCGGCGATCGCGCCGAGGATCTTGTAGGCGATGCCTGGGCGATCGGGCACCCGTGTGAGCGTGATCTTGGCCTCGTCGCGCGAGAAGGCGATACCGGAGATGACTGCCTTTTCCATCTGGGTGTCTTCCTCGAAGGTGATGAGCGTGCCGGAACTGGCTTCCTGGGCGAGCGGCAGGTCCGCATCGGTCAGGCTGGAGAGCACGCGCAGCTTGACCTTGTATTTGCCGGCGAACTCCACTGAGCGGATCTGCAGCACCTTGGAGCCGAGGCTGGCCATTTCCAGCATCTCTTCGAAGGTCACCGTGTGCAGTCGCCGCGCCTCGGGAACGATGCGCGGGTCGGTCGTGTAGACGCCATCCACATCGGTATAGATCAGGCACTCGTCGGCCTTGAGCGCAGCCGCCAGGGCCACCGCCGAGGTGTCCGATCCACCCCGTCCGAGCGTGGTGATGTTTCCGTGCTCGTCTGCGCCCTGGAAACCAGCCACCACCACCACGGTGCCGGCAGCCAGGTCGGCGCGGATCTTCTTCTCGTCGATCTCGAGGATGCGCGCCTTGGTGAACGCGCTGTCGGTCAGCACGTGAACCTGCGGCCCGGTGTAGCTCTTGGCCTTGAGCCCGAGTTCCTTCAGCGCCATGGCTAGCAGGCCGATGGTCACCTGCTCACCGGTGGAGGCGACGACATCGAGTTCGCGCGGATCGGGGTTCGGTTGGATCTCCCTGGCCAGGGCGATCAGGCGATTGGTCTCGCCGCTCATCGCCGAGACGACGACGACGATCTGGTGGCCGGCGCGACTCCACTTGGCGATGCGCAGCGCGACATTGCGGATCCGCTCGGCGTTGCCGACCGACGTGCCGCCGTACTTGTGAACGATGAGCGCCATGAGCGCGTGTCCCTTCCGCTAATTCGGCCAATTTGGCTGGTTCGGCTCGGGGCTGGTTCGCCTCGCTGCCTGATGTGCCGGTGTGCCTGCGCGTCGAATTGCGCGCCGGTCGTGTGCGAAGCCAGCGATTATATGGTCGCGACCCCGCATGCCCGTCCACGGCCACTGCGGCGGATCAAGCAGGCGTGATCAGATCGGCCGCCGGCTGCCACGCGAGCGCCACGCGCGGTCCATCGGCGTCGGTCAGACGCACGTCGGCGCCCAGTCCGGCGACGAAGATCAGCCGATCGTCGCGCCACACCAGCGGCAGCGCCGCGCGCTCGAACTCGGCGATGCCCGCGTCCTGGAACAGCCGCTTGAGCGTGCGCGACGGGCGCGACGGGTGTGGCTTGAAGCGTTCCCCGCCCCCGCGCGCCCGCACTTCCAGCGGTGCGGCGCGCAGCCAGTCGGGATCGAATCCTTCGCCGGCCGCGGGCTTGAACAGCAGCGTGCCGCCCCATTCGGGCAGCACCACCTCGTCCTCGCCCTGCCAGTGGAACGCGCGGCCGCTGCGTTCGGCCACCTGCGACACGTGCAGCACCAGCAGACCGCGATGGCGGCGCACATCGACCCCGCCGGGCAGACGCACCAGCAATCGCGCGTCACTGCGCGCGGTCAACGCCTGCTCGATGATCTCGTTCAGGCGCGCCAGCGACGGCGCTTCACTGCCCGCGGCGGCCAGCCACGCGCGCAGCACCAGCCGCTGCCGCGCGGGCGCCAACCAGGCGAGGCGGTCCAGCCGCAACGCGCCGCCCGCCACATTGGCGGTGCATGCCGCCAGATCGTCGGCAGCCAGCGAACGCAGCGCCTGCGATGCATCGGACACGAGTTCGATGCTGCGTGCCGCGGCGAGTTGAAACCCCGGCCGCGCAGCTTCAAGCTCCGGCAGGACGCGGTGGCGGATGGCGTTGCGCAGCAGCGCGGTGTCGGCATTGCTGGGGTCGTCCACGTGCGGCAGATCGAACGCCGCCACGTACTCGTCGATCTGTGCGCGGCTCACCTCGAGCAGCGGCCGCATCAGCGTGAGGGCCCCGTCGGCAAACGGCCGCGCGGCCGGAATCGCCGCGAGGCCATCCGGGCCAGCACCGCGCATCCACTGGATTAGGAACGTTTCGATGCGGTCGTCACGATGATGGGCGGTCAGCAGCGCCGATGCGCGATGCGCCAGCGACACGTCGGCGAGTGCGTTGTAGCGGGCTTCGCGCGCCGCCGCCTCGATGCCGCGCCCGGCGCGCCGCACCTCGACCCGACACAGCTCGAACGGCACGTCCCACGCTTCGCACAGCGCGCGGCAGTGTTCGGCCCATGCATCGGCCTGCGCATGCAAGCCGTGGTGCACGTGAACTGCCAGCAGGTCGCGAAAGCCTGCAGCCCGAGCACTGCGCAGGGCGCAGGCGGCATGCAGCAGGACCGTAGAGTCACGCCCGCCAGAGAATGCGATCAGCAGCGCACCGCGCTTGGCGCGACGGCGGGCCGCACCCAGTGCGAGACCCTGCTCGAGCGCCGGTTCGGCCACGCGTATCGCGGCCACTGCGCTGCGCAGCGCGGCGTTGACGACGGCGGGTGCGCCAGAGAGCGCGCCGCCCTCAGCCTTCGGGCGTGATTTCCTTGAACTTGCCATAGCCCATCAGGCGGGTATGGCGCGCGGCGAGCAGATCCTTGATCTTCATGCTCTGGAACTGCCGCAAGCTGTCGCCCAAAGCGCGCTTGAGCAAGCCGGCCATCTGCTTGGGGTCGCGTTGCGCGCCCCCCAACGGCTCGGAGACGATCTTGTCGATCAGGCCGAGCGCCTTCAACCGGTGTGCGGTCAGGCCCATCGCCTCGGCCGCCTCGGGCGCCTTGGCCGCGCTCTTCCACAGGATGGAGGCGCAACCTTCGGGCGAGATCACTGCATAGGTGGCGTACTGCAGCATCAGGACGTGATCCGACACCGAGATCGCCAGTGCACCGCCCGAGCCACCCTCGCCGATCACCGTCGCAATGGTCGGCACCTTCAGCTGCGCCATCTCATAGAGGTTATGGCCGATCGCCTCCGACTGGCCGCGCTCCTCGGCATCGATGCCGGGATACGCGCCCGGCGTGTCGATGAAGGTGAACACCGGCAGCCCGAACTTTTCCGCCAACCGCATGATGCGCAGCGCCTTGCGATACCCCTCCGGCTTGGTCATGCCGAAGTTGCGCAGCGTGCGCTCCTTGGTGTCGCGCCCCTTCTGATGCCCCAGCACCATCACCGGCTGGCCGCTGAAGCGCGCCATGCCGCCGACGATCGACAGGTCATCGGCAAACGCGCGGTCGCCGTGCAGCTCGTGGAAGTCGGTGAAGATGTCGTTGATGTAGTCCAGCGTGTACGGCCGCTGCGGATGCCGGGCGATCTGCGACACCTGCCAAGGCGTGAGCTTGGCGTAGATGTCCTTCATCAGCAGCTGGCTCTTCTTCTGCAGCCGCTCGATCTCCTCGGAGATGTCGACCGCAGAGTCGTCCTGCACGAAGCGCAGTTCCTCGATCTTGGCGTCGAGTTCAGCGATTGGCTGCTCGAAATCGAGAAAGGTCGTTTTGCTCATGGGAGGCCGCCGGTTCAGTACTCGACCGGCACGGGGTCCAGACTGCGCCAAAGGTACCACGTGGCCACGCTGCGCCACGGCGCCCAGATTGACGCAAGTTCAACCACGCGCAGTCGCCCGTCCCGCTTGAGCAGGACATCGGTCGGCTCGCCATCCATGTAGTGCAGGCTGATTGCCTTGAGCAGACCCAGGTCGTCCAGCGGCAGCACGTCCGGGCGCATCAGGTTGAAGATCAGGAACATCTCCGCGGTCCAACGCCCAATGCCGCGGATCGCGGTGAGCAGTTCGATCACCCTTTCGTCGCCGGCCATCTGCAACGTGGCGATGTCGATGTGATCTCGCTCAAAGTGGCGCGCCAGATCGACCACGTACTCCACCTTGCGCTCGGACAGCCCGCAGGCGCGCAACGTGGTGGCGCGGCGCCGCAGGATCGAGCGCG